>Ga0256835_1000047_pt1 | contig 108514 bp, 96 predicted proteins | sample PIR30metaG_FD_185972 | JGI IMG/M metagenome (GOLD analysis project Ga0256835, IMG submission 185972) | Hydrothermal vent microbial communities from East Pacific Rise, Pacific Ocean - PIR-30 | ecosystem: Environmental > Aquatic > Marine > Hydrothermal vents | place: Pacific Ocean: East Pacific...
GAGAAAGAACTTGAAGCCCCAGGGAAAAACGACGAAATAACCGAACAGGGCCCCGCCGACGAAAAAAAGAGTCGAAAGCAGCACGATCGGCAAAAGAAGTTTTTTTTCTTTATCATAAAGCCCGGGGGCGACGAACATCCAGAACTGGTAAATTATTACCGGCGAGGCCAGGATGAGACCGGACAGGAACGACACTTTGAGAAAGGTGAAAAAGGCTTCCGGCAGCCCGGTGTAAATCAGGGCCTGGCCGGGTTTCATCACCTTCACCAGGGGGGCCACCAGGATTGCGAAAAGTTTCTCCTTGAAACCATACGACAGAACGAAACCCGCGCCGACAGCTATAAAACACACCACCAGGCGCTTGCGCAGTTCTTCCAGGTGAGCCGTAAACGGCATCTTTTCTTCTTCGGCCGTGTTTTCTTCTACCATGGTCACTCAACTAGAGCTTGGATTGAGCGTTTCGGCAACCGCAGCCGGTATAAGCGGCTTACTGAAAGCCGGGCCGGCCATCTTCCGCCGGCCGGCCCGCTTTGACCGCAGGTCTTGCCCGGACTCAGCCTGAAGAGCCTTCGTTCTTCGGCCCGGACGATTTTTCCCCGGCGCCGTCTTTTGATTCGGTTTTCGCCCGCCCGCCGGAACCGTCTGTTGCGTTCATTTGGCCAAAAGCCGTTCTTACCTTGTCAAGGTTGGCGGTGTGATCGGTTTGGCGCGGCCCATCTTTTTCATCGACTTGGTCTTCGTCGAGCAAATCAACCTTCAAATCGACCGATTCCTTTACCTCCCTGCCAATTTCGTCCAGGCTCTCCTTGACGTCACCCAGGCCGGTTTCACGCTGAATGCTTTCCTTGATGTCGCTGGTGGCGCGCCTGAATTCACCCAGGGCGCGTCCAATGGAGCGGGCCAGATCGGGAAGCTTCTTGGGGCCGATAACGATCAGGGCGATGGCCAGAATCATCAGCATTTCAGGCATCCCGATACCGAACATGGCTCTCTCCTTGGCAGTTGAAACCGCCGCTTTTGCAGAAAAAACCTGCTAAACGGCAAGTAAGCATTTGTACGGGGTTTGCCCTGGGGTGTCAAGCCCAGACGGCCGATATCGTAAGAACACGCCCCGGTTCAGGGTTTCAGAACCAAAAAGTACAGCCGGCCCGGCTCCTGCATGTGGCCGGCGGCGACCGCGGCGTAAGGACCCGATCCCCAGAAAAAGTCGGCCCGGCCCGGCCCCCTGATGGCTCCGCCGGTGTCCTGGTTCATGGCAAAACCAAAATAATTCAGCCATCCCCCAACGGTTCCGCTCCCCTTTGAAAGCGGTATCCTTGTCTTCACGTAACATAGCCCTCCGGGCGGAAACAGGCGCCGGTCGGTGGCCAGGGAGCGGCCGGGTGTCAGGGGAACATTCAGGCAGCCCAGGGGGCCCTTTTCTTCGACTCTGAAAAAAACGTAGCTGGGATTGTGATGCAGGATTTCATCCATCTCCCGGGGGTGTTTTTCCAGGTAGCGCCTGATGGCCTGCATGGACATCTTTTCGGCCGGAATCTTGCCCCGGTCTATCAAAAGGCGGCCGATACTGCGATAAGGACGGCCGTTGGCCCCGTCGTAATGAACACTGAGACTTGTTCCGTCATCCAGATATATGCGGCCGGATCCCTGGATCTGGAGAAAAAAACGATCCACCCGGCTTCTTACCCAGGCAACGGGCCTGGCCTTTTCCAGAAGATCGGCGCGCCTGTTGATCTGACTGCGGTCCCAGTAAGGCAGGAACCGGTTTCCTTCCACCCGGCCGACGATGCGCCTGCCTTTCAGGTCCCTTGAAAAAAGGCCCAGGTCAACCGTTACCAGGTCGGCGGGCCTGCGGTGCAGGGGCACCGGGAATTCTTCGCTTTTTTCCAGGCTGCCTTCAAGTTCCGGTTCGAAGTAGCCGGTAAAAAGGACCTGCTGCCGGCCGCGGCGGCCGGCAGCAGCATATACATTATAGTTGTGCCGGATGAAGCGGTTGAGCCGGGCTTCATCCGGTTGCAGGCAAAGGAAATCGGCGAAAAGCTTCAGGGACTGCCTGAGGTGGGCGACCGTATACCTGTCAGGTCCGAAACAAAGCTCTCTTTCGTCGGGCAGCCGCTCAAGAAAAGCGAGGCTCATCTTAAGGGCCCGCTGCAGGTTGGCATCGTAACCGAACCAATCCCTGAACCGCGGGTAAGCGGCCGGCGACAACTTTACCAGGGCTCCTGCCGGTCCCTTTTCCGAAACCCTTTCAAATCCAACCCAGCTGCAGCCGTCGGCGAAAACCGCCACCAGAACGCCCAGCACCAGGGACCACAGAAACACTTTTCGGTTACGACCGCCGCCCGCCAGTCTGCTCATCATCCCTCCCGGCGCCTGAAGGTACCGCTCTTGCCGCCGGTCTTTTCCAGCAACATGACATCCGATATGACCATGGCCTTGTCCATGGCCTTGCACATATCGTAAATCGTCAGGCCGGCCACCGCTGCCGCGGTCAAGGCTTCCATTTCCACGCCGGTCTGGTGAACGATGCGCACCAAAGACTCGATCCGGACGGCCGGGTCTTCCGGCAGGAGGGAAAAATCGATCCGGACATGGGTTATGTTGAGAGGATGGCACATGGGAATGAGGCCCGCGGTCTGCTTGGCGGCCATTATTCCTGCAATCCTGGCCGTCTCCAGCACGTTTCCCTTGGGCACCTTGCCGTCCCGGAGCAGGTCGAAGGTCTCAGGGGACATGCGCACCACTGCCTGGGCGCGGGCCGTGCGTTCAGTGGCCCGTTTATCGGTCACGTCCACCATCCTGACCCGACCCTCTTTATCGATATGGCTCAAGCGGGTCATTTTCATCCTTCTTGTTTTAAGCTTGTCACCGGTAATATTCAGTCTTGCCCGTTACCGTGCTCTTGATTTCGTTCAGCGCATCTGCCAGGGTGGCAATTACATTTTCACGCACGTCTCCGGCCACCACCAGCCACATGATGTCTTCACCGACCGACAGTTTTCTGCCTTCCACGATCTCAACCAGGATTTCGACAATCCCTTGCCGCCGGCGGTACCTGGCAAGGATATCCTCCAGGCGCCCGTGATCGACTTTCACCTCGAGCCCTGTAACCTCGCGCCCGTCCCGCGAGCTTGCGCGCACGACTCCGTTGTGGCACAGAATCATTCCCACCCCGGAGTAATCGGGATGCTCTTTTATCTTGGCTATCAACTTGCTGCAGCTCATGTCCTGTCATCCTCGTGCCGGCCGGAAGGCTCCAGCGAAGCCGCCTTGCGGCGGGCCGCCTCCAGGTCTTCCGGCGTGTTGATGTTGAAAAAAGATTCAAATTCCGGATCCCATTTTTGCCATACTTCCGGCCTGACCTTTTTTACCTTCAGCCTTTTGAAAGAGGCCTGGATCTTCAGGCGACCCCGCCGGAGGCTGCGTTCGAATGCCGGCAGGCATCTTTTGGAATATACCGCGAAAAGCGGCTCCAGACCCGCCGGCGTTTCAGGTATTACCACATCCCAGGGCAAGCCTGCCATGGATGCCATCTCGGCCACCGCCCGGCGGTTGATAAAAGGCATGTCGCAGGCCACGCAAAACACATACGGGCTGCTTGCGCTGAACAGGCCGGCCTGCAGGCCGGTCAGGGAGCTGCGCAGGTCGAAAAGATCGGTCACGATGAGCAGGTCCCAGCCCAGATGCCGCACCGGATCGTTGGTCACCAGGATTATCTCATCGAAAATTTTGCTGAAAATCGAGTAGATCCGCTCCATGGGGTTCCATGGACCCAGAGACAATCCACCCTTGTCAACACCGTTCAGGCGCGTGCTTCTTCCCCCGGCCAGAATGATTCCGCTTATGGAATTTTCAAAACAGGTCAAAACCGCCACCTTTAATTCCAACTTGCCTTGCAGGATACCAAAGTTGCCGCTCAAATCAAAGGGGTAGTGCATTTTTCCAGGTATTCCGGTTCGCGGCTTCGAAACATCGACTTTTATTAACCCGGCCCGCTTGCCTTGAGCCTTTGCCCTTGTGTTACATATGTTTTCCATCCTATATAATAGGCCTTGGAGACCCTGCGGGCCCTGCCAATCTTACCGGACAGAGTAATTATGGACGATTCCCGCAAACGGATTGTTCAAACACATGGCCGCAAGAGAAGTTTCTGGTCGAAATATGGGGGGGACAAATGAACGAACGGTTTTATCTGCTGAAAATACAACTGCTCGATATCGAACCTTCAATCTGGCGTCGTTTCGTGGTTCCTGCCAGCATTACGCTGGACCGGCTGCATGACGTCATTCAGATAGTCATGGGCTGGACCGACAGTCACTTGCACGAATTCACCATCGGAAAAAAGCGATATACGGAAGCCCCGGAATGGAAAGAGGACGGACTCGAGGGCGGCAAGTACCGGCTGGTGAACCTGATCAAGCGCAAGGGCCGCACCTTCGGCTATGTGTACGACTTCGGTGACAACTGGGAGCACGAGCTTGTGCTTGAAGAAAGCCGTTATTCTGATCCGAGATCGACAATGGAAATGGAAGTGGCCTGTCTCGAAGGTGAAAGAGCCTGTCCGCCTGAAGACGTGGGCGGTGCTTACGGGTACCTTGAATTCTGCAAAGCGCTGAAAGACCCCAATCACAGGGAACATAAAAGTTACCTGGAATGGGCCGGCGGAGACTTCGACAGTGAACGATTCGATGTTGAATCGGTAAACCTGGAACTGATGAAATATCTCCGCTGGTCCAGGGACCGGTATCTGCCCTGGGGAATTTTTTAATGTGACATTGGATGCCGGGCCCGCCGCCGCCTGACCAACCGCTTCCCCAAATTCGGCCGTCCTTATCGTCTCGCGCTAAATGCCCTTGATCATCCCGGCCGGCCGTTATAGATTCGATTTTTGAAATCGATACTTTGCTCGCTGAGGGAGACCGGCATGACAACTTCCTACCAAATTCTGGACCAGGGGGAAATCGAGCGGATCCTGAAAAGAATGGCCCACCAGATCCTTGAAAGACACTCCGGCACCAAGGACCTGGCGCTGATCGGAATCCACACCCGGGGGGTCTTTCTGGCCCGCAGGCTGCAGGCCAACCTGGAGGCGGCCGAATCTGTGCAGATCCCGTGCGGAGAGATCGATATCACCCTCTACCGCGACGACTGGACCCAGATCAGCCACCAGCCGCTTGTAAAACAGACTGACATTCCGTTTTCGGTCGACGGCAAGCAGATCGTCCTGGTGGACGACGTGCTTTACACCGGCCGGACTGTGAGGGCCGCCATGGACGCGGTGATCGACTTCGGCCGGCCGGCCAGGATCGAGCTGGCCGTGCTCATCGACCGCGGCCACCGGGAACTGCCCATCCAGGGAGACTACACCGGCAAGCAGATCACCACCCGCCGCTCCGAGGTGGTCAATGTTCTGCTGAGCGAATACGACGGACAGGACGCGGTCGTGGTCAAGCCGGCCTGAGGAAAGGACGTTTTGTATGGGTACCCGCGAGCACAAGCACCGCAGCCCGGATTCGGTCAAGGTGGCCCTGCTTACGGTCTCCACCACCAGGACCATCGACGAGGATGAAAGCGGCCGCTGGATGGCCAAACGGGCCGCCAGGGAAGGCCACAAAGTGGTGGCCCACAAAGTGGTCAAGGACAGGATCGAAGACATCCGGGCCGGGTTGCATGCGGTTCTCAACTCTTCAGGGGCCGAGGCGGTCATAGTTTCCGGCGGCACCGGAATCAGCCCCCTGGACGTGACCATCGAGGCCATCGAGCCCCTGTTTGCCAAGCACCTGACTGCCTTCGGGGCCATCTTCGCCCAGCTCAGCTACGAACAGATCGACTCGGCGGCCCTGCTTTCAAGGGCCAGCGCAGGGATCATCGGCCCGGCGGTGATCTTTTGCATCCCCGGCAGCCTGAAAGCCTGCAAACTGGCCTGCAAAGCCCTGATCTTTCCCGAGCTGGGCCACCTGGTAGGCCACCGGCTAAACGGCTGACGACCCAGTTTGCCCCGCCTCCTTGCCGGCTGGAAGGCGGAAGATGCATGGGCAGGATCGTATCCCGGTCCCGGCCCGCGGGATTTTTTCCTTCCCGGGCAGGCTTCAGGGCTAGGCCTCCCAGCCGGGCCCCAGGACCTGCCCGTTGACCAAGCGCCAGTCCGGGCCGGACTCTCCGAGGGATCTTCCGTCCAGGGACCTTGCCGGAACCATGCCCATCAGGGCGTTTGCCAGGAAAACACCGTCGGCTCCATGCAGGGCTTCGGGCGCCAGGGACTTTTTCTCCACCGTATATCCCATCTGTTGCAGCACACCAGCCGCTGCGGCCGTCATGACGCTGGGAAGGGATGCCCCGGAAAGAGGCAGGATCACTTTTTTGCCCCGGATCACCAGCAGGCCGGCGGTGTTGGTTTCAGAGACGGTGCCGTCGCTGTTGAGCACCAGGGCTTCGTGGCCGCCGTTTTCCGCGGCCCACTCGCCGGCCCGGCGGTAATAAAGGTAATTGAGGCTCTTGTGGGCCGCAAGCGGACTTTCGCGCGGATGAAAATAGGTGACAAGGTCGAGGCCTTCTGCGTCCAGGGCCTTGAGCCGGTGGACATAAGGCCCGGCAGTGACGACCAGGTTGTAATCGTAGGGCGGCTGCCGGCGGGTGCCGAAGGCGGCCAGAATCTTGACCGCCGCGCTTTCCTTTTCCAGGCCGTTTGCCGCCAGCACCCGGCCGATGACTTCCCGCCAGTCCACGCCCGGTCCGGGCAGGGCGAAAAGCTCTTTCCAGCTGCGTTCGAAACGGGCCAGGTGGCGCTCCAGCAACGGCTGGCGGCCGGCCAGGCTGCGGATGGTTTCGAAAAAGCCGAACCCGTGCTGCAGACCGAGACTGGCTGCCGGCACACGGGCCTTTGCCTGCGGCACGATGCGGCCGTTCATCCAGACCCGCTCTGTTTGCCGGCTTTTTTCCCGGCCCCCGAAGGCCTCCATCAGGGTGCGGCCCTTGTCCAGGGTCTCCTGGTACTCGGCGGCCGGGTCGGAATCGTAAACGATCCCGCCGCCTACTGAAAAGACCAGTCTGCCGCCCACCACCGTGGCGGTCCGGATGGCAATGGAAAGGTCCAGGGTATCGTGAAAGCTGAAGTAGCCGATGGACCCGGTATAGACGTGTCGCCGGCAGGGCTCCAGCTCGTCGATTATCTCCATGGCCCGCACCTTGGGACAGCCGGTTATGGACCCGCCGGGAAAGGCGGCCCGCACCATGTCAACCGCGTCCCGGCCCCGGTCCAGCTCGCCCCGAATGACCGAAACCAGGTGGTAGACATTGCTGTAAGCCTCGACCCGCTTGTGCTCGGTCACCTTGACGCTGCCGGGCCGGCAGACCTTGCCCATGTCGTTGCGCAGCAGATCGACGATCATGGCAAGCTCGGCCCCGTCCTTGACGCTTTCCAGCAGCTCCCGGCGATTGGCCGCATCCCGGGCCGGATCGGGGCTGCGGGGCCGGGTGCCCTTGATGGGCCGGGTTTCCACCGCCGGGCCCCGGCGGCTGATGAAACGCTCGGGCGAGGTGGAGACCACCTGGTGATCGCCGGCGTTGATGAAGGCGAAAAAGGGCGCCGGGTTCATCCGGAAAAGGCGGGCAAAAAGCTCATAGGGATCGCCGCCGAAATCGATCATGAAACGCTGGGAAAGGTTGACCTGGTAAACGTCACCGGCGGCAATGTATTGCCTTGTCCGGGAAACGGCCCCAAGGTACTCCTTCCGGGCAAAGGTGGATACGAAACCGGCCGCCGGCGTATCCGTCTGGCCGGCCGGTACCGGCTGACGACTGCAAAGCGCCCGCAGTTCGTTGAGCCTGGCAGCCGCATCAGGCCTTCCCTTTCTTTGCAGGCCATAGGCAGCAGTCTGTCCGGTCTGCCGGTCTTTGACGACCACCACTTCCGGTCCGTAGAGCACCATGTGGGGCAGGCCAAGGTCGTCCACGGCACTTGCCGGCAGGTCCTCCAGCAGGTCTTTCAGGTCGTAGGCCAGGTATCCCATCAGGCCGGCTGCCAGCGGGACTCCGGGCCACGGCCGGGGCAGGCGGCAGCCAGCCAGCAGCCAGCGGACCACCTCCAGGGGATCGGCCTCGAACCGGAACACCCGGCCGTCGATGGTTAGTTCCACCTGCCGGTCCCGGGACCTGAGCGCCAGCCAGGGCCGGGCGCCGAGGATATGGTAACGGGCGCAATCCAGCCCGGTGCCAGACAGCAGGACCACGGTACCCGGTTCGGCCGCCAGCCGGGCCCCCAGCCCGACAAACGATCCTCCGTATTCCAGGCAGGATTCAACCACGCCGGTGACGCGTCCCAGGCAGGATTCCATCTGTTTTGAAGGCTGCCAGCTCATGGCCTTGCTCCTTTGGCCTGATCGTTCCGGTTGCCGGGCGGTGTTGCCCAGGCCCCTGAAAACCGGTCCCGCACACAACGCTTTCCGGCAAGGGGCCCATGGTCGAGAAAGTTGGCCACCAGGACGTCTCCCCACTCGGTGAGAAAGCTTTCCGGGTGAAACTGGACCCCGAACAGGGGATGTTCTTTATGGGCCAGGCCCATGACAAGGCCCTCCTCGTTGCGGGCGGTGATTTCGATTCCGGCTGCCGGGGCATCCGGCGCAGGCTCCACCACCAGGGAATGGTAGCGGGCAGCGGTAAAGGGAGAGGGGATGTCGGCAAAGATTCCTTTTCCCGAATGAAACACCCGGCTGGTCTTGCCGTGCCAGGGAACCGGGGCCCGTACTGTCCGGCCTCCGAAAACCTCGTTGATACACTGCATGCCCAGGCAGACTCCCAGGATCGGAATGTGGCCGCAGAACAGTTCTATCAGCGGCTTGGACACCCCGGCATGGGCCGGGTCCCGCGGGCCTGGGCTTATCAGCAGGTAATCGGGCCTGAGCCTTTCGGCCCGGGAGCAGGTGATCTGGTCGGCCCGGACCACTTCCAGCTCCAGGGGATAGAGCCTGAACATCTGCACCAGGTTGTAGGTGAAGGAATCGTAGTTGTCGATCACGAGCATCCTGGCCATGGTTTCCTCCAAAAAGAAACGGCCACCGGCGTTTGAGCCTGGGTGGCCGATGGCCTATTACATAACTCAAATTTATACAGTCACATCACTTTTGTAAAATCTTCTAACCTCAAAAGGGCAGCCAGTCAAGTCCGGACCGAAGGCCATCAACCAGGATCTTCCGGCCCGGCCCGGCCGGCAACCTCATAATGAACCACCCCGGGCTCGAACTCCAGCAAAAAGTCCCTGTCTTCAGGATAGTACTTGGCCTCTTCGGGGTCTTGACCGGCAAAGGCCCGGATCGACTCCAGGCTGTCCCAGAAAGTAAGGGTGATAAAGTGGGTGACATCCCCCTGCCGCCGCTGGAGAATATATACGCCCAGGTTACCCTCCACTGACCGGTAGTCCGGAATTGCGCGCCGGTTGAGAAACCTGGCGTATGCCTCTGCCTTGGCTGTGGGAACCCTCCCGTGCCACATGCGTACGATCATATCCGTTTCCTCATCAAAGTCGGAGCTTGAGATGTTATCACTGCCCGGGCAACGGGTGTGGTCATTGCCGCTCGAACAATGAAAAGATCATTCCGTCCGGACGATGCCATATTTCACTCTTTCGGCCGTTGTTTTTCAATCCTGAAACTATCGACACATCTTTTCAATTTTACCGCCAGCGACGGCCACTGGGCTTCGGAGGACGTGGCGGTGACAAGATAGACAAGATCTGCCCTGCGCACGGCCCTGGCGTACCAGTGAAGGTCAAGCTCTCCCATCTTTCCGGCATATTCCCAGGCAACCGAATCGGGAGAAAACTTTTCTTCCAGGATGCTGAACCGCCCGGCCCTGATCTGTCCCCTTGTAAGGCGGGCGTATTGTTCCAGGGTTCCTTCAAAAGGCTGGATGATGATATTGACGTTGGGAGCGAACTTTTCGGAAACCGGCAAAAACATTGCCAGCACGGTATATGCCGACCGGCGGGGGGAATCCTCCAGGGCGGCTATGGAAAAACCGCTCTTGTTGAAATAAAGCCGGGAGGAAGGATTTTCTTCTCCCCGGCAGGGGGAAGCCAGCACTGCGGCCAGAAGCGCTGCGGCCAGCAGACGTTTCATAATGTTCTCCTTTCATCGTGCCAAGGCGGCTGCCGCAGATCGACCCTGCACAACAGCTTTGCCGGCGGCTCTAGCAGCCGCATGGCGGCTGCGGATTGCGAGCTGAAGATAAAGATCGTCCTTCTATCATATCCGGCGAGCCGGCTGTGGGCCAGTTTTTTTCTGTCTTTGATCGAGACGATCCTGTCATTTTCCCCAGTTCCGGAGTCTTCAACAACCGGTTACTGTAACTTCTGCCTAACTTGAACGTTTAAAATCAATGTTCAATCGAAATTTGAAATATTCTGAAAACAAGCTTTACACAGGCCGCCAAGCGGTTTCAACTAGATTTGGTCTCTTAAACACATGATATACTTTCCCCGGCCGCTGTGGTAAAAACCACAACCAGCGATCTTTTCCGGGGGAGAAAATGTTTTGTTGCCAACCCTGATCATATTCGGCCGCTACCCGGTACCGGGAAAGGTCAAGACCCGCCTGGCAGGAGCCCTGGGGCCGGCAGGAGCGGCCGAGCTGCAGCGGCTCCTGACCGAAAGGACCATCCACGTGGCCCTGCAAGCCCGCCGCAAAACAGCCTTCAGAATCGAAGTCCACGGCGACGGAGGCACCCCGGACAAATGGCGACGCTGGCTGAAAAGATTCCCCCTTGTCTTCCGGCCCCAGGCAGAGGGCGACCTGGGACAGCGCATCCGGCGGGCCATGGAAACGGCCTGGAAGCAAAACCGCGGCCCGGTTGTGCTGGCAGGAACCGACGCGGCCGACCTGGGACCGGAGCAGATCGTCGCCGCTTTCAGGGGCCTTGCATCCGCGCCGGTGGTCCTGGGGCCGAGCACAGACGGCGGCTACTTCCTGGTGGGCCTTGCCGGGCCGGCGGACATCTTTTCTCAAATCGCCTGGTCCACCTCCGAAGTGCTGGCGCAAACCACGGCCCGCTTGAAAAAACTCGGCCTTTCCCATATCCTGCTGGCGCCGGCCACCGACGTGGACACACCGGATGTGGCCCGGACGATGCTGCCGGCCCTGGCCGGCAGGCCTTATGTTTCGGTCGTCATCCCGGCCCTGAACGAGGAGGCGGTCATTGAAGGGGCCATTGAAAGTGCGCTTTGCCCGGATACCGAGATAATCGTTGCCGACGGCGGCAGCCGGGACCGCACCGCGGCCCTGGCCCTTTCCCGTGGCGCAAAGGTGGTCTCCTGCCCGCCGGGCCGGGCCGGGCAGATGAACCTGGCTGCAGCCGGGGCCAGGGGACAGGTATTGGTCTTTCTGCACGCCGACACCCGCCTGCCGCCAAACTTTGTGCAAGAGGTCTTCGAAGCCCTGATGGACCCGGAGGTGATCCTGGGGTCCTTCAGCTTCAGAACCGACCTCGGTGGCCGGGTCATGGGGATCATCGAAAAGGCGGCCAACATGCGCTCGAAGCTGGGCCTGCCTTACGGCGACCAGGCCTTTTTCCTGCGACGGGCCGATTTCTTCCGCCTGGGCCGCTTTCCCGAGGTCGGTCTGGCAGAAGACCTGCTGCTTGCCCGGCGGGCCGGGGCCGCAGGCCGCCTGGTCCACCTGGAGGCAGCCGCCGTGACCTCGGGCCGGCGCTGGCAGACGGCGGGGCCGGGAAAAACGACCCTGGTCAACTTTCTCGTGGCCGGAGCCTGCCTGGCGGGGGTCCACCCGGACAGGCTGGCAGGCCTGCGTTGACTGTTTTCAGGAAACCGCATGCTTTGGATGTGGTAAAACCTTTCAAAGGAGCCGAAGCACTCCATGGCAAAAGCCGCCAAACCGCTGACCGCCCTGGTTGCCAACCGCAAGGGCGAGATCTTCGAGCTGCCGGGCTTTGCCGCCCTGGGAGCCGACGGGACCCGGCTGGAAAGGCTCACCACCGCCAACACCCGGCCCCTGGAATACGGGGCCGAGCTGATGCTGCTGCCACAGCGGCAGGTGCTGGTTTACGACCTGGAGACCGGCCGGATCGAAAAGCTGGAACGCAACCCCTTTGACCCCAGCGAGCCCGTCTTCCCTGTGGCAGCCTTCAACCCGCCCGGCCTGATGGTAACCCACACCTGCGCCCATACCCGGCCGGCCGGGGTCGGCCTGCTGCCTCTTTTTTCCTACGGCGCGGTCGGCTGGCACAAAGACGGCTTCCGTTCGGCGGTGGCCGTGGTGGACACCGAGCCCCGCCAGGACCTGCGGCAGATGCCGGAAGAAAAGGTGCGGGCCGGGGTAAAGGCCATGGCCAAAGCCCTGGCCGGCAACAGGCTGCGCAGGCATCTTGAAAAATGCGCCCTGGTCTACGGCTGCCCGGCGGGCAAGAATTTCTTCCTGGGCCGTTACGAGGCGCCCCTTCCCACCTCGCGCACCTGCAACGCCCGCTGCCTGGGCTGTATCTCCTGGCAGCCGGAAAGCCGGCTTCCCAGCAGCCAGGACCGGATCGGTTTTACTCCCACGGCCGAAGAGATCGCCCGGGTGGCCCTGGCTCACATCGAGCGCGTTGACCGGGCCGTGGTCAGCTTCGGCCAGGGATGCGAGGGCGACCCGCTCATGGCGGCCGGGGTGATCTGCAAGGCCATCAGGATGATCCGCGGCCGGACTTCGGCCGGTACCATCAACATGAACACCAACGCCAGCCTGCCGGATAGGATGCAGGAACTTTTCGACGCCGGCCTGGACAGTATCCGGGTAAGCATCAACAGCCTGCGCAAGGACTGCTACCAGGCCTACTTCCGGCCCCGGGGCTACCGGTTCGAAGACGTGCTGGAGAGCATCGCCCGGGCCGGGGCCGCCGGCATCCATGTGGCCATAAACTACCTCAACCTGCCCGGGTTCACCGACACTCCGGACGAGATGGAGGCTTTTTTCGGTTTCCAGGAAAAATACAGGGCCGACATGATCCAGTGGCGCAACCTGAACTACGATCCTGTGGCCTACCTGGAAACCATGGCCAAGGTGGCCGGCTCCGGAAAACCGGCCGGGGTCTCCAGGTTACTGGCCGAGACCGGACGCCGTTTTCCGGAGCTTGTTTTCGGTTATTTCAACCCGCCCAGGGAGAAATTCAGGCGCCGCAAGGGCAAGGGAAGGGCCGGGCAATGAACTGGATCGAAGCCAAGGTTATCTTTGAAGCAGACCAGCCGGGACTGCTGGCAGAGGCCATTGCCCAGGTCTTCCACGACCTGGGGTTCAAGGGCGTCGTGATCGACGATCCCGGCCTGCCGCCGGGGGTGGACTGGTGCGACCGGCCGGCTCTCCGGCCGCAAAAGCCGGCGGTAACCGGTTACTTTTCCGAAAAAGAAGAGGCCTCGAGGCTGCGGCAAGCCCTGGAGCAAAGGCTGGAGGCCCTGGCGGCCGGTCTTGGCTTTTTCTACCAGGTTCAATACCGGACCGTGGCCGAAAGCAACTGGGCCGAGGCCTGGAAAGTCTTTTTCAGACCCACCCCGGTTGGAAGGCACCTGGTGGTAAAGCCAAGCTGGTACGAATTCAAGCCGGGCCCGGATCAACTGGTGGTGGAAATAGACCCGGGCATGGCCTTTGGCACCGGCACCCATCCTTCCACCTGCCTTTCCATGGTCCTGCTGGAAAAACACCTGCGGGCCGGAGACTCGCTGCTCGACGTGGGCACCGGCAGCGGCATCCTGATGGTGACCGCCGCCCGCCTGGGCGCCGGCATGGTCTGGGGCACGGACAGTGATCCCCTGGCAGTGGAGGTGGCCGGAAAGAACCTGCTGCTAAACCGCATCGACCCCCGGATGTTTAAAATCGTCAAGACCGACCTTGTAGAGGGTGTCGCCCGCCGCTTCAAAATCGTCGTGGCCAACATTCTGGCCCCGGTGATCCTCAGGCTGATCCCGGCCCTGGACAGAGTGCTGGCGCCGGACGGCCTTTTCGTCTGCTCCGGGCTGATCACGTCCCAGGTCCCGGAAATTGAAAGGGCCCTGGAAGAAAAAGCCCTTGTGGTCGCAGACCGCGTCCGTGACAAAGAGTGGGCCGCCCTGGCCGTCAGGCCGCAGACCCCGGCCTGATCAACCGCCGTCTGCCAGAGCCACCACCCGGGATGCCGGCACCAGTTCCACCTGGGCCTTGATCTCCGGAAGCATCTCTTCCAGAACCTCAAGGGTCTTGGGATGGGGATGGGCAATGCCGATGGCATAGCCTTGCTTTCTGGCTCTTTTGACCAGCAGCTTCAGCTGGCGGCGGATGAACAGGCGGTCATCGACATGATCGATGAAGACATCCCGCTGGGCAAAAGGCAGGTGGAGCAGGCTGGCCGAGGGCCGGCAGACTGTTTCGGCCGTGGTCCGGCTGTCGATGAAAAAAAGCCCCCGCTTTTTGAGGATGGAAAAGATCTGCCGCATCTGGGCGTCCATGGCCGTCAGCCGGGAGCCCATGTGGTTGTTGACGCCTTTTACGCGGCCGACATCTTCCAGGTCCCGCTCCAGCTGGGCAATCAGCTCATCAGGGGTCATGTCGGCAAGCAGGGCCCCGGGGCCGGGCTTTACCCGCGGATACTCCTTCGGTTCCATGGGCAGGTGGAGCATGATTTCATGGCCTGCCTGCAGGGCGCCGTCCATTATCTTCCGCTTGAAAGGAGAAAAGGGCAGAAAAGAAAAAGTGATGGCCGGATCCATTTTGACAAGCCGCCGGCCCAGGGCCAGGTCATAGCCCATGTCGTCGATGATGATGGCCACCCTGGGCGGACGGCCGGTCCGGATTTCGGGCCGCCGGACCACCGGCGGAGGCGGAGGCACCTTGGCGGTGAATATCTCGTAGGCCGGCCGCTGCGCGGACGCCGACGGAGAAACCGATGGTTTGGCGGGCCGGCGCAGCAGAAGATGGTGCGCCAGCAGGGCCAGGCCCACCACCAGGACCATCAGGATTACCAGGCTTGCAATCACCCGCACAAAGACCGCCGGGGTTTTCTTCTTCCGCCGGCGGCTCTTGGCCTTTTTCCTTTTGACCGGACGCCGCTTAGCCATTGGCCTGCTTGAATATTTCGTAACCGATCAGAATATCGAGGGCCCGGCGCACCTGGCTGTCGCGCAGCAGCTGGTCAACCTGCAGCGGATCGATCCGGGACTTGACCTTGGACGGCAGCTTGTCCTTTTTGTCCTTCTTGCTCTCGGGTTCAGCTTTCCTGTCGGATTTATCCTTATCCGGCTCGGCTCCCAGGTGATTCTTGAGATCTTTTTCCTTCAGGGTTCTCTCGGTCTGGCCGTCTTGCGCCTCCAGTATCCGGCGCGGCACCATGATATCGGGCTCGACTCCCTTGGCCTGGATGGAGCGCCCGCTGGGGGTGTAGTAACGGGCGATGGTAAGCTTGAGGGCATAGCCGTCGGCCAGGTTCTCGATGGCCTGGACAGAACCCTTGCCAAAGGTGGTCGTGCCAAGCAAAAGGGCCCGCTTGTGGTCCTGGAGGGCCCCGGCAACGATCTCCGAAGCGCTGGCGCTGCCGCCGTTTATCAGGACCACAATCGGATAACGCCGCGGCCGGGAATTGCGGTGGGCCTTGTAAACCCTGACGTGGGCACCGTTGCGTCCCTTGCTGGAAAGGATCACGCCCTTTTCCAGAAACAGGTCGCAGACCCGGATGGCCTGGTCGAGAATACCGCCCGGGTTGTCCCTCAGATCGAGCACCAGGGCCTTCAGGGGCGGTTTGGCCGTCTCCATTTCGTCCAGGGCCGCCACCAAGTCGTCATAGGTGTTGTCCCGGAAGTTGGTGATCCAGACGTAACCGTAGCCCGGCCGGAGGATGGTGGACTTTACGCTGTGAATCGGTATGACGTCCCTGATCAGGGTGAAATCTATGGGCTTGGGCTCGCCCTCGCGCACGATGGTGACAACAACCTTGGTGCCCTTGGGTCCGCGCATGCGGTTGACCGCATCCCGCAGGTTGTCGCAGGCCTTGCCGTCGACCTTGACGATCCGGTCTCCGGCCTTGATGCCGGCCCGGTAGGCGGGCGTGCCCTCGATGGGGGCGATCACCGTCACCAGATTGTCCTTCATGGTGACGTGAATTCCGATTCCGGTGAACTCGCCGTGGGTGTCTATCTGCAGTTCGCGGAAGGCTTCCGGTGTGAGCAGGGCCGAATGAGGATCGAGGCTGCTCACCATGCCCTGGATAGCGCTTTCGATCAGTTTTTTTTCGTCCACCGGATCGACGTAATGCTTTTCTACCAGGTCGAGAACGTCTGTAAAAAGCTTCAGCTCCTTGTAGGCAGGTCTGGCATCCGCCGTGAAATCCAGGTGAAAACCCGGGGCCAGAGCCCATACCATCACGGCCAAAACAATAACCAGGGCTGCCTTGGGCAAAACGCTTTTCGGCGACATGGATTTCTCCTTTTAGTTGTGTTTGATCCAGTCCATCGGGTCCAGGGGTTTGCCTCCGTGCCTGATTTCAAAGTGCAAACCAGGTCCGGTCAGGGAACCCGAATCTCCCACGGTGGCTATGACTTCGTCTTTATCCACTGCATCACCCTTGGCCTTGAACATCTCTTCAAGGTGAGCATAAACCGTATAGTAGTGCTGGCCGTGATCGATGATGATCAGGTTGCCATAGCCCTGGACCCAGGAAGCAAACATGGTGTAGCCGGCGGCAACGGCCCTGACGGGTTCGCCCCGTTCGGCCTCCACGTCTATTCCGTTCTGAAAGTTGACCACATTGAGCCGGGTATCCCGGTAAGGTCCGAAAAAAGAAATTATTTTACCCTCAACCGGCATGGATAGCAACCCCTGTAATTTTGCGAAACCGACCGCCCGGGAAGTATCTTTGACCCGGGACGGCAGGGCCGACAGGGTCCGGTTGAGCTGTTCGGCCGCCTGCTGGAGAGCCGCCATCTTCGCCAGGGCCGCCGTCTTTGCATTGCGCACCCTTGAAAGCAGGGATTCGCGTCTTTTCATCTCCGAGCGCAGGGAACCTATCCTTGTGTCCAGCTGTCTTTGCAGCCGCTGCTTTTCCTGCCGTTTGGCCGCCAGCTCTTTGAGCAGGCCTTCAATTTCCTGCTGATCACGAATCAGGCCGGCGATGAGTTTTTCATCCGACGCCAGGATGGTTTCCAGGCTCCTGCGGCGCACCACCAGGTCGAAGAAAGAGTCGGCCCCGGCCAGCAACTGAGCCGTCCCGATCCAGCTCAGCTTGTACCAGGCAACCACCCGGGCGGCAGCGTAGCGGCTGGTGCCGGCAATTCTGTCTTCCAGCATCTCCTTGCGCCTTTCGGCCCGTGCGATATCCTTTTGCAGATCGGCCAGCTGGCGGCGCAGGAGCCGGACTTGGCGGCGGGCCCGGTCCAGGCAACGCTCGGCCGCATCTATCTGCCGCAGCAGTTCGGACTCCCGGGAAGCTATCTGCTGCAGGCGCCGGCGCGAAGCGGCAAGCTGCTCCTTCATGTCTTCGGCCGCTTTGCCGTCCTGCTTGAGGCGAATCTTGCCCGCTTCCGGAGGGCTGACGGCCACATAGCCGGGAAGTCCTCGCAGGTACCCCTTGCGGCCGGCATAGCTTACCCGAAGCCAGCCCTGTTGTTCGAACTCGATCAAAACCCGCGCGCCTTTTGGAAGCCGGGCGACAACCGGATACTTAATACCCGGTCCGGATCTCAGGTTTAGGTCCTTGACCAGCACCGTTGCCTGGCTGCCGGCCGGGATCCGGCCGCCGGCCGCCGGCGACGGCAGCAGCCAGAAAAAAAGCGCCAGGAGCAACCAGGCCGCCGCCCGGAGGGCGTTATCGCCCTTTTGGCGCCGGCTGCCCAAAATCATGCCTTCATGAATTGTTTCAGGGAAATCAAACATCCCAGCCACCCCACCAGCATACCGGCGGCCACAATCGCCAGGCAAACCGAAGGTGAGAAAAAACCGATCAGTTTTGCACCGTCTCCCAGCTCCTGCTGCAACCGGGACACGAACGTCCAGTAGCCGGCAAACAATACCGCCAGGCCGATCACGGCCCCCACGGCCCCCAGGATGGTTCCTTCCAGGTAGAAAGGAATCTTGATGAACCTGTCGGTGGCGCCCACCAGGCGCATGATCTCGATCTCCTCGCGGCGGGAATAAAGTACCAGGCGGACGGTGTTGGCCACGATGAAGACCGCCGCCATGAACAGCAGGCCACCCACGGCGAATCCCGCCAGCCGGAAGAGGTTGATCAGCTGGGCAAAACGCCGCAACCAGCGCTTGCCGTATTCCACGTCGTCCACCCCCGGCAGGGATGATATCCGCCGGGCAATCAGCTCTATCACGGCTTCTGCCTGGCTGCCGGGCACGACCGTCACTTCAAAGGCGTCGGGAAGCGGGTTCTCCCGCAGGTCATCCAGCAGGCCGGCCCGGCCGGGCATCTGCTGCTTGAGCCGGGCAAGGGCCTCTTGCCTGGAGACAAAGACCACCTTTTTGACTCCGTCGATCCGGGTGAGCCGGTAGCGGGTGTCCAGGCGGGCCGCCTCGCTGGTGTGGGGCTTGAGGTAAACCATCATCCGCACCCCTTTTTCCCAGGCATTGAGCATGTGGCCGGCGTTGACGAAGAAAAGCGCGAAAGCGCAGGCTATCAGAATGGCCAGGGCTATGGTCCCGACGGTGATGGCGGTGAGGAACACATTTGCCAGGATATCATCGAAGGCGCGTTTGAAGTAGACTTTCATGGATTACCGCCGCAATTCAGTTTCCCTCTATGGCAACGCAACGCCCCTGCTTCAGATGAACCACGCGATGGGCCGCTTTCCGTATCAGACTCCGGTCGTGGGTGGCGATGATGACCGTGCCGCCGCGGGCGTGAAAGTCTTTCAGAAGCTCAAAGATCGCATCGGCCGCTTCCGGGTCCAGGCTGCCGGTGGGCTCGTCGGCCAGAATGATCCTGGGCTCGCCGGCCATGGCCCGGGCAATGGCCACCCGTTGCTGCTCGCCCCCGGAAAGCGACGGCGGCAGCGCGTTTTCCCGGTCCTCCATGCCGACGTTACGCAGCAGGCTGCGGACCTTCTTGGCCACCAGGCGCGGCCTTTTCCCCTGGGCCTCGAGCACCAGGGCTATGTTGCGGAAAACAGTCATGCTGGCAATAAGCTTGTAGTCCTGAAAAACGATGCCGAACTTGCGGCGCAGCATGGGCACCGTCCGGCGGTTGATGCGGGCCAGGTTCATTCCGTCCACGAGAATCTGCCCCTCGGTGAGGGCCTCGCCCAGGTAGAGCAACTTGAGCAGGGTGGTCTTGCCGGCCCCCGACGGCCCGGTGATGAATGCAAACTCGCCCTTTTCAAAGTCGATGGTGATATCGCTCAGGGCCGCCTTGGCCCCGTAACGCTTGGAGACGTGAAAAAGGCGGATCAGGGCCTGGTTTTCCCGGTCTTCTCTGGGCGGCAAGCTTTTCGGCTCCTTGTCTAGCAACTGCAACGATCCCCGCAACGGTTTTTTTGTCCAGCCAAGAAAACAGCGATATAATAGCTGCCGCCGGCGCCGGGGTCAAATCCTTTCCAGAAGGATTGACCGCCTGCAAGTTAACTGCTATGACCTCGGCAAGTTCAAGGAGTGCTGTTTTCAGTTTTCCTTGCCGAAAGCCTCCACTGAAACCCCAATCAGGCTTCTTCCAATCGGTGGAGGCTTTTTACCGAGTCTGGCGTTTCAAATTTCGATCAGCGGCACACAAACCGGAGATCAGCCATGCAGTCCGAACAGATGAAAAAAGAACTTGTCCAGATGTTGTGCGCCAAGTCATTTCAGTACAGCCCGACGCCGCGCTTCAAGCTTGTTTCCGGCAGGATGAGCCGCTTTTATGTCAACTGCAAGCCAACCACCCTCCATCCGAAAGGGATGTACCTGGTGGGCCACCTGATGTACCGGCTGCTGGCAGACCTGGAGCCGGAGGCAGTCGGCGGCCTGACCTTTGGCGCCGATCCCCTGGCCATTGCAACCGCCTTCGCTTCCCAGCTGGCCGGCCATCCCGTCAAGGCCTTTTCCATCCGCAAGGAAAAAAAAGACCACGGTATCTCCAAGTGGATAGAAGGCGACCTGGAACCGGGTGCAAAAGTGGTGGTCATCGACGATGTGGCCACAACCGGGGGCTCAACCATCAAGGCCATCCGGCGGGCAAAAGAAGAAGGCCTGGAGGTGATCGCCGCCGCCGTGCTGGTCGACCGGGAAGAAGGCGGGGTCGACAACATCTCAAGGCATGTCGCTGATGTACGGGTCCTTGTCCGGCGCTCGGAGCTGATGAAGCAGATTGGCGGGTAGGGGCCGTAACTTTTCAGGATCCGGCAGCAGGCGGCAGGTAGGTGGCGCAGGCGTTGTCCGATTCCCAGGTGGTCACCCGGCTGACCCGGATGCCGTCTCCCAGTCGTTCCTGCAGGGTGTCGGCTATGTACGCGGCGATCTTTTCCGAAGACGGGTTGCCTTCGAAAAAATCCAGCTCGTTCAAAAAGGTGTGATCGAGCCGCTTTACGATATCCCGGACGTACTGCTTCAATATGCCGAAATCTATCAGAACGCCGGCCGGATCCAGTTTTTCGCCGGCCACACACACTTCCACCTTCCAGTTGTGGCCATGCAGGTTTTCACATTGTTCGGCCACCATCTTAAGCTGATGGGCGGCCGCAAAACCGGTCACCACTTTCAGTTCGAACATCCAGAATTTCTCCTTGTCTACTGAGCGGCCTTGGAAATACCGGCCTTCAAGAATTTCTTCAGCTTGGTGGAAAGTTTCTTTTCCTCCAGTTTGGCGAACTCCCGCAGCAACGACTCCTGTTTCTTGGTAAGGTTGGTCGGCGTCTTGACGACAAACTGAATCACCTGGTCCCCGCGCCGGCCGCCGCGCAGGGAGGCAATGCCCAGCCCCGGCAGCCTGACAGTCTCTCCCGGCTGGGTCCCCTTGGGAACCCGGACCCGGGTTTCACCTTCCAGGGTCGCAACGGTGATCTCGTCTCCCAGGGCCGCCTGCACAAAGGATATGGGCACCTTGCAGATCACGTCGTCTTCATCGCGGATGAAAAACTCGTGGGGCCTGACATGGATGAAGACATAGAGGTCTCCCGGCGGACCGCCGTTGGTCCCGGCCTCGCCCTCGCCGGCCAGTCGCAGGCGCGATCCGTTATCCACGCCGGCCGGAACCTTGACCGAAACCTTCCTGGTAACCATGATCCGGCCCGCTCCGCCACATTCCTCGCAGGGGCGGGTAATAACGCGGCCCTGTCCCCGGCACTGGGGGCAGGTGGTCCTGATGGTGAAAAACCCCTGGCTGCGGCCAACCTGTCCGGCACCATGGCAATTAGGGCAGACTTCCGGTTCGGCGCCCGGGGCGCACTGGCTTCCCTGGCAGGAAGGGCAGGTGGCGTATTTTTCCACCTCGATTTCCGTCTCCACCCCGAAGGCCGCATCCAGGAAATCAAGGGTCAGGTCGTAGCGCAGGTCGGAACCCCTGCGCGCCCTGCTGCCGGACCTGCGGCGGGAACCGAAACCGAAGAAATCTTCGAAGATATCGCTGAAACTGGAAAAAATGTCTTCAAAACCACCCACACCCGAAAAACCCGAACCTTCAAGGCCCTGGTGGCCATACTGATCGTAAATCTGGCGTTTTTGCGGATCGCTCAGAACATCGTAGGCTTCGGCAGCCTCTTTGAATTTTTCTTCGGCTTCCTTGTCTCCGGGATTGCGGTCCGGATGATATTTAAGGGCAAGCTTGCGGTAAGCGGCCTTGATCTGAGTACCGCTTGCGTCGCGGGCAACCCCCAGCACCTCGTAGTAGTCCCTTTTGGTCGTCATAACCTCTTCTTATCGCTTCGAAAATCAGGTCATTGTCCGTGTTGTAAAGCAGCCGGCGCTATGTTATGTTCAACCTCTTTAGTTAATCAATTAAGTTAATGCAACCAGAAAGGATGTCAATGAAGGGCGGCCAACCGGATTTCGTGCAGGACATGTTCCAGCAGATAGCCCCCCACTACGATTTCTTAAACCGCCTTCTGAGCCTGCGGCAGGATGTCTGCTGGCGCCGCCGGATGGTACGGCGGCTGAATCTTTCCGCCGGCAGCCGGGTGCTGGACGTGGCCTGCGGAACCGCGGACGTGGCCCTCGAGGTGGCCCGCCGGTACCCGCAAAGTTTATACCGGGCGGTGGGAGTCGACTTCGCACCGGCCATGCTGGTTCTGGCCCGCAAAAAAATCCTCCGCGCCGGTCTTTCGAGCAAGATCCTGCTGGCTGCGGCCGACGCCCTCGACCTGCCATTTGCCGACGAAACATTCAATGCCATCACCATTGCTTTCGGAATCCGCAATATCCAGGACAAGCGGGCGGTTCTGAAAGAATTCTTCCGCCTCCTGGCTCCCGGGGGCACCCTGGCGATCCTTGAACTGGTTGTGCCCGACAGGGGATGGGCGCAAAAGATTTACCTGGAATATTTCAACCGGGTTCTGCCCCGGATCGGAAGGCTGTTTTCCAAACACAGCTTTGCATACTCTTATCTGCCCGAATCGGTGGCCCGTTTTCCTTCAGACCGTGATTTCCGCGGCCTGATGACCGCCTCCGGTTTCAGCAACGTTGGCTGCCGTCGTTTCACCTTCGGCACGGTGGCCCTGTTTACGGGGAAAAAACATCAGGCAAGCAGGTCGGACACATAAACCCAGTCGATGAGCCGGGTTCTGGCCACGGTGGACGTAAAGAGCCGCAAACCTTCAATGGTCGCCCGGCGGGGATGGCCGATAACGACCGCGTAGCCATGGCGGCGGGCGAAAAACAGGGCCCTGCAAAGCTGAAAACAGACAGCTCCCGGGTCCTGCTGCAGATCCAGAAAGAAGTGGCGTCTGAGGGCCGCAAGATGCATGCCGCGCGCAACCCGGTAAGCCCTGGAACGGCTGGTGGTGAGGCTGTCGACAAAGTATAAACCGCTGCGCTTGACAAAGTCCATGACCCGGACAACCTTGTCCCGGTCCTGAGTAAAGCGCGAGCCCATATGATTGTTGACCCCAACGGCGTAAGGCACGGTGGCGATATTGTCATCCAGCACGTGCGCGATACGCTCGGGCGTATCATCGACATACAGGGCGCCGGGGCCGGGATCGATATCGGCTCTGATGGGCTCCATGGGCTGATGGAGAATGATTTCGTGACCCTGGCGATGAATTTCCCCGGCCAGCTCTGTGGTGTAACAAACATGCGGCAGGACGGCATAAGTTATGGGGATTCCGAGGCATAGAAAAGCATGGGTCCGCTTGCGGCTGAACCCGATATCATCTATTATCAGGGCCAGCTTTGCCCGGGCCGGTGGCACAAGGGCGGCAAACGCCTTGCCTGGCGGCATGCCGGCTGCCGCCAGACACAATAGGCCTGCCTGCAAAAATCTGCGTCGATTCATTTGGAGTTATATCGGTTGGAAATTAACGTCGGTAACCGAAACTGTCTGAATATAGCTTTTATTGGGGCTGTTATCAACCGCTAATACAACATATGGTGGAAATGACTATGTTTAAAAGCAACGATCGCCAGATAAACACCGGCCTGTTGATAATGCGCATGGCCATTGCAATGATGACCCTCTGGGTGGTTGTTCCCAGGCTCAAAGGCGGTGCGGCCGCATGGAACTCCTTTGCCGCCGACCTGCCGCTGTTGGGTACCATGGGACCCGGCCCGACCGCGGGCCTGATCATGCTGATCATCCTGGTTGCCGGCGCCGCCAGTCTTGCCAGCGGCTACTTTTTCCGGCCGAGCTGTCTGCTTTACGGCCTGGTATACGGAATCTTTACCCTGGACTATCTGGCTGCCGGATACAAGACCCTTCCGCTTTACAGCGGTACCCTGTGCCTGGTCTGTCTCGGCCTGGTGCTGACGGGACCCGGAAAATTTTCGATATCCGTGAAAATCGAGAGAAAGTAAACACTGTCATCGGCAACGTTATTGTCCGGACCGATATAAATTTACAATTCCATGTCCCAGCTTTTCGGTCAACTTCCGGCAGTGACGATATTGACCGGCGGCAATGATGAACCTGTGTTCGGGCGTTTCGAACACCACCTGACGGAAAAGATAGACCCGTTCTTCTCCCAGGTGCTCACAACAGTTGCGGCCGCATATTATCCTGTTGGGAACCGCCGCGTTGACATCCCAAAGGTGGGGCTCGTATTGCCGGTCGCATTTTTGAACAAGATCCGCGGCCATCGACATTATCCGGCTCTTCAGGCCCCCGACGCCCATCTGTCCCAGAGCCATGACGACTTTCTGGTCGAAATACAGTCTGCGGGCATAGTAATTCATTATATAAATCGCTTCATCGATACTTAAATCGAAATACTTCTTTAAAACACAGCGCAAGAAATAAGTGATACAGACAAGAATGCGCTCACATAACCCGGGTGAACCGGACTCCAGAACGGGGCGGCCCCTTTCGTCGGTGATTCTGTGATGATGGGCGATTGCGATGATACATTCTTCGGGAAGATCGATTTGGCGGACAAGCCGCGCCGAACTGGCTGCGTGCCCGGTGCCGGAATCCGGATCACGGCCGCCGTTTGCCAGTATTGAAAGGTCCTGAAAAAGAGCGCTCAGGCCGATATTGGTGATCTGAGTCCGTCTCAGGGTTTTTTCAGCGATCTGATCCGTATGAAAGTAAGCCGCGGCTGCAATCATTGCCAGCAAAGAGGCATTCACACAATCTTCCATCAGGCTGGACCGCCCGACATCTCTGAGAGAGCTCCACAAGGCGGCTATAACTTCAGGAGAAGACAAATATTTGTGCAGGGCAGCAGTGAGGTTATTGATGGCAAACCGAACGTCCTGGTTTTTTTCGGCCCGCAGGAAAAATGTTCCGAACTTTTTGGAAGTGCGCACCTTGCGGGATATCCTTTCCAGATCCGCCCTTATTTTATTCTTGAGGTAGTTGTTGATCCGCGTATCCGGCTTTATGCTCGGTGGCGCGATAAAACTTTGTTCCAACTGCAATATTCGGAAAACCGCGTCAATGTTGTTCATCAGATTCATGCCGCGGACCAATATCGGCGCCCTGCTGCCGTGAACCCGGAGATCCTCTTCCAGAATGAAGGGCAAATGTGCAAGTCCGCTCTGTTCCAGATCTTTTCTGAGACCTTCCGGATTTTGGCGGGCCGTAATAATCAGTTGGTCCGGGGAAAGATTCAAATCATCGGCAATGATGGCAAAAGCATCGTAACCCACAATGTCTCCTTACCATGGGCAGCTGAAGTCTCAGCCATGTTGTGCGGATCAATCAGTCAGGAAGAAGGAACGGGGCGTCGGGCGACTATACAACCGCATGGTATGCTCATGTAAAGTCCATGCTCATTCGATGCCTTGGAGTTAAGGTTCTTTTCAAGTGATCTGAAAAAATCGTTATGAATCTCAATGGGAATTATCTGTTTCCAATCGTCCAGAAAAACGTACTGAACCATGCAGTGATGCAACAAAGCGGTACCGTCGGTATATTTTATTCCATGCCATCTAATGACCGTTTCCTGCACCGCAAAGCCGGCCTGCGTTATTCTGCCGGCCGCCTCGTCCAGGGAAAGCCGGCTTGCCCGGTAAGTGTTGAGATCGTCCAAAAGATGATTCAAACCCATCTGAATCAGCGTATCTTCGAAAACATCGTAAATTTCCCGGAAAACACCTTTGGGGCATATGGTTATTATGGCTTGGGCACCCGGAGCGGAAAGCTTGAAACAGGTTTCGATAACCTTGGAGAAATCTCCGAAATGTTCCATGCCCAGATTAGATACGATTAGATCGAATTTCTTTCCTTTCCAATCATAGACGGAAACATCGGCGTGTATAAGTTCCACATTGCCAAGGCCGAAAACCTTGATTTTCAGGGCCGCCCTTTCCAGCGCCAGTTGCCAGGAATCTATGCCTGTAAGCCGGCATGACGGTCCCAGTCGCTGTGCCAGCTCGATCAACGGAAAACCTGTGCCGCAGCCGACGTCAAGAACTTTCAGCCCGGATCTCATTGCAACTTTTTCAAGCAGAAGGTTGCCGAATATTGCGGACCACAGCGGCAATTCATCATATGCCGAGACAGCCTCTGGATCCTCAATCAAATCAAAGGCGGGATCAAGGAAGGTAACCATTTTTCAAGGCTCCTTTTTTGCAAAAATTCAGAAGGCTGATGATCAGAATAATTATTACCAGATCACCGGCTTAAAGCAACCAGGATCTGAGCAGAAGTTCAATTCAAAAAAAATTCAATCCCGTTCAACGGGCAAACCCTTTTCAAGCCAGGCAGACCAGCCGTTGACCAGAACCTTGACATCGCTGTATCCGAGCTGAATCAAAAAATTGGCCAGGTTGTGGCTAAGAGAACATTTCAAACCATCGCAATAGGTTATGATGGTTGTGTCCGGATCTATATTCTCCAATACATAACCGATGCTTTTTTCAACCGAATTCCAGGGTATATTCAGGGCCCCTTTTATGTGTCCTTTACGGTATTGGTCCGGGCTGCGGGCATCGATGAAAACAGCTTGATGCTGAAAAAACAGCTTTTCAGCCGAACTCAATGAAATATCGATACGCCGATGGTTATCGTCATAGACCGCCGCTGCGGCAACGAATTCTTTCCAGTCGGGCATTTCGTCAACGCAGAAATGTCTCCAAGCCATGGCGGCCAACACGGCGAAAAACAAAATTAAGGGAATCCGCCTGGATGCTTTTTTGAATAAGTCCATTTTTATTAAACCAGCACCCCGCCAGGAGGTGGTTGAACTTTTTTCCGCCCGGTTTTTACAGCATGCAGAGCATGTGCCTAAAAAGAATCAAAAAGTGAAAGCTGCTTTGCACCGTTTTTTCTTGGTTTTTGCCCCTTTACAGGTTCCCTGTAAACGATATCTTTGCCGATACTTTTCAAAAAAGGAGATGGGCTCCTGTCCTGCGTTTTGCCGTATATTCTCCTTTTTTCGCAATAAGTGAGAAAAAGAAAATCCTTGGCCCTTGTCATGGAAACATAGAACAGGCGCCTTTCTTCATCCGTATCATCGGCACGGCGGTTATGGGCATGGTAGGGTAAAAAACCGTCCTCACAGCCGGCTACAAAAACTATTGGAAATTCAAGACCTTTTGCTGAGTGCATGGTCATGAGGGCAACTTTCTCACTTCTTTGATCATAAACATCCTGATCCCTGCACAGGGCTATGGATGCCAAAAAAGATTCCATATCACAGCCGAACGGTTCTGCCCTTTGCTTCAAAAATTCAAACTTGAAATCAAAATCAGCCGGATCGGAACTATTGCTGAAACGGGTATAAGGCTCCAGCTTTTCCAGAACTTCCACAACAGGTCTGCCGGTAAACTCTGTTTTCATCGCAGACAATTTTCCGAAAAATGCAACCAGCTCCTTTTGTTTGTTGACATCGATGAACTTGAGCGGGATCTTTTTGGAAATATTGACGGCCTTTTGGAGCGAAATTCTGTTTTCCAACATCCAAAAAACGAATTTTTCAACTATGATCTTACTGACAGAGGGCTTTAAGAGACGATGGGCTTTTTCAAGGTCTGTTATTGTCCCGTTGGAAGAGCAAAGGCGCAGCAATGCCAAAAGGGCTTGGACATTCTTGTCTTCAAATATGGTCTGTTTTTTTACGGTCTGATAAGGTATTCCCTCTTTTGAAAACACCTTTTCAAAAATTTCTGTTTGTTTTGAAGTACGGAACAAGACAGCAAAGTCACCGAAACTTATATTCCTGGTGACGGAATAATCAAATTTGTCAAAATCTATCGAGTGAAAGCCGGAACCCCCTACCAGTTCTTCAATAAGCCGGCCAACGGCCACTGCCTCGGATCTTTCGCTGGAAGTTTTGATTACGGTAACTTTGCTTCCATCTTTTCTTTCAGAATAAATTCTTGCAGTATCTCTGTCATTAACAGAAATTCTGTGATCTTTTATCAAAGAATACGACGCCTTTAAAATCCTGTCGGTAGAACGATAATTTTGTATCAGATTAAAGACTTCGGCCTCCGGATAATCTTCAATAAATCTTTTGAAAAATGTCAAATCAGATCCCCTGAATCCGTAGATTGCCTGGTCCGGGTCTCCTATTGCGCATATGTTTTTTGTACTGGAAGACAGTTTCCTTATCAATAAATATTGAGGATAATTGATATCCTGATATTCATCTATGAAAAGGAATTCTGTTTTACAGTTGACAAATTTCAAAAAATTTTCATCTTTTTCCAATTTTCTTATAAATGCTGTAATAAGATCATCATAATCGAAATATCCCTGCGATTCGAGAATATCACGGTAAGTAAAATATATTTTCTCGATATATTCTTCGGCCGCCACATCTGAAGTCAAACCATCGAATGATACCGGAAAACGAAGTTTTGCCAATGATATAAACTCCGATATCCTTGCAGGGGAAAGATTCGAAGAAAAACCAGTTTCGTTAAGAATTACTTTGCATTTGCCGATAATATCGGTTTTCTGTTTGTCATCAATTACAGATAGCCTACTATTTTCGTATTGACTCAGCATACTGAAACAGATTGAGTGAAATGTTCCTATCATGGGTGTGGAATCAAAATCCGAAACTATATCTGACAATCGCTCCCGCAGCTCATTGGCGGCTTTATTGGTAAAAGTGACCACCATGATATTGTCTTTACTTGCCGCTGCACCGGATATCAAGGCTTCTATTCTTCTTGTTATAGTAAAAGTCTTTCCAGTACCCGGGCCTGCAACGACAAGCAGGGGACCAAGACCGAATTCTATTATCCTGCGCTGTTGCTCATTCAGACTTGTAATATATTCTTTATGTTGCCGAATATTGGAAATTCTCTTTTTTATTGAATCACGGTTTGTGTCTTCAGTATCATTTTTACTTTCATGAATTTTCTTGATCGGGAAAAGAACTTTCTGACCAAGGAGAGTATTTTTTTCATCTTCCGAAAAAATATTGAGTTTGCCGAAAACGCCATCATAGCCGGGAGAAAATATCACCTTTCCTTTTCTTATTTTTTCGACGGCTTCTTTAAATAAAGGTATTGTCGATCTTTCCAGCTCCTGCGGATCTATATCCATCAATATTTCAAGCTCGGAGCCGAACCTGTTGACCAGCGACCTATAAGCATAATTGACTTTTTTTGTTCTTGAACCAACCTGTAAAAGCTCGGCCAGAATATCCTGTAGTTGAATAAGCCGGAAAAAGGGTTTTGAATTTGAATGATATAAAGGTTCGGAACGATCGGCCAACTGTTCAACCCGATAGAGAACACCAAGGGTAAGCGGCTTTCCGCAGACAGGACAGATATTTTTAAGTTGCAGAGATTCATTTGGAAAACAGCTGAAACCGCACTTGCGATGACCGTCTATATGGTATTTGCCTTCTTGGGGATAAAATTCGACAGTCCCCAAGAAACGGTCGTCCCGGTTATGCTTCAATGCGCTTAAAATACCCTGAAAAGAAAGCTCCGTGTTGAAAATATTGGCTTCTCTGGCCAGTTTGGAAGGAGAATGAGCATCCGAGTTTGAAACCAGTAGATACTTGTCAAGGCTGGATACGCGCCAGTTCATAGGCGGATCTGAAGAAAGACCCGTTTCAAGGGCAAAAATATGATCCGCCAAATCACCGAAACACTCCTGGACTGAATCAAATCCTGATTTGGAGCCCAATATTGAAAACCATGGAGTCCAGATGTGGGCCGGAATAAGGAAAGCGTCCCTGTCGGTTTCAAGGACGATCTCCAAAAGATCCCTGGAATCGAGCCCCAGAATAGGCCTTCCGTCTGATTCAATATTACCGATTCTGGCAAGTCTTGAATTGAAAATTTCAGCAGACTCTATACTGGGCAGAAAAACAAGATTGTGATTTTTTCGTGTTTTTCCGTTCTTTTTATATACGTTGCTGATTTCAGTACAAAGAATGAATTTTACATCCCTGCGGCAAATTTGGGGAACTTGCTCATTCAAAGATGCTCTTATTTCAGGCTTCAGACTGAAAAGACCTCCTGCGTCCGGTTCTAATTTGTTCCTTATTTCGTCAAACCAGGCCGGATGCGTAAAGTCGCCTGTTGCAACCAGATTGAGTCCCTTTATCTGTGAAGTTATATATATATTTTCCAGGTCGAGGTTATGCGCAGTGGCCCTGGAATATTTTGAATGAACATGTAAGTCTGCAAAAAATCTCATAAATATTCAATACTCGATTATATTGTTTATAAATTTTCAAAAGGTTAGTATATACAGCCTACCCTGTTTGCAGGCAACTTAATAAATAGCTGAGGGGAATACAAATGGGTATATTGTCATCATCCGTATCAATCACCCGGTACAGGGTTAACGGAAAAATAGAACAGCCTGTATTGGAAACCATATCCAACAAGCTTGAAAAGCGAAAAATACGTGAAATAGATGGAAAAACTGATCAGGTTTCTGTGGGATGGACCTGCTTCGACGATCCATACCATCCTGATTTTTTGTTGAATCGTTCTTTTGTTATCGGTAATTATATTGTTTTTGCAATGCGCTTGGACAAAAAATCCATTCCGTCCAAGCTGGTAAAAAAGCTTTATATTGAAAAATCAAAGAGAAGGTTGAAAGAGACAGGCCGCGATTTTTTAACCAGGGATGAAAAAGAAGGAATAAGCGACGGAATTATTAAAAAATTATGTATTTCAATTCCCGCCGCTCCCAATGTTTATGACATAATTTGGAATTGTGAGGAAAATTGGCTTTGGTTTTTCACCAACGTAAAATCCGCCAACGAAGCCCTTGAAACGCTTTTTCAAGAAACTTTTGAAATGCGTCTGGTAAGGATATTTCCATATACATTGGCCCGAAACTCGTTTTTGAACAATGATGCCAAAATAGACCTGCTGCATCAATTGGCACACAAATAGATTACGGAAAAAACATGCTAGATATTGCGGTTGCATATAACAGGTTCAGATTTTTAGGTCACGAATTTTTAACCTGGCTATTTTTTGCTATAGATACCGATGAAGCTATTCTTTTCGGAAAAATTGATAATAATATCAGGATAGATATTGGCAACAAGATGGTACTTGAAAACCGAAAAGAAGCCGAAGCCGAAAAAATTGTCATCAGCGGTGAACAGGCTGGTCTTGAAGAAGCTTTCGTGGCTTTGTCGAAAGGGGCATTGATAACTGAAATAAATCTGATAATAAAATACGAAAACAGTAAGCTGCAGTTCACCTTGAAAGGTGAGAGTCTTTGCCTGGGATCTATCAAGCTTTCTGAAACAGGTGCCCTGGAAACGTCTCAGGACCTGGAAGCGGCCGTTTTGGAAAAAATTTACCTTTATGAAAAAATATTCGCTTTATTGGACAAAGCCTATGAAAGTTTCCTTGATCTGAGGATTTCAGACCAATGGAAAAATCATTCTGCAAAAAAAATGAAGGACTGGATTGGCGATAAAAACAGATTGCTAAAAAAGAACGGCTGAAGTCAGCGGCCGCTGATTATTCAGTATCGATATTCTGTTCATAATTATTCGGCAATTGACAGTTTTTTTGATTCTTATCAGATCATGGATTAAACAAGGAAAGAACCTATAATTTATCGACAATTATTTTTTAATATTTTATTATCAAAACAGGTAATTAGATTCTTTTGATCAAACTGACAGAATCTATTTGTTATAATACTTTTCCTTTAACAATCCAAGGATTGAAAAAGATGAAATTCAGAATCTCAAAAAACGGTCTGGCTGACATTTTATCAAAGGTTCAAGGAATAACCGGAAGGAAAAGCAACTTTGCAATTACAGAATGTATAATGCTGGATGTGTCTTTAAACGGAATAAAAATTACAGCCACCGACCATGAAACAGGATTTGAGGGCTATTGTGATGCCGAGGTTGAAAATGAGGGTGTGCTTGCGCTCAACTCGCGCAAATTATTTGAAATAGTAAAAGAATTCCCCAGCAATGATATTAGCTTCGAAAAAACTGAGAACGACTGGGTTGAAATAAGGGACAACAAGGTTCAATATCATTTGGTGGGAATGAATCCTGACGAATTTCCAAAACTTCCCGATATAGAGCTCGAAAAGGGTATCGAGGTAGAATCTGATCGATTCAAACGAATGATAGAAAGATCTATTGCAATAGGCGGCCCGGGAGACGAAAAAAGAGCCCATATAAACGGAGTTTATCTGGAGTTGCGAAAGGATCTGCAGACACCGTTGGTCAGAATGGTATCGACAGACGGAACCCGTCTTGCCAAGACAGATATGGCTGTTGAAAATATTGAAAGTGAAATCAATGAGTCAAGTGTTCTGGTACCCAAAAAGGGAATAGGTGAGGTTCTTAAATTTTTGGATTCCGGCGCCAGGGTGAAAATCGGAATAAAGGAAAGCTATTTTATTGTCGAAAAGGAACATGAAAAGATAATTATCCGTCTTCTCGAAGGAAAATTTCCGAATTACGAAGATATAATTAACAGACAGGACGGTATTATCGATATAGAGCTTGAAAAAGAACCTTTCATGAAAATGCTCGTCAGAATGGCTATAATGTGTAATGAAAACTACAGAGCCGCGATATTCAGGTTTGAAGGAAATGAGCTGATTATTCATTCTACCAATCCTGAATTAGGAGAGTCTAAAGAAGATATTGAAATAAAATATGGAGGAAAGCCGCTTGAATTGGCATTCAATCCTAAATATATGATAGATGCTTTAAATGCTATAGATGACAGTAAAGTAATATTGAATCTGGTTGATGAAGAAAAACCATGTATAGTTAGCGGAAAAGACGATAAAAATTACCTTAACGTGATAATGCCGATGAGAATATGAAAAAAAACAACTATGATGCCAGCAGTATAGATGTTTTGGAAGGTCTTGAGCCAGTCAGGCTGAGACCTTCCATGTATATTGGAAATGTTGATATAGAAGGGCTTCACCATCTTGTTTATGAGGTGGTAGATAACAGTATAGATGAAGCCATGGCCGGCTTCTGCGATCGTATAGATGTTGTCATCCATGCTGACAACAGTGTCAGTGTTGAAGACAACGGAAGAGGTATTCCGGTAGATATTCATAAAACAGAGAATATTCCTGCAGTTGAAGTTGTATTAACCAAATTGCATGCAGGTGGTAAATTCGACAATGATACTTATAAAGTATCGGGCGGGTTGCACGGTGTAGGAGTATCGGTTGTCAATGCATTGTCAGAAAGATTGGAAGTAGAGATATTTACGAACGGAAAAATATACTACCAGGAATTTTCAAGAGGTATCAAGGTAAGTGAACTTAAGGTTATCGGCAAGACCAAGAAACGTGGAACCAGGATAACCTTTTTGCCCGATGCCGATATATTCAACACCATAGAATTGAGATATGATATTCTTACAAGGCGTTTGAGGGAACTTGCCTTTTTGAACAAAGGCGTTCTTATCAATATCGAAGATGAAAGGTCTGACAAGAAAGATACTTTTCAATACAAAGGGGGAATAATATCTTTTGTAGAGTATCTTAACCGAAGACACGTACCTTTACATAAACCGATATTTATCGAGGGATCGCGAAATGATGTCCAGATAGAGATAGCCATTCAATATAACGATACATACAAAGACACAATTTTTTCTTTTGCAAATAACATCAATACCATCGAAGGCGGGTTTCACCTTATAGGATTCAAGGCAGCCCTTACGAGGACACTGAATCAATATGCAACAAACGGAAATCTTCCAAAGAACCTTAGCGAAAAGATAAGCGGAGATGATATCCGGGAAGGTCTTACCGCCGTAATTAGCGTAAAGATAAAAAATCCTCAGTTCGAAGGGCAGACAAAGACCAAGCTTGGTAACAGTGAAGTAAAAGGGCTTGTAGAATCACTTGTAAATGAAAAATTGTCTATTTTTTTGGAAGAAAATCCCGGTATAGCCAAAAAAATTATAGCCAAGGCGGTCGATGCAGCCAGAGCAAGATACGCAGCCAAAAGAGCAAGGGATATTGCAAGAAGCAAAGGAGCTCTGGTTGATGCAACCCTTCCCGGCAAATTGGCAGAATGCCAAATTTCAGATCCTGAAAAACGTGAGTTGTTTCTGGTAGAGGGTGATTCAGCAGGCGGTTCGGCAAAACAGGGCCGTGACAGAAGGTTTCAGGCTATTTTACCACTGAAAGGAAAAATACTTAATGTAGAAAAGGCTCGCTTCGACAAAATATTGAGAAGTGAAGAAATAAAAAATATAATAACCGCTTTGGGTACCGGTGTCGGTAAAGAAGAATATGATATTCAGAAGATAAGGTATCATAAAGTTATCATAATGACAGATGCGGATGTCGACGGATCGCATATAAGAACACTGCTGCTGACATTTTTTTACAGACAAATGCCCGAATTGATAGAAAAAGGGTATCTGTATATAGCTCAGCCTCCACTTTTCAGGGTAGGCAAAGGTAAAAATGAGAAATATCTGAAAGACGAGCGTGAGTTGAACAATCTTCTTCTAAAGAAAGCCTGTACGAATAAAAAATTGATTATAGGTGAAGATGAAAATAGCATTGAACTGGAAAATCACGAACTTTTCATATTTATAGGAAATATATACGAATATCAAAATTTGAAAGAAAAATTGGTAAATCAGAAAACCGAAAGTGAATTATTGGACTTGCTGGTCAGAATGAATATTGATCAGGAAACTCTTAAAGACCGGGACAAGATGTACTCTATAAGGGAAAAGCTTATTGAAGCCGGTTACGCGGTCGAAGATCCTGTTTGGAAAGAAGAAAAAAACACATACGAAATGCAAATAAATGGTAAATTGAACAGAATAAAGAAACACAAGCTTAATTTCAAAATAGGCCGCTGGATGATTTTTTCTAATGAATTTCAGAAGTTGAATTCAATCGGAAATGACATATTCAAGTACGATATAGCTCCTTTCAAAATTTGTATGGCGGACAAAAAAGGAGAACAGATTGAAGTGGAAAGCAGGGAAAAACTTCTCGAATTCATGCTGGAAGACGGTAAAAAAGGCATAGCCGTTCAGCGATACAAAGGCCTTGGTGAAATGAACCCCGATCAGTTGTGGGAAACCACCATGAATCCGGAAAAAAGAACATTGCTTAAGGTTGAAATAGAAGATGCTGTCGAATCTGATGAAATTTTTACAATTCTTATGGGTGACCAAGTGGAGCCGAGAAGAGAATTTATCCAGCACAACGCCCTTAACGTGAAAATGCTGGATGTATGACTATAAAAAGAGAACCCCTGAAGCCCGCAGCAAGCTTCAGGGGTTCAAGATGGGTGCGCTTTTCAAATCAACATTAGCTCGCACGTACAGCTCAGTGGGAAACCGGTAAAAAACAGCTCAATTGGAATAAGGAGAATGCGAAAAGATTATCAGACTAATAAAGCGCATTAACTGTATTGCATATGACGGAATGCTTGTCAAGTATAAAAATTCATTAAAAAGTACGGGGCGTTTCGATGAAAATCCACAAAATATCAGCCAGAGATTTGCCGGATTTATGGTTTCAGGCTGTTCATGATATTCTTGAACATGGAAAGCGGTTTAAAATTGACCGCGGTTCTTATGCCGGTCAGACAAGGCTTGAATACGATTATTTTACGGGGCATGTAAAATATCCCGGTACGATTCCTCTTTTGCCCGACATACCGCCTTCATGCGGAATTCCGAATCCAGTCGAGGAAGCATATATTTTCGGCGGAGAAGGTTACGAAAGATCATATATAGAATACCTGATGTCTTCTCACAAAGAACCCGGGGAATCCTATACTTATGGTGAAAGGCTCACCAAAACACCGCTGGAGGGTGAAAAACTGGAATGGTGGAAAAATGGTAATACAGATATAATAGACGAAAGAAAAGTTGATGGAAAAATACTGTTTGAGGAAGACGGAAAAATTTATCTGAATCAGATAGAATGGATCATAGATACATATAAGAGATATGGTCACCGAAACAATCAGATGGTTTTACAGATAGCCCACCCGTCGGATCTTACTTTACTGGATCCTCCGTGTTTGAGATCTATTGACACCCGGATCCAGGACGGCAAACTTCATTTTTTCGTGTATTTCAGGTCATGGGATCTTTGGGGCGGACTTCCGGCCAATCTTGCCGGAATACAGAACCTCAAAGAGTACATGGCCGCTGAAATAGGCGTTGAAGATGGAGAAATGATAGTGGAAAGCAAGGGGTTGCATCTTTATGGTTATGCCGAAGACCTGGCCAAGCTCAGATGCCTGAAAATATAGCTTTCAGAACTCGATGTTTTTAGGTGTTCTCGGAAAAGGAATCACATCTCGGATGTTGGTTATGCCTGTGATCAGCATAATAAGCCTTTCGAATCCCAATCCAAACCCGCTGTGGGGAGCGGAACCGTATTTTCTCGATTCAAGATACCACCAATAATCATCCAAAGAAAGACCGCTTTCAATCATCCTGCTTTTAAGAAAAGCATATCTTTCTTCCCTTTGGCTGCCGCCAATTATTTCCCCTATTTGCGGAACAAGGACATCCATGGCGGCAACTGTTTTTTCGTCATCATTCAGCCGCATATAGAAAGGCTTTATTTCCTTGGGATAATCAAAAACGATAACCGGTTTTTTGAAATATTTTTCTGTGAGAAAGCGTTCATGTTCGGTTTGAAGATCGCTTCCGTAAGAAGCGGGGAATTCGAATTTTTCATTTGATTTTTTCATTATGTTGACAGCCTCATTATAGGGCAGGCGGATAAAGTCTGAACCGGCGATTGATTCGAGCCTTGATTTTAATCCCTTGTCAACAAAGCGGCAAAATAGTTCCAGGTCCTGATTGCATTCAGCAAAAACGTACTCTATCACATATTTAATGATCTTTTCGGCAAGATCCATGTTATCTTCAATATCACAGAAAGCCATTTCCGGTTCAACCATCCAGAATTCAGCGGCATGTCTTCTGGTGTTGGAATTTTCGGCCCTGAATGTCGGCCCGAAAGTATAGACATCCCCAAGAGCCAGGGCCAGAAGCTCGGCTTCAAGCTGACCGGAGACGGTAAGTTTCGCCTCCTTACCAAAAAAATCGTTTTGAATGTCGTTCCGGCCTGCAGAAAGAGTGGTTACTTTGAACATTTCCCCGGCTCCCTCGCAATCAGAACCGGTAAGAATCGGGGTGTGAACATAACGAAAGCCATTTTCACGGAAGAACCTGTGAATGGCGTATGAAATATCGGAACGGATCCTGAAGGCAGCCCCGTATTTGTTTGTTCTGGGTCTGAGGTGAGCAATTGTTCGCAAAAATTCATCACTGTGACGTTTTTTCTGAAGCGGGTAATCTTCGGGAGCAGCCTGAATAATTTCAAATTCTTCCGCCTGTACTTCCCATTTTTGACCCTTACCCTGAGATGGTACCAGTTTGCCCCGGACCGAGACAGACGAACCGGTATTGATTTTTCTGATATCTTCGTAATTTGGAAGCTTATCATCGGCTATAACCTGTATATTGGCCAGGCAGGAACCGTCGTTCATTTCAATGAAAGAAAAAGTTTTTGAATCGCGCCTGGTCCTGATCCACCCTTTTATCAAGATGTCATCAATAGGCCCTTCGGATTTGAGCAACTTGTTGATCTTGGTTCTTTTCATAATCAGATTCCTGTATCATAAGCCGCTGTATGTTCTGATAGTTAAATAATACAGATGGTTGTTTCTCTGAACAAGTATAACCAGGGATTTTTTCATCCGGTAGCGAACAATGGCCGAGCGGAAATCTTTGATATTGTCGATCCTTATTTCGTCAATCCGGCGTATGATGTCACCCCTGCTTACGCCCATACGGTCAAGATCGGAGCCCCGTCTGGTCTTCACAACGACAACTCCCTTGGAGCCAGAAATACCGAATTTGGATGCAAGCTCAGAAGTTATGGGCGAAACCATGACGCCTAACATTGAATAGGCTAGTTCTATCGCTCTTTTTTCTGGAAAAACACAGGCTTTTAACTTCGTCTTTATGTGTTTGCCCCTGCGCAGAAGATCCAGGGTGACGGTTTTACCGGGAGCCACGTCCTTTACAAGTGAGTTGAAGTCTTCTGTGTTTGCAACAGGATTTTCGTTCAGTTTAAGAATGATGTCGCCTTCTCGAACCTTTGCTGATTCAGCCGGACTTGCAGGTTCGACATAACGGACGATGACACCGCGGGCAGCCTTCAATCCGAGGTATTGAGCCAAATGAGAGTCAATATCCTGAACGAAAATGCCAAGCCAGGCATGAATAACTTCTCCAAAGCGGATAAGGTCGGCAATTATTCGGCGGGCCTTGTTTATTGGAATGGCGAAACCAATGCCCCGGGCTTTAGCATAGATGGCCGTGTTAATACCAATGAGCTCTCCATTTATATTCAGCAACGGACCGCCGCTGTTACCGGGGTTGATTGACGCATCGGTCTGAATGAAGTTGCGGTAGACCCGGTCGGATGTTCTGATACTCCTTCCCAGGGCACTGATGACCCCGGTCGTAACGGTATGTGAAAAACCGAAAGGATTACCGATTGCAATAACCGTTTCTCCTATCATCAGGTCGTTCGAATTACCCATTTCAATTGACGGCAACGGTTTATCGGAATCGATCTTTACAACGGCAAGATCAGAATCTGGGTCGGCACCTACGAGATGGCCCTCGAATTCGCGTCCGTCTTTGAATGTGACATTTATTTTGGTGGTTTTTTCGACAACGTGAGAGTTGGTCAGGATATAGCAGCGCTTTCCGTCAATGATGACACCGGAGCCGAGGCTGTAACGTTTTTGATGGCGTGAAAAGTAGGGATCGAAAAAGTCTTTGAAAAAATTATCGAAAAAAGGGTCTATTTCAAATCCGAACGGATTTGGGCGATTGCGGACCTGGTATTCAGAGCTTATGTTGACAACTGCCGGACTGACACGGCTGACGGCTATGACAACCGGAGTTTTGCGGTTGAATGCCGCAGCTTCGGAAAAAAATGTTATCGAAAAAAGACAGGCAATGACGGATAGTGTTATAAGAAAGCGTGTCTTTCTATGGCTCTGGCGCTCAGATCTTGAGCCCGATCCATATCGGGCATAAGTTTCGCGACCGTTAACAAACCGGAAACAATATTTGCTTTTTGGGGCCTTATTTGTCATGGCTATGAATTTAATCTGCAAATGATCCCCCAAGGGTGAGAAAAAAACAACCGATTAACCAAACCATTTGGAAGCCCCTATCATGACCGCCGGTGATATTCAATCGATGCTGGAAAAATTACAAAAACCAAGCAGCTATCTTGGAAATGAAACTAACGCTATAATAAAAGAACCAGAAAAGGTAAAGTTAAGATTTGCATTGGTTTTCCCTGATTTATACGAAATAGGCACATCTCATTTCGGAATTCAAATTCTTTATCATATTTTAAACAGCCACCCCGAGATATATGCAGAGCGTGTTTATGCGCCGGCCAGGGACCTGATGGCTTTGATGGAGCAAGGCGGATACGAGTTAACTTCCCTTGAAACGAAAACACCGCTGAAAAATTTTGATATAATAGGGTTCAGCTTGCTGTATGAGCTGAATTATACAAACATACTGCATATTTTACGTCTGTCGAAACTGCCATATAAATTCAGTGAAAGAAAAACAACGCGGCCTTTTATCATTGCCGGGGGGCCATGCACGTGTAATCCTGAACCGCTGGCGCCGTTTTTCGATGCCTTTGTAATCGGTGACGGCGAAAAGGTTGTGCTTGATCTGGCCATGGCTTTTATTGATTGGAAAAAAAAGGGAGCAAAACACAAAAAGGAGCTGCTTGCACGATGGGCCTGGTCCGATGGCGTGTATGTTCCAAGATTCTACAAAGTTCATTATGAGCAAGGCCGGCAGTTGCTGGAAGCGGAAAAGGGCTTTCCAGAAAAGATAAAACGCGCCGTGGTTCCCCTGCTGGACGATTCCAATTTTCCTGATTCGCCCATAGTGCCTTACGGAAGGCCTGTCCATGACCGGCTGCGGCTGGAAATTTCCAGGGGATGCACAAGGGGCTGCCGCTTTTGCCAGGCAGGTGTTATTTACAGACCGGTAAGGGAAAGAAATCCCGGCCAGCTTCTGAATCTGGCTGTAAAGGCTATTGAGAAGACCGGCTACCAAGACGTCTCCCTGTTGTCGTTGAGCACAGGTGATTACGGCTGCTTGTTCGAAATTGTTAAAGACTTGATCGAGCTGGGCAAAAAGAAGCACCTGGCCGTCTCGCTGCCTTCCATAAGGGCCGGAACACTGAGCGGCGAAATGATGGAGCTGATCAGGCAGGTAAGGAAGACCGGCTTTACCATAGCTCCCGAGGCCGGCAGTCAGAGGCTGCGGGATGTCATAAACAAAAATGTCGATTACGACGATGTGCGGCAAACCGTCGAGCAGGCCTTCGAACTTGGCTGGCAGGTAATCAAGCTGTATTTTATGGTCGGGCTGCCGACCGAAACCGATGAAGACATCCATGAGCTTATCGAAATGGTAAGGCGGTTAAAAAAATGCACGCCCAGCCATGGCCGGGGCGGAAAAATAAATGTCAGCGTGGCGACATTCATACCCAAGCCACATACACCCTTTCAATGGCACCGGCAGATCACGCTTGCCGAAAGCGTCGCCAAAATAAAGCTTATCAGAAAAGAACTGAAAACAAACCGGATCCAGGTAAAATGGCAACAACCGGAAATGAGCGTGCTTGAAGGGTTATGGGCCAGGGGGGACCGCAGATTGTCCGGTCTTTTGATTGAAGCGGCGCGGCGCGGCTGCGCCTTTGACGGCTGGAGCGATGATTTCGATTTTGAAAAGTGGCAAGAATCGATAACATCGTCCGGAATAGACCCGGCTTTTTACATGGAACGCCGGAGAGATCTCGATGAGCCCCTGCCGTGGGATCATGTCGATGTGGGGATAAGCAAGGACTTTTTGAAAGCAGAATGGGTAAATTCCCTGAGCGGAAACAGGACGCCTGATTGCCGCTGGGACGGGTGTCAGAAATGCGGGGTCTGTGACTTTGATAAAATCAAACCCGTGTTGTACGGCAAGGTTCCCGATGCGGGTATCCTGGCCGGGGTGACGGAAAAAGATGCCGGCCGGAAAAGATGGCTCCTGTTTCGCTTCCGTAAAGCCGGATTGGCGCGTTTCCTGGGACACCTTGAAATGTCACAGGTTTTTATCCGGGCCTTCAGGCGGGCCGCGGTTGATCTTGTTTACGGCGGAGGCTTCCACCCCTTGCCCAAAATGATTTTTGCAGACGCTTTGCCGCTGGGCATGGAAAGTCACGACGAGGTGGGCTATGCTATGGTTGAAAGCGCTAAGAAAGCGGCGGGGATCGGAATGGAGGTAAACCGGCAGCTTCCCGAAGGCCTGGAAATAATGGAGTGCGAAGAAATTGAAAGTCCGAAAAAGATCAAAATAGAGGCTTTTAGCTACAGAATATCTTTGGATCAACGGCTGGTCGACCCTCAGCGGCTGGTTGCGTTTCAGACTGCGCCCAAATGGCCGTTGCCCAAAAGAACCAAAAAGGGTTTCAAGCGTATTGTCGACCTGAAAGAATCCGTAATCGATATTGCAATAGCCGGCCCTTCAACGATTGTAATGACAATAAGCAACAAACAGGGTAAAAGAGTAAGGCCCGCAGAGGCCTTGATGAGTATCCTGGATGTTCCGGATGCCGGCCGGGAAAAGATGAAGATTGTAAAAACGGCAAGTATCATGAACTGATTTTAGGAAACGGTTCGCGACTGGAATTGAAAATGACAAACAAGAAGATAATCATCAATGAAACTGTCCATGAAAAGCGGGTAGCCCTTGTTGAAGATGGCAATATCACTGAGCTTTTCATAGAGCGAAGGGGCGGAAACGACCGTACCGGAAATATATATAAAGGAAGGGTTCAGAGAGTCCTGCCTGGAATGCAGGCCGCTTTCGTCGATATTGGTCTGAATCAGGCAGCCTTTTTATACGTAAACGATGTCATTAAAGAGAACATCGTGGAATTTGAGGAAATATTCAATAACAATCACTATGTTAACGTTTTGGAATACGGTTTGGATCAGCCGGACTCCGGCCGGATGGACGAGGATCAAAAACGGGTTGTCAAAATTGAGGATTTGATCACCGAGGGACAGGAGTTGCTGGTACAGGTAGCCAAAACCCCAATCGGAACAAAAGGGGCAAGAATAACAACCCATATATCTTTGCCGGGCAGATTCCTCGTTTTGATGCCGTCATCCAGCCACATAGGTATTTCACGCCGGATAGAGGATGAATCAGAAAGGCAAAGACTGAAACAGATCATTACCGAATTACGCAACGATGATCTGGGTTATATCGTCAGGACGGCGGCAGAAGGGGTCGTTGCGGAGAAAATTTCCCAGGAGATGGAGTTTCTCAAGAACCTGTGGGAAACAATAAAGAAAAGATATCATTCCGCACCGACCCCGTCGCTGGTACACCAGGAGCTGAATGTTTGTCTGAAAGCCGTTCGCGATTTGTTGATCCATGACGCCGAAAAAGTTATTATCGATTCAAAACGTGGACTTAACTCAATTCTGGAATTTTTGGACACATTCATGCCCGGTCTTAAAAGCGCGGTTGAACTTTACGAGGGTTCGGAGCCCATATTCGATGCGTTCAACCTCGAAGGTGACATATCCAGGGCCCTGAAAAAGAAAGTATGGCTGAAATCAGGTGGTTATATCGTAATAGAACAGACAGAAGCCCTGGTTGCCATCGATGTCAACACGGGCCGCTATGTTGGTAAGCACAACCTGGAGGAAACCATTTTAAAAACGAATCTTGAAGCGGTAAAAGAAATAGCGTACCAGATCCGGCTGAGGGATATTGGTGGAATCATAATAATCGATTTCATCGATATGGAGAAAAAAGCCAATCAGGACAAGGTGTTCAGCGCCCTGAACGAAGCCTTCGGAAAAGACCGCAGCAAAACCCACATTCTTCCCATGTCCGAAATGGGGCTGGTGCAAATGACTCGCAAGCGCATCCGGCAGCCGCTTAACCGCCAGCTTTGTGAACCGTGTTTTTACTGTGAGGGAGAAGGGTATCTGTTATCCAAGAAGTCCATTTGTTATAATATATTCAGGGAAATAGTACGCAACGGACGTGATATGCTCGGAAACCAGCTAACTCTCAAGGTAAATCCCAGGGTGGCAGATTACCTTCACAAGGAGGAGGGTGATCTGATAGATTCCCTTGAGCAGATAATGGGGCGCCAGATTCAGATATATCCGGATGAAAAATTTCATCAGGAACAATTCGAGGTGCTGGAATCGTTGAGATGATGTTTCGTTTGACCTATCAAGGAAATAGCCGGAGGCTGCCGGTAAGCCTGCTTGGGCATAAAACGGCTGTCAAAAACGCGAATTTAAGAATTCGGCAGGCTTGACAAATAAATGTTTTTATGGTTAGGGTTGCCGATTATGCGAATTAGATGTTTTTTGAAAGACAACAGGCAGGATGTTATTGATAACTTGATAAAACTTCAAGCAAAAGGACCTTAAGGGATGAAAAGAACTTATCAGCCAAGTCGTATCAAAAGAGCCCGTACACATGGATTCAGAAAGAGAATGTCTAGTAAACAGGGAAGATGTGTTATCAACCGCAGGAGAGCCAAAAACCGTAAGAGGCTGGCCCTGTAACAGAGTAGAAACCTGCCGCAATACTTGGAAATGATCGGAAAATCGAAAATACCGGGAAAAGGCGTCATTGGCCAGGCAAAGCTATACAAAGCAAGACCGGCTTCTAAAAAGGGCTGAATTCTTACGGCTTAAAAAAACGGGAAAAAAGATTCAAGGGCGCCTTTTCATCGCGATTACGGCATTAAACGGCAAGCAGAGAAGCAGGTTGGGCATAACGGTCACACGCAAAGTCGGCAAGTCCAGCCAGAGAAACAGGATTAAACGTCTGGCACGAGAGTTTTTCAGATTGAATCGCAGGCAGCTTGCAAAAAATTGGGACATAAATATCATCGCCAAAAACAAGGCAGCAGAGGCAAGTAATTCCGAGATCGCCGCAGACTTGCAAAATATTTTCAAATCTCTGCGCTCGTGCGAAAAAAAGCGCTAACAGGCCCGGGCCCATGAAGAAGATCATGCCGGATAAAGCTTACAGCCCCAGCAATAGGGTCAGATGCGGAAAGCCTGCCGATGCGGGCGAAGGCTTGATGAAAAGCTCAAAGGTTTCCATAGAGGCGACAAAACGAATTCGGCGGCCTGTTACGATATGGATCAAATCAGGATTGTTATTGTTGATACGGTTGTATCAACTGATTATATCGCCGGTAATGCATTCGTCATGCCGGTTTTATCCAACCTGCTCGGTTTATGCATACCAATCCATCGAGCGCCACGGTGTATTGAAAGGAAGCGCTCTGGCCATGAAGCGCCTGGCCAGATGCAATCCTTTCGGTGGCCGAGGATATGATCCTGTCCCCTGATCTCAGATGCCTGTCATTTGCTGAAAACCAGTGTCAAAATCTTTGACGTGTGATTGAAAAGAAAAGTTTCCTGCCCTTACGGATGTTCTTTGCGCAGAAGGAAATTTCAACCATCACCTGTACGCTTGTCCAAATCGGAGGCGAATAGTATGGAAAACAAACGATTGCTGATGGCAATAGTTCTATCTACAGTTGTTTTTATCGTTTGGAGCTGGTTATTCGTTAAACCCGCCCAAAAAATGAACCCGGCGCAGGCTCCCCAAAAGACCGCCCGGCAGGAAACAAAAGCCCCGGAGGAAAAGTCCGCGCCGTTGCCGGAAAAGCAGATTTCGAAAAAACCGACCAAGCAGCTGCACAATGCGCGGCAGATACAGATAGAGACGCCTTTATACATAATCACCGTGTCGGAAAGGGCCGGTGCGATTACAAGCATGGTTTTGAAGAAATACAGAGAAACCGTCGATAAAGACTCTCCTTTCAAGGAACTGATTGCCCCGGAGGTAAAGGAAAGGCTCGGAACCTTTTTCGTAGGCCTTGAAAATCACGATATCGATATCCCGAATGCGCTTTTTGTTGCAGACACTGACGAAAAAATGATCCGGGTGAAGGACAATAAAAGATCGGTTGCCTTTACATACATTTCGGACAAGGGGCTGAATATAACAAAGTCTTTTACCTTCGACCCGCAAAGCTACCTGATCGGCGTTGACATTAATGTTCAGAATACCGGAGAACAGGATCTGGCGGACAAGCTTACCATCGAGCTTCAGAATAAGATTGCCAGCAAAAAGAGGGCTTACGGATTTGAAGGACCAAGCGCGCTCATCGATGAAAAACTGGTAAGAGTGAATGTCTCCAAAATCGAGAAAAACAATCGCCACAGCGGGAAAATAAGATGGTTTGCACTTGAGGACCGCTATTTCATGACGAGCGTTATTTCCGAAGCAAGTCTGGCCGCAGACCTTGAACTTGCCGTAAAGGACAAGCTGGTGAGCAGCAAACTTGTTTGTTCTAAGTTTGACCTTCCTCCCCAAAGGCAGCAGAGTTTCAAATACGCCCTTTTTATGGGCCCGAAAAAATTGTCGATACTCAAAGCAATGAACAACGGACTTGACAAGGCGGTAAAATTCGGATGGTTTGATTTTCTGGCCAAACCATTTTTATGGTTCATGAATTTTATCTACCGCTATATTCCAAACTACGGTGTCGCCATAATAATTCTTACCGTCATCAGTAAGCTCGTCGTCTGGCCGCTTGGCAATAAGAGCTATAAGTCAATGAATCAAATGAAAAAATTACAACCTTTAATGAACGAAATTAAAGAAAAGTATAAAGACGACAAGCAGAGAATGAACCAGGAGATGATGGCCCTGTACAAAACATACAAAGTCAACCCCATGGGCGGATGCCTGCCCATGTTGTTACAAATACCTGTATTTTTTGCCCTTTATCAAATGCTCTATCAGGCCATAGAGCTCAGACACGCTCCTTTCATTTTATGGATAAATGACCTTTCCGCACCGGACAGATTGTTCCGGTTCAATTTTTCAATCCCATTCATGGAGCCGCCATATGGACTGCCCGTGTTGACGATAATAATGGGCATCACGATGATCCTGCAGCAGAAAATGTCTCCGCCTCCAGGAGATCCGGCTCAGGCCAAGATGATGATGCTGATGCCCATTTTTTTCACCGTCATTTTCATAAACTTTCCGTCCGGGTTGGTTCTTTACTGGCTTGTAAGCAACATTTTATCGATATTGCAGCAATGGTATGTTCAAAAAAAGGCGGCTTAACTCGGAGGTATGATTGATGTCGAAATTCAAAGAATTCCAAGGAAAGAACGTCGATAAAGCCCTTGAAAAAGCTAGTGCTGAGTTAAATGTGCCGGTTGAAAAATTAAATTACGAAATAATTTCCTACGGCTCTTCAGGAATTTTCGGGCTTGTGGGTGTAAAAAAGGCAAAAATCAAGGTTACGCTGGATGAAGGAGAGCAAATATGCGTAAACACCCAAGAGGAAGCCAAAAAACATGCCATATCCCTGGTAAACGATGCTTTTGAAGTCAAGGAAAGTGACAAGAAGCTGGACAAGGCGCTGGAAATCGGCCTGGATGCGCTGAGCAGAATCGTAAACAAAATAAGCGGGGACGCAAAGATCAAGGGATATTCAAAAGACAACAAAGTCTATTTGGAGGTTTCCGGGGGAAACAGCGGCGTTCTGATCGGAAAGCACGGGCAAACGCTGGATGCAATGCAGTATATTGTGGAAAAAATTGTGAACAAGGCCAATGACCGCAGAATTAGGGTGCAGGTGGACGTGGAAGGATACCTGGAAAACCGCAAGTCGAATCTGCGGAGACTCGCCTCCAGAATGGCGGACAAGGCCAGAAGAATACGCAAACCGGTAACAATCGGGCAGCTCAATGCATACGACCGGCGAATAATCCATCTGCACTTGAAAGACAACCGTTCCGTCAGGACCCAGAGCGTGGGCGAAGGTTATTATCGGAAGCTTATGATTTTACCGCGCAGAAAATCCCGCAACAGGGAGCGAAAAAACTGATACCGTGAAAGAGGAGTATATTTATAATCGATATGCCATCAAGGATACCATCGCGGCTGTTGCCACGCCGGTGGGAAAAGGGGGAATCGGAATAGTCAGGCTTTCCGGTCAAAAGGCAATAGAGATTGCCGCTTCCGTTTTTGTTTCCGGATCCGGACTTGAGGTCGGACAATTTGATTCCCACAGAATGTACTACGGCCACCTTGTTGACCCGGAAAAAGCAAGAGTGCTGGACGAAGGGCTCCTGGTCGTAATGAGAGCCCCCCGTTCTTACACAAGGGAGGATGTAGTAGAAATTCAGCTTCACGGCGGACCGGCCGTACTGAATAAAGCCCTGGAAATGGTGACAAGACGAGGCGCAAGGTTGGCCTTTGCCGGAGAATTTACCAAAAGAGCCTTTCTGAACGGGCGTATTGATCTGACACAGGCCGAAGCGGTTGCGGGCTTGATAAATGCCAGGAGCGCCAGGGAGCTGGAAATACAAAACCGAAAGCTGGAAGGGGAACTTGGCCGGCAAATAGATTGGCTGATCGAAAATATTCAGAAGATAATGGTGGATCTGGAAGCCGATATAGAATTCAATGATCAGATGGAAAGCGTCGTCAATGAAGAAGAAATCCTTGACAAGATCGAAGGGCAGATCCTGAAAAGAATAAAAAGCCTTGTAACCAGCTATCATAACACAAGGATCTATCTGGAAGGAATAAAGGTTGCGATCACGGGGCTGCCAAATGTCGGCAAATCGACCCTTTTTAACAGGCTGGCACAAAAGGAAAAGGCAATAGTGACGGAAGTGCCGGGTACGACCAGGGATTTGATAGAAGAATTCGTTGTGATTGAACAGGTGCCTTTTTATTTGACAGACACCGCCGGGATACAGGAAACGAGCGATCCTGTGGAGAAAATCGGGATAGAAAGGGCCGAAAAGGCCGCCCGGGAGGCAGACCTGATTTTGATGGTTATTGACCGGTCGAATCCGCAACCGGCAGCCGCAGAAAAGATGAAAAGTCGCTACAAGAGGAAAAAGATCATAACGGTACTTAACAAATCGGATTTGAAGAAAGACAATGAAGTAAAACAGCGCCCCGGAGATGAAAGCGCGGTTGCCGTGTCGGCCAAATACGGTCAGGGTATGGAGCGGCTGAAAAGAGCCATGGTGGAATTTGCCCTCGGATTTTTGGGAAGCGGTGAGTTTGACGGTCTCGCGCCCAATCTAAGGCAAAAGACAAGACTTGAAAACGCCATGAATCACATGCGGGACGCCGCCGAAAACATCAAAGCCGGCGCAGGCTATGAACTGGTCGTTATCGATCTTGGCAATGCAGTGGCCGAACTGAAGACCATAGTGGGTAAAGAAGACACGGACGTGATCTTGGACGACATATTCGAAAAATTTTGTATCGGTAAGTGACTGGTTTTTGTTTCACGTGAAACAATGATGGCTTCGCAAGGGGGCTGAAACCGTTCCGGCCGGAATTTGTAATGGGCCGGACGAAAGGGTGGACCGGACAATGGATTTCAAGCTGTTTTTTGAACAGTACCTGGCGTTGAGGGATAAGGCCGATCAGGCTTTCAAAAAGGTGACCGAACAGTTTCCGGATTGCGTGAGCTGTAAAATCGGTTGCGCTGATTGCTGTCACGCGCTTTTCGATTTGAGTCTGATCGAAGCGCTTTATATCAATCACCAGTTCAATAAGAATTTTGACGGGCAGACCAGGGAACGGCTTTTGGAGAAGGCCAACCGGGCCGACCGCAAAATTTACAAAATAAAGCGCCAGGCCCATAAAGATTTTGAAGCCGGAAAAACCGAGGCTGAAATACTTGAGAAAATGGCCGGGATAAAAGTAAGATGTCCCATGCTGGATGATGAGAATCGCTGTGAGATATATCAGTTTCGTCCGATAACCTGTCGTCTTTACGGGATACCGACGGCCATAGAGGGTAAGGCTCACACCTGCGGACTTTCAGGTTTCGAGCCGGGCAAACCGTATCCCACGGTCAACCTGGCGCAGATTCATCAGCGGTTGTATCAGATCAGTCTGGAGCTTGCTGCCGGCATAAAGAGCCGGTATCCTGGCTTGGCGCAGGTGCTGGTGCCTCTTTCCATGGCTTTGCTTACTGATTATAACGATGAATATCTCGGTGTTAAAAGCGCCGCGGAATCTGACTGACTGTCCCGGCACCGGGCCCGAAGCCTGTTGAAACATAAATAGGGTGGTTGAGGAAGGCTGCCATGGATTATTTCTCGGACGCTGACATCGAGCAGCGTAAAAGAGCCATTTTTGAGAATATGTCTGCCCGTGGTCAACGCAGGATTCTGAAAATGGGTTATGACAAGTGGGATCCCTTCCAGGATCCCAAGGATCCCATCGAAATCAGAAAAGATGATACCAACCGCACCCTTTCCCAACTGATGGCCGATTATTTCAGTCAGAGCCGGGAAAACGAGCCGTCGGCCAAGTGTCGCGAGGGGGTTTTCGAGATGGCCCTGGGGCTGATCAGCAAGGATGCCAAGTATTTGGCCATGCTCGATTTTGCGTGCTGGTATAAGGAGCAAAAAAAGCAAAGCCGCTCTTGATGCGGTAATAAGAAGCGTTGCTTCGCAATGATCTTCCATGGCTTGAAAAAAGGTTTTTGCTGTCAGCCAGCTTGAGCATTTCCATGTCATTTCAAAATCCCCCTGCCGGACTGGAACCTTTTCTTGTCGACGCTGTGAGGCGTGCCCATCAGCGCCTGAGCCCTGCTTTGTTGGTTGAAAGAGCCCGCCGGGCGTTCCCGGGATTGCGGGCCGGCCATGTCAGATCCGCGCTTCGCAGTCTGGTGGATTCAGGCGAGCTGCGCTACTCGTACCATTTCGGTCAGTCCTGGGTAGAGTTCAATTATAACCGGCCCATCCCGCTTTCCTCACGATTTATCCTTGTTCCGGAGTCGTCCCGGCGGATCTGCGTTCCGGGAAAGAAGATTATCCGCCTGGCAAGTGGTGGTGCCTTTGGTGCGGGAGATCACCCGACAACACGCCTGGCCTTGGCCGGCCTCGATTTTTTGGTTGATACGACCGATAACTGGATAGGCGGCCGGCGACCGGCCTGGGGGCTGGATATCGGAACCGGTACGGGTATTCTGGCGCTGGCCGCCATGAAACTAGGTCTGGATTTCGTCAACGCTTTTGACATCGATGCCTGCGCAAGGTTTGAAGCCCGCCGCAACGTGGAAATAAATGGTCTTTCCGGCAGGATCTTTGTCGGCGGCAGCTGGCCGGAAAGTAAAGTCTCTTATATGCTGGTTATGGCCAACCTGAGACTTCCGACCATAAAGCATTACTCGGAGCCCATTGCCCGACATATGTCGCCGGGAGCTTTCCTGTTGGTTTCCGGTATCAGGCCGGAGGAAGTCGGTTGCATTGAAAGAACGTTTGACGAGAAAGGTTTTAAATTGCTGTGGTCTTCCTGCGACGGAGGCTGGTGTTCAGGTGTCTTGCGCCGGCAGGGTGGGTGAGCCTGTTTGTCCATATCCGCTATTGGCCCCGGCAGGTTCGTTGAAATTTCGGGCTCTCTGCGCTTTGGCCTCTAAACCCTTGATGGACAAGGGTTTAAAGAGGCTATGGAAGTTATGGTTTTGCTGGCGCCGTGCTTTGGCCGTCTCGGGTCTTATCGGTTTTGGATCCGCCAGAGGAACCGACCGGAGCCACCGTCGGTGAATAAAACCTTCAGTCAGGTTTGGGTCGCAAAGGCCGTTCCGGTAATAACCGGCCGGCCTTCTTAATCCTTGGTCAGTGTCGTGCCCAGCAGATACTCCTCGTACTGGGTGGGACGCGTCTGATACAGCTCCAGCATGGCTTCATATTTTTTCCGAGTTTCACTGCTTTTCCATTTTTCCCAGTCCTCCAGGCTCTGCCAGCTGCAGATGATGATCATGTTGTACGGGTATCCCGGCTTCATCAGGGTTTCTCCGGAGATATAGCCCGGATAGGTCATTGCCTTGGAGCGCATCTCTTTGAGCAAGGCCAGAATTTGCTTGTTGTTGCCCTCTTTGAAACGCCGCTTGATAATGATTTTGGCTATCATGCCGGGCCCCCTTTCGCCATAGGATTGCGGAAAGCGGCTGCGCTTTGCGCAGTAAGGATGAGACCGCAGCCATTCAGAGCAGGCCAGTAATTACCGGTACAGGCAGGAAAAATGGTAACTGATTTTATGTTTGCACGCCCCGGACCGGACGGTCAAGCAAAAACCAAAAAGAGGAAAGAAAGCAGCCCTCCTTGCAGGTTTCAGGGAGGGCTGCATGCGGGACTAAAAAAACAGATGCCGATTAGCCGACGTTGAAACTCCAGAGTATTCCGGCACAGATTGCCGAACCGATCACACCCGACGCGTTGCAGGCCATGCCGTACATCAGCAGGTAGTTGCTGGGATCTTCTTTTTGCCCCAGCAGATGCACCTCCCTGGCAGAACCGGGTACGGCCGATACTCCGGCGGCGCCCAGCATGGGGTTGATCTTATCTTTCAGAAACAGGTTCATTATTTTGGCAAACAGAACCCCGGAGGCCGTTGCCAGACTGAAAGCCACGGCTCCCAGACAGAATATCAAGACCGATTTGGGCGTCAGGAAGACATCGGCCTGGGTGCTTGCGCCGACGGTGAAGCCCAAAAAGATGGTTGCGGTGTCGATTATTGCGGAGCTGGCCGTTTTTGCCAGGCGGTCCACCACCCCGCTGACCTTCATTAGGTTGCCGAAAAAGAACGGCCCCAGAAGCGGTATGGATGCAGGCGCCAGAAAACAGCAGAGAATCACGGCGGCCACCGGAAAGGCGAGCAGTTCCTTGCGGGAGACCTTCCGTTGCTCTTCGGGCATGTGGATCAGCCGTTCCTTTTTGGTTGTCAGCAGCCGGATTATGGGTGGCTGGATGATCGGAATCAGTGCCATATAGGAATAGGCCGCGATGGCAATGGGACCAATAAGATGGGGGGCCAGTTTCGCGGTAAGGAAGATCGATGTCGGTCCATCGGCTCCGCCGATGATGGCAATGGATGCGGCCTCCTTGGGCAGAAAGCCGAGGGCCAGAGCGCTTAGCAGGGTAAAGTATATTCCCATCTGGGCCGCGGCGCCCAGCAGCATCAGCTTCGGCCACGCCAGCAGGGATGAAAAATCGGTCATTGCTCCGAGGCCCAGAAACACGATTGATGGATAAAGCCCGGTGCGTACTCCGAAGTACAGATAATGGAGAACGCTGTTGTTTTCATAGATTCCCAGGCCGAATCCCTTGAAGAAGGGAATGTTGCCGACGATGATTCCGAATCCGATCGGCAAGAGCAGCAGCGGTTCATAGTTTTTGGCAATGGCCAGGGTAACGAAGAAGATTCCGATACCGATCATCAGCACGTAACGGTAGTCGGCCAGGTAGTAACCCGTGTTGTGAAGAAATTGCAGAAAAAGTTCCATTTGCCTTAAGCCCTTGTATTATTAAGATTTATGTTCAAGGCGCCTTCGGAGGTTTTCCCGGTTTCGGGCTGCTCCGGAAAGGTTGAAGTGAGTTTACGGAATCTGCCAGCGGAAAAGCCCGTCTCCGGTTGCCACCAGATATCCCTTTTCACGCAAGGTTCTGATCGTCAGGTGCGGATGGGGGTCGGAAGCTTGCTGCAGAATCTTGTGGAAATCGATCAGGGAAAATTTTTCGCCAAGCTCGGCGGTAATGAGCCGATAATATTCGAGAGCCGCCTCCGGGTTTTCCAGCGGATCGGCCGGCGGCTGGGGTAAAATTTTTTCCGGGCCGGACTGTTCCGCGGGAATTTGGTCTGATTTCTTTTTGGAGGTGGCGTTTTCCATGAGGTCGATAATGAAACCGATCCGGGAAATGACGAATGCCAAGGCTGACAGACCCAACATTACTATGGTTGCACCGGTTGCAGCCTGGGCCCAGCCGTTGGCGGCTGAAATGGCTTCTAGTCCGTACACTTTACACCTTCCTCTGGGGCAGGTTCTGGTTTTCTGCCGCCGGCCGGCTCCCTGTCAGGCGCTGGCCGCTGGCTTGAAAAAGTAATAACAATCGGATACTAAACGCTATCCATTAAATAAAGGTTCCTTTTCGAACACACTTTGGCCGGATTGTCAACAAGCTATTGCCGATTAATCCGCCACTGGCCGCAACACAATCCGAACCATGTGTTTTTATATGATATAAAAATAACAACGATCTCGATTTGAATCGATAGATCGTGTTGCCGCACAGCATATCTCATATCGGCCGGATTTAGCAAGCGTTTAGCTACATTTTAGCTTTTTTATGCTGAACCGGGAACACTGCGACTTTGGTTCGACTACAATCATTCCTTGTTCTTGACCGGGCAGGCATGTTGGCCTTATATATTTTCAAAGCCACCGCTCCGGTGGTGCTTTTGCTGTTCGGCCGGCTCTTTATCCAAATTCAGCCAAAGGAGAAATATATGCGCTTTTTTAAATTATTTGGATTGATTATCCTTGCCATTGCTGTTTCGGCTCCCGGCTCCATGGCCAAGACCAAAAAATTGAAAGCCGGATTTATATATGTGGGTCCGGTTGGCGATTACGGCTGGTCCCACGCCCATGACATGGGGCGCAAGTATGCCGAGCAAAAGCTGCCCTGGCTCAAGACCGTGTACATCGAATCGGTGGCCGAGGCAGACGCCAAGCGGATAATCAACCGCTTTGTCCAGGAACAGAAATGTGACGTGGTTTTTACCACCAGTTTCGGTTACATGCAGGACACCCTGGAGGCCGGCCGCCGTTATCCGAAAACGATATTCATGCATTGCTCCGGCTTCAAGCGGGCCAAAAACGTTGGCACCTATTTCGTCGATCTTTACCAGGTTTATTATCTGAACGGCCTCATGGCCGGAGCCCTTACCAAGACCGGCAAGATCGGCTATGTTGCCGCCTTTCCAATTCCCGAGGTCGTACGTCACATCGACGCTTTTGCCCTGGGTATCAAGGCCGTCAATCCCAAGGCCAAGGTTCATGTCAAATGGATCTATGCCTGGTATGGGCCCGACAAGGCCAGGGAAGCCGCCGAGGCCCTGATAGCCGAAGGATGCGATGCCCTGGCCTTTACCGAAGACACCCCTTCGGTAATCGAGGTCGGGCAGGAGCATACCGAGAAAGGCAAGCAGATTTATACCTTCAGCCATTACAGTCCCATGCAGCCCTACGGCAAGGATTCGGTCGTTTCAGGCCAGCTGGTGGACTGGGGCGGATTGTATGTCGATATCCTGAAAGAGGTTTACCAGGGCAAATGGACCAACAAGGACAGGTGGTGGCTGGTGGGCCAGGGAGCCGCCATTCTCGGAGGAAGCTTCAAGGAACCGGTCAATGCCAGGTTCGCCGGGGCGCTGAAGAAAGCCATGGTGGACACACCCGACCTTGGACGGCTTTCGGTCTACGACCTGGTCATGGCCCGCTATGACCAGATGAAAAAGGTTCCGGCAGGTTTCGAGCCCTTCAGCGGTCCTGTCTACGACAACACCGGCAAGCTGCAGATAGCCAAGGGAAAAAAGGCTTCCAAGGGTGAGCTGCTGAGCATCATGTATTACGTGGACAACATCGCAGGAAAGATACCCCATTGAATTGCGGTAAGGTCCGGTCTGAATAAGGGGAGTTTGCAGCCGCAGCTCCCCGTCTTTTTGGCAGGTCGTCTTTGTTTTGGCGCTGTTTTGAGCCAGAACCAACGGAAACGGAATCATGGTTTTCCCCGCCTCAAAGCCTAAAAGTTTCGAGCTGCTCGAAATGGTTGGTATTACCAAGTCGTTTCAGGATGTTGTGGTAAACGACGGTGTCGATCTGGAGCTGAAGGCCGGTCAGATTCTGGGCCTGCTGGGAGAAAACGGCGCCGGCAAAACCACCCTTATGAACATTCTTTACGGCCTGTACCAGCCCGACAGGGGTGTTGTCCGCATCAATGGCGAACCGGTGCGCATCAAGTCGCCCACCCACGCCATGAAACTGGGGATCGGCATGGTCCATCAGCACTTCATGCTTGTCGAAAACCACAGTGTGGCCGAAAACATCGCCCTGGCCTATGCGGGCACACCTTTCTTTTTTCCCCGGCGCAAGATCAAAGAGCGTATCGCAACCCTGGCGGCAGGCTTCAACTTCGATGTGGACCCGGACAGGCAAGTCTGGCAGCTTTCGGCCGGTGAACAGCAAAGGGTGGAAATAATCAAGGCCATGATAAACGGCGCCGGGGTGCTCGTCCTCGACGAACCCACTTCCGTGCTGACTCCCCGGGAAACCGGAGATTTGTTCGGGATGCTGCGCCGGATGCGCAGCCGCGGCCATGCCGTGATCCTTATCAGTCACAAGCTCGACGAGGTTCTCGATATCTGTGACCGGATACTTGTTCTGCGCAAGGGCAAGGTGGTGGGCCGGGCCGCTGCCGGCGATGTGGGAAAACGCGATCTTGCAAGGATGATGGTGGGCCGGGAAGTGGTTTTTTCCATTGCCCGCGAGCCGATGCCGCGCAAGGAAGTGGTGCTGAGTGTCGATTCGGTGCGGGTGCGCAACGACAAGGGGCTGGTGGCTGTCGACGGGGTTTCCTTCCGGGTCTTCAGGAATGAAATTTTCGGCATCGCCGGTGTATCGGGAAACGGCCAGAAGGAGCTGGTGGAGGCTCTGACCGGTCTGCGGCCGGTGCAAGAGGGTAAACTGAGTGTAAACGGTTTTGACATCACCAATCATGATCCAAGGACCATCTTCGATCATGGCGTGGCCCACGTGCCGGAAGAAAGGATTAAGTTCGGTATCGCATCCGGCCTGAGCCTTTACGATAACAGTATCCTGAAGCAGCAGCATCTGGACAAGTTTTCCAGGCCTCCTTTTCTGGCCTACGCAAAGATAAAGGAACATGCCCGCCGGCTGGTGTCCGCATTCAAGGTAAAAGCGCCTTCCATCGATATCGCCACGGGCCATCTTTCAGGAGGCAACATTCAGAAGCTGATTTTGGGTCGCGAAATCAGTGAAAGACCGGCCCTGCTGGTGGCTGCCCATCCCACCCATGGCCTGGACGTGGGCGCCGCCGAATACCTGCGGCGCCAGCTTCTGGAGATAAGAAGACAGGGCGGCGCCGTCCTGCTGGTATCCGAGGATCTGGACGAGATTCTCGAGCTGTGCGACCGGGTGGCGGTGATGTTTCAGGGCCGCCTGATGGGGGTCGTCGAGCCGGATGATGCTCGCCGGGCCGATATCGGGCTGATGATGGCCGGCACGCCCGCCGGGGCCGGGGAGGCAGTCTGATGGTGCGCGTATCGGTCTCGGCCCGGGGCGAGCTTTCTGCCGCGGCAGCCGGGTTGAATCTGCTGGGATCCCTGGCTGCCGGCATGGCGGCCATCAGCCTGGTCTTTGTTTTTTACGGAGTAGATCCCCTGGAGGCCTTTGGCAGCATCTTTGCCGGGTCCTTCGGCAGCCTTTACGGAATAAAGGAAACCGTCACCAAGGCCATTCCGCTGGTACTGATAGCCGCCGGGCTTGCCCTGGCTTTCAGGGCCAAGTTCTGGAATATCGGGGCCGAGAGCCAGTTGCTGATGGGGGCTATTTTCAGCACCTGGGTCGGCCTCAACTGGGGCCCGCACCTGCCTTCTTATGTGATCATCCCCCTGATGTTTGCCGCCGCCATGCTGGGCGGGGCCCTGTGGGGCATCATCCCGGCGGTGTTGAAATATAAGTTTGCCATCAACGAGGTGATTTCCACCCTCATGCTGAACTACATCTGTGCCGAGCTGACCACCCTCCTGGTGGTGGGGCCCTGGAAAGGAAAGACCAAGTTCGGCTTTCCCTATACCGATGACCTGCCGCCGCAGGCGGTTTTGGGATTGTTGCCCGGCAGCAGCATCCACTACGTGACCCTGGCGGTGGCCGTGACCCTGGCGGTTGTCCTGGGGCTGCTGGTGTTCAAGACCCGGTTTGGCTACGAGCTGCGGGTGATCGGTGAAAATCCGAATGCCGCCCGTTATGCGGGAATAGATTTTTTGCGCACCACCATGGTGGTGATGGCCATCAGCGGGGCGGCCGCCGGCCTGGCAGGAGCAGGCGAGATTGCCGGCGTCCATCATCATCTCAGTTATCCGGACGCCATTTCGTCCGGCTATGGCTATACGGCCATCATCGTTGCCTGGCTTGCCAAGCTCAACCCGTTTTACGTGGTGGTGGCCGGCTTCTTTTTTGCCGGTATTCTCGTCGGTGGCGATGCCATTCAGATTTCCCTGGGGCTTCCGGCGGCCACGGTCAACGTGTTCAATGGTATTTTGCTGCTGTTTTTGATAATGGGAGATTATTTCGCCAGGAACCGGGTGCGGCTGACCTGGATTGCGTCCGACAAGGGCTGAACATGGAAGAAATCATTACCTCCATCGCCCAGAGAACCCTGGTTGCCGGCACCCCCCTGCTGCTGGGAACGATCGGGGAAGTTATCTGCGAGCGCTCCGGCATCCTCAACCTCGGTGTCGAAGGCGCCATGTCCGTCGGTGCGGTCACCGCTTTCATCGTCACCTTCAACACCCAAAGCATCTGGCTGGGAGTGGCCGCCGCCCTGGCTGCCGGAATGTTGTTTTGCCTGCTGCATGCGGCAGCTTCCATCAGCTTCCAGGCCAACCAGGTGGTTTCGGGCCTGGCCCTGACCATGTTGGGCCTGGGACTGTCGGGGCTGGCGGGAAAGCCCTATGTCGGCCGGCCCCTGGCGGAAAAAATGAGCCCCCTGGCCGTCCCCGGCCTTTCCAAGATCCCTGTCCTGGGGCCCGTCTTTTTCAACCAGAGCCCTTTCTTTTATCTGGGCATCGGCTCTGCCCTTGCGGCCTGGTTCGTGCTCAGACATACAAGCCTGGGGATCAAGATCCGCTCGGCCGGCGAGAATCCCACGGCCACCGAGGCCCAGGGGGTCAATGTCAACAAGGTACGCTATTGGTGCGTGGTGGCGGGCGGGGCCTTCTATGGTCTTGCCGGTGCCAACCTGTCGATTTCCTATTCCAAGTCGTGGATCGAGGGCATGACCGCCGGCAGGGGCTGGATTGTGATCGCCCTGACTATTTTTGCCCTCTGGAATCCGCTGCGGGCCATTTTGGGGGCGTTCTTGTTCGGCGGGATTTTCGTTCTCCAGTATCTTTTGCAGCCGCTTGGAATTTCGCCCAATTTTCTGGCCATGTTGCCGTATCTGGCAACCCTGCTGGTTCTGCTGGCCGGCGGGCTGCGTGACAAACGCAAACTCAATGCCCCGGCCATGCTGGCCGAGCCTTACGTGCGAGGCCAAAGATAGTATTTTCCGCCCCGGCGGCCCAAGGGGCGACAGGTGCGCTGAATCTATAACGGATAGGAGGTTGCAATGGCTAAATTCTTGTTCGTGCTGAGCAAAGATGACGTGGAAACGGCCACCCGCTGTTTCCAGTTTGCCCGCATCGCCCATGAAAAAAAGCACGAGGTGAACCTTTTTTTCATCGACAGCGGCGTCATGTGGGCCGACAAGACCAGGGATTTCGACATGGCCACACCCACCGGGGACTGCGCCAACGACTACCTGCCGTATCTGGTGGAAAACGAGGTGCCCGTCTGGGTCTGAATCCCCTGTGCCAAGGCTCGTCAGGTTGACGAGCGGAACTTTTTCCCCAACATGGCTTTAAGTGGCGGCCCCCACCTGATCGACATGGCGGCCGAAGCCAGGGTTTTCAATTTTTAACCGGAAAATCAGGCGCCGGCAGGCTGTTGATCGGCTTTTGACGGCCTGCCGGCATTGCTTTTGAAATTGAGGGAACCCGTCAGCCTGCGCAGACCTCCGTCGGCGATCAAGCGCAGGTGATGGTCCAGCATGATGGCATCCCACATGTAGAAAAAGGTTTTCAGGGGTTCGTCAACCTTGTCCTTGTGGGTGAAAAAAATGCCTTCTTCTATCAGCCTTTCTTTTGAGAGCCCCTTTTCCAGGCCGGCGATTATCCTTTTTTCGCGTTGCTCTATTTTATCCAGAGCCCGGTCCCAGGCGGCCGCCGGATTCTTTCTGATAATTCCGCCGTGGCTCGTAACCAGCAGCCGGACATCCATGGCCCGCAGGCGGCAGATGGATTCCACCATGGCGGCAAGATCGCAGTTGTGCCAGCCGTACCAGGGGCCGAAGCGGTCCAGCCCCATGTCGCCGCAAAAGAGAATGCCGCTTTCCGGGAACCAGAAGGAGCAGTGACCCGGTGAATGGCCGGGGGTGGCCAGGACCTCGATCCTGACCCGGCTCAGCCGGGAAAGGATTCCGGGATGATAGGTTGTTGCCGAGTCAAGGGGCTGAAAACCCAGAGAGTCTGTCACGAATCTGCGCCAGAGGCTTTCCAGGCCGCAGGGACGGGCCGTGGCTTCCATCAGGCAGTCGAGATTGCCAAGGATCAGGCGTTCTGCTTCCGGCACGCAGACGATGATTCCCATGCCGGCCGCCGTGTTGACCCAGGCGGAATGGTCCAGGTGAAAATGGGTGACAAAGGCCATGTCCGGCCGCTGGCTGTCGAGAAATTTACCGGTATGATCAGGGCCGAGGTTGGGATCGATGGTGATCTTCAGCTCGGCCTCGATCAGCAGCCCGGCGCAGGCCTGGTAGTTGGCCATGGATTCGGGTTCCAGATAGAAGATGTTGTCACTCAGGGGGGTGATCTGCATGGCCGGGGGCCTCTGTGATTGGCGCGTGGTGGTTTACCCGGACTTTTTCCGGCGGATATTTTCCAGGTAGCTTTCCCATTCCATGGCAAGCAGTTGTTTCTTGTTGTTGTTGCACTGCTTGCAGGCCGGAACCACGTTGCCGCGGGTGCTCCTGCCGCCGCGTGCGATGGGGACGATATGGTCCATGGTCAGCTCCCCGGCCGGGGTGGGCCGGCCGCAGTAATGGCAGACGCCCTTGGCGCAGCGGCGTTTCCACCACTGGCTCTGGCGCAGCCGGCGGGCCTTGTTGCGCTCGGCCCTGATCCGGGACTCGTCCAGATCATAGGCGTATGGACCTGGTTCCGATTTCATGGAAGGGTAGTTTAGCGCGGGCAGGGAAAAATGCAACTAGTTTGATGGGGACGGTTCTGATGCCACCTTCAGGCCGCGGCGACCCAGCCAGGCATCGATTTCTGCCACCAGCAGGCGGTAGAAATCTTCCGATCCGCCCAGCCCGCTGCGGCCGAAATAGTAGTTGATTTCAAGAAACAGGGGCCGGATCTTTCCACGGGCCAGCTCCTCTTGGTTGAAAAGCAGGTCGAAACCGGCAAGCTGGATGCCTGCCTGCCGGCAAAGTCCGGCCACCGCCAGCCGGCCGGCCCGTTGCAGGCGCGGTGCTGAAAAATGGTCCAGGAAGGCTCCCTGCCGCAGGTTGGCCGGCTGCGGTTTTTCAGAATCGAGCCGGCGCCAGTAGGAAAGGAGCCGCCGGCCGATGACCACCACCCGCAGGCAGCGGTTGCGGCAGGGCACAAGTTGCTGGATGACAAATCCGGGCCGGCCGGACTCTTCGAATTTGGCCGCTTTTTTTATGGCCAACGACAGTTGGCCGGGGCCATCGATGGGAAAGACCGTTTCGCCTTCACCGCCCCAGTCGAGCTTGAGGATCATGGGATAGCAGATGGCTTCGGCCACGGACCGGCCGGGAAAGCGCTTTTGGAACTCGGCCAGGGAGCCGAAGGCCAGGGTTTTGGGGTGATCCACGCCCAGGGTGGCAAAAAGCCGGGCCTGGCCTACCTTGCCGGGATAGTCGAAGCGGGGGTCCATTAGGGGAAACACGTTGGGACAGTTGTCCCGGGCCATCCGGTAAAGGGAGCGGCCGCATCCCTGGGGCAGGATCACGGCCGAGGCCCTGCCGATGGCCTCCAGGTCGGAATCTCCCGGTTCACGGCCGGCGCATATGATGTTACGGTCGGCCTCATAGATGGGATGAAAGGAAACGATCATCGTTTGCCCACAAGCAAGACGGCATCGTCAATAGCCGAATTTACGCAGCGCCCGGGTGTCCCTGCTCCAGTTTTTCTGAACGCGGACGAAAAGTTCGAGGTAGACTTTGCAGCCCAGCAGTCTTTCGATGGACAGCCGGGCCGCCCGGCCTATCTGGCGCAGTTTTTTACCGCCCCTGCCGATGATGATGCCTTTTTGGGAGTTGCGCTCCACGTGGAGCGTGGCATGGATGACAACCATGTTGTCACGGCCGTCCTCCTTGAAGGCATCGATTGTCACGGCAACTGCATATGGTAATTCCTGGCCGGTGAAGCGGATGGCCTTTTCCCTTATCAGCTCGGCCGCCAGGAATTTTTCAGGCATGTCTGTCAGGCTGTCGGGCGGATAGAAAGGCGGACCTTCGGGCAGGGCCTTTTCCATCTCCCGGATCAGGACGTCCACCTGCTCTCCGGTCTTGGCGCTGATGGGCACCTGGGCCAGGAACCGATAGGCGCGGGCCCAGCCGTCCATGGCCTCAAGCAGCTTCGGTTTCTTGATGAGGTCGATCTTGTTCAGCGCCAGGATGGCCCCGGTTTTCTGGCTGCGCAGCTTGGTGATCAGGAACTGCTCGGCCTCCGGCCGGGCGGAGCTGGCATCGGCCACGAACAGGATCAGGTCGGCTTCGGCCAGGGTGGCCAGGGCCACGTCCACGATGCGCACGTTCAGGGGCTTGCTGGCCTTGTGAATTCCGGGTGTGTCGAGAAACACCATCTGGGAGTTGGGGTTGTGGGCAATGCCCAGGATCCGGTTGCGGGTGGTCTGGGGCTTTTTGGAGGTAATTGAAATCTTCTGGCCCAGGATCCGGTTCAGGAGCGTTGATTTGCCGGCGTTGGGGGGGCCCACGATGGCCACGAAACCGGACTTGAAACCGCTGGCTTCTTCCATGGTCATCCTCCCAGCCAGCCTTCAATGACCGTCCACAGTTCTTCCTTGCCAAGGCCGGTCTTGGCTGAAAATACACACAGGTTTCCGGGATCGGTTTCAAGGGCGGCGGCTATCTTGCGCAACTGGCTGCGGCGCTGATTTTTCGATAACTTGTCGGCCTTTGTCAGAACGATCTGGAAGGCCAGGTTGTGATATTTAAGCCAGGCGACAAGATCGTGATCGTTGCGCGTGGGCAGGTGGCGCATGTCCATCAGGGCCACCACCCCTTTGAGGTGCGGCCGCCGGAGCAGGTATTTTTCGATCATGGGCAGCCAGGTTTTCCGGACAGCCCTGGGCACCTTGGCATAACCGTAGCCGGGCAGATCGACCAGCATGAAGTCGCCGTTGATGGAAAAGAAGTTGATCAGCTGGGTCCGGCCGGGGCGGGAGCTGGTCTTGACCAGGTTGCGCCGGCCCAGCAGGGTGTTGATCAGGGAGGACTTGCCCACGTTGGAGCGGCCGGCAAAGGCCACCTCCGGTCCCGGATGATCCGGCCACTGGGACGGCTTGGCAGCGCTGGTGACGAAATTGGCCGTTTTAATCTGCATGTCGTTCAAGGTTCTTGAAATAGGCCTCCAGGCGGTCCATGCCTTCGGCGATGTTTTCCAGGGAGTTGGCGTAGGAAAAGCGCAGGTAGCCTTCTCCGTTGGCCCCGAAGTCGATACCGGGAGTTACTCCCACGCGGGCTTTTTCCAAGATGTCGAAGGCCAGCTTGTAGGAGTCGCCGGAGAATTTCTTGACGTTGGCAAAGACGTAGAAGGCCCCGGTCGGTTCCACGGTGATGCCGAGGCCGATCTGCCGCAGCCGCTTGATCATGAAGCGCCGGCGCTCGTCGTAGATGGCTTTCATCCGCTGGACGTCCCGGTCGGCACCGGTAAGGGCGGCAATGCCGGCCAGCTGGGAGACGGTGTTGGCCGAGATGAAGAAGTTCTGGTGAATCTTCTGGATGGTGCGGATGTATTTTTTCGGAGCGATGAGGTATCCCAGCCGCAGGCCGGTCATGGCGAAAAGCTTGGAAAAGCCGTTGAGTACGAAGGCCTCGTCGGTGAATTCCAGGATCGAGTGTTCTTTTCCTTCGTAAACCAGCCCGTGGTAGATCTCGTCTGAAACCACATATGGCCCCAGCCCGGTGATGGCCTCTATCCGGTCGGCGTCCAGGAGGTTGCCGGTGGGATTGGACGGCGAGTTGATCAGGATGGCCCTGGTCTTGTTGCCGGTTTTGGCCTTGATGGCATCGGGCCGGTACTGAAATCCGTTTTCTTCGTAGACCGGAACGGTCACCGGCCGGGCGTCCAGAAACTTGATGAAGTTGGGATAGCAGGCATAGTGGGGATCTGAGATGATCACCTCGTCGCCGGGATCCAGGATGGCGGCAAAGGCCATGAAGATGGCCGGCGAGCTGCCCGAGGTCACCACGATCCGGTCCGGATCCACCATCACCTTGTAGCAGCGGTAATAATAGGCGGCGATGGCTTCCCGGAGCTGCAGCAGGCCCAGGCTGTGGGTGTAATGGGTATGGCCGTCGGCCAGGGCCTTGCAGGCCGCCTCGTTGACGCAGGCCGGGGTGTCGAAGTCGGGTTCGCCCACCTCCAGGTGAATGATGTTCACTCCCCGGGCTTCGAATTCGCATGCCTTTTCGAGCACGTCCATGACGATGAAAGAGGTGATGTCCTGGGTACGCTTTGCCGTCATAGAAAAAAATCCCCTCTGTTTCAGACCACCTTGTTCAAAGGATATTCGATTATACCCTCTGCTCCGGCCTTGAGCAGCTGCGGAATCAGGTCGCGCACCACGTTGGAGTCGACCACGCTTTCCACCGAGAACCATTCCGACTGGTAAAGGGATGCCACCGTCGGCGCGTTCAGGCTCGGAAGGAGGTCGACTATCTTGTCCAGGGCCTCCTTGGGAACGTTCATCTTCAGGCCCACCAGCTTTTCCCCGACCAGGGCGCCTTTCAGCAGCAGGGCTATCTGTTCTATCTTTTCCCGCTTTGCCCTGTCCTGCCAGGCCGCGTGGTTGGCAATCAGCTGGGTGTTGGTTTGCATCAGCTCGTGGATGATCCTCAGGCCGTGGGCCTTGATGGTGCTGCCGGTTTCGGTCACCTCCACCACGGCGTCGGCCAGCCCCGAGACCACCTTGGCCTCGGTGGCGCCCCATGAAAATTCGACTTTCACCTCGATGTTGCGCCGGCTGAAATAGCGCCTGGTGAACTCCACCAGTTCGGTGGCAATCTTCTTGCCGTTGAGATCTTCGAGTTTGCCGATGTCAGAATCGTACGGCACCGCCAGCACCCAGCGTGCCGGACGCGAACTGACCTTCGAGTATACCAGGTCGGTGACCACGTGCACGTCGGACTGGTTTTCGGCAATCCAGTCCTTGCCGGTCAGGCCTGCATCCAGGGTTCCGGTTTCCACGTAGCGCGACATCTCCTGGGCCCGGCAGATGGCGCAGGAGATGGTTTCGTCATTGATTTCAGGAAAATAGCTGCGGCCGTTGACGTTGATGGTCCAGCCCGAGCGCTTGAACAGGGCGATGGTGGCATTTTGCAGGCTGCCTTTGGGAATACCGAGCTTGAGGATGGAGTTCATTGTTTGTAGACCTCCTTGGGATCGAAAACCGGTTTGTCCTTTATTATTATCCGGTCGTCTTCGACTATCTTGTGGAAACAACTGCGATGGCCGGTGTGGCAGGCGGCACCCCCCACCTGTTCTACCTTGAGAAGGACGGTGTCGTTGTCGCAATCGATGCGTATTTCTTTTACTATCTGGAGGTTGCCGGATGTCAGGCCCTTGGTCCACAGGGTGTTGCGGGTCCGGCTGTAATAGGTCGCCTTGCCCGTTGCCAGGGTTTTTTCCCAGGCCTGACGGTTCATGAAGGCCACCATCAGGACTTCGCCGCTTTCGGCATCCTGGGCCACAGCCGGCACCAGCCCGCCGAGTTTGTCAAAATCAAGTGCAAGCATCGTTTCTTCCCTTTTACTTTTAACGCCTTATAATACAGAAATGTTGTACCTGGTTTGAGCGTTTCAAATTGTGGATCAAACTTGAAGCTGTAACCAGAATTGACAATGGAGTCAAATGAATTTTGCCGGTATCCAAGACAGGATGCCGGCATCCCGAAAAGCTTTTTGATCGATGCCGGTTTTCATTCCCGCGGGGCTCAGGCGGCAAGGACCCGGTTTCCCGGCCTTGCTTCGGCAATTTATATCTGGTAGTTGCTGAAGGATCATTTTGGTCTGACATCCCGCAACCGAAAAGCGGTGGGGAGGCATTTGCATGGCACGACAGAAAACAACTTCCCAGATTCTTAAAAAGAGGGCCCGCAGGCGGCACGGCATCCTGGCCCGTATCGTCAAGTGGTCCCTCTGGATGGTTCTGGTCTTCATGCTGGTCGCAGTGGCCGCTACGGCGGGCCTGTTCATATACCTTGGCCGCGACCTGCCCCAGATAGGCTCGCTCAAAGATTACAATCCACCTGTCATAACATCGGTTTTTTCGGAAGACGGCCAGAAGATAGCCGAGTTTTTCGAAGAACGCCGGATAGTCGTTCCCCTGGAAAACATACCCGAAAGGCTGAAGCAGGCCTTCATAGCCGCCGAAGACGCCCGTTTCTATCGCCACAAGGGCATCGACCTGCTGAGCATAATCCGGGCTTTTTTCAAGAATCTCGAGGCCGGCGCCATAGTACAGGGCGGCAGCACCATAACCCAGCAGGTGACCAAGTCGTTTTTCCTGTCTCCGGAGCGCAGCTACGAGCGCAAGATCAAGGAGGCCATCCTGGCCTACCGCCTGGACAAGACTTTCAGCAAGGACGAGATCCTGTATCTTTATCTCAACCAGATCTACCTGGGCCACGGGGCATACGGGGTCGAGGCCGCCGCGGAAAACTACTTCGGCAAGACCGTCGACCAGCTCACCCTGGCCGAATGCGCCATGCTGGCCGGCCTGCCCCAGGCGCCGAGCCGCTACTCGCCCTTCCGTCATCCCGAGCGGGCCCGCCAGCGCCAGATCTACGTTCTCAACCGCATGGTGGAGGAAGGCTACATAACCAACCTGGAGGCCAGCGAGGCCATGAAGACCGAGCTCGATATCAAGCCCCGCCGCAATCTCTACCTGGAAAAGGTTCCGGTCTATACCGAGCATATCCGCCGCTACGTGGAAAAGAAATACGGCCGCAAGGCCCTGTATACCGAAGGCCTGCAAATTTACGCGGCGGTCAACCTGGAGATGCAGAAAATCGCCCGCCGCCAGGTTGAACTGGGCCTGGAGGCTCTTGACCGCCGGCAGGGTTACCGGGGACCCCTGGAGCACCTGGAAGTCGAGCAGATAGAACCCTTTGCCCTCCGGCTGGAAAAGGAGCTGAAAGAAAAGCCGCCGGCAGAAGGTGACATCGTCAAGGCAGTTGTTATCGACGTTGACGACAAGGCCGGGAAAGTTGTGGTCCGCATGGGAAACACGCGGGGGGTGATCAGGCTGGCCGGCATGCGGTGGGCCCGCAAACCGGATCCCGAGGTCGGCTACTGGGAAGTCAAGGTGAAAAAGCCCAGCCAGGTCCTGAGCAGGGGCGATGTGATCCAGGTGCGGATAACAAAGATAAACCGGGACGACAAGCCCTGGAGCGTGGAGCTGTATCAGACGCCCGAAGTCCAGGCGGCCCTGCTCTGCCTGGAGGCCGGAACCGGCCTGGTCAAGGTGATGATCGGCGGCCGTGATTTCAGTTCCAGCCAGTTCAACCGTGCCATCCAGTCCCGCCGCCAGCCCGGCTCGGCCTTCAAGCCCATAATCTACGCTGCCGCTCTGGACAAGGGCTATACGCCGGCCACGGTGATCATCGATTCTCCCATCGTGCTGGAGGACAAGGACCATGATTTTACGTGGAAGCCGCGTAACTACGGTAAAAAGTTCTATGGCCCGACCCTTCTGCGCGAAGCCCTGGCCAAGTCGCGCAACGTGGTGACCATCAAGATCCTGCAGGACATAGGCATAGACTACGTCATCGATTATGCCCGTAAACTCGGCATCGAGTCGGAGATAAACCGCGATCTTTCCATCGCCCTGGGCTCCTCCGGGGTAAGCCTGCTGGAGATCGTCAAGGCCTACTCGGTTTTCGCCAACGGGGGCTACCTCATCGAGCCGGTCTTCGTCACCAAGATCCTGGACCGCAACGGCGAGATCCTGGAAGAGATGAGCCCGGTCCGCAAAAAGGTCATCGAGGCCAGCACGGCTTACATCATGACCAGTCTCCTGGAAGGGGTGGTAAAACACGGAACGGGCCGCCGGGTAAGGGCCCTGGGCCGGCCGGTGGCCGGAAAGACCGGCACCACCAACAACCTCCACGACGCCTGGTTCGTCGGCTATACACCCCGTTATATCACCGGTGTATGGGTCGGGTTCGACCAGGAACGTTCCCTGGGCAAGGGTGAGACCGGCTCCCGGGCCGCCAGCCCGATCTTCCTCGGTTTCATGAAGGAGATTCTCAAGAACGAGCCGGTCCGGGTCTTCCAGGTACCCGACGGCGTGGTCTTTGCCAAGATCGATGCCGAAACCGGCCTGCTGCCCATACCGGAGTCGAAAAAGACCATTTTCGAATGTTTCAAGGAAGGAACCGTGCCCACCGAGCACACCAAGAAGCCGGGAGCCATAACCGAGCCGGAACAGTTCTTCAAGCTGGACATGTAGGTGCCGGCATCATGCTTGTCGTCACCCATATCGGCACACCTTGCGTGCGTTAAAGAAACCAAACCGCCGCGGGCACCGCGAAGACCGGTTTTACTTTCTCAAATATCTTCCCGCCGCCGGCTCCAATGCGCCGTCCGGCTTTGCGGCGCCGTATCCTAACAGGCCTTGACAGCCCTATCTGATTCTGTCATTTTTTTAATCTGGCAAATTGATTGAGTACGGTTCAGCAGATTGGTCTTTTGCAGCCGTGTTACTTTTCCCGCAGGGTGCATCTGTAATTGTATCCGGACGGTCACATTTAACATGGAATTGTCAGGCGGATAATTTTTTTCCAAACACCCAAGCGTCAGGAGGGAATATCATGAAAAAGGCCACAGTTATTTTTTGTATCGTTTTTGCCATCACATTGGGTCTCAGCGGCGCTGTAATGGCCAAGGGATCGGTCAAGGTGGGCATCGTCCTTCCCACCACGGGTTCTCTGGCAAAGTTCGGCGAGATCGAAAGAGATGCCTTCCTCATGGCTCAGGAGGAGATAAACGCGGCCGGAGGAATAAACGGATTGAAGCTTGAACTGTTGATCGAGGATACCACCGGCCGCCCGGAAGTCGGCCGCTCTGTGGTCGAAAAACTGATCACCAAGGATAAGGTGGTGATGATCGGCGGCGGTTACAGCAGTTCGGTAACCTATGCCACCGCCGGGGTGTGCCAGCAGAACAACATGCCTTTTCTGGTCAATACCGGTTCGGCCGACAAGATCACAACTTCCGGCTGGACCTGGATCTACCGGCTCAACCCGCCGGTATCCAAGTATGCCAGCGCAGTCGAATCCCTCCTGACCCAGGTTATCAAACCCAAGACGGTTGCCATCCTGCATGAAAACTCGCTGTTCGGCACCAAGGGTGCCAAAAAGTTCGACAAGACCTGTAAAAAGCTCGGCTTCAAGGTGGTCCTCAAAGAAGGCTACGAGCACGGTGGCATAGACTTCAAGCCGGTGCTGACCCGGGTCAAGCAGAAAAACCCGGATATCGTTTACATGATTTCTTACATCATGGATGCTTCCCTGCTGATGAAACAGGCCAAGGAGCTCAAGCTCACGCCCAAGATGTTCATCGGCGGGGCTGCCGGATTCACCATGCCGGAGTTCAAGGAAAACGCCGGCGTGGCCTCCAATTACGTGATTTCCGCCACCCTCTGGCACCAGGTTCTGCCCTTTCCCGGCGCCATGGAATTCTACAAGAAATTCAAGGCCCGTTTCAACAAATCGGTCGATTACCACGGGGCCGAGGCCTACGCTGCCTGTTACGTGATCGCAGACGTGCTCAAGCGGGCCAAGTCCTTCAAGAACACCGATATCAAGGCGGCCCTGGATGCCACCGACATGATGACCGTTTTCGGTCCGGTGAAGTTCACCACCTGGGGCAAGATGAAAAACCAGAACAAGGCTGCCACTTACGTGGTTCAGTGGATAGACGGCAAGCTCGAGCTGGTCTGGCCCAAGGAACATGCCACCAAGCAGTTTCAGTATCCCATCGACTGGCTGAAGGTGTGGGGTTACTAAGGAGCCAAGCGGGTCCTGGCGGGCTTTTTGGCCCGTCAGGCCGCAACCAGGGGCTCGTCGACAGCCAGCGCGAACTTGAAATAGGTTCAAAGCGGGAAACCCGAATCTTTACGGAACCAAACGGTTTTGGTTCCGTAAAGAGTTTCTGAAAGGACTGTCATGGATGTTTTTATCCAAACCATAGTCTCAGGGATCCTCATCGGCGGGATTTACAGCATGATCGGAATCGGCATGACGCTGATCATGGGGGTCATGGGGATAATCAACCTGGCCCATGGACAGCTGATGATGGTGGCCATGTATATTACCTTTGTAATGGCCCATTTTTTCCACGTCGATCCCTATCTCTCCCTACTGGTGGCCATGCCGGCCCTTTTTCTGCTCGGAGCTTTCATTCAGAAGACTTTGCTAAATCCGCTGATCAAGGTAGAATCGATTCTGCCGGAGAACCAGGTTCTCATGACCGTGGGCATCGGAATGGTGCTGACCGAGATCGCACGCTTCATTTTTTCCTCGGATTACAAGACGGTCAAGACCTCTTACAGTTCCTCGGCCATCTTCATTGGTAAAATTTCGTTCAATGTTCCCATGTGCATCGCCTTCGGCTTTGCTCTTTTTTTCACCGCCCTGCTGTTCTGGTTCCTGCTGAAAACAGATCTTGGCCGATCCATCCGGGCCACCGCCCAGGACAGCGAGGCGGCAACCCTGATGGGAATCAACAGCAGCCGGATAACGGTCATAACCTTCGGGATCGGTTCGGCCCTGGTGGCTGCCGCCGGCGTACTGTTGATGCCGATTTTTTACCTTTTCCCGGACATCGGAGGGGCATTCACCCTCAAGGCTTTCGTGATCACCATCCTGGGAGGACTCGGTTCCACGGTGGGTGCCATCGTCGGCGGCATAGTCCTGGGAGTGGCCGAATCACTGGGCGCAACCTATATCGGAATGGGTTACAAGGAAATGGTCGGTTTCGTCATCTTTGTCCTGGTGCTGATATTCCTGCCCGGAGGCCTGAAGCGCCTGACAAAGATATGACGCTGGCGGTATCAAGCTTACCTGAGAGGCTACTATGCAGAAAAAGACAATCTTTTGGGGTGTTCTGGCCGTGGTCGCCCTGGCTTTTCCCCTGGTGATCCGTTCTCCCTACTACCAGCACCTGGTGATAATCAGCCTGATGTGGGTCATCATCGGCTCCTCGTGGAATCTGCTGGCGGGTTATACCGGCCAGGTCTCTTTCGGGCACGCCATTTTCTTTGGTGTGGGGGCATATACTGCCGGTCTGTTTCCCATCCATCTCGGCCTTTCGGCCTGGTGGGGGATGCTGACAGGCGGCATCGTTTCCATGCTGGTGGCCCTTTTCGTGGGATGGGTCTGCTTCCGCTTGCGGGGGCCGTATTTCGCCCTGGCCACCCTGGCAGGCGGTGAAATCGTCCGCCTCATAGCCACAAACTGGGAGAGCCTAACCGAGGGCATGGTGGGAATCCTCATCATCCAGACCTTCAAGAGCAAGCTGCCCTACTATTACATAGTACTGGTTCTGGCCGTGGCCTGCATCCTGGTCATCGAACGGATCATGAAGTCCAAATGGGGTTACTATTTCGTTTCCATCAGGGAAGATCAGGATGCCGCCGAGTCCATGGGGATCAACACCACCTTGTACAAGAACATATCTTTGCTGGTAAGCGCGTTTTTTACCGGCATGGCCGGTGCCTTTTACATGAACTACATGGCTTTTATCGATCCGGAAGTGGTCTTTTCACTCCATTTTATTTCCATAATGGCGATCCTGGTCGGCATTGTCGGAGGCGTGGCCACCATCTGGGGACCGGCCGTGGGAGCCTTCATCATGGTGGGCCTGCAGGAAACTTTCAGAAGTTCCTTTTTCGGCCTGGCTCCCAAGTGGATCAGCCAGGCCCATGCCCTGGCCTTCGGCCTGCTGGTGATCTTTGTCATCATGTATCTGCCAAACGGAATCGTGGGCGACTGGGCAACCATCAAACGGCTTGTTTTCCGGACCAGGCGGACTGCCGGTTAAGACCAATAAGAGGGCATACATGGCTTTGCTAGAGATTAAAAATCTTACCAAGTCTTTCCGGGGCCTTACCGCTGTCAACAACGTGAGCTTCGAAGTCCATGAAGGCGAGATCGTAAGTCTGATCGGACCCAATGGAGCCGGTAAGACCACCATCTTCAACTGCATCAACCAGTTTTTTCCAATCAGCGGGGGAGATATCATCTTCAGGGGTAAAAGCCTGAAGGGCATGAAGACCCATAAAATATGCCGGCTCGGAATCGGCCGCACCTTTCAGGTGGTCAAGCCCCTGAAGCGGATGACCGTGCTGGACAATGTCACGGCCTCGAGCTTTTGCAGGATCAACAGCATCCAGGATGCCCGGCGCAAGGCTCTGGAGATTCTCGAATTCTGCCACCTGCTGGATGAAAAGGACAAGCTGGCCCGCAGCCTGCCCATCGGCGGGCGCAAGCGCCTGGAGATCGCCCGGGCCCTGGCAACGGATCCCAAGTTGTTGTTGCTGGATGAGACGGCGGCCGGCCTGAACCCGTCGGAGCTGGACGAGGCCATCGACCTGATCCGCCGTATCCGCGAGACCGGGATCAGCATCCTGGTGGTCGAGCACATCATGAAGGTGGTCATGACCATCTCCGACAGGATTCACGCCATAAATTTCGGCCAGACCATCGCCGAGGGCGCGCCGGAGGAAGTGGCCAACAACAAGGCGGTCATCGAGGCCTACCTGGGAGAAAAACATGCTTAAGGTCGATTCTATCAACGTTGCCTACGGAGATCTGCAGGTTCTCTGGGATGTTTCCTTTGAAGTCAGGGAAGGTGAAATCGTGGTACTGGTAGGCGCCAACGGGGCCGGCAAGTCGACCACCCTCAAGACCATCTCTTCCCTGCTCAAGCCCATGAGCGGCACCATCGAGTTTGAAGGCCAGCGGCTGGACAAGCTGCCGCCCAACAAGATTATCGAGCAGGGGGTGGTTCACATTCCCGAGGGCCGCCGTCTCTTTCCCGACATGACGGTGGAAGAGAACCTGATAATGGGATCGCTTTACGGCGAGGCCAAGAAAAAGCGTTACCAGACCATGGAATATGCCTACGAGCTTTTCCCGCGGCTCAAGGAGCGCCGCAAGCAGCTGGCCGGCACCCTTTCAGGCGGGGAGCAACAGATGCTGGCCGTCGGCCGGGGGGTAATGTCCCTGCCGCGGCTGATGATGTTCGACGAGCCTTCTCTGGGCCTGTCGCCCCTGCTGGTCCAGGACATTTTCAGCCTGGTAAAAAAGGTCAACCAGGAGGGTGTCACCGTTTTGCTGGTGGAACAGAACGTAAACCAGACCCTGTCCATGTGCCACCGGGCCTATGTGCTGGAAAACGGCAGGATTACCCTGTCGGGCACAGGTGACGAGCTGATGGCCAACCAGCACGTCAAGGAAGCCTACCTGGGCATCTGATCCGTCATGCGCCTCAGGCCGATCCTGCTGGTACTGTCTTTCCTGGCCTTTGTCTCGGCTTCCATCGGGGGGTTCCTGTACTACGCCTCCCTGCGCCAGGCGGCCTACCAGAGCGCCCGGCGGCAGGTGGTCCAGCAGGCGGCCCTCATCCGCAAGAGCCTGGCCGCCTTTTTGTCTGAAAACAACAGGACCGTCGTCACCCTGGCAGGAATGGAAGAGCTGTCCAGGGCCCTGAGCCGGCCCGAGCCGGCCGCCATTGAGCGGGCCAATGCCGTCCTGGACCATTTTCAGGCCACCCTCCGGGCCGATGTCTGCTACCTGATGGACCGCAGGGGCATCACCATTGCATCGAGCAACCGCAAGGCCAGGGACAGTTTCGCGGGCAAGGACTTCGGCTTCAGGCCTTACTTCAGGCAGGCGATTGCCGGCCGTCCGGCCAGCTACCTGGCCCTGGGGACGACCTCCGGCCGCCGGGGGGTCTACAACAGCCACCCGGTTTACGATTGCCGGGGCAATGTGGTCCTGGGGGTGGCGGTCATAAAAAGTTCCATCGAAGAGACGGAAAAAAGACTCGGCCTGCCGCCGGACGATATCGTTCTGGTGACCGATCCCAGGGGAGTCGTTTTCATTTCCAACCGGCCCCGCTGGCTTTTCCATTACGTCTGGCCCCTGTCGCAGAACGAGGTTTACCTCATCGGCCGCGAGCGCCAGTTCGGAAAAGGCCCCTGGCGCTGGATAGGGTTTGAAAAGATCGATGCTTTTCATGCCAGGAACCGGGCCGGCGAAGTCTTTTTCATGCACCAGGAACCGGTGGACATGTTCGCCGGCTGGAAGATCATCCACCTGAGCAGCCGCAGGGCCATCGGCAAGGCCCTTTCGGCTCCCATGCTGCGGGCCTCCGGGCCGGCGATTGCCCTGTTGTGTATTCTGATCGGGGTTTCGGTGCTGTTTCTGTATCGCCGCGCCAGCGGGGAGATCGTCCGCCGCAGGACGGCCGAGCAGGCCCTGCGCCAGGCCCGGGAAAAACTGAGACTTTACTCCCGGGACCTGGAACAGCAGGTCCGCAAGCGCACAAGCGAAATTGCCGCCATTTTGAAGTACACTCCGGCCGTTATCTACATGAAGGATCAAAAGGGGCGCTTTTTGCTGGTAAACTCGCGTTACGAGCAGCTGTTCGGCGTCTGTCGGGAGAAAGTGCGCGGCCAGGATGAAGACAGCCTGGCCCTGCCGCCCTCGGCGCTCAAGCTGCACCGGTATGACGATGCCGTGCTTGAAAACGGCCGGACATACGAGCTGGAAGAGAGCATCCGGATCGACGGGGCCGAGCACACCTACCTGACGGTCAAGTTTCCCATCTACGGTGATGACCGCGAGCTGCTGGGTGTCTGTGGAATCGCCACCGACATTTCGGCGGAAAAGAGGGCCCAGGCCCAGTTGCGACGCCTGTCGGCGTCGATAATGGACAGCCAGGAAAAGGAAAGGGCCGCCATTGCCCGCGAGCTGCACGACGAGCTGGGGCAGGTTCTGACGGCCCTGCGGATGGAGGCGGTCTGGCTGGCCGAGCGCCTGCGGGCCAGGGATTCTGATTCGGCCGGACGCGCCCTGACCATGTGCAGCCTGATAGACAGGACCATCGAGGAAGTAAGGGGCATGGCGGTCAGGCTCCGGCCGGGAGTGCTCGATCACCTGGGCCTGGTAGATGCCCTGGAGTGGTACACCGCCGAGTTCGAAAGGCGGGCCCAGATTCCTTGTCTTTTCGAGCACCGGGGAATTTCCCGGCTTGACGGCACCCTTGCCACGGCGGTATATCGCATCGCCCAGGAGGCCCTGACCAACGTCGCCCGTCACGCAGGGGCCTCCAAGGCGGAAGTGAAACTGGTCCGCAGGGACGACGAGCTCGTTCTTTCGGTGATCGATGACGGCAAGGGATTCGAAGCGGCCGCCCTCGGGGAAAACCAGGGCCTGGGGCTGGCCGGCATGCGTGAAAGGGCGGCCCTTGTTTCCGGGACCCTGGAGGTCGATTCAGTTCCCGGCCGGGGAACCTGCATCCGGCTGAAAGTTCCCCTGGGATGAGGAATCCGATGGCTGACCGGAACAAGATCAGGGTATTGCTGGCCGACGACCACGGCCTGGTGCGGGCCGGTTTGCGCAGGATCGTGGAAGACAGCGGCCGGATGGAAGTGGTCGCCGAGGCCGCCGATGGCCGGGAGGCTTTGGCCGGGGCAAGGCAGACGGCTCCGGATGTGGCCGTGATCGACATCTCCATGCCCGACATGGACGGACTGGAGGTGATCCGCCGCCTGAACCACGAAATGCCTGATCTGCCCATCCTGGTGCTGACCATGCATAGCGAGCAGCAGTACGTCGTGCGGGCCATCGAGGCCGGTGCCATGGGTTACGTCACCAAGCAGTCGGCCCCGGAAAAACTCGTTGAGGCCATCTGCAAGGTGAATGCAGGCGCCCGTTATCTGACCGAGGAGGCTGCCGAAGCCCTGGCCGTCCGGGTGGCCCGGGGCAACAAAGGCGGCTCGGTGCTGGATTCCCTGTCCACCCGCGAGCTGCAGGTCCTCCGGCGTCTGGCCCTGGGCCACACCAACCGCGAGATAGCCGCGGCTTACAATATCAGTATCAAGACGGTGGACACATATCGTTTCCGACTGCTCAAGAAACTCAACCTGCGCAACAACGCCGAGCTTTCCCGTTTTGCCATCCAGAACAAGCTGGTCGAGCCGTGACAAACACGCTGTCAGCCTTTGAAAAAACATTGCAAATCAGGTTCATGCATGAACCGGTGGTCATAGATCCGCTTGGCATCAGGTGATAGCGGTCGACGGCAAGATCCCCGGCCGGTGCAAAATAGCGGCCGGGGATCTTGCTTATGGAGGATGGACGGCAGGTCAGGTTGTCTGCCGGCGCCTGAAAAAGGCCAGCAGCGGTTGCAGCCAGATGCCGGACATGAACCAGGCGTACAGAAAAGTCCCGATGGTGATCAGCACGTAGGCCCTGGCTATGTCCATGGGCGTTCCCTGCATGGTGAAGCCGGGGACGTAACCAAAGAGGAACGGCCCCAGGTACAGGAACTTGGCGAACTTGAAAGAAGAAAAAGCCGTGCGCCACATGTTGGCCTTGGCGATGGTGGCCCCGGCAAAGGCCGCAATACAGACAGGCGGCGTTATGTTCGAGTCCTGGGAGAGCCAGTAGACTATCATGTGGGCGGCTATTTCGTTTACTCCCAGATGGGTCAGGGCCGGCACGGCCACCACGGCCGTGATGAGGTAGGCCGCGGTCACAGGCACCCCCATGCCCAGAACCAGGGAGGCCATGGCGATCAGCAGGATGGTCAGCCAGAGCCGGCCGGAGGCCAGTTCGATGACGATGTCGGCAAAGGTAAGCACCAGGCCGCTGTATGTAAGGACCCCGATTATGATCCCGATCACCCCCACGGTGGCGCCGATCTTGAGGCTGCTTTCGGTTCCGGCCCGGGCAGCCTCCACGAAGCGGACCAGGCCCCGGCGGGCCGCACTGCGGTCTTTCCGGTAGATCAGGCCGGCTGCCAGCAGACCGGGAATTATGCTTATGTATTCGGGCAACTTCAGCCAGTTGCCGAGCAGGATCGATGTCACCACCGTCGCCATGGTAAGGTCCATGCCGGTCTCTTGGTTGAACCGGCTGATGAAAAGGCAGGTGACGGTTCCCAGGATGGCCGAATATCCCGGAGAGTAACCGCTCAGCATAAAGACCGTGATCACTATCAGGGGCAAAGTATAGAACCATTGTTTTTTTAATATTTCAAGGGCGCTGTGCTTGTGCGGCTGACCTACTATCTTATGGATCTTGGCCTCGTAATGCACCATAACGAAAACGCTGAAAAAGTACATTATGGCCGGAAACAGTCCGATGAGCATGATTTTGGAATAGGGGACACCGGTAAGCTCGGCCATGATGAAACCGCCGGCACCCATGATGGGCGGCATGAACATGCCGCCGATGGAAGCCGCCGGTTCGATGCCGCCGGCTATGTGAGGCTTGAAGCCGGCTTTTTTCATCATGGGGATGGTGAAAGTGCCGGTGGAGACCGTATTGGCGATGGCGCTTCCTGAAATCGATCCGAAAAGGCCGCTGGCAATGACCGCCACCTTGGCCGGGCCGCCCACCTTGTGGCCGACGGCGGCCAGGGGAAAGTCGATGAAGAAGCGCTGGGCGCCGCACTTGTCCAGGAAGGCCCCGAAAAGCACGAACAGGATCACGTAGGTTGCCAGGACGTTGGCCATGATGCCGAAGACACCGTCACTGCGGTAAAAGATGGTGGTGCAGAGGCCGGCAAAGGTGTCACCGGCATGGGCGAAAAGATCGGGCATGTAGGCGCCGTACACGCCGTAGAGCAGCATGGCGGCACCCAGCACCACGAAGGCGTTGCCGACCACCCTGCGGGCCAGTTCGATTCCGATCAGCACGCCCGCCACGGCGACGGCCATGTCGAGCGGGGTTTCGGCTCCGGTGCGGTAATTGATCACCTCGAAGTTGAGCATCCAGTAGCCGATGGTGATGATCGAGGCCAGGATCAACAGGTAATCGACTATCCGCAACGCTTTGAGCTTGGACGGATAGGCCAGGAAAACCAGCACGTAGGTGATCAGGACGTAGATTCCGCGGTGGTACTGGGTGGCGGCCGGCTTGAGCACCGCCGAGTAGGAGTAGAACAGCACCAGGGCCACGGCCAGGACGTCGAAGACGATTTTTTCGAACTTGTTGAGTTTTTCGTACACGGTTTCACCTGAAGGTTTTTTCAGAGATTGAGGCCGGAGCGCAGGCAACCAGATTTTTTCCGGGCATGAAAGGGTCGGGGTTGGCTTGCGCCAACCCCATTTTCAAGATTGCATCGGTTTTCTGCAGTGGTTGGGGGGATAGTCAGAAACCGATTACTTGAGGATGCCCTTTTCGCGCCAGAATTTTTCGGCTCCCGGATGCAGCGGGGTGGCGATACCCTTGATGCCGTCCTTGATGCTCATGGCCCTGAAGGTTTTCTTCTGGCTTACCATCCACTTGAGACCCTCGTCGGTGAAGATCTTGCTGAGGATTTCGTAGACGGCATCGGCCGGGGTGTTCTTGTTGGCAACCCACAGGGTAGCGTCGAAAAAGGAGCCCACGTCGTAATTGACCCCGCGGTAGGTGCCGGCCGGAATGACTGCCTTCTGGAAGTTCTTGTATTTTTTGAAAAAGCCGCTTTTCTCGGCATCGGCCGCCACGTCGACCAGGGCGATGTCGTTCATCTGGGCGGCCTGGATCACGGCTCCGCTGGGATAAGCGGTAAACAGCCAGAAGGCATCCAGCTGATTGTTGCCGAAGGCGGCCGCCGCGTCGTTGTAACCCATGGCATTGCGTTCGATCTTGTCCCAGATACCCAGGTGGGTGAAGAACATCTCGCAGAAACTGTAGGCCCCTGAACCGGCATTGCCCACGCCCACTTTCTTGCCTACCAGGTCCATGGCGCTCTTGATGCCCGAGTCGGCCCGGACCACCAGCTGGGCCGGTGCACCGTACAGGTAGGCCACGGCCATGACGTTGGTGTACTTGGTGGGGTCGTTGACCATCAGACCCATGCGGCCGGCGTAGACATGTCCGGAATAGACAACGCCGAACTGAGCCTTGCCGGAATTGACTTTACGCAGGTTTTCGGTCGATCCGCCCGAAGACTGGGCAATTACCCTGTACTTCTTCATGGCCTTGATGGGTTTGTAGGTCTGAATGGCGTTGGCCACGATCTGAAAGGTTCCTCCGGCCGGTCCGCCGGCGAAAACAAGCAGTTTTTTGGCCTGAACTGTTCCCGGGGCGGCCAACAGGGCGGTCACCATCAGGATTGCTGCCAGGGCAGCGACGAAACGGAAATTGCGCATGGTCCTCTCCTTTGAATTGATGAAAATTAAAGTGGCTACTATATCCGGGCCGCAGCCCCGGGCAGGGGCTGAGCCGGGATTATCCTTGCCTTATTCAGGATGATGGTTTCCTAACAAGGTGATTGCAGGTCTTCAATTGGATGAATTCTGATTTTAATGTAAGAAATTTTCTTACCCGGCCGGTTTTCGGGCTAGTTGGGCTGTTGGTCCGCTTCGCCGCACAGGCGTACCGGCCGGCCGTTGACAGCCAGCTGATCCGGAGCCAGGCCGGGGTCGGATTCAATGTCCGGGACAGGGGTGCCGGTAATTTTCTCCAGGCGGGCAAGATTGGAGTTGTGCTGGCCCCTGAGGGAGGATTCCAGGGCCGGGGGGGCGGCCAGCTTCTTTAAGGGGCGGCCGTCGAGGTTGGCCAGGACGGTTTCCAGGCAGACTCCGGAGATGACCAGCTGACCGAAGGCCGGGTGAAAAGGGCCGGCGATTATGGTGCCCGGCTGGCGGAGTTCATCGGTTGCCTGGAGCCCCATGCGCACGACTTTTATCCGGTTTTGCCTGAAGATGCAGTAAAGCCGGGCACAGAGGCCGACGGCTTCTTCCAGCGCCAGGGGGCTGTATTTGCCTTGCCGGTAAAGGGTCGCCAGGGGGCTTTGGTCAAGGACCAGGGTGGGGTAGATGCGCACGAAATCCGGCGCCAGCTCGACCACGGCCCGGGCCGAGGCAAGGGCGCTTTGGCCGGTATCCCGCGGCAGGCCGACCATCAGTTGAATTCCCAGTTCACAGTCCGGCAGCATTTTCTTGATAAGGGCTGCCGCCCGCCTGGTCGTTGCGGCATCGTGTCCCCGGGCAGAGGCCGTCAGGACCGTATCGTTCATTGACTGAACGCCAAGCTCAATAGTTCGGACCGCAAAGCCTTCAAGCAGGCCCAGGTTGCCGGTGGTGATGGTGTCGGGCCGGGTCGAAAAGCGGATACTGTCCGCCTTGCCGGCCTTTATCCATTGCCGGGCCAGGCCCAGCAGATGCTTTATTTCGGCTTCACCCAGCCCGAGAAAGTTGCCGCCGTAAAAGGCTATTTGCACAGGCCCGCGGCCCGGGCCGCGATGTTTGAGAAATTCGGACACCCGGCGGTGGAACTGTTTCGCATCCGGCAGCCGCGGCTTTTGGGCGGTTATCAGGGCCTGGTTGCAAAAGACACAGCGGTGGGGACAGCCCTGGTGGGCCAGAAAGACGGGAACCACAAAGGGGCGCCGGGAAGCCATGGCAGTTCAGTCCAGCAGGTCCAGAGCCTTGCAGGCCGCATCTTGCTGGGCGGCCTTCTTGCTTTTTCCTTCGCCAAGGGTCCGGATACCGGCGATCCTGACTTCGGCCTTGAATACCTTGGCGTGATCCGGGCCTGTCTCTGAAACGATCCGGTAGGCCGGGACCGCATGGAGCCTGTTCTGGGCGATTTCCTGGAGCCTGCTCTTGTAATCCGGGCCGGCCCGGCCGGCAAGCTGGTTGTCGAGGCAGGATTCAAACAGCTTGGTCACCACTTCAAAGGCCGCCTGAAAGCCACCGTCCAGGTAGACGGCAGCCACGAGGGCCTCCAGGGCGTCTGCCAGGATGGAGTCCTTGTCGTGTCCGCCCGAGAGCTGTTCGCCCTTTCCCAGTTTTATGTGGGTGCCCAGGCCGATTCTGCGGGCGATGGCCGAAAGCCGGGCCTCGTTGACCAGGTTGGCCCTTACCCGAGAAAGGTCGCCTTCTTTGAACCCGGGATATTTGAGCATCAGCAGATGGCCCACGGCCAGGTTTATGACCGCGTCACCGAGAAATTCGAGTTTTTCGTTGTCGGTCAGCCGGCTGTCGTTCTGTTCGTTGACAAAAGAGCTGTGGCGCAGGGCTTCTGCCAGCAGTGCAGGCTGCCTGAAAGTGTAGGAGATCTGTTTTTCCAAAAGATTCAAGTTGTCAGTGTTGTCGCTGGTCATAGCTGGTTTTGCCGGTGTTGGGCTATCCGCTGTTTCAGTTTGAGGAAGATTTCATAGGGCACCCGGAAGTCCCCCGAGCCTTTTCCCAGCTGGATTTCAGGCGTTATGGCTCCATGAAAGTCGGTGCCGCCGGTTACGATCAGCCCGAAACGGCGGGCCATCTCCTTCAGCTTCCCGACAGCCCGGGGAGGATGCTTGGGATAGAGTGCCTCCAGGCCGTCCAGTCCCATGGCGCTAAGTCCGGCGACCAGGTCTTCCAGGCGCCGGTCGATGGCTTTGAAAATCAGCCAGGGGTGGGCCAGGACCGCCACTCCGCCTGCCTGGCGGATAGTGGCGATGGCCTGCTCTGCCGGCAGGCGGTACTTGTCGACATATCCCGGCCGCCCCTTGGCCAGCCAAAGGTCGAAGGCCGAGTCGATATCCTCGACAATACCTTTTTCCACCAGCACCTCGGCAATGTGAGGCCTGCCGGCCGCGCCCCGGCCGATGCGCCTGTCGACCTCCTGCCGGTCGATATCGATTCCGGCCTGCCTGAGTTTTTCGATTATACGGGGTATGCGCCGGGCCCGGGCCCTGGTAAGCCGCTCGGTGACTTCCAGCAGTCCGGGCCGGTCAGCGTCGAAACCGTATCCGAGGATGTGGATGCTGCCCGTGTATGCGGTCCCTGCCGGCGGAGCGGCGCTCAATTCGATTCCGGTAAGAAACTGAAGGGAATCAGGAAGGGAAAGTTTGAGAATTTGCCGGACACCGTCCACAGTATCGTGGTCGGTCAAGGCAATGGCCGCCAAGCCCTGCCGGGCCGCCAGGGTCACGATGGCCTCGGGTGCGAGTGAACCGTCCGATGCCGTGGAATGAATATGGAGATCTGCTTTTGCCCCTGTTTCAGAGTCCAAGCGCTTTTTCGTAGGCCTCCTCTTTGGTTTTGCACTCAATGCACTGGGTGGTGACCGGCCGTGCCTTGAGCCTGGCGATGGAGATTTCCTCACCGCAGGTTTCACAAATACCAAAGGTACCGTTTTCGATCCGCTCCAAAGCCTTTTTGATCTTCTTGATCAGCTTGTGTTCACGGTCGCGGATGCGCAGCATGAAATTACGGTCAGACTCTAGGGTCGCCCGATCGGTCGGATCCGGGAAATTCTCTTTGGGTGCGGTCATGCCGGATACCGTGTCATCGGCCTGGCTGAGCAATTCCTGCAAGCGCTTGTTGAGCAGGTCCTCAAAATATTTCAGGTCCTTTTTTTTCATGATCAACCTTCGCTCAGGTTTATTATTTTGCTCTCTAGAAAAGATTAGCTTTTAATACATCAAGATTTAAATGTAAATAAATATTTCGTCCCCGCAAGCCAGTTTTTCCTTGTTTGGTTATCGGCTTTGTCGTAAAAATTGTTAATCCAATCCGGGATTGTCAATTACAAAAAGCCCCGGATCTTTCCGGGAACCCCTTTGGCCATTGGAAACGGGGGACGAGCTTTATCTGATTGCTTTATGGAAAATCGTATATCATCAACACGGGGAGAGTATCCAAATGGCAGACGGCAAAAAGGATTATAAAACAGATTACCGCACCATAACCATCAAGACCACCGACGGATCAACCTTGCAGGGCCGGGTCAATATTTCTCCCAATCAGAGGGTTTCGGAGCTATTTACGATTCAGAAAGGACCCTTTGTGGTTCTGGTGGACGCGACTTTCGGGGATGTAAGCGGCAAGACTCTGTTTATAAACAAAGAACATATCGTCTGGGTCGAACCGGAGGATTGATCCTTTTTGTCGGTTCGCATTCTTTCTTGTCAGGGTCCGGCAGCCGGTCCGGACCCTGACCGGTTTCATGCCACCGCTTCCAGGAACCTGTCCAAAGAGGCCAGGTCGCTTACGTTGAAGACAGCCGCCCCATCCACCTGGGGCAGGCATTTTTTCAGCAAGCCGGTCAGAACCCTGCCCGGACCTATCTCCACGTAGATTTCAATTTTCATTTCAGCCATCTTCTGCATGCTTTCGCACCAGCGAACCGGGTTGCACAACTGTTTGACCATCGCCTGCCGTATGGCGGCCGGATCCGGTTCCGGGGCGGCTGAAAAATTGTGGATGACAGGGCTGCCGGGCGGACTGAAGTCGATTGTTTCAAGAAAGTCGGCAAACTCTTTTTCCGCGCCGGCGATCAACTCGCTGTGCCAGGCCCCGCTTACCTTGAGAGGAATGGCCCTGGCGCCGGCCTCGGAGGCAATCCGGCCGGCCTCTTTTACCGCTTCGGGCTCACCGGTTATCACGATCTGCCGGGGACTGTTGTGGTTGGCCACCGATACCTTGCCCATGGAACCGGCCTGCTGCACGCACTTGCCGACCTGTTCCATGTCCAGGCCGACGATGGCCGCCATGGCGCCCCTGTTGGCGGTCGCCTCGCGGTGCATCAGGCGGCCGCGCTCGAAGACCAGCCGGAGGGCGTCGGCCGGTGTTACCACCTTGGCGGCACACAGGGCGCTGTATTCTCCCAGGCTGTGCCCGGCCGAAACCGCCGGAGTGACACCGGCCTTTTCAATGGCCGCCAGCAGGGCCAGGTTGACGGCGGTTACGGCCGGCTGGAGATTGACCGTTTGGGTAAGCTCTTCCATGGGACCTTCAAAACAGAGCTTTTTCACCGGCAGCCCAGAGGCCGCTTCGGCCGCCTCGAAGACGTCCCGGGCCTCTTGCCGGGCCTTATAGAGGTCACGGCCCATTCCGACTTTTTGGGAACCCTGTCCCGGAAACAAGAAAGCTATGCGTTTCAAAATGTTATCCTCCATTTGCTTGCAGTCGGTTCAAATGGCTTGTGCGGTCCTTCCTTTAGCCGGATCAATCGTCATTGTCCAGATTAAACAACTTGCGGGTGATGTCGATGGAGGCAGCCCGGTTGCCGTAGCAACCGTCGCTTTTCAGGTAGGCGGTCGGCTCGTGCAGGATCTTGTTGACTATGGCCCGGGCCATCTTGAAAACCGATTCCCGGTCACGCGCCGACAGGTGATCGATTCCGTTTAGGGTTTTGGCCGCTTCCCGGCGGGCCATCCGGTGGTATTTTTCCCGCAGGGCCACGATGGTGGGCACCACATCGAGGCTGTCGTACCACTTGTTGAAGCCGATGACCGCTTCGTCGATGATCCTTTCGGCCTTGACGGCCTCTTTGCGGCGGTCGGCCACGTTCTCTTCCACGACGCCCTTGAGGTCGTCGATATCGTAGACATAGACATTGCCCAGCCGGTTGATGCCGGGATCAATATCCCGCGGAACCGCTATGTCGATGAAAAACAGGGGCCGGTTGCGCCGTTTGCGCCGGACTCCCTTGACCTGGTCCCGGGTAATGACGAAGCCGGGCGCGCCGGTGGAACTGATGATGATATCGGCCTCCACGAGGCGCTGGCCGACTTCTTCCATCCGGACCGGGGTGCCTTTGTAGCGCCGGGCAAGGATCACGGCCCTTTCAAAGGTGCGGTTTGCCACCTCGACCTGTGCCACCCGGTGGCGGATGAGATGTTCCACGGCCAGTTCGGCCATTTCGCCGGCACCGATCATCAGGACCCGCTTGCCTTCCAGGGCGCCGAAAATCTTGCGGGCCAGCTCGATGGCGGCGTAACTTATGGAGACCGCGTGATCTCCGATGCCGGTTTCGCTGCGCACCCGCTTGGCCACGAAAAATGCCCTGTGAAGCAGCCGGTTGAGAATCACACCGGATGCCTTCTTTACGGTGGCGCTGCGGTAGGCTTCCTTGAGCTGTCCCAGAATCTGGGGCTCGCCCACCATCATGGAGTCCAGGCTGGAGGCCACCCGGAACAGGTGGCGGACAGCGTCCCGGCCCCGGTGGAGGTAGAGGGAGTTTTCGAATTTTTTGAGATCGACCTGTTTGTAAACGGCCAGGAATTTCTTGGCCGCCGCAACCGCTTCATCCGGCCTGGCCGCGGCCATGATGATTTCCACCCGGTTGCAGGTGGACAGCAGCACGCTTTCTTCGATGGCCGGATCGGCTGTCAGGGCCTCCAGGGCCGATTCGGTGTCTGCCGGGGAAAAAGCCAGGCATTCTCTTATATCTACCGGCGCGGTTTTGTGGTTAAGTCCTATAAGCAGAATTTTTTCCATTTGATTACCAAGCCTTATTGCTTTGGCTTCATAAACTGTCCGTGATGGCCCTGCAGCAGGAAATTGACCCCCAGAAAAGTGAACAGCAGGACTGCAAATCCTACGATGGCCATAATCGCTGCCCGTCTTCCGCGCCAGCCCACGGCCAGCCTTTCGTGCAGCAGGGCCGCGTAAAACACCCAGGTCACCGCCGACCAGACTTCCTTGGGGTCCCAGGTCCAGAAGTGACCCCAGACCGCCCGGGCGTAAATCATGCCGGTTATGATGCCTATGGTCAGCAGGGTGAAGCCGGTAACGATACAGGCGTGGCCGGTGGTGTCAAGCCTGTCCAGAGAGGGCAGGCGCCTGAAGAAAAATCCCGGGTTCTTGCGCTTGATGGCGTTTTCCTGGAGCAGATAGAGAATGCCGACTCCGCAGGCCAGGGCCAGGGCCGCGTCGCCGAGGAAAATGGTGATGATATGGACCACCAGCCAGAAACTTTTGAACAAATCCGGCCGGGAAGCCGTTGCCCGGGGCAGGTGGGCGGATGCAACCAGGATCAGGGCCGCCATGGGAGCGGCGTAGATTCCGAGAATGTTCACCCGGTAACGGTACTGGAAGACGAGAAAGGCCCCCACCAGGGCCCAGGCGCAGATGGCAAGGGTTTCATGCAGGTTGCCGGCCGGGATGTGGCCGCAACGGGCGAAAGCGACGGCGATCTCCAGGGTTTGCAGGCCGAAACCGGCGGCCAGCAAACAGCAGCCTGTCTGGCGCAGCCGCTTTTTTTGAAAAAAGAGAAAGGCAAAGTACCAGGCAGAACTGAGCATGTAACAAAGCACGGCCAGCAGAAATAGCAGTTCCATGGTATTTCCTTTTTTTACCTGAATCGGGCGCTTTTCGGGCTTGCCGGATATGCAAGGCGCAATGGCGGCAAATTTGAAACGCTCGATTTGGCTTTGAGCTAGGTGGTCCGGGACATCAGTTGCCGGTAAGCGAATCCCGGTCCGAGAACATCCTGCAACACCCTGTCGATCCTTTCGTGATCGCCGGCTTTGATCAGTTCCGGCAGGTCGCTTGCGACCAGCTGCGCGAATAATTCCCGGTGCGCTTCAGGGGCATGTCCGGCGGCCAGCAGTTGCTTCCGGATGGCTCCCATCAGCTCCAGAAACCGACCGTATTCTTCGCCGAACCGGTCTTCCAGTTCCTGCCGCAGGTGTTTGGCAAAGGCCGGACTGCGGCCCGAAGTGGAAACCGAAATAACAAGATCCCCCCTTTGCACCACCGACGGCAGAATGAAATCACACAGCTCGGGCCGGTCGGCGATATTGCACAGGCAGCCGGTGTGGCGGGCGTCCTGATGGATGCGGCGGTTCAGAGCCTGGTCGTCGGTGGCTCCGATGACCAGAAACACGCCTTCAAGATCGCCGCTTTCATATTTTTTGCGCAGCAGTTCGATTGCGCCCCGGCCGGCGAGCCGTTCCAGGCGCCGGTCTGTTTCCGGACTGACGACCTTCACCCTGGCGCCGCATTCCAGCAGGGTTCCGACCTTGCGGGTTCCCACCTTTCCGCCGCCCACCACCAGACAGGCGCGGCCACGGACATCCAGGTTTACCGGATAGTAGCGCATTGAATTTCCTGCTTTTTCGATTCAGGCGTTCAGGTCGACGGCCGACAGGTCTTCAGCCAGTACCAGGGGACCTTTATACGTCGCCCGGCACTGTTTGGCAATATCGACTGCATCGCAGGCCGGGTAAAAGTGGGTCAGGACCAGTTTGGCGGCCCCGGCCTCAGTTGCCAGCTGTCCGGCCAGGGCCGGGGTCAGGTGCCCGTCGATCTTTTGCTCATCCGGCATGGAAGCCTCGCAGATCAGCAGGTCGCAGCGGCGGGCAAGATCGACCAGGCTTTGACAGTATCCGGTGTCACCGCTGTAGACGATGGAGGATCCGTCCGGAGTGTCGATCCTGTAGGCCAGGCTTTCGGGCCGGTGGTTGACCGGCGCAAAGCCGAGGGTGAAATCCGGCAGGCAGACAGGTCCGCAGCCGGGCAAAAGCTGATGGACCGACCACAGATTCCGGGAACTGGTCAGCCAGTCGCCGTAGGCCGCCCCAAGTGTACGGAAAAAGGATTCAAACCCGGGTCCGCCAAACAGCCGCACCGGTTTTTTCCGCCGGCTGCCGCCGTATCTGGTGGCAAACAGAAAGGGTACCAGGTCGGCGCTGTGGTCGGGATGAAAGTGGCTGAGGAGAATGTGGGTAACATCGTCGATGCCCTTGCCGGCCTCCAGCAGGCGCCGGATGGTTCCGGGGCCTGCGTCCAGCAGAACAAGACTGGCTCCGGTTGCCAGCAGGACGCTGCAGGAGCTGCGGTCCAGGCGCGGGACGCAGGTGCCCGATCCCAGAATGGTCAGCCCGGGTTTCATTGTTTGCCTCCGGCAGGCGGTGTTTTAGCCGCCGGGTTTTCTTTTCTTGGCATAGGTTGCCCTTTGCTCGATCCGCCGGATGATCCAGCGCCGCATCTGGGCCTGATCGCCGGGATCGACAGCTTCGCTTAATTTTTCCAGGGGCGCTTCGGCCCGGGCCGCGCTTTTGTGACCACCGGCCTTGCCCCAGGGGCCGAAACTTTCCTTGGCCACCAGGCCGGCGTTTTTGCGCAGGCCGTCGTTACGGAAAATGACGATCAGCCGGTCATGGTAAATACCGGAGACGATGCTCCAGGTTATGGAATCCAGATGCATGAAAAAATCGGCTATCAGAACACACAGATCCGGGGATGGTACCGGGCCCAGGTGAACATAACAGCGGGCCTTGCGGATGGTATGGGTTTCGATGGCCTTCTGGTAGAACTTGAGAAAAGCGCGCTTGATCTCGGCCTGTTCGATTCTGCGGGCAAGGGCTGTATTGGTGTAGCGGAAAAGAAACTGAAAAGCCCTGACATCCTCGATCAGGGCCTGGCGTTCGAAGTTGGCCGTATCTGTCTTTATGCCCAGGTATAGGCCGGTGGCCAGCTTGGAAGACGGTTTTATGCGGGCCGCCTTCAGATACTCGGTCATCATGGTCGAAACGGCTCCGTAGGCCGGCCGGATGTCGGTGAAGGCGGCCCTGTGGCCCGTGTCCGGGTGATGGTCGAAAATGGCGGTTATGTCCAGAGGATCGAAAGCCGGATGGTGGTTGGGCTGGGCGTCCACCATGACGACCCGGCTGAAACGCTCCGGGGCGATCTGGCCGAAGGGCACCATGCCGACGGAAAGAAGGCGGACCATGGCCAGGTTGTCGGGCCGGAGGATTTTGTTGACATTGGCGATGGTTACCGAGGCAACCCTGCGCCATAACAGGCGTTTTACCGTCATGGCACTGGCGATGGCGTCCGGATCGGCGACTATGGGCACCAGGACGTGGTCCTCGCCACTGAACAGGTCCAGGAAGCGGCGCAGCTTTTCACGGGCGGAAACAGTCATATCCAAAAGGCTTTCTGATTAATTATATTTTCAATTTAACACGCTCCGGAAACCCGATTATACATGCAGCCTTTTGTTTTTAACAGATTATTTTTCCGCTGCTCACAGTCTCCTGCCAGGATCTGCCGGATCTGGTCGATTTCCCGGTGACAAAAGGCGGTGTTCATCCCAAAGAAAAGACAGCCGCGGTGATCGCTTCCCGGCGCCGCTGAAGGTTACCGCCATGGTAACGTTACTTTTTGTCCCCGGGACGGCGGTTGCGTTACACCGTGGCGGTAACGCCGTTCCTTTTTGCGGAAGTCTTCTTTCCGGACGATATTGTCCGGCAATAAAATAAACCGATATCTTAAATAGTTGCACGATTTGCGGCCAAACCTGAGGCGGCTTTTGTGCTTCTTGGCACGGAACTTGATATAATAAAAAACAAAGACCTGAACCTAGAAGTAAATTCCGGGAAAAAATATAAAAAGAAAGGAGCACGCCATGAAAGCCAGGAATTGCTGCAAAACGATGGAAATGGAGCTTACCGGTTGGAAGGCCATCATCTACGATATAACCCGCAAGATGGAAAAGCTGCCCGGTGGCGAGAAGGCAAAGATTCTGGGCACCATCGAGGACCTGCACATTCTGATCGAAGAGCTGGACGACAGGATCGAGCAGATCCGCGACAACTGCACGCCCGAGACGGGTATTGACGATATTCAGACCGAGCGTGAAAAGTTCAACGCCGCCATCGGCTCTCTGAGAGTTACCGCGGAAGAGGCCATGCGTGGCCTGGGAAGCGGAAATTTCGGCGGATGACCGCCGGAGCTTGGCACGACGGGCGCGGATGCGGCGGCCTTCGGGGCCGCCGCATCATTTTTGCTTTCAGGACTTGTCAGGAGACCGCAAATAATTTTGCTCAAACGGTCTCGAAAGTTATGGTGTCCCCTTCTGCCTTTGCCCGCAGGCGGGCTCCGTCGGTCACGTTGCCCTTCAGTATTTCCATGGCCAGCGGATTTTCTATAAGCTGCTGAATCGCCCGCTTGAGGGGCCTTGCTCCGTAAACAGGATCGTAGCCCCGGTCTATCAGAAGCTGACGGGCCGATTCATCAAGCTCCAGGGTGATCTTCCTGTCAGCCAGGCGCTTGTTGAGGCGCTCTATCTGGATGTCGACTATCTTGCCGATCTGTTCCGGTGTAAGGTTGTAGAAGATGATGATTTCATCTATCCGGTTGAGAAATTCGGGTTTGAACTTGGCCCGCAGGGCTTCGGTCACCCTTCGCTGCATCTCCTCCCGTTGTCCGGAGCCCAGCTCCTGGATCCACTGGCTGCCCACGTTGGAGGTCATGATGATCAGGGTATTGGTGAAATCCACCGTTTTGCCCTGACCGTCTGTCATCCGGCCGTCGTCCAGAATCTGGAGCAGGACGTTGAAGACGTCCGGGTGGGCCTTTTCGATTTCATCGAACAATAACACCGAGTAGGGCCTGCGGCGGACCGCCTCGGTAAGATAGCCGCCTTCTTCGTATCCCACGTATCCCGGAGGCGCCCCGATGAGGCGGGCCACGGCGTGCTTTTCCATATACTCGGACATGTCGATCCGGATCATGGCCTGCTCGTCGTCGAAGATGAACTCGGCCAGAGCCTTGGCCAGCTCGGTCTTGCCCACGCCGGTGGGCCCCATGAAGATGAACGAACCGATGGGGCGATTGGGATCCTGGAGGCCTGAACGTGCCCGGCGGACGGCATTGGAGACGGCTTCGATGGCCTTTTCCTGCCCCACCACGCGCTTGCTGAGGCGTTCTTCCATGTGGACCAGTTTCTCCCTTTCGCTTTCCAGCATCTTGCTGACCGGAATGCCTGTCCAGCGGGAGACCACTTCGGCCACGTCCTCGTCGTCCACCTCCTCTTTCAGCATCTTGCGGTCCTTCTGGATGGCGGCCAGTTTCTGACGGACCTCCTCCAGGCGCCGGGCAAGCTCCATGGCCTTGCCGTAACGCAGTTCGGCAACCCGGGCAAAATCGCCTTCACGCTCGGCCTGCTGCTGCTCGATGTTTATCTTTTCCTGCTCTTCCTTGATCGATCTGATCTCCTGGATGAGCCGTCTTTCATTTTCCCAGTGGGCTTTCATTTCCTCCAGCTCGCTGCGCAGCTGGGCGAGTTCCTCTTCCAGCTTGGCAAGCCGCTGGCGGGAGGCCGGGTCGGTTTCTTTTTTCAGAGCCTGGCGCTCGATTTCCATCTGAGTGATCTTGCGCTGGACATCGTCGATTTCGGTCGGCATGGAGTCGATCTCGATCCTCAGCTTGGCGGCGCATTCGTCGATCAGGTCGATGGCCTTGTCCGGCAGGAAACGGTCGGTGATATACCTGTGGGACAAGGTGGCCGCGGCCACTATGGCCGAGTCCTTGATCCGGACACCGTGGTGAACCTCGTACTTTTCCTTCAGGCCGCGCAATATGGAAATGGTGTCTTCCACCGACGGCTCGTTGACCATTACCGGCTGGAAACGCCTTTCCAGGGCCGGGTCCTTTTCGATGTATTTGCGGTATTCATTGATGGTGGTGGCGCCCACGCAGCGCAGGGTGCCGCGGGCAAGAGCCGGCTTGAGCATGTTGGAAGCGTCCATGGATCCCTGGGAAGCTCCGGCGCCGACCAGGGTGTGCAGCTCGTCGATGAACAAGATGATTTCGCCTTCGGCCTTTTCGACCTCCTTGAGGACGGCCTTGAGGCGGTCTTCGAATTCTCCGCGGTACTTGGCGCCGGCGATCAGGGCCCCCATGTCCAGAGCAACCAGCCGGCGGTTTTTCAGGCTTTCGGTCACGTCTCCGGCCACGATACGCTGGGCCAGCCCTTCCACGATGGCGGTTTTGCCGACACCCGGTTCTCCGATGAGCACGGGGTTGTTCTTTGTGCGCCTTGAAAGGACCTGGACTATCCGCCTGATCTCTTCGTCACGGCCTATGACCGGGTCCAGTTTGCCAAGGCGGGCAAGTTCGGTCAGGTCGCGGCCGAATTTTTCCAGGGCCTGGTATTTTTCTTCCGGATTGGGATCGGTGATTCTCTGGGAGCCGCGGATTTCCATCAGCACCTTGAGAATGGCCTCGCGGGAGATTCCATGCCGTTCCAGGATCCTGGCGGCCTCCGATCCCTTTTCGTCGGCCAGGGCCAGCATGATATGTTCTATGCTGACATATTCGTCTTTCATGCGGGAGGCCTCGTTGAAAGCCTTGTCCAGGATCGCCTTGGTCTGGGGAGAAATATAGACTTCCGTGGTGCCCGAGATTTTCGGCAGACGGTCCACGGCCATGGCCGCTTCGTTGGCAATGTCCTCGGGAGAGATCCCGAGCTTGCGGAACATGGTGCTGGCCACGCCGTCTTTTTCTTCCAGCATGGTCAGCAGCAGGTGTTCGGGTTCAATCTGCTGGTTGTTGTGGTTGGCAGCGGCCTGCTGGGCGCTTTGCAGCAACTCCTGGGATTTAATGGTGAATTTATCGAAACGCATATGGCAATCAGCCCTCCTCTCAAAATTGGTCTAAATTTTGCATAAAGCTAACCACAGTTGGCTTCAAGTCAAATAGACACCGGTAAAATTTTATGTAAAAGGCTGTCTTGGGGGACATTTTTTATTATATACGATATGATACGATATTATTGGAAAATTGCCAGAAGTTTTTGCCGGGGACGAAAAGCGGCAGTCAGCGGCCCAAATTGGGAACCCGGCAAGCGGTCTGAGCATAAGCCCTTGACATTCGGATTGAATTGATGTTTTTCAATGTGTAATCATAATTTGCAAAAGGACCGATTATGGCCCGGATTATTTTTAAATTCAAAGACAGGGTGCTGGGTGTTTATCCGTTGGTGGCAGAGCAGGCCCTTACAATCGGCAGGAGATCCGATAACGATATTGTAATCGACAATCTTGCCGTTTCCGGTTCCCACGCCAGAATCGACAATCATGCCGGCAAATATCAGCTTACCGACCTGGACAGCAAAAACGGCACCTTTTTGAACGGCGAATCGATCGCATCCTGCCGTATCGGGCAAGGGGATGTGATCACCATCGGCAAACACAAGCTGGTTGTCGACCTTGAAGATTCCATCGGTCTTGATTCCCATGTTCCGGATGGGGATGCTCCCGGAGGCGGCGGCATCAATCTGGGTTCGGACCAGACCATGGTCATGGATCCCGAACAGTACCGGAACATGCTCAAAGAGGAATTTGAATCCGGGCAGAAACCGGGGACTTCCCGTTCCAAATCACCGGTGCTCTTTTTTCTCTCCGGCGGAGACGGTGTTCTTGATCCGGGCAGCAGGCCCGTAACAATCGGAAAAAATTCCGACGCCGATGTTGTCGTAGGCGGATTGTGGTCATTTTTGTATGGAGCACCGGCAGCCACCATCAGCGGTTCGGGCGGGAACTTTTTCCTGACTTATGCCGGCGGGTTGCTCAAGCCCAAAGTCAACGGTCTGGCAGTCAAGAGTACGGTTAAGCTGCAGGCTGACGATACAATTCAGGTGGGCCCTGTCAAGTTATTGTTCGGTTATGAAGATACCGAGTCCGAGTAACTGACCTTACGCCAAGCAAACAACAAGGTCTTCTATGCCATCCAGGATTCAGGCACAGCTTCCCGGATTACCGCCACTTTTGCGGGCCGCCATCCGTTTTTGGCGGACTGAGTTCCGGCGGGATTTCTGGCCAACCGTTATGCTTTTGCTATGCCCGGCCCGTGCCTTTGCGGGCCGGCAGGCGGCCGGGACGCAACAATCGGCTGCGGGATTGTGGCTGTTTTTGGTGGATTTCGCCGGAGGACCGGTGGCGGCCGTTTTTCTGGCTGCCGCTGTCGTGCTGGCCGCACTGCTGGCCGTCAGGTATTGGCGCAGGGACAAAACCCGGAAACAGAACCTGCGTTCAGGGCAATCCGGACCGGTCAAGACCGACAAAGTATCCACCACCACCGTCGGGCAAATGAACCGGCCCGGCAAGCCGGCTGACGACGATATGCCGCTGCAGCAGCAGATCCAGTTGTTTTTTTTCAACCTGTTCAAGTTGCAGTCCGGGCTTGCCAAGGACGCGCCGGGCCAGATGTATAAGGTAGAGACCCTGGAACGGTGTCCGGAAAATGTCTACCTGATGCGCCTCAAACAGGGCAGCGACTGGTCGGTGCGCAGAATGTCCATCGGCCTGCTGAGTTCCGGTGCCGGCAGCCGCAGCCAGTGTTATTATGTCATCTATGACACCCATATGGTGGTCAAGATCCCTCCCCAGCCGATACATGATTTTTACCGATACAACCGCCAGATAGCCCGCGAAGCCAGGATTGCCGACCGGCTGGCGCCCCTGCCGTGCATTGTGCCCAGGGTTTCGGTTATCCTCCGCAAGGTCCACAGCTTGCCCTATGTGGATGAATCGAATCCGGAGGAGCTGGAAAAGCGTTATCACAACTTGGTTGAAACCCGGCCGGAGTACCAGGAGTATCTGAAAATCGGCTCCGGCTTCGTGTTTTTCATGGAGCTTTCAAAGCACTTTTTTCTCAGCCGCACCCTTGACGATATTCACCGTGGCCGTCTTTCGGTGGAGAAAGAAATTCAGGCCCATGGCGAACTCGTCTGGGATCAGGGAGGCTTTGTCGGCCGCTACGGCGAGGACGCCTGGTATATCGGGATGAGGATGGCAAACATTTTCAATGAGATCGAAAGCAAGCTGCGTAAATGGTGTGCCGACCGCGGCGTGGCTGATGTTTGCTCTCAATACCAGTTGCGGCGCTGGTTCCTGGATTACCTGAGCCGCTACGGCCGGGAAAACGGGAATCCTGAAACCCTGGACAGCCAGGCGCTCGAATATATCGACGAGCTCGCATCCGAGCATGATGCCGATTTTTTGGCCTTCAGGGCCATGGTGGAGACTTATTTGACAACCAGGCGCTATGAGATGACCCGCGTATGGCGGAGAAATCTTTCTTCGGCCATGCTCGATCTGCTGGGAACTCTTTGCCGGAAAAAGGTGGCCATGCGGGATCTTAAACCGGAAAATTTGTTCGTGGCCGGCGAACCTTCCCGCTATCCAAATTTTTTGAACGATATCAGGTCCTTCTCCATGGGACTGATCGACATGGAGACGGCGGTTGTCATGGACGAAGGCCGGAAGGCAAGCGGCCCGGAGCAACCCCAGCTGGGTGGGACCCCTCTTTATGCGACCCCTTCCCATTTTCTGCCCAACAAGGCCCTGGATATCCTTTTCAAAGACACCCGGCGCACGCTTCATTTCCAGGATTGGCACGCTGTGGTTGCCATAGTCTTCAAGATTATTACCGGCAAGTCGCTTTTCCGCAGGACGGCCGGTCTTTTTCCGGATATTTTGCGCCGGTTGCGGGCCAAGAAGAATTTGCGCGAAAAACTACAGGTAGTGGCGGAACAGAATTCTGTCTTCTGGGCCAGCGCGGCCCAGGAATTCGAGACGGGTATGACATGCTACCTGAACGTGTTTGAAGGGATCGCCATCAAGGTGCCCGGAATCATGCTGGCGGAAATTGAGCCGGCCATGCAAAAGCGGGCGGCCAAGCTCGCAGACCGGATAGACAACCTGCTGGAGCGGCAGGCGATTTTCAAAAATGACAGTCAGAAGCGCCAGATCCAGGCGGCCAGTGCTGCCCAAATAGAACGCAGCAAAATGAAGCTGGGCGCCAAAATGGAGGCCGAACCGGCCCAAGCCCGGGTCCTTGCTCCGGCCCTGAAGTTCCTGGAACAGGTAAGGCTGCTGAAGTTCAGGCTGGAACAGCAGCAGGCCGCTTTAAAGAATCTGCAGGCCGGCTCTTTGGAAGCAAGTGCCGTTGCCGTGCTTGAAGCAATGTTTTACACCGTCATGAATTTCATGTGCCCCGGACAGCGGCGCCGGCCCGGCCTGTCTGAAACAGACGGTGCCGGTGAAGAGGGAAGCAAGCAAACCACATTCCTGCCCACTGTTTGACGCCCGTGTTGAGAGCCGGGAATCTTAGAGCCGTTTGTCCAGCAGATAGAACTCTACGTCGTCAGGGTGAACCAGGGTTTCGGAAATGGCGCGGTGGCGCACCGAGATCCCGGCCCTGTGAATCGATTCCGGGTCCCGGCTTACCAGGTGATGCCAGGACGGCAGGTCTTTTCCCCCGGCCAGAAGGCGGTAAGCGCATGTTCTGGGCAGCCAGTGCAGCCTGGCAACGTTGGATGGTGTTAACCGGAGGCATTCGGGGACCAGTTTGCGCCGCAAAGGGTAGGCCGTACAACGGCAGGAGTCCAGGTCCAGCAGAAAGCAGGCCACCGAGGTGTAGTAAATTTTACCGGTGGTGGGATTTTTGAATTTCTGCAGGCAGCAGCGACCGCAGCCGTCGCAAAGGTTTTCCCATTGCTCGCCGGTCATCCGGTCCAGCGGAGTCGTTTTCCAGTAAGCACGGCGGTCATGGTTCATGGGGCCGGAATTTATCAGAAAAGGGCCCTGGCGGCAACCCTTGCTTGTTCCGGCCGGGGCCGTGGCCGCTGAAAGTCGCCGGAAGGAGTGCAATACTATGATGAAGTCAGGGTATGCCAGAATCGTTTTGGCAATGTTGTTGACAGGCCTGTTGGCGGCGGCAGCCGGAGTTGCCCTGGGCTGGCCTGCTTGCAGCCAGGGCCGGACCCATGTGGGCATCTATTTCGATTTGACCGAGGCTTTCAACCGGGCCATGGCCTCAGAAAGCGGCGATGCGAAGAACTACGGCACCTCCTTGTCGGAGCAATACCTCAAACAGATAGCCGTCGGCACAGAATTTCTGGTAAAGACCAACCTGGAGTTGATCCGGCTCCAGCAGGAGCTGATTGACCTTTTGAAGCAGCAAAAGGCGGGCAAGGGGGCGGCAGCCGGGGCTCAGGCCAAAGAGAAAAGGCCCTGATGCTCCGGTTCACCGGCAGCGATCATTTGCGATGTCCCCGGGTCCTGGCAATCGGAGCTATCCAGCGGTTGGCGACGCCTTCATAGAACCATTTGTCGGGAAAACCGCTGCGGCGCACGAAGGTCGGACGTTCGGCCCAGGCAATCAGTTTTTCATATGCTTCCTGGATACGCCTGAAGGCTTCGGCGGTGCCGCCCAGGTCAGGGTGGTGCAGCTTGGCCTGGTGGCGGTAGGCGCGTTTTATCTCTTCCAGAAGATTTGCCGGATTGAGTTCGGACGGCGTCAGTCTCAGGGTCAGCAGGGTTTTGCTTCCCACCGACGGGATGGCGGTGTTGACAGGCACGACCGCTTCTTTAGGCAGCCCGGGCTTGCGCGCCTTATCCAGGACCAGTTTGCTTGCAAGGTAACGCTTGTGAGTCCTGTTCTTTTCATCCCACCATACATTGCCAAGACGGTTGGACATGACGCAAAAGGCATCCACGGGTTTCTGGCCGGGTTCGCGCGGCAGAATGAAACTGCAGATCTGGTCTGTTCCATAAGGCAGCAGATCCATGATCACCATCCACCTGGTAAAATAGAAAGTGGCATAGCGGGTTCCCAGGGCCGTCAGCAGGCCCGTGCGGCGGTTGAGGGCCGCCAGGAGCATTTGGCGGCAACTGTCGCTGCAATAGCGCCGCCGCCGGCCCGACAACGGATCACCACAGGCCAGGCAGAATCTGGGACTGCGGCGGGAGCCTTTCCGGATATGGTTTTTGGGTTCGGCTGCCATGCAACAGACTATAGCAACAATGGGGGATTGAGACCAAGAGGCAATCGCCGAAAGGCAATGACCAACGCTCAGGAGACAGCCCTTCCGGTGCTGGTGGCGAGCTGGGAGGTAAGTTCTTCCAGTGTCTTGGCGATGGCCTGCCAGCGCCGGTTCAGGTCGAGATGGATATCGGCATGCAGGCGCTTTATTTGTCTGCGCGTCGCCCGGAGCCTGCGCTTGATGGCGCGGACATTCTTAATAAGGGCCCTGTTGGATGACTGTCCGGTTGCAAGGGCCATCTGCACCGCCGGCGCCACAATGGTGTGGAGCCGGCTGGCCAGATCGTCCAGCATGGCCGAAGCCGCTTCGGCCCGCAAGGCCTGCCTTGTAATCACATGGAAGTGGTGCCCCTGGACTGCCAGTTTGACCGCCTCGGGGAACAGATCCGGACAGTGGAGCAGGGTATGGCCCAGAAAGCCGAGGTAATTCCATCCGTAACGGGTAAAGGGCTGGCGCGAGAGGGAACGGAAGAGGGTTGGAATTTCATCCCAGGTTACTTTGCGCACATACTTGTCCCGGTTACCGATGCGGCCAAGCAGGAGCTTGCAGCGGGCAAAATAGTTTTTAAGCTTTGAATCGTACAGGGTGTCGAGCACCCTGAGGTATCCGGCTTTCAGGACCGCCGATGGAAGCCGGGTACGGAAGTTTGTGTTGACAAGATGGGTGTTGTTGCCTCCGGCCTCCCCCAGGACCCGGTTTTCCTTCGCCAGCCGGCGATAGAGGATGGTTCCGGGCAAGGCGATGAGCATGCCCACCATTGCTTTGACGATGGCGTTTTCCATTATGAAGTCGATCTGGGCATCGAACACATGCTCCGTGTCGGAGTCGAACCCGATGATGAAGCCGGCCATCACCTCCATGCCGTGGCGCTGAATCTCGGCCACGGACCGGCTAAGATCGGTCTTCAAATTCTGGGATTTGCCGATTTCTTTCAAAGAGGCGGGCTCGGGTGTTTCGATTCCGATGAACACCTCGTTGAAGCCGGCCTGGCTCATTAAAGACATGAGGTCCCTGTCCCGGGCCAGGTTGATGCTGGCTTCGGTGAAAAACTGGAAGGGCCGGTCATGTTCTTCCTGCCATCTGATCAGGGCCGGTAGCAGTTCGGCCTTTACCCGCCGGCGGTTTCCGATGAAGTTGTCGTCCACCATGAAAACCGCTCCGCGCCAGCCCAGCCCGAACAGGCAATCGAGCTCGGCCAGGATGCTTTCAGCCGGTTTGAGTCTTGGCCGGTTGCCGTACAGTTGCCAGATATCGCAAAACTCACACCGGAAAGGGCATCCCCGGGAATACTGGATACTCATGGATGCATAAGCGTCTAATCTGAGCAGATCGAAGCGCGGCAAGCGCAACCCGGCAAGCCGGGGCCGGCTGTCTGAACGATAGAGGCTTTTCAGGCGGCCCTTTTCCAGGTCGTCGAAAAAGACGTCCATTTGATTTTCGGCCTCTCCCAGGACGCAGTGATCGACGTTGGCCACCTTTCCCTGTCTGCCGGTGACGTACGGTCCGCCGGCCACAACGGTTTTTCCCGAAGCCCGGGCGCGGACCGCCACCTGGTGAAACGATTCTTTCTGAACCAGCATGCCGGACAGGAAAACCATGTCGGCCCACTCCAGATCCCTGTCCGGGAGGGGTTCGATGTTGAGATCGATCAGTTTCAAATTGTATCTGCCGGGGATGTGAGCAGCCATGGTTACCAGGCCCAGGGGAGGCATGGCGCTTTTTTTCCCGGCAAGTTTCAGGGTGTAATGGAAACTCCAATACGTGTTTGGCGGTACGGCAGGGTATACCAGAAGAAGGTTGCGCACAGGCTTCATATTCAGGCTTTCCAATCTATAATCTTTGGCAGTGGGCACAAAGTGCCTCAAAATGTATCAGGTATGACTTGCCGACAAACGCGCCGTTCCTGTTCAGGGGCTGTCTGCGCCGCCGCCGGGACCGCTCTGATACGGCGTTCTTGACGAAGCCGTCACCCGTTGGTTGTTTTTGCAAAACAGATTGTCGTAAAAAAGGCACAAGCGCTGACAGGCGGCGGACTGTGATACAATTTCAGCGTGATCCGGTCGAAAACCGCTTTCCGGGCATGTCTTGTCGTCAGACTCTGAACCACAGTCTATCCTGCCGGCGGCAAAGAGGCAACCTCTTTTAGCACCATGGCCGCGGTTCCGGGCTGCGGCAAGATCCTGCCGGGCGGGCATGTTGAGGAGGGACCCGGCCGTACCCGGCGAAAATTCGTTGTTGCCGGAGGCTCAAAGGCCCTGTAGAGTCGGGAAACGGCGGATCGGCAAGGCCCCTAAGTCGTCCACAATCTTCACGTCCGCCGGTTGGTCGCACAACCGGTGAGAGACGGCCTTTTCCGGAGGGAAACATGGCGGAAAATTTTGTTATAAAGACCTGTCTGAGAAAAAGTCTGTGTCCGGCGGCGGCAGCCCTGGTTTTGGTACTGGCCGGTATAATTGTCACCGGCGGTCCGGGACGGGAGGCCTGTGCCCGTGAGCATGGTCCGGATTACGAAAAAGGTTTTTCCGAGGGGTATGTTCTGGCCATCGTGCAGCTCAATGAAGATGTGATCATGAACACCTATGGTATGCTCGACCTTTTGCTGTCCGGACAGTCGCATTCGAAGACCCTGGAAAGCCAGATGGTGCTGTGGGGTATCAATACGCCCCTTGTGGATATAGCCAAACAGGCGGCTTCAATGGGACAGACCGGCTGGCCGGAGCCTTTCCGGGAGCATGCCCGGATCACCTCCGTTTACCTGCGAAAGTTCATGCGCATCCTGTCCGAGGCCCGGAACAGGCACGGCTGGCGTCACGAAGACCCTGCAATGGAGGCCCGGATCCAGCGCATTTTGTCTGTTTACAGAAAGTATGGCAATGCATTCGCAATAGCCGTCGGCAAAAAGAAGCCCGCTCCGGGAGCCAAATAGGCCGCGCGGACAAATAAAAACGGCTAAACGTTATTCGTTTAGCCGTTAAGGAGGAGAACAGATGAAAAAAATTTCATTTGTTTGAACTGTTTTAATGCAAGAAGATTGCCAACATGTTCGTCTTGTTTGCGCGCGCGGCCCTGGTTGTCTAATATTTGTTGTCATAAAAGGATGTTATGTGGCCGCAATTTTGTATCGAGAAACAAGGCGGCCCGGATTGGGTTTTGCTGTTTTTGGGTAAAAAGTTTATCAATGTAAACCACCGAGAGGGCGTTTCTGTTTAACAGCCGTGAATAATTGAGTATTTTCTTTATATGATCGGGGTTCAAGATTTTGAACCCATTTTTCGACAACAGGGCAAAACGCGTTAACACGTTGATATATAATGAATATTATGGGTTAAAGTTTTTGAACCCGGTTGTGGTTTTTTTTCCACACAAGGTGGTAAAAAATTTCTTCGCGGGATTACGGACGGCATCAGCGGCAGGCAGGCAGGCTGCGGTCCGCAAAGACCGCTTCCCCGGTTGACAATTTCCGATCATGTTTCATTTTATTGTCGATTCAGATGGTCTGACCTTTTTAATTGTTGGATAATATGGATCAAAATACAAGAGGGGAGCCATGCAGAACAAAAAAGAAACCCATGCATTCAAGACAGAGGTTCAACAGGTTCTGAATCTGATCGTCAATTCGCTCTATTCCAATAAGGATATTTTTTTACGCGAGCTGATTTCTAACGCTTCGGATGCCATCGACAAACTGAGGTTCAAATCCCAGACAGATGCAAAGCTTCTGGGCGATGATACAGAATTCAAGATAAAGATCCGGCCCGACGGAATCGCCCGCACCCTAGAGGTGTCCGACAACGGAATAGGGATGACCCATGAAGAGGTTCTTGAAAACATAGGCACCATAGCCAAAAGTGGAACCGCAGCCTTTCTCGAAGCCCTCGAGCAGGCCCGGGACGGGCTGGCTCCGGAACTGATCGGCCAGTTCGGAGTTGGTTTCTACAGTGTTTTCATGGTGGCCGATAAGGTCACCCTGATTACAAAAGCGGCCGGATCAGACAAGGCTGTCAAATGGGAGTCGGCCGGAGACGGCACTTTTACCATCGAGGAGACGGAAAAAGAGGGCCGCGGCACAACTATCATCCTGCACCTGAAAAAACGGCAGCCCGATGAACCAGATTACACCGACCCATGGGTAATACGCCGGATCGTAAAGCAATACTCGGATTTTGTGGCCTATCCCATAGTAATGGACGTGGAAAAAGAAGAACCCCTGCCCGATGAGCAGATAATCAAGGACAAGGACGGCAAGCCCATAGGTGAAACCACCCGGCGGGTGATCAGGCAAGAGACCCTCAATTCCATGAAGGCCATCTGGTCCAAGCCCAGGGACGAGGTGAGCGAACAAGAGTACGAGGAATTTTACAAACACCTTGCCCACGACTGGAATCCGCCTCTGGCGCACCTGCACCTGAAGTTCGAAGGCACCACCGAGTATGACGCCCTGCTTTACATTCCGTCCAAGGCCCCTTTCGATCTGTTTCAGGCCGACCGAAGGCACGGAATTCAGCTTTACTGCCGGCGTGTATTCATCATGGAAGACTGCAAGGAGCTGATGCCCGAATACCTGCGTTTTGTCAAAGGGGTTGTGGATGCGCCGGATCTTAACCTGAACGTGAGCCGTGAGATTCTACAGCAGGACCGCCTGGTGATCAACATCCGCAAAAACCTCGTCAAAAAGCTTCTGGACTTTCTGGCGCAGATGGAGCCGGAAAAGTACGAGACTTTCTGGAAGCAGTTCGGGGCCGTGCTCAAAGAAGGCATTTATACGGACTCCCTGCGTAAAGAGAAACTTGCCGCTCTGGCCCGGTTCAGGACCACCAAGTCCGGGGACAAATGGATTTCTTTGGATGACTATCTGAAAAACATGCCCTCTGACCAGAAGGCTATCTATTACATCACCGGCGACGATCTTGCCTCCCTGATCAACAGTCCCTATCTCGAACGGCTCAAGGCCAAGGATTACGAAGTTCTGCTGATGACAGACCCGGTGGACGAATGGGTCGTTCAGGCCCTGACCGAGTATGAAGGCAAACCTCTCAAAAGCGCGGAAAAAGGCGACCTTGAACTGGACCGGGAGCAAAAGGAGGCCTCGGAGCAATACAAGGCCCTTTTTGCCTTTATAAAGAGCCAGCTGGCAGACAAGGTCAAGGATGTCAGGGCTTCGGTGAGGCTGGAGGATTCAGTGGCCTGCCTTGCCGGCGATGAGCAGGACATGAGCGCTTATATGGAAAAAATTCTGAAGGCTTCCGGCCAGGCTGCGCCGTCCGTCAAGCGTGTTCTCGAGCTCAATGTCCGCCATCGGCTCATAGAGGGGATCAATGCGCTCTACGAGAATGACCGTAATAATGAAAAATTGAAGCAATACACACAGTTGCTTTATGATATGGCTTTGATTGCCGAAGGAGGCAAAATAGACAATCCGTCCCGCTTTTCCCGGCTCGTGGGAGACCTGATGGCCTCGGCCCTGGATCATTCCTGAATGTCCCGATACTGCTTTGAACCAAAACCGGCCAGTTTCCCCGGCCGGTTTTGGTTGACAAAGCAAATCCCGCCAAATAAAAAATAAATTTTTAAGCATTTGCCGCCCCCTTTCAGTCGCCGCCCTTATCATGTTTGCAGATGCCGGGAGCACAGAATGACTTCCCTGACTGAACGTTTGTTTCACCCTTATCCTGTCATCTTGTTGCTGGCCACGGTGGGGAGTTTGGCGCTGGTATTCTATGTCCTGCGTTTCAAATCCACTTTGGGCACAAGATCTTTCGTCTGCCTGATGACGGCCGTGGCCCTGTGGTCCTTGATCCATGTTTGCGAAACCGTATCCCTGTCGCCGGTTACGATTCTGTTTTTCTACAAACTCCAGTTTTTAGCCATCGTCACCGTACCGGTGGCCTGGCTGCTTTTCGGCCTTTACTATGCCAACCGGATTCAGACCATATCGGTTCCGAAGCTGGGATCCCTGGCGGCAATACCCGTCATGACGGTCGTTATGGCGTTTACCAACGAACACCATCATCTTTTCCTGCGCCAGGTTGACTGGATTCATCAGGGGCCGTTTTTGCTGATCGTACAGGGCTTTGGTCCCTGGTTCTGGGTGCATACCGCCTACAGTTACATTCTGCTTTCCGTTGGGACTTTTTTCCTGGTGGTCTCCCTGATCGATGCCCCCCATCCGTATCGGGGCCAGGCGGTGACCGTTTTGATCGGCTCCCTGGCGCCGTGGTTTTGCAACTCGCTCTATATTTTCAACATAAGTCCTTTCGGCCGGTTTGACCTGACGCCCATCGGCTTTCCTATTGCCGGCGCCGCCTTCCTGTGGGGTATCCTGAGATTCAGACTTCTGGACATAGTTCCCATCGCCAGGGATATAGTCATAGAAAACATGCGCGATGCCGTTCTGGTTACCGACATAGACTTGCGCCTTGTGTACCTGAATGCCACCGCCGGGAATCTGTTTTCCGATGTGGAGCACGGCCTGATCGGCGCCCGTATATCAGAGCTCGTTCCCAGCTGGCAGGAGTTTGAGGCCGATATGGACAAAGCGGTGATCAACAAGGTCATCAAATGGCCTATTTCGGGTGCCGTGCAGGTCTTTGATGCTGAAATGTCGCGGATTGAGGCCGGCAACAGACCCCTGGGTTTTTGCCTGATCCTCAGGGACATTACAGCGGCCAAGGCGGCAGAAAGTCGGCTGAAGGCCAACCAGCAAAAGTTCAGATCCCTGAGTGAAAATGCACCGGTGGTGATTTTTACCCTGGATGCCGAGGGCCTTTTCACCTATGTCAATCCGGCCTGGGAAAACCTGCTGGGCCATAAGAGCCATCAGGTGCTGGGCAAAGGGCTGATAGATTTCGTGGCCGAGGATTACAGATCTTCCTCCACCAGGCTGCTGGAGGATATCTGCCGCCAGCGTCAGGCCATCAGCGGGGTCTCCATCCAGATGATACGCACCGACGGTGCCCGGAGGCTGTTTACCATGAGCCTTGCGCCGATAGAAGCCGGCACTGAGCAATGCGAGGCCTTGGTGGGCATAGCCGAGGACGTGACCGAGGAGCGGCGGCTGGAATTGCAGCTGTTCCAGGCCCAGAAGATGGAGGCGATCGGAACCCTTGCAGGAGGAATAGCTCACGATTTCAATAATTTGCTTATGGGTATCCAGGCGAATATTTCTCTGCTGAGCCTCGACCTGGCACAAATGCCCAAGTCTCTTGAAAAGCTGGCCCGTATCGAAGAGCAGATCATCAGCGGAGCCGCTCTTACGCGCCAGTTGCTGGGATACGCCCGCAAGGGCAAGTACCGGCTGGCGCCGGTTGATCTCAATGAGCTGATTGAAGCCGCCCTGGGCGTTATCCGCCGCACCCGTAAAAACATCTCCATAAAATGCCGTGTGCCGGATCTGCCGGTGGTGATCGATGCCGATCGCAGCCAGATGGAGATGGTGTTGCTCAACCTGTTTGTCAACGCGGCTGACGCCATGCCCGATGGCGGATGCCTGTCGGTGACTTTGCAGTGGCAAAACCTGGAAACGGCCGATTGCACCATGCGCATGCTCAAGCCGGGCCGCTATATTCTGATGGAGGTCAGGGATAACGGTATCGGCATGACTGCCGAAGTGCAGGAGCGGATTTTCGAGCCGTTTTTTACCACCAAGGAGCTGGGCCGCGGAACGGGGTTGGGTCTTGCCTCGGTCTACGGAGTCATAAAGAATCACGGCGGTCACATAGAGGTGGAATCGCAGCCCGGACAGGGAACCGCCTTTTCCATTTTTTTGCCCGCTTCGGGCAAACAGACCAAAACCGGACCGGGTCCCGGAAGGGGCCTGATAGGTGGCAGCGGCCGGATTTTACTGGTGGACGACGAGCATGTAGTCCTGGAATCCACCAGGGAGCTGATTGCGGCCCTGGGTTACTCGGTGATTGCCGTCGAAAGTGGTGCCGAGGCCGTTGAAATTTACCAGAAGCAGTCCGGGGAGATCGACCTTGTTATTCTGGACATGGTGATGCCTCAGATGAACGGCAAGCAGGTCTTTGACAGGATGAAGCAGATCAATCCCCACTTAAAGGTTCTTGTATCGAGTGGATACGACATGGATGACGCCTGCCGCGAGATCATCAGCCATGGATCCAACCGTTTCATCAAGAAGCCTTACACCCTTCACCAGCTGGCAGCCGAAATTGCCGCCATTCTGGCGCCCACGAGCTGATCCGATCAATCTGGATCATAAAGTGGTCTGACCGCAGTCGGCCTGTTTTGTAAGATTTTCCTTTCGTCCGTCTTCTCCTTTCCATACCCGAACATAACTCGATCTGAGAACCATTGACCGTCCAGGGGATCTGTTTGTGCCCCCGGGGGCCTGGAGGGGGTGACTGCAGGTTGCACTGCGCCGACAGCGGTCGCCGAACGTTATTTAAAGTAATAGTTTGTTCTTTAAACGATTTTAATAAGAATTAAATTGACAGAATATCACCGATAATGGTTTAGCGTCCTTTGTTTTTGAATATTGGCTTCAAGCAAACAAGGGATTGCCATGTGGGACAGGGAAAACAGTGGCGGGTATTGGGGGCATATTCTGTTGTTGATTTGTGTCGTTCTGATGGTGGGAGCAGTTCCGGCCCGGGCCGAGCGGATCTATTTCGCCGGTTACAAGGGTGGATTCTACATAAAATCAGAAGAACAAGGGGGTATGGAGCTGCGTCTGGGAGGGTCTTTTCAGGCCGACTACCGGCATTACCTGGAAGACCAGAGGGCCGACAACCGGTTTGACATCCGCCGGGCGCGCCTGATTTTTCGCGGCCAGCTGACCCGCTGGTTCAGGTTCGGTATGACCTTCGAATTTCAGGGAAACGAGACCAACAACCTGCTGGACGCTTATATCAAGGCCATTTATGGAAACCATGGTCTCAAATTCGGTCAATTCAAGGAGCCTTTCAGCCTGCAGTGGCAGACGGGCAACAAGGCCCAGTTCTTTGCCGAGCGTTCCATGGGGTACTGCCTGGGACCAAAACGGGACCTGGGAGCCATGCTCGCAGGTGAGGTCCTTGGCGGAACCATCGATTATGCCCTGGGCCTTTTCAATGGTGACGGCAACGACGGTTCGACCCGCGGCAGTGAACACGACGAGCCGGAGCTGGCCGGCCGCCTGGTGCTGGCACCTTTCAAAAATGCTCCCCCGGCCTGGTACGGCGGCTTTCACCTGGGCTTTTCCGGCACCTATGCCAGGATAGACACTCTCAATGTCGATCTGAAGGTAAAAAGCACCGGCATGTACGGCACAGGTCGCAACCTGTACGAACTTACCCACAACACCAAGTTCGGCGTTCTACAAAGTGCCGGAGACAGGCTCCAGTGGGCGGCCGAGGCAGCCTGGACCATGGGGCCCTTTGCCATCCAGTCTGAATACGTCCACCTGCGGTATGCAGACCTTAAACCGGCCGGCCGGCCGGCAGCCGATGCGGATTTCAGCACCTGGTACGTGAGCCTGCATTATTGTCTGACCGGCGAGCCGCTGGTCATCAGCCGCGGGAAGATGAAACCTGTTTACCCGGCCCGCTTTTTCGACCCCCGGGAAGGTACTTACGGGGCCTTGTGCCTGTCGGCCCGCTTCGATCATTTCGATGGTGATCCGGACTGGATCAACCCGGCGGCCCATGTTTCCGTGGAGACGGCCGAGGCTTATTGTCTGGCTGCCAAGTGGGTCCTTTTTCCCATGGTCCGGGTGATAGCCGACTGGACTCACACCGATCTTTCCGATCCTGTCCGGGTGCGGGTGCTGCCCGACGGCGGCGTGGATTACATCGAGGAGGAGAATGTTTTTACCCTGCGTTTCAGCATGGACTTTTAACCCGAGGAGCCCTGCCGGTCTCCTGTTTAATTGTTTCCCCTACGCGTGACCAATTTAAAGCCACCCCGGTGGCAGTTTACTCAAGGAGGGAATGGATGATGAAAAGGTTAGTCTGCTTGGTTGCCATGGTTGCCTTTTTGGTGTGGTCTGCCGGGACAGCTGCGGCCGCCTACCATCACGAGGGCGAAAAAGACAGCGGTAATTTCCTGAATGTCTATCCTGACAAAAAGGGAACCAAGCTCGACCATTGCGCCCTTTGTCACAAAGGCGGCAGTTACACCAAGAAATCGGGCAAGAAGGTTCACCTGGGAAGCTGCCAGTGGTGTCACCGGACCTATGGTTACGACGGCAGCGGCAATATTGTCGAGACCATCAATCAGTACGGGATGCACTATTTCACCCACGGCCGCAGCGAAGCCGCCATCAGGGCCATTGAGAACCTCGATTCGGATGGCGACGGCCATGACAACAAGACTGAAATAGAAGCCACCCGTTTTCCGGGCAACGCCAGCGATTATCCCGGCTTGAAGGAGGCGCCTTACCGGATTTACACCAAGGCCCAGCTCGAAGCCCTTGGCAGGCACACCCAGTTCCTGCTGATGAACACTTCCCGTTCGGGCGATTTCTACGCCAAGTACAGCGGCATACCCGTAAAGACCCTCCTGGACGATGCCGGCATCCTGCCTTCGGCCACCGGCATAAGGGTTTATGCCCCTGACGGTTGGAGCCAGGACCATCTCCTGGAATACGATTCCGATCCTGAAATGTATCATGTTTACGGCAACATGCCGGGAAAAGACTACCAGTATCCTCCGGCATCCTATTTCTACAAGCTGGAAGCCGACAAAGACAAGAATACCAAATACGGCTGGTGTGATTACAGCGCTCCCTCGTGTGCCGGTCGCAGTAACGGTGACGCCATAAACGTGCCCGGCGGGCTCAAGGCCATCCTGGCATACAGCCGCGAGGACGCGTCCCTGGAGACGGGAGTACTCAACAGTGAAAACAAGCTGGTTGGGGAAGGGCCTTTCCGCCTGGTGGTGCCGCAAAAGTCCATCAATCCGCCGGACCAGTCCAGCAAGGCTTCTTTCCAGCCCCTTGAATGGGCCTATAACGAGGACTGGGATCACAATGCCGGTTCCTGTACCCGCTCGGCCACCATCATCAAGGTGGAGCCCCTGCCGGCCGGCACCACCGATATCGATACCATGGAGATGGGCTGGAAGTTCGTGGACCAGGAAAAGATCATCGTCTACGGAGCCATCGACGGCACCGACAGTAACGGCAACGGTGTGCTCGACAGCGAGGAGATGGTTGATCCGGATGCCGATTTCGACAACGACGGCACTCCGGACTACAAAGACAACGACACGGCCAGGGTGCGGCATGCCAAGGGAAAAGGGACGATCCTGATCCATACCTCAGCCGGTTCCCTCAGCGGTGTTGCCGCGTTGAACGAAGATGACGGAAGCCTCAACCAGACCGGAAGACCGGAAAAGGAGTTTCCCTATGGGGCCGTGCGCTTCAGGATTGTCGGACTCAGCTCCGGTGCTACGGTCAAATGCACCCTGGTTTTTCCGGACGAGGTTGTCGCCAGTGCCGAGTACTACATGATCGACAACGATGGCTGGCGCCGGATCGAGGCTGAGGACAACGACGGAGACAAGATCCTCGAGTTGACCCTGAAAGACGGTGATCCTGAGACCGATGCCGATGGAAAGGCAGATGGCGTCATCACCGATCCGGGCGCCCTGGCAGTTCCATCTTTGTCAGGGACAGGTACTGCTGGCGAAGAAAGCGGTTCTTCTTCAAGCAGCGGCTGTTTCATCGGGACATTGAGATAATCGAGGTTTCGCCTCAAAAAGCACAACGGGTATCTGTAACTGCCGGTAGATGGCCTTTCGGCGGGGCGGGCGAACCGTCCCGCCAGGCCTGATTGCTGCGTAGTTTGTCAGAATCGATCTGAATTCAGGTTTCAGCCGGCCGGTCGGTCAGTCGACCGGCCATTTTTATTGCCAT
>Ga0256835_1000048_pt1 | contig 108275 bp, 107 predicted proteins | sample PIR30metaG_FD_185972 | JGI IMG/M metagenome (GOLD analysis project Ga0256835, IMG submission 185972) | Hydrothermal vent microbial communities from East Pacific Rise, Pacific Ocean - PIR-30 | ecosystem: Environmental > Aquatic > Marine > Hydrothermal vents | place: Pacific Ocean: East Pacific...
CGGCGGAGTCTGTTCCAGCGCATCCTTGATGGCCTCGACGATGATGTCCACCTGTTCCTGGATGGCCTCGCGGATCTCCTCCGCGTTGACGGTGATGGTCTTCGGAACACCGGTGATGAGGTCACGGCCCTTGATGTCCATCTCTTCGTAAGGCGGCTCGGGGAGGACGTTTCCGATCTCGATCTTGATCTGCTCGGCCGTGTGTTCACCGATGAGCAGGTTGTACTTGCGCTTGATGAAGTTCATGATGGCTTCGTCCATCTTGTCGCCGGCCACGCGCACGGAGTTGCAGTAGACGATGCCGGCAAGCGAGATCACCGCCACTTCCGTCGTTCCTCCACCGATGTCCACCACCATGTTGGCCGTGGGTTCGGTGATGGGAAGCCCGGCCCCGATGGCCGCGGCCATGGGTTCCTCGATGAGATAGACCTCGCGGGCGCCGGCCGACTCGGCGGACTCGCGCACCGCGCGCCGCTCCACCTGGGTGATGCCCGAAGGCACGCTCACGATGACGCGCGGACGCACGAAGATGCGGCGATTGTGCACCTTTTCGATGAAATATCGCAACATGGCTTCCGCCACCTCGAAGTCCGCGATGACTCCGTCTTTCAGCGGACGGATGGCGTGGATGTTTCCCGGCGTGCGGCCGAGCATGCGTTTGGCTTCCTGGCCCACGGCCAGCACTCTCTTTCCGCGCCCGTCGGAACGCACCGCCACCACGGAAGGTTCGCGCAGAACGATTCCCTTGCCCTTGACGTACACCAGGGTATTGGCCGTACCAAGATCAACCGCTAGATCGGTAGAAAACCAGCCAGCTAGAGAACGAAACATGCAAGTAGTGCCTCGTAAGGAAGGTTTAGGCTCAAGTTACCAAAGCCACCCTTTACTGACAAGCTCAGGCCCCTTATTTTGCAAGTAGTCCAAGGAGGAGGTGACTCCATGATCAGAATGCCAGCGGTGGCGGGGCGCTTCTACGAAGCCAACCCCGAGCTCCTGAAACGGGAGATCGAAACCTACCTGAAGATACGGGAGCCTCGGGAAATGGTCATCGGGGCGGTCTGTCCCCATGCCGGATACATGTACTCCGGACACGTGGCCGGAGAGGTCTACGGGCGCATCATCGTCCCGGACACCGTGGTCATCATGGGGCCCAACCACACGGGCCTCGGACAACCGGCGGCCATCATGGCCTCCGGAGTGTGGCAGATGCCCTTCGGTCCGGTGGAGATAGACGAAGAGCTCGCGCGCCTGATCCTTGCCGAGAGCCAGGTCCTCGAAGACGACGCCCAGGCCCATCTCTACGAACACTCCTTGGAAGTGCAGGTGCCGTTTCTCCAGTATCTGAACCCCCGCGTGCGCATCGTGCCCATCTGTCTCTCCATGCTCTCGCTGCCGGAAATAGAAGACATCGGGCTCGCCACGGCCCGGGCCATCTCTCAGTACGGCGCTCCGGTGCTCCTCGTGGCCAGCACGGACATGAGCCACTACGTGCCCCATTCCGTGGCCAAGGAAAAGGACATGATGGCCATCCAGCGCATCCTCGAGCTCGATCACGTGGGGCTGATCGAGGTGGTGGTGCGGGAAAAGATCAGCATGTGCGGCGTGGTGCCCACCGCCGCCACCTTGGTGGCGGCCAAAGGGCTCGGAGCCAGGGGCGGAGAGCTGGTAAAGTACGCCACCTCCGGGGAGATCACCGGAGATTTTTACCAGGTGGTGGGTTACGCTGGGATCATTATCCGGTAAAATACGGGCCCCGTGATGAGCAAGGTAAAGACACGTTTTCCACCCAGTCCGACCGGGCATCTGCATCTTGGCGGAGCGCGCACGGCGCTCTTCAACTGGCTTTTTGCCCGCCACCACGGCGGTGCCTTTCTCCTGCGCTTTGAAGACACCGACCGCGAGCGTTCCCGTCAGGAGTACGTGGATTCCATCCGCGAGGCCCTCGAATGGCTGGGGCTCGAATGGGACGAAGGCCCCTACTTTCAGATGGAGCGGCTGGACGTCTACCGCGAATTCGCGGACAAGCTCTATCGCGAGGGTAAGGCGTATTACTGCGAATGCCCGCCGGAGCTCCTCGAAGAAAAGCGCAAGCGCGCGCTGGCCGAAGGGCGCAAGCCGAAATACGACGGCACCTGCCGTGACAAGGACCTGGGGCCCGGCCCCGGACGCGTGCTGCGCTTCAAGACCCCGCCCGTGGGCACCACCGTGGTCGAGGACCTCATCCGGGGGCCGGTGGCCTTCGACCATCAGGAACTCGACGACTTCGTCATCATGCGGCCCGACGGCATCCCCACCTATCAGTTCGCGGTGGTGGTGGACGATCTCACCATGGGGATAACGCACGTCATCCGGGGAGACGACCATCTCTCGAACACCCCCAAGCAGATCCTCCTCTTCAAGGCCCTGGGCGCGGAGCCGCCCAAGTACGCCCACGTCCCGATGATCCTCGGGCCGGACGGGAGCCGGCTCTCCAAGCGCCACGGCGCGCTCTCCATCCTGGCCTATCGGGACGAAGGCTTCCTTCCCCAGGCCCTGCGCAACTATCTGGTCCGGCTGGGCTGGTCCTACGGGGATCAGGAGATCTTTTCCCTGGAAGAGATGATCGAGAAGTTCGACCTTTCGCGGGTCTCCAAGTCTCCGGCGCGGTTCGATCCGGACAAGCTCCTGGCCCTAAACGCCCACTACATTCGGCAGGAGCCAACGGAAAAGCTGGCCCTCGAGGTCCTTCCCTTTCTCAAGGCCCTGGGCATAGAGATTCGCGAGCCCCAGGACCCGCGGTTCCTCAAGGCGGTGGAGAGCGTGAAGCCCCGCGCGCGCACGCTCAAAGAGATGGCCGAGATGATGCGCTTCTATTTTGTGGACGAAATAGAGTTCGATCCCAAAGCCGCCGATAAATTCCTCAAAGAGGACATCGCTCCGGTTCTCGAACGGCTCATACGGGAGTTAGAGGCCTTGCCCGAGTTCAAAGAAGAGACACTTGAGACCCTCTTTCGTTCCCTTGCCGAAGAATACCAGCTCAAGCTCAAGCACATAGCTCAACCGGTAAGGGTGGCCCTTACCGGTCGGACGGTGAGCCCGGGCCTCTTCGAAGTCATGGACATCCTGGGCAAAGAAACCGTAATCAAGCGCCTGAAGAGGGCCCTTGATCACATCAGGGGAGGTTAAAGATGGGTGAAGTCTTAATCATCGCCTTAGTCGTGGTGGCCTGGATCTTGGTCAACAGGTTGGTGTTGCCCAAATTCGGGATCCCTACCTGAGCTTCTCCCACCTGCTCGCTGGACGAGCGAGCCAACAAGAAGAAAAAAGACTCCTAGTCCTCACTGATCTTTTCCACTTCTTTGGGTTCCAGGTGTAGATGCGCCGTCTGCCCCCGATCAATCGCCACCAAATCCGTTTTCACCCGAAAGGTATGACCCACGATTTCGGCGTCCTTGAGCCAGAAAAACCCGTCCTTGTAGGCTTCGAACAGGCCCTCGTATCTCGTGCCCGCCCTTGATTGGATGACGATCTTCTTGCCCTTCAGTTCCTCAAAGAAACTCGTGGTCTGCGCCGCGGCCGAGGCTGAAGGCTGTTTCTTCTCACGCCTGACGATGATTTTCTTCCCCGCCATGATCTCCCCTCCTTAGTTTCTTAAGTCCGCCACAAATTCATAAGCCGCAAGGCCCGAAGGATAGTATCTTTCGATCCTCTTTTTCAAGCGAAAAGATGCCCGGCGAAAGAGGGCCAGCGCCGGCTGGTTGTCACAGCCCACGTGAGCGCGCAAGAAATGGTACCCCTTGGACCGGGCGATCCTCTTCGCGGCTTCGACCATCGAAGTCCCGATGCCGCGGCCGCGCTTCTCTGGAACCACGGCGATGGCCATGAGATCCAGCATCCTCGAAAACCAGACGGGCCACATCAAGCCCAGCATGAAAAAACCCACGCGCTGCCCGTTCTCTTCGAAAATATAAGTTTTGATGAATTGGTCATGGAACCAGCGGGGGATGATTTCCTCGTAAGGTCCAAAACGTTCAAAGGAACGACTCAAAACAGACACGAAGGAGAGATCATCCTCCTCAGCCAACCGCAGATTCGAGGTTGACTCTTCTTTCGGCTTACGGGTAGAAATACTTAAGCGTTTCCAAAAACTCCTGGAGGTCCCGGCCATGGAAATCACCTTTTACGGTCATGCTACGTTCAAAATCGTAACCCCGGAAGGCATTCGCATCCTCATCGATCCGTGGCTGGACAACCCCAAGGCCCCGCAGGAAAAAGACCTCGGACCGTACGATATCATCCTCATCACCCACGCCCACGGGGACCATCTGGGCAACGTGCTCGAAATCGCCCGCACCGCAGCCACGGAGGTCATCGCCATTCACGAGATTCAGCAGTATCTCTTGGCTCACGGGCTTCCGAACGTTACGGGAATGAACATCGGTGGGTCCTACCGGACCAAAGGTCTCACCATCACGATGGTTCAAGCGGTGCACAGCTCCTCCATGCAGGAAGAAGATAACATAATTTACGGCGGAGATCCTGCCGGTTTCGTCGTGCGTCTGGAAGATGGACGAACGATCTATCATGCCGGAGACACTGGTCTTTTCTACGATCTCACCCTCATCGGCGAACTCTATCAGCCGGAAGTGGCCATGATCCCCATCGGGGACCATTACGTCATGGGCCCGCGCGAGGCCGCCAAGGCCTGCCAGCTCCTTAAACCAAAGGTAGTCATCCCCATGCACTATGGCACCTTCCCTCTGCTCACCGGAACCCCGGAGGCCTTTGCGCAGCACCTGAAGGAAATGGCTCCGGAAGTGGAGCTCAAGACCCTCTCTCCGGGAGAGACGATCAAGCTCTGATGCCCTGGGCCGTTAGTTTCGTGGGACCGCACAATTCCGGGAAGACCACGCTTCTCCAGAAGCTGGTCCCCGAACTCGTCGGACGGGGCCTTAAGGTCGGGTTCCTCAAATCCTCGAAGGAGCCCCGGGCCCATCTCGAAAGAGAGGGAAGCGACACGCGCGCGCTCAGGGAAAGCGGGGCCGAGCCCACCGTCTTCTGGGGCGCGGACGAACTCTTCGTCTCGCTCAAGGCCCCGCCCAAGGACGACTTCACCTTCTGGGCCCTGCTGGAGAGGTTCTTCTTCGACTGCGACCTGGTGATCAGCGAAGGGTTCAAGGGCCTGCGGAGCCTCCCGAAGATAGAGGTCCTGGGCCGCGAAGGAGAAGAACCCCTCTTCACCAGGATACCCGGCGTGATCGCCCTGGTGGGTGAGATGCCTTCCCCTCCGCTCCCCCTCTTCGCTCCGGAGGACATCCGGGGGCTTGCCGATTTCATCCTCAAACGCCGCCCGCAACGGGCGCACGTGGTGCTTACGATAGACGAAGCCCCCGTCGGGCTCACGCGCTTCGTCTCTCAAGCCCTGGCGCACACGGTGGCGGGGTTCGTGAAGAGCCTTCGCGGGGTGAAACACCCGCGCCGGATAGAGCTAAAGATCGATCTTGGCGAAAACGAGCTCTAAGGCCCGGGCCACGTTCCTGATCTCCCACTGCGCCTTCAGATGGCGCCTCTTGAGGACGAAATCCTCCCAGACGAAAAGAGGCCCCGTGGCCAGGATGGTGGTGGCTGAACCCTGAGGCGTGACAAAACGCGCGTCTTCCTTCTTCACGCCCATCTCCCGCAGCTTCCGATAGAGGTTCAAACCGCGCTCGATCTCCTGCTGATAGAGCTTTCGGCCCTCGGGGGGATAGGACGGAGGGCAGACGAACTGGTCCACCTCCGTGTAACGATGGGAGCGCTGGTTGAAGTTGAGCCAGGTGTGCCGCACGAACTGATGGGAAAAGAGCCGGCTCATGCCCTCGACAATCACCGCCAACCAGCCGAACGGGGACACCACGCGGGGTTCGACCTCGATGACCGTCACCTCCGGGCGCGCCCAGAGCCCCTCGGCCACCTCCTCCTCTTCCTCGACGAAGTCTCCCAGGGGGCCTTCTCTCACGATCTCCGGGGCGCCGGAAGAAAAGCCCACCCGGAAACATCGGAAGGCAGACCAGCGTTCGCTCTCATCCAGGGAGGCCGCGAGGATCTCGCGGAAGGGCTCGTCTTCGTAGACCTCGGCCCAATGGCGGAGGTTGAGGCAAAGGGCGTCTCCTTGAGGGGTCCACCAGGCCTTGTAGAGCACGGTGGCCAGGGAGAAACCCTCCTCCGGGGAGAGGTCCGCCTGCACCACCAGGGGAGAATGGGCAAAGATGCTCGTGTGCCCGGAGGACTTGAGCCGCATGAAGAAGTTGAGGAGCTCTTCCCGATCCCGGAAGCGTTCCTCGGCAAAGAGGGAAAGCGGCCTCGAGGAGGCGTAACAGATGCGGGCCCCGAGGAAACTCAAGAACAGGGTGTCCCGGAAGAGCCCCGGCCCCTGCTCGCCGAGCAGACGGTCGAAGAAGGCGCGGGCCCTCTGCCGAAAGGCTTTGACGTGGGAATCAAGGCGCATCAACCCTCCTCGTAGCCTCCGGTGCTCCCGAAACCCCCGCGGGAGTGCTCCTCAGGGGGCGCGGAGATCTCCCTTATTTGGCCCTCCCAGACCCGCAGTAAGACGAGCTGGGCGATGCGCTCACCAGCCTCCACCACCACGGGGGAGGAGGTGAGGTTGAGCACCGGGACCATCAGTTCGTCCTCTTCCCCGCAGTAGTCGAAGTCAATCACCCCTACGGAATGGGGGAACACGAGCCCCTTCTTGCGAAAGAGCGACGACCGGGGGAAGAGGAAGAGGGCGTAGGGCCTCGGGGCCTTGGCCACCAGACCCGTGCGGACCAGGACCTGCTGACCGGGCGGGACTTCCGTGCGCTCCAGGGCAAAGAGATCGAAGCCCACGGCCCCGGGGGAGGCCCTCTCCGGAAGCCTCGCCCGGGGATCCTTGCGCCAAACCAAGAGCTCGTCTAGGCGTAGATCCTGATCTCTTCCCACTCGGTCTTGAGCTCCTTCAGCAGATCGAGTCCTTCGAGCAGATTCACTCCGGTTTCTAGCACATCCAATCCGGAGACGAAACGACAAAAGCGCGCGACCTCAAGGGCTGCGGCGATGTCTTCGGGCGCCAGGCGGATTTTTTCTTCCAGTTTGTCGTAATCTTCCTTGCGCACCCTGATCTTGCGCCCCTGGGGCGAGAAGCGGCCGATCTCGCGCAGGATCAGGAGGAGACGCCAGACGTGAGGAGTAACCGGAAACTCCACCCCACCGGGCACGGCGGAAAGCCCCTGCTTGATCTTTTCCCCGGCCTTGGTGAGGACGTAGAGGTTTCCGGGGAGGAGATCTATCAGCCCGGAGGCCAGCAGCTTGCGCAAAGCCGTCTGGATGCTGTGGTGCTCGTTTTCGGGATAGGCGGAAAGTATCTCCTCTTCGTTGACCCCCCGCCAGAGGGGCAACCCGCGCAGGACGCGCATCTCCTCCTTGGTGATCACCGGGAGACGATCAATGCTTGAGGCGATCTCCGCCACCAAACGGCCCTTCTGGCTGGGATAACCGTTGGTCCCGATGACGCCCTGCTCTTCGGCCTTTTTGATCCACACGTCGTCCGGACCCATGATCTCGGTCCGCACCATGGTGAGCGGAAGCACCGCCGAGGCGTACACCGGAGAGAGTTCGGGCACGCGCAGGAGTTCCTCACCCCAGGGGGTGAGGCGATAGGTGCCGTCTGGCAGGCACTCGATCAAGCGAAAGCCCTCCATGCGGTAGAGGCTCTGCCTGAACCGGACCGAGTCCTGCATGTCCATGGTGAGCATGAAGTCTTCGATCCCCTTGGGGGTGAGGTCCATGGAAGAGGCCACGGACCTCAGCACGGCGAGATCCCAGCCGTTCAGGTCCAGCGTGGGATTGACCACGATGGGGTTGAAGAAGAGCTTGGCCGCCATGAGGAGATGCTTGCCCGGCTGGGTGAGCTGGCCGGAAGCGTCAATGGCCCCGAGACGTTCGAGGGCCTCGGTCCTCTCGCCGGCGAGGATGTCCCTGAGGGTCGAGGTGCTCACCGAGATCTCGGGCACGAGACCGGTGCGCAGCGCCGCCCAGAACTGGCTCCCCACACCGGTGAGGGCGTAGTACTGCCCTTCGGGAAGGCTGAAGGTAAGGAGCCTCTGGGCTTCGAGCTCAAAGATGTGGTTCGTGGGCACGGGCTCAAGAAAGCTCTTCCGCGCCGGGCCGGGAGGAAGACTCAGGATGCTCTGGGCCAGGGAAGGCGTGATGAAGAACTCTATCTCCGCCGTGCGGTAGGCCTCCAGGATGGCCTGGGCCCAGGGCTCGAGATGGCCGCCCTTGGCAAGCCCCCTTTCCTCGAGCTCCTTGTTGATGTCCTGGTCGAAATCCGTGCGCCCCTGAGCCCGCTCGCAGGTAAGGAGCATGGTGATGATGCGCGAACCTATCAGGCGGTACTCTTCGTAGAGGTCTTCAAACGAAAGACCCCTCTCCTTCTCTGCCTGGTTCAGGGATTCAAGGATCAGGAGGCCGCTGCGGGTGAGGGAGAAACTGTCCTCTTCCTCGGTGACCAAACCTTCCAGACGCAGGTGGAGAAGGATCTCCAGATCCTCCTCGGTCAGATCGTCCATCTTGGGCAAAGCCTCGGTCTCCAGACGTCTCAACATTTCCAGGTGTTTTACCGTGATGATCATCTCTTCCTCCTCTCGGGCTAAAAGACGTAGAGATTAGGGTAATCATCCGGGCCATCAAATCAAGAAAGGCGGCCCGCAGGCCGCCTTTCCGGTTCTGTTTTCGTCTGGTTGTCGGCTATTTCGCTTAGACCCGGGCCCTCAGCTCGGCGATGAGTCTCTTCAGGCGCTCGAAGTGCTCCTTCGGATGCTCCTTCTCCTTGAGCTTCTTCTCGGCCTCTTTGATGACCTTTTCGATCTCCCGATAGCGCTTCTTCTCTCCCGGAGCGTAACCCAGGAGCTGGGCCAGCTTGATCTGCTTCTCCGCTTCCTTGAGGTACTTGATCGCGGCCTCAGGGTCCTTCTTGGCGGTCTCTTCGGCCTGGGCGATCAAATCAGCCGCCTTGACGAAGGGCAGCGGAATGACGATTTCCCGCACCACCAAAGAGGAAAGGGCCAGGTGAAGCACGTCCTTGGCCTCTTCGATCTTGTCCATGGCGATGTAGCGCGCCGCAAGCCTGAGAGCCGGCGGATAGGAAGCCAGCGGGAGTTCCTGGATGATGATGTCCACTTCGGACTGGAGGGTGCTCAAGAGTCTCCGGGCATCCTGCACGTAACCCTTGTTGAGGAGACGCTTGACTTCTTCGATGTTCTTCTTGATGAAGTCGAGATCCGCCACCACGTCGGTGACCACGATGTTCACGTCAATGGGCACCGTGGCGAGGTCCTTGTTTACCGCAAGAGCAACGTCGAGCTTGCCCAAAGCCTTCTGGATGGCCTTAAGCGCCTCTTCCTTCTTGCCCTGCTCGAGCAGGGTGAGGGCCTGCATGGTGAGGCTCACCGCCTCGGCGGCTTCGGCGCTGATCTTCTCGCGCCATTCCTCGGCCTCTTTCTTGGCCTCGGCAACGGCTCCCCTCTTTACGCCCTCAACGGTCTTTTCTGCCGCCCAACCACCACTGCAAACCGCCATCAAAGTCCAACATAGCGCCAGAAAACACACCAGTATCTTCTTCCTAAACATCCCAAACCTCCTTTAGCAGGATTTTGTTTTGACAGGGTTTGTCTTAATTTAACTTGGAAAAGAAAGCAGGAAAGATTTGATTCTCACTTTCTCCATGTCGCAAACCCTAAGTATGGAACTACGGTTGTCAAGGAAAGAGCCGGCTAAGAATTTTTCAGTTAAGAACTTTTTTTATTTGTCCTCTCATCCCATTGCGTTAACATAGCTCCAATCCGTTTGGGAGGTGTGGAAATGAAGGTCTTGAAGATCCTGGCCGGCATATTGATCGTCTTCGTGATCATCCTCGGAGCCGTCATCTTCCTGGCCCAACGATACCTGACCGAAGAGCGGGTCAAGTCCCTGGTCATTCCCCCGCTGGAAGAGGCCACGGGCCTCAAGGTGAACATCGCCGGCGTAGGCCGGAGCGGTCTTTTCGGGGTGAAGGTCACCGGGGTCTCGTTCCTCGACCCGGCGGAGAAGGAAAAGGTCATCTCAGCCGACGAGCTGCGCCTCTCCTTGCGCCTCTTGCCCCTTCTCCACGGAGAGATAGTGGTCACGGAGCTCGTCTTCGTGAAACCGCAGATCCTCATCGTACGGGAAAAAGACGGGCGCCTAAACCTCGAACGCTACTTTGCCGGAAAGAAGGAGGCCGAGAAGAAAGAAGAGGCCAAGGGCCCGCCGAAAATGGCCCTGGTCTTCCAGAACCTGAAGGTCGAACAGGCCCACATCCTCTTCCAGGACGAGATGAAGAAACTCCCTCCGGCTGAAGGAGTCTTTTCCCTCTCGGCCAAGCTCTCCTTCAGCGAGGGGAAACTCGCGCTCGACGGAGAGGGCCGCCTCGACCTCCAGGCCGCCGGTACGCCCGTGGTCTCGGACCTCAAGTTCCGCCTCCACGCCAGCGGGGAGACCATCGTGGTCACCCTCCTCGGCGGAAAGGTCCTCGAAGGGAACCTCACCGGAGAGATAAAGCTCCATCAGGAAGCGATCTCCGGCCTGATAAAGCTTGAGAAGGCGGACTTCAAGGCCCTCGACCAGTTGGCCCAGAAGCTCAAGCCCTATTTCTTCCCGGAGGCGGAGCTCCCCTCCATCGCCGGACAGTTCGACCTGGTGGCCCACATCAGCGGTTCGGTGAAGAACCCGGTGATAAAAGCCACCTTCAAGCCCCATCCCCTGCGCGTCCACTCCCCGCCCTATCGGCTGGAGATCTCCGGGCAGGGCACGCTACAGGACATGGTGCTTCAGCCTGACTTCGACATCAGCATCAACGGAGAGAAACTCAAGCTCACCGGAAAGATAGACCTGCGTCCCAAGGTGCCGCGGGCCGATCTGCTGATCAGCGCCCAGAAGTTCAACGTGAAACCGCTCCTTCCGGAGGAAAGCGCGCCTCCCAAGGAGACCAAGGTCTCCGCGACCAAGAAGCCGGCCAAGGGCTCTTTGAGCGTGCCCCTTACCGGAAAGATCCGCATCCAGATGGCCGAGCTCTGTTACCTCCTGTGCGCCAAGGACGTGAAGAGCGAAATAGACCTCAAGACCCGGGAAATCACCCTGCGTGACCTCTCGCTCCTCCTGGCCGGGGCCACGATCCAGGCCCAGGGGCGGCTCACCAATCTCGCGCAGACCCCCCGCGGGCGGTTCTCGTTCTCTCTCGCCGGGCTCGACCTTCCGCTACTCCTCGACAGCCTGGTCCCCAAGAGCAACTACTTCGCCTCCGGCCGCGTGTGGAGCGAAGGAAACTTTGCCTTTCAGGGCCTGGAAGCGGACCTCATCAAGAAGACCTTGAGCGGTCTGGGGAAGGCCAAGTTCCTCGACCTCGGGCTCAAGCCCTCGCCCATCACCGATGCCCTGGCCTCCCTCCTGCGCATGGACGAGCTCAAGCGCCTCCACTTCAAGAACGGTGAAGGCTCCTTCGAGGTCAAAAACGGCCTCGTGCATCTGCGGGGGAAGTTCCAACACGAAGGGCTGGGGCTCTCCCTCCAGGGAACCATCGGCCTCGACGGAAGGCTAAACCTCACCCCCAAGATCTTCTTCCAGGGGAAGATGGCCGAACTCTTCGCCAAGCGTTTTCCGGCGGCAAGCCTCTTCAAGACGCAAACGGGCTACGTCGTGCCGCTTACCATCCGCGGCACGCTGGATCAGCCCAAGCTCGCCCTGGTCCAGGTGGAGAAGAAGATCAAAGAAAAGGCGAAGGAAAAGGCCATGGAAAAGCTCTTCCAGTTCCTGGGCCCGAAGAAGAAAGACTAGTCTTCGCGGCGGCGTTCCACGGTGATCACCGTGTGAACGTTGCCGCGGGGATGAAAGTCCCCCACCACCTTGAGATAGCGGGGCTTGAGCTTCTCCCAGAGGGCGTCGAAGATCTCGTTGGTGGCTGCCTCGTGCGAGATGTAGCGCTGCCGAAACTTGTTCAGCCAGAGCTTGAGCGAGCGCAGTTCCACGATGTAGCGGTCCGGGATGTAGACGATCCTGATGACCGCAAAGTCGGGATAGCCTGAGCGCGGACAGAGACAGGTAAACTCCGGAAACGTTATCTCGATCTCGTAGTCCCGATCCGGATAAGGGTTTTCCCAGGGTTCAAGCTCGGCCTCCAAAATGGCCTTTTCTCCGTATTTGAGTTCCGCCATCTCTATCCCCCTTTGAGGAAGAAACAATAAGTCCCCGTGGTGAGGAAGACCAAGAGCAGGATGAGCAAAAAGTTCTTCCGCGGCACCAGGCCCTCGAATTCGTGCCGGTAGAAGATGTAGGCCACGTAAAGGCTCCCTGCGGTCCCGAGCATGAGGAAGAGGCACACGAGGCGCTGGATGACGATCTCCGGGACGGTGAAGGCGAGATGCTCCCAGGAGAACCCCAGCTGGCGCCCCAGGGTGGGCAGGAACTCTCCCACGTGCCGCAGGAAATACTCGGAACGATAGATGAGCTCGCCGGTGAAGGCCAGGGGCACGAGCACCGGCACCATGGGAGAGAACCTTCCGAAGAGTTCGTCCTCGTAGATGGTGAAGAGCTTGGTCCCCACCCGGGCCACGATCTGATAGATCACGAAGCAGACGAGGAGCACCACGGTAAAGGCGAGGGCCTCGGAGTTCCACAGTTCAGCGCGAAAGACCTGGTACCAGCCCGCCTTCTCCTGGATGAAACGGGCGATCTGGGAGGCGATGAGAAAGGGGATGATGCTTGCGCACGTAAGGAAACGGCCCTTGTTGATGATGAGCTCCCGCAGGGGATGGCGCAGATAGATGCGCGGAGAGTCCTTCTCGCAGAGGGGCAGACAGTGGCCGCAGATGAAACAGAGGAGGTTGTTGCGCACGGCGTAGGCCCCGAGGTAGATGGGGCATCCGGGAATGTTGTTCTTGCCCCGCTTGCAGGCAAAGGTCCGGCAATCGCGGCACTTTTCGAGATCCGGGCGAAATTCGATGATGGCCATGGTGGCCGCGGAACCGGTGATCTTTCCCATGGGGCAGAAGAAACGGCACCAGGCCTGACCGCGGTAGAGCATAGCAAAAAAAGTCGCCCCTCCGAGGATGAAGAGGAGGAGGATGGCGGTGGCCAGGGGCCAGGTCTTCATGTGGGTGACGGCTTCGGCCCAGATGATGAGGGCAAAGAGGATGGTAGAGATGTAGGTGCAGTACTGCCCCAGGCGGCGCGGCGGAAGCTTGTTGCGATAGAGGCCGAGCTTCTGGATCAAGCGGCCGGCTCCGGGAAAGGGACAGAAGGCGCACCACATGCGGGCCAGGAAGAACCAGGAGAGCACCACGCTCGTCCACCATATTCCCCAGGACATAAAGAGCATGGCGTTGCGGGAGGGGTCCTGCGGTCCGAACAGACCGACGAGGATGAGGATGGTAAAGCAGATGTCTCCGAAGGTCCGGATGAGCGCGAAATGGCGCCGATTCAGGAAGAAATTTTTGAGGCGCGGAAAGAGGGCAAAGAGGTCAACGCGTGCCTCTTCATCGTAAACGAATAAGACCCGAAAGACGTCTCGCAGACGTGGCTTAAACTCCTTCAATGAGAACCTTTCCTGTCATCTCCTGCGGTATTTCAAGTCCCATAAGATAAAGACCGGTAGGCGCAATATCTCCGAGAATGCCCTCCATGAGCCTGGCTCCCTTAAAGCGGTCATCTATCAGGTAAAAAGGTACCGGATTGGCGGTATGAGCGGTAAAAGGTTCACCGGTCTCCGGATCAATCATCATCTCGCAGTTGCCATGATCAGAAGTGACAATAGCCGGGGCCCCTTCCGTGACCTCCCGCCACACGGAAACCACCCGCCCCACGCACTCGTCCACCACCTTTACGGCCTTGATGGCCGCCTCGAGCACCCCCGTGTGACCCACCATGTCACCATTGGCGTAGTTCATAACAATAAAGGAATACTTTCGCAACTTTATGCGCCGGATGACCTCCTCGGTGACCTCGTAGGCGCTCATCTCCGGCTTGAGATCGTAGGTGGGAACGTCGCGCGGTGAGGGGATGAGCTTCCGATCCTCCAGGGGAAAGGGCTCCTCCTCCCCGCCGTTGAAGAAGTACGTCACGTGGGCGTACTTTTCCGTCTCCGCGATTCGCAACTGATAGAGATGGGCCTTGCTCACCACCTCGCCCCAAATGTTCTTGAGATGTTCCGGAGGAAAGGCCACCGGGAGATTGAAGGACTCGTCGTAAAGCGTCATGCAGACGAAGTAGGCGAGCTTCGGAAAGCGCGGACGCTCGAACTCGTGGAAGTCCTCCTGGGTGAGGGCCATGGTGAGCTGGCGCGCGCGATCCGCACGAAAGTTAAAGAAGATGACCACGTCGCCGTCTTCTATCAGGGCCACGGGATGGTCGTTGTCGTAGATGACCGTGGGCTTGATGAACTCGTCTGTCTCGCCGCGCTCGTAAGCCTTCTTGATGGCCTCGATGGGGTCCCGCGCCCGATAGCCTTCCCCGAGCACCAGCGCCCGATAGGCAAGGGCCGTCCTTTCCCAGCGTTTGTCCCGATCCATGGCGTAGTAGCGCCCGCAAATCGAGGCTATCCGCCCGCAGGAAAGCTCTTCCATCTTCCGCATCAGGGCGCGGATGTATTCCAGACCACTCGTGGGCGGGGTGTCACGACCGTCGGTGAAGGCGTGGACAAAGGTCCGGTCGCAGACCCCTTCCCTCTTGGCAAACTCAAGCAGGGCGTAAAGGTGTTCGATGTGGCTGTGGACGCCTCCGTCGGAAACGAGCCCCAGGAGATGGACCTTGCCGCCGGTCTCCTTGGCCCGACGAAAGGCCTCCTTGAGCACCTTGTTCTCGAAGAACGACCCGTCCTTGATGGCCATGTTGATGCGCGTAAGGTCCTGATAGACGATGCGACCCGCGCCGATGTTCAGATGGCCCACTTCGGAGTTTCCCATCTGCCCCTCGGGAAGCCCCACCGCCTCGCCCGAGGCCTTGAGCAGGGTGAAGGGATATTCCGCCTGAAGAGCGTCGAGATGAGGCGTTCCCGCCAGACGCACCGCGTTGCCTTCTATTTCCTCGCGCCAACCCCAGCCGTCCATGATGATGAGCAAAAGGGGCTTAACCTTCATCTTGCACCTCTTCCGGAAAAACCAGGCCCCAGGTTTCGGGTTCCACCCGAGGCGCATCTATCCAAAGACCTTCCAGGTCGTAAACTTCCCGCACCGGCTCGAAGAAGAGATGGAGGACCACGTCTCCGTAGTCCATCAGGACCCACTGCCCCTCGGACTTGCCCTCCACGCCCAGGGGCTCGATCCCTTCCTTGAAGAGCTCTTCCTCGATGTAGTCAGCCAGTCCTTGCACGTGACGGGCCGAACGCGCGCTGGCGATGAGGATGAAATCCGCATAACTTGCTCGGTCACGCACGTCGAGGATCACGAGATCCTCTCCCTTCTTGTCGAGAACGAGTTGCGCCAGACGACGAGCCAATCCCTCCGCTGACAAAGAACGGTTGCTCTTCTTTACGGCCAACATCTCCTTGTTCACCCGGCTGTCTTTCCTCCTTCTTTTGAGATTGAAAAACATCTACGACAAATTATAGGGTTTGCCCCCGCAAGATACAACAAGAGAACTTCACAAAATACCAAAAATTATTGATTACGGCGAGGTTGATAGAGGCAAAGCGGCTCTTCGGCCAGATAATCGCCTGTGGCTTCGTAGGCGCGCGCTCGACAACCACCGCAAACCCGCACGTATTCGCAACGTCCGCACTTGCCCTTGTAGCCCTTGAAGTTGCGCAGGTTGTTGAAGATCTCCGAATTCCACCAGATCTCGGGAAAGGATTTCTCTCGCAGGGAGCCGCAGTTGAGCTCGAGATAGCCACAGGGCTGGACCACTCCGCGATGGGAGATGAAGCAAAACCCCGTGCCCGCGAGACAACCGCGCGTCACCGCGTCGAGGCCGAAGGTCTCGTAGGTTACCTCCTTGCCCTCCTCCCGCGCGCGCTGACGCAGAATGCGATAGTAGTGAGGCGCACAGGTGGCCTTGAGATGGAAGCCCTGGGGGACCTTCTCCCGCTGCTCGTAGAACCAGTGCAGCACCTTCTCGTACTTTTCCGCGGAAAGGGCCTGATCAGCCAGCTCCTTTCCGCGCCCCACCGGCACCAGGAGAAAGATGTGGTGCGCCACCGCCCCCAGCTTCAAGGCCAGGGCAAGGACCTTCGGGATCTCCTCCAGGTTCACCTCGGTGACCGTGGTGTTGATCTGAAAGGGGATCCCCGCTTCGCGCAGGATCTCGATGCCCTTGAGCGCCCCTTCAAAGGCCCCGGGCATCTTGCGGAACTCGTCGTGGGCCTTGGCACTGGCCCCGTCGAGGCTTATGGAAACGCGGGCGATGCCCGTTTCTTTCATCTTCCGCACCACCTCGTCGGTGATGAGCGTGCCGTTGGTGGCCATCACCGGACGGAACCCCAGGTCCGAGGCCCTCTGGGCGATTTCGAAGATGTCTTCCCGAAGCAGGGGCTCGCCTCCGGTGAGGATGATGATGGGGTTTCCCACTTCCCGGATCTCTTCGAGAATGCGCAGGCACTCCTCGGTGGTGAGCTCGTTTTCGTAGGGCCCGCGATCAGCGGCAGCGCGACAATGGATGCAATTGAGGTTGCAATGCCTCGTCAGTTCCCAGGCCACCAGGCGGGGAACGAACTTCTGTTCCGAAGGCGCGTGTGCGGCGTGCGGATGCATTTCCCTTCCTTCCTCCTTTCCTTGTTCCCGATTAGCTTAACCAAAATGGCGCCGAAACTCCATCTAGTCAAAAGAAAAAGGGATGATTATTTTTCTTAGCTCGGAGGTGGCCCGATGAGCCAGATCGACCGCAAGCTTCTCGAACAGCTAAAGCACAAGGTGCAACAGGAACTGGTCAAGAGAGAGATCGAAAGCCTGGAATATTGGCTCGCCGAGCTCGAGAAGGTCTACCAGAGGGGCCATCAGTCGCTTCCGGAATTGAAGAGCGATCTGCGCCGCTTCATGGATCGCCTCAAAAACCGCATCAACACCCTGCGCACCCGCGGCGTCTAACCCGCCAGGCCTTCCCAGGGCAAATCGAGATTAAGGGACTTGAGTTCCTCCTCGAGCAGAGAGCGAATCTCTGCGGGATGAGGCAGATGGAGGGCCTTTTTGGCGAGCTCCTGACAGCGGGCGTAGGAAAGGGAGCGCACGAGGATCTTCACCGCCGGAATGGTCTGGGGGTTCATGCTCAGCTCATCGAGCCCGAGCCCCACGAGAAAGGGCACGTAGAGAAGGTCTCCGGCCATCTCCCCGCACATCGCCACCTCTATCCCGGCTTCGTGGCCGGCGATCACGGTCTGCTGGATGAGACGGAGTATCCCCGGATGGAGCGGTTCGTAGAGATGGGCCACCTGCTCGTTGCCCCGGTCAATGGCCAGGGCGTACTGGATGAGGTCGTTGGTCCCGATGCTGAAGAAATCCACCTCGCGGGCGAGGAGGTCGGCAATGGCCGCGGCTGAGGGCACCTCGATCATCGCCCCCACCGGGACCTCCTCGTCAAACGGGATGTCTTCCCGCCGCAGCTCCTCCTTCACCTCCTCGAGGAGCCGCTTGGCCTCGAGGAGCTCCGAGAACCCCGAGATCATGGGGAACATGATCCTCACCCGGCCGTAGGCACTGGCGCGCAGGATGGCGCGCAGTTGCACCTTGAAGAGCGACGGGTTCTTGAGACAGAGCCTGATGGCCCGCAGACCAAGGGCCGGGTTGATTTCCTCCGGAAGATCGAGCTCCGAGGCAAACTTGTCCCCGCCGAGATCGAGCGTGCGAATGGTCACCGGCCGGGGACGCACTCCCTCCACCACCTGCCGATAGGCGGAAAAAAGATCCTCCTCCGAGGGGAGCTCCCGCCGCGTGACGTAGAGGTATTCCGTCCGGTAGAGTCCGATGCCTTCGGCCCCGTACTCCAGCACCAGCGGGATCTCGTCCACCAGCTCGAGGTTGGCCTTGATGGCCACGCGATGGCCATCGAGCGTCACCGCGGGTTTTTCCGCCTCCTTAAAGAGGATGGCCCGCCTTTCCTGGCACTTGAGCCGCCGGTCCTGGAACTCCGCCAGGATCTCCTCGGAGGGGTTGATGATCACCTCTCCGGAGAGCCCGTCCACGATGAGCGTGTCCCCCGGCGTCACCTCTTCGAGGATCCCGGCCACCGCCACCACCGCCGGCAGCCCCAAACTGCGGGCCACGATGGCCGTGTGGGACGTGCGGCTGCCCACCTCCGTGACGAAGGCCTGCGTGGTGTCCGGCCGGAGACGGGCGGTGTCCGCCGGAGAGAGGTCGTGGGCCACGATGATGGCGGGTTCGCTGAGCTGAATCTGACTGTTGTTGAGGCCCTGAAGCGTGAGGATCACCCGATCAATGAGATGCTCAAGATCGTGGATGCGCTCCTGAAGGTAGGCGTCGCGGAACTCGGCAAAGAGTTTCTTGTAGCGCTCGTAGACCTTGCGCAGGGCCCATTCGGCGTTCACCAGATAGGTGCGGATGAAGTTTTCCGTCTCGCGGATGAGGCCCGGGTCCTTGAGCATGAGGATGTGGGCGTCAATGATGGAAAGCGGCTGGACCATCTCCTTGGGGATGTGTTCCTTCACGGCCTCAAGGTCGCGGATGGTCTCCTCTACCGCCTGGCGGAACCGGGCGATTTCCTGTTCCACAACCTCCGGGGAGATGACCCGACGGGCGATCTTCACCCGCCCGGTGATGAGGATGTAAGCCGGACCAATGGCCACCCCCGGCGAGACCCCGATTCCCTTAAGGACCTTCATCGCGCCTTCTTCCTTCCAGAAGCTCCGCCAAGGCTTCCACGGCTTCCTCGGCGTCCTCCCCTTCGGCCACGATCTCCACGACCGAGCCGCGAGAGCAGGCGAGAGCAAGCACGTCCAGGATGCTTTCGGCCTCGGCGCTCTGTTTCCCTTTTTTCAGGATGAGTTTAGCCCGAAACTTCCTGGCCAGCTCGGCCACCCGGGCCGCAGGGCGGGCGTGGAGTCCCAGTTCGTCGGCAATGCGCACTTCCCGACGAACCATCTACCTGACCACCGCCCCCGTGGAATAGGATTGACGGTCAAAGTTTTCCGGACGGAGACCCGGATGAACCACCACTCCGGGATCGAGGCGAAGCTCAGCGGGAATGAGCGTCCGCCGACCGATGACCGTAACCGCTTCCTCACCGCCGATCACGGCCCCTTCGCCGATTTCCACCTCGGTGTCCGTCACCGTGCGTTCCAGCCGCGCGCCCTTCCTTACCACCGTGTCGTGCAGGAGGACGGAATCCTTGACCTGGGCCCCGCGCTCGACCTTGACACCGGGGAAGAGCACCGAGCGTATCACCTCGCCCTCGATCACCGAACCGTTGTAGAAGAGCGCGTCACAGATGGTCGCGTTCCGTCCGAGGATCGTCGGTTGACGGTCGCGAACGTCCCGATTGGCCAGGTTGGTGCACACCCTCCAGCGCGCCAGGTCTATCTTGGGGTTGGGCCCGAGGAGATCCATGTGGGTCTGCCAGTACTCCTCGATGGTGCGCGTGTAGCCCCAGTAGCCCTGGTGCACGAACCCGAAGACCTTGTAGTTTCCCACCATTTGCGGGATCACGTCGCGACCGAACTCGTGGGAGTCCGCGCGGGCGTTGGCCAGAAGGACCTCTTCCAGGACCTCGGGCCGAAAGACGTAGATGGTGAGCGAAGCCAGGTCGGAGACCGGAGGGGAGACCTTTTCCCGGTAATCCTTGAGCGGGCCGCCGAAGGGCTTGAGGAACTCTATCACCCCCTGACCGAACCGATGCGCCGTGTCCTCGGGAACCCGCGTGAAGGCCACCGTGAGATCGGCCCCCATCTCCCGGTGAAACTCAAGCAGGGGGCGATAGTCCATGGAATAGACGTGGTCGCCGGAGAGGACGAGGACCAGTTCCGGGCTCCAGCGCCTGATGAATTCGAGGTTCTGATAGACCGCATCCGCCGTGCCCCGATACCAGTCCGAGGCCTCGTGCCCCCAGAACGGGGGAAGGATGTAGATCCCGCGCCGCCGACCGAACATGTCCCAAGGGATCCCGTGATCGAGATGGTTCATCAGGGAATAGGGCCGATACTGCGAGAGGACCCCGCAACAGAAGATACCCGAACGCATGAGGTTGGTCACCGGAAAGTCAATGACCCGATAGAGACCGCCGAAAGGGACCGCCGCCTTCGGGCGGTAGAAGGTGAGCACCGAAAGCTCGTCCACCCGCCCTCCGGCGAGGATCATGGCTACGACGGGAACGGAATTGCGCCTCAAGGCGCCTCCTCGGTGGTAGATTTGGTCTCGGAGGACCCGACGTCTTCGGAGACCTCCGGGGCCGGCTCCTCTCCACCGCCCATGGGGAAGTCTTCCGCGCCCATGGAGAATTCGTCGTCACCTGCAGGCGTCCCTTCTCCGCCCTTCGCCATCTCCCCCTCGATCTCCTCCCGCGCCATGTCCATCAGCTCGTCGAAATCATCGCCCAGCTCCGCACCGAACTCCGCCCCCATGCGCTCCACGAGCTTCATCACGCTCTTCGGATCGTTCTCGTCCACGGCCCCGAGCATGGTGGGATCAGCCATGCGCTCGATCCTCGTGTCCAGGGAAAGCCGCACCCTCACGCGGGAGATGAGCTTCTTCATCTCCCGGGAGCCGCAGTGCTTGCAGTAGGGTTCGAAGTCTTCACGATTCAGGACAAGGTGATCCGAAACCTTGCCGCAAACCAGACATTGATATTCGTAGATGGGCATCCCTCTTAACTCCTATCTTTTGAAGTGTCTTTCGAGGATGCGGATCAAACTTCGCGTCGTGAAATTCGTGCCGTTGAGCTTTTCGAGAGGGACCTCGGCCCGCGCCTTCTCCCGATGACCACCGGCAAAACCCAGCGAGCCGAAAACCTTTTGCGCCAGCTTACCCGCGTCTTTACGATAACCATCGCATCGGATGATCACAACCAGCCGGTCCTTGTATTCCCCGGAGATGAAGACCCAGCCTATCTCGTGCACGTGGTTGAAGAAGTCGGCAATGATGACCAGGATGTCCGGGTTCGGAACGCGCCCGATGTGGGCGAGAAGCCTCTTCTTCCTGATCTTCACCTCCTCGAAGGCCCGGCGAAAGTACTTGAGCTCCGAGCGGCGGATGTTCGAGGCCTCGATCTTGTGCAGCAGATGGCGGTTCATGTGCTTGAAGAGGTACTGGAAACAGAGCACGTCCTGAATGGTGCATTCCTTCTCGAAGTTGTTGGTGTCCGTCTTGATCCCGTAGATCAGCGCCGTGGCCAGGGCCACGGAGGGCTTGATCTTGAGCGTGCGCAGGTACTCCGTGAGCATGGAGGAGGCCGCCCCGTATTCCGGGCGAATATCAACAAACGGGGCGTCCCAGCCCGTGGTCAGGGGATGATGGTCTATGACCACGTCGAAGTCCCATTTCATGAACTCGGGGTTGTGCGGGGGCTGCGAATCAATGAGCACCCGCTTGGTGTATTCGGCGGGTTTTACCTGGCGGATCTTGACCAGAGGGATCTTCAGGAGCTGGATCATGGCCAGGTTGTTCACCCGGCGGATCTCGTTCACGTGGGCGATGGTCACCTCCGAGACCCTTTGCCTGATGAGGCGCTTCATGGCCAGCGCACTGGCCATGGCGTCCGGGTCCGCCCAGATCATGATGAGCACGCGGTCTTCCTTCTTGAACTGAGAAAGAAGGGCACGGACACGTTCCCGGTTGGACTTGAACTTCGTGACCTTGGGCTCGATCTTCTTTTGTTCGTCGTTGTTGTTGGAGTTGTTCTGGTTCTTATTGGGCATGATGGTAGAGTCTAAAGGGGCGGGTTAGCTCTTGAAACTCCTCGATTCCGGCGTCAAGTTGATCCTCCCAGGTTTCCCTCTCCAGCAAACGTTCCCGAATCGCTTTCGTCCCAACTATAATGTCAAATGGCCAGGCTTGCCATTCGAACTCGTAGGGAGGCCAACGAAAGGCAAACTCTTCGTGGACCCTGGCGATGGCCGCAAGGATGGTCAGGGTGGTGCGCACGGGCCTGAAGCTTTCCGCCTCCACCACGTGGAGGGCCAGGCCGCGGCAGCTCCGTCCGGCCCACTTGTCGAACCAGGGCTCGAAAGAAAGGCCCCTCAACACCGCCCCCGGAAGCTCCGGCAAGAGGGAGAGGACCTCCCGCACGGCGAGCCACGGAGCGCCGAAGACCTCAAAGGGTGTGGTGGTGCCCCGCCCTTCGGAGAGATTCGTCCCTTCAAGCATCACCTGACCGGGATAGACCAGAGCCGTCTCGAAACGGGGCATGTTGGGCGAAGGAGGCACCCACGGAAGCCCCGTGTCGGGGAAGAACCCTTCGTCCCAACCCGTGAGCGGGACCACGCGCAGGGCAAGGTCGAGCCCCCGTGCGTGCCGAAAGTAGAGGGCGAGCTCTCCAATCGTTAAGCCGTGACGCATGGGCAACGGATGCAACCCCACGAAGGAGACCAGCTCCGGATCGAGCATCGGCCCTTCGACGGCTCGCCCCAGAGGATTGGGACGATCAAGGACCACGACCTCCTTCCCCTCCCGGGCGCAGGCCTCCATGGCGAGGAGCAGCGTCCAGATGTAGGTGTAGACCCGGCATCCCACGTCCTGCAAGTCTACGAGGAGGACGTCTATCTCCGCGAGGTGTTCCGGCTCCGGGGCCAAGCGCGGCCCGTAGAGACTGATCACCGGAAGGCCGGTCTCCTCTTCGACGAAATCCGCCGAAGGGATCATGTTGGCCTGCTGTTCACCGAAGAGCCCGTGCTGAGGCGAGAAGAGGAGACGCAGGTCGTCCCCGAGGAGGCCCTTGAGGAGCCTCCAGGCCGGACGCAGGTTTCCGTCCACCGAAGCCTGATGGCACAGGAGCCCCACCCTCCGGCCCTTGAGGTCCGCGGGCGGATCTTTGAGGAGGTTTTCGAGACCGGTCCTAACCATAATAGAAAAGCCGCCTGTCTTTTCGACAGGCGGCCTTCCTTACCGTCCCGTTTGAAGAGGGACTATTCTTCCTCTTCGAGCTCCGGCGGCGGGAGATATTCGGACTCTTTCTTGGCCGCTTCTTTGATCTGGTCGATCTTCTCGAGCACGGCCTCTACCACCTCGGGGCCGAGGGACCGCTTTTCCACCACCTGGTTGAAAAGCTCCCTCATGAAGGCCACCGGGAGGTCGGTAATGGCACCGCGGGAGTCAACGCGGGCCGTTTCGAACTCCTGAAGGATGCGGTCCTTGAGTTCCTCGGTGACCTTGACCTCCAGGAGGCGAAGCTCACCGCCGAACATGTACTTAATATGTTCCTCCAAACCGGTACCCCGGATCTTGGCCATCCGGTGGTCGTCCAAAAGTACTACCATGAAATATTCAGCCATTTTTAACCTCCTCCGAAGAAGTGTTTGTTTTCGGTTTAAAGATCCTCAAGATCGACTTCGAGTTCCTTCTCCTTGTTGATTACGTAATTCTCGTTGCAGAAGGGATAGCCGAACTTCTTCCACCATTTGACGATGACCCGGTAAACCTCGGGACGCATGATGATGGTGGGCGGCTGGACACCCTCGGCCACCATGCCGCGCAGGAAGCTACCGGAGAGCTTCTCACGCTTGTGGCCGCAGGTCTCAGAGTAGGCCATTTCCTTACAGGTCGGGCAGTAGGCAAATTCACGCATATTCTGAGGCCTGATGTTCAGACCGTAGGGTACATCGGTGGGAGGAGCAGGGAACCCGTAGCTCGGGATACCCTTGGTCCAGAGGATCTGCGTGGCCCACTTGTCGTAGTACTCACCAACCGCCGCGTGGTCACGGCCAAACATGTGGTGCGTGCAACCCATGTTCTGACGGATGATACCGTGGAGGAGGGATTCAAGCGGGTTACCGTAACGCATATCCCAAAGGACGATGCTCGGCATGTGACGCTGAGGCTTGATGTAACCGCCCTTGTTCACTGCCTCGTGTCCTTCGACGATGGCCTCGTCCGGATAGTCACCACGACGCTTCACGCCGATGACGGCGTTGACCAGGATGCCGTGGCAGGGCTCCACATCGCCGGTGAAGGCCGCGCACTTCATCAGGAACTCGTGACCCACGTGGGGCACGTTACGGGTCTGGTGGTTGATGACCGTCCGCCAGCCGCGACGGTCGAACTCCTCACGGCTCTTGCGCGGCGGGAACCAGAACCTGTCGAAGGGCTCACGGAACTTGGGCTCGTTGATGATGGTGTACTTACCAGCCAGCACCACCGGCTGAAGGCTGCGATAGATCACCCAACCGGGGTGCTTCTTGTCGAAGGGCTGCTTCACCACCTCCGGGTTCCTCTCCGGGGTACCGAAGGTGAGGTGGGCCAGCTCTTCGGGGTTGTCAATGCGCCATACCTCTTCGATGTCAAGAATGGCAAAGGGCTTGCCCTTGAGGTTCAGGACCAGACGGTCACCAGGGCCTACACCCAGCTTCTTGTAGTCCTCTTCGCTGATATCGAAGACGAGCGGATAGGGGAAGATCCACTCATTGAGCAGGCGGCGCTCCTTGAGGATGCGCTCCACCTCGGCCTGCTTCATGGAACCCTCAACCGGGCTGAAGAAGCCGTAGCAAATGGACATGATCTCACGATAGACGTTACGTACCGGAACGCCCGTCTCAAAGTGGAGGGTAGGCTTAATGTCGTAAGAGGGGCAGCCTTTGATCATCTTCTTCGCTGCGTCTTTGTCCGTAATCACCCTTTCGACCAGCCTGCCTCCATGAGGCAAAGGACGTTCAATGAGAAACCTCGACATCGGACACCTCCTTATAGTTTTGATTCGCTAAGGTCGCTCCTTGGACCAAAAGCCTTTATAAACCCAAAACCCCGAAATTAAAAACGCGGTTCTGCGCTCTATAGTTCAAAAAACAGCGATTTTTGAGGCGATTATCGCCATTCCTTTGGGAAGATGGCCTTGATTTCTTGCTTGTATTCCCTTAAGACCTCCGAGACCGATCATCTCCTGACCTTAGAGAAGGTCCCCCGGCTTGTCAAAGGGAAATTTCGCCCAATTCGGCCCTCAAAACCCCTTCAGAGAGGAAAAATCTCGGCGAGACTTTTCTTGACCCATGCCTTGGGCTATCCTAGCAAGGACCTTGACGGGCAAGCACTTGCCAGGAGGAGTTTCATCATGACCATCATGGAGGACTCCCTTCCCACCGAAGGGGAGGGCATCAAGCTCATCTTAGGGGAACCCATCCAGCGCGACTTCTTCTACATCTACCACGGAAACATCATCTACTCCGAAGGAGGTCCCCAAACCCTCTACGTCATGGACCACGAGTTCTGGGGGCGCATCCTCTTCCTGAACGGGACCCTTCAGTTCACCACGAGGGACGAGTTCATCTACCACGAGGCCCTGGTCCACGTGCCCGTCCAGAGCCGGGCCCCCGGGGCCATCAAGAAGGTCCTCATCTGCGGCGGGGGCGATTTCGGCGCCGCGCGGGAGCTCCTCAAGTACCCCGACATCGAAAAGGTCATCATCGCGGACATAGATCCCCGCGTCCCCGAAGTGGTGAAGAAGTACTTTCCCGAACTCCTTCCGGCAGACGACTCGCGCCTTGAGGTGCTCATCACCGACGCCTACAAGCTGGTGGAAAAGATGGTCCACGAGCACCGGGAGACCTTCGACCTGGTGATCATAGACTCCACCGATCCCGACATCCCCTCCGGGGAATACATCCTCGAACTCTCCCACTCCCTCTTCAGCGACGACTTCCACCATCTCCTGAAGGAGCTTGCCCCCGACGGCATCATCGTGCAGCAGGCAGCCACCCCCTTCACCATGAAAAACGTGCTCGACTGGACCTATCAGACCTTCGCGCGGGTCTACGGAGCCGACGAGGTCTTTTGCTATCGCGCGGACATCCCCTCCTTCGGCGGGGACAACGCCTACATCATGCGTTATCCCGGGAAAGATCCCGAAGAACCCAAGCGCCCGGAGCTCGAAGACACGAAATACTACACCCACGCGGTCCATCGAGCCTCTTTCGCCGTGCCCAAGTTCTGGCAGGAGGTCCTCAAGAAATGAAAGTCCTCGGCATCCTCGGTTCTCCCCGTCCCTTCGGTGGCAGCGCCCAGCTCCTCCACTGCGCTCTCGAAGCCGCCCGGAGAGAAAGGGCGGAGGTCGAAGCGCGCAGCGTCTACGAAGGCGAGATCAAGCCCTGTCAGGGTTGCATCCAGGACGAAGACCCAAACTGCCGTTTCCCTTGCATCTTCGACGACTTCGGCAAGGAGCTCCTCATCAAGGTGCGGGAAGCCGACGTGATCATCTTCGCCACGCCGGTCTACTGGTACGCCCCGTCGGGCCTCTTGAAGAACCTCATTGACCGCCTCACCTGCCTCGAAAACATGGTGGCCTACGGGGAATCTTCCTACATGGAGGGCAAGGTCGTGGGCGTCATCACCGTGGGTGCCGACGCCGGGCTGACCCTGGCCGGAGGCTATCTCCTGACGGCGCTCAACGCCATGGGGGCCATCGTCCCTCCCTGGGCCCACGCCTATTCTCGCCTGGCGGACAAGGCCCTGACCGACGACCGCGCGGTGATGGACGCCATCAACGTGGGTCTCCTCTCCGTGGGGCTCGCCAAGCGCCTGCGCGGGGAGGATGGTCTCCTCTCCTATCTTGACAATCGGGAACTGCTGGCAGAAATTCGCCGTAAAGTTCAGGAAAGGGGGAAACAGACCTGATGGATCGCCCTCGTTCGGACAATCCGGTTCTGGAGGCCATCTACAGCCGGCGCAGTGTCAGAGACTACACCCCGGAACCCGTCCCACGAGAGCTGGTCTACGAGATCATCCGCGCGGGCACCTGGGCCCCTTCGGGGCTCAACAACCAGCCCTGGCGCTTCGTCATCGTGCAGGACGAAGAGAAACGCGAGGCCCTGGCCAAACTCACCCGCTACGGAGAGATCATCCGCCGCGCTCCGGTGGTCATCGCCGTCTTCGTGGATCGAGACGCCATGTACCACGAAGTCAAGGACCATCAGGCCATGGGGGCCTGCATCCAGAACATGCTGCTCGCCGCCCACGCCCTGGGGCTTGGCGCCGTCTGGCTGGGAGAGATCCTCAAGAACGCCGACGCCGTGAGGGAGGTTCTGGGGCTTCCGGAAAACCTGGAGCTCATGGCCGTGGTGGCCCTGGGCCATCCCAAGCACCGCCGGCAGACTTCTTCGCGCAAACCACTCGAAGAGGTCATCCTGAAGGAGTACTGGTGAAAAGAAGTCTTCTTCTTTTCGTAGTGGCCCTTTTCCTCTTCGTTCCCTGCGCCTGGGCCCTCGAGATCGTGGATCTCTCCGTGGGCGGAGAAAAGGGCTATCTCGTGGCCTCCTGGCGCCTGACCGACGTGCCCTTTGCCCAGCTCGACGAGGCCCTGCGGCACGGGGTGCCGCTCAAGGTGATCTTCGAGATCCGCATCCTCGAACTGCGCACCCTGCGCCGCGACAAGGAGATCCTCCGCCATCAGATAGTGCGGGAGATCTACTACGATTCCGTGAAGAAGCTCTACTTCGTTCAGTTCGTGGGGTTGCCCGAGCTCCCCCGACAGGCCACCTCCCTTGAGGAAGCCATGGAAATGGCCGGAAACCTCCGCGCCCTACCCCTCTTGCCCCTGCACCGCTTGAGGCCGGGCAAGACCTACCGCCTCATGGTGCGCTGCATCCTCGTCCAGACCATCACCCCCGGGCTCCCCTCTCGAGTGTTACGTTTCGTCTTCCGAAGCGGTAAGATAGAATCAGATTGGGCATCTATTCGCTTCAAGCTTTAAGGCATGCATCCTGATCCGAAGCAAGAGCGCCGCAAAAGACGGCGGGAATTCATCATCATCATCGTTGCCGGTCTTCTGCTCGGTATCCTCACCTTCATCGAGATCAAGGCCTTCAAGGAAATTCCGCGCGGAGAGGCCAACCTCCTGGCCTACGTCCTCCTCCAGGTCAACGCCGTCCTCCTCCTGGTGGTGGCCTATCTCGTCATCCGGAACGTGCTCAAGCTCTTCTTCGACCGAAAGCGCGGGCGCATGGCCGAACGATTGCGCACGCGTCTCACCGTGGCCTTCCTCTTCCTGGCCCTGGTGCCCACCATCTTCCTCTTCCTCGTCTCCTTCAAGTTCATCGAGACGAGCCTTGAGTTCTGGTTCAGCAGCAACCTCGACCGCAGCCTGGAGGAAGCCCTCCTTGAAGCCCGCTCCATCTACCAGGAGAAAGAAAGAGAGCTTGCGGGCAAGGCCGACGAGTTCATCAAGCGCTATCTGAAGAAGACCAAGAAATTGCGCTCCAAGCGCGTCAAGGAATGGCGCAAGCGCCTGGGGCTCGACACCCTCGAGGTCTACGCCCCCTCGGGCCGCCTGCTCAAGGGGGCCTATCGTCACAAACCGGACATCCGGCTGGGGGTGCCGCCCTCCATCCTCAAAAAAGTCTTCGAAGAGGGAGAGGCCGTCAGCGAGATCAGCAAGTTCAAGGACAAGGTCCTCCTGCGGGTCTTCATCCCCGGCCCCTATCGCGGGCAGACCGTGGCCGTGGCCACGGGGGTCTTCCTCGATCCGAGCCTCGAAAAGCTCATCAGCGAGGTGGGAAAGGGCCTTGAGACCTACCAGCAGCTCAAGTTCTTCAAGGACCCGCTCAAGTCCTCCCTCCTCCTCGTCCTCCTCCTGGTGACCCTGCTCACCATCTTCGTCGCCCTGTGGTTCGGCATGCGCTTTGCCCGGCGCCTCACCGAGCCCGTCCACGCCCTGGCCGAGGCCACCAGCCAGATCGCCTCGGGGAACTTCGACGTGGAGCTCCCGCCGGAGGGCCCGGACGAGGTGGGCCGTCTGGTCAAGGCCTTTCGCCGCATGACCGAAGAACTCAAGGCCTATCGCGAGAAGGTAGAAGAGACCACCACCGAGCTCAAGCGCCGCACCTGGTACCTGGAAACCGTCCTGGCCAACATCACCGCCGGGGTGGTGGCCCTTGACGAATTCGGACGCATCACCTTCATCAACCGGGTGGCGGCCAGGCTCTTCGGGGCGCATCCCCAGCGCCTCGTGGGCCGTCCCCTCGAAGAGGTCCTGCCCGAGGGCTACCGCGAAACCGCCCAGGAGATGCTCACCGCCGTGAAGAAGGAGCCCCGACGCCTCCTTCAGCAACCGGTGAGCGCCGAGATCCGCGGCCAGCGAATCATCCTCGCCGTCACCGTCACCCTGCTCGAGACCGAAGACGGCCGCTCCCTCGGTTATCTCTGCCTCTTTGAGGACATCACCGAGAAGGAACGCATCCAGCGCCTGGCCGCCTGGCGGGAGGTGGCGCGCCGCATCGCCCACGAGGTCAAAAACCCCCTCACCCCCATCCAGCTCTCCGCCCAGCGCCTGAGACGCCGCCTGGTGGACGTGCTGGACGACGACAACCGGCAAATCCTTGAACGTTGCACCACCACCATCGAAAAGCAGGTCGAGGAACTGAAGCACCTGGTCAACGAGTTTTCCGCCTTTGCGCGCCTGCCGGCGCTCAAGCTCGAGAAGACCGATCTCGACCACGTGATCCGCGAGGTGATGGATCTCTATCGGGAGGGGCATCCCGGAATTGATTTCGTGCTTGAAAACGCAGGCATTCCGCCGCTTTCCCTCGACCGGGAGCAAATGAAGCGGGTCTTCCTCAACCTCTTCGACAACGCTATCCGGGCCATGGGCGGTGAGGGGCGCATCTCCGTGAGCCTCCTTGCCCGGAACGGACACGTGCGCGTCGAGGTCCACGACACCGGGCCGGGCATCCCCGAGGAGATCCGGGACCGCCTCTTCGAACCCTACTTTTCCGGCCACGGAGGAAGCGGCCTGGGGCTCGCCATCGTCAATTCCATCGTCCAGGAACACCGGGGCCGCATCTGGGTCGAAAAGGTCTCCACCGGCGCCTGTTTCATCCTCGAACTGCCCTTGACCTAGCCTCTTCGGGACCTGCCTGGTAATACTTTGCTTAGATGAAGCCCAAAGTTCTCGTCATTGACGACGAAGAGAGCATCCTCGAGAGTCTGGCGGACATCCTCGAGGACGAGGGTTACCAGGTCATCACGGCTCTCACCGCCGCCGAGGGAATCGAGCGTCTCGCCGAGGCCCCGGACCTGGTCATCCTGGACGTTTGGCTTCCCGACGAAGACGGCCTTCGCGTGCTCAAGAAGATGCGCGCGGAATGGCCGGGCCTTCCGGTGATCGTCATCTCCGGCCACGGGACGGTGGAAATGGCGGTTCAGGCCATCAAGCTCGGGGCCTTTGACTTCCTCGAAAAGCCCCTGTCCTACGACCGGGTCGTGGTCACCGTGGCCAACGCCCTGCGCTTCCGCGCGCTGGAAGAGGAGAACATCCGCCTCAAGGCCGGCCCCGGGCTCACCGGGGAGAGCCCGGCCATCAGGAAGGTCAAGGAGGAGATCGCCCGCGTGGCCCCCACCGACGCCACGGTGCTCATCATGGGCGAGAGCGGAGTGGGCAAGGAAGTCGCCGCGCGCATGATCCACGCCCTCTCCCGCCGGCGGGAAGGCCCCTTCGTGGAAGTCAACTGCGCGGCCATCCCCGAGGAGCTCATCGAAAGCGAGCTCTTCGGCCACGAAAAGGGCGCCTTCACCGGGGCCACCAGCGCCAAACGGGGCAAGTTCGACCTCGCCAACGGCGGCACCCTCTTCCTCGACGAGATCGGCGACATGAGTCTGCCCGCCCAGGCCAAGGTCCTGCGGGTCCTCCAGGAAAAGCGCTTCGAGCGCGTGGGAGGCACGCGCACCATCGAGGTGGACGTGCGCGTCATCGCCGCCACCAACAAGGACCTCCGCGAAGAGATAAAGAAGGGGCGCTTCCGCGAGGACCTCTTCTTCCGTCTGAACGTGGTTCCCATCGTCATTCCACCCCTGCGCGAACGGGTGGAGGACATCCCCATCCTCGTGGAGGAGTTCCTCTCCGAGCTTGCCAGGCATTCCGGCCTCGGAAAGAAACGCCTCTCCCCCGAGGCCCTGGAGATCCTCAAGCGCTATCATTGGCCCGGAAACGTGCGCGAGCTGAGGAACCTCATCGAGCGCGTGGTCATCATGGCCCGCGGGGAGGAGATCTTGCCCGAGGACCTGCCGCCGGAGATCAGGCCCACCACCCTTCAGGGACCTCTCCCCAAGACGGAGGAACCCTGGTTCGCCTGCAACGACTTCAAGCAGGCCCGCGCCTTCTTCGAGCGCGAGTTCCTGCGGCGCAAGCTCGCCCTCTACGAAGGGAACATCACCCGCACCGCAGAAGCCATCGGTCTGGAAAGGAGCTATCTGCACCGCAAGCTCAAGGCCCTCGGTCTTACGGGAGATTGAAGTGGGAACCTTCCGCCGGAGTCTCGAAGAAAAAGAGACCTTCACCATCACCTATGAGCTGGTCCCGGGACGCAGCACGAGGAGCCGCCAGTTCCGGCAGATCATGCACTTCGTCGAGGAAGCGGCCCGGAACGGACGCCTCCACGGCGTCTCCATCACGGAAAATGCCGGAGGACACCCGGCCCTCTCCCCGGTGGTCCTCGGACGCGAAGCCAAGGCCCTGGGGCTTGATCCCATCCTCCACTTCTCCTGCAAGGACAAGAACCGCAGCGAGATCGAAAGCACGCTCTTTGCCCGCGACCGGGAGGGGCTCTACAACCTCCTCGTGCTCACCGGCGACTATCCGCGCTATGGCTTCATGGGCAAGGCCAAACCCGTCTTCGACCTGGACGCCGTCCATCTCTTGAGACTCATCACCGAGATGGAACAGGGCTACGAGCTCCCGCCCGAGGCCCCGGGTGGCGGCGTGAAGCTTCCGCCCATGCCCTTTTTCAAGGGCTGTGTGGTCTCGCCCTTCAAACGCTACGAAGCCGAGGTCATGACCCAGTACTACAAGCTGCATCGTAAGAGGGCTGCCGGCGCGCGCTTCGTCATCACCCAGGTGGGTTTCGACGCCCGCAAGTTCGACGAGCTACGCCGCTACATGAGGCTCGAGGGCCTCGACATCCCGCTCCTGGGAAGCGTGCTCGTCATGGACCGGCGTCTGGCGCGCATCATCTATCGCGGCGCCGTGCCGGGTGTCCGCATCACGCACCGGTTCTTGGAAAAGGTGGAAAAAGAGGCCGAGGCCCCGGATGGCGGCTATCGCGCGGCCCTCGACCGGGCGGCCAAACTCATCGCCGTGCTGCGCGGCATAGGCTACGACGGGGTCCACATCTGCGGAGCGCGGCCCAATTACGAAGAGATCGTCTATCTGCTCGAAAAGGCCGAGGAGTTCTATCCGCGCTGGATGGAGTTCTTGCCCGAGTTTCGCGACGCCGAACCCGACACGTTCTACGTGTTCGAGGAGGACCCGCAAACCGGCCTCAACACCGACCAGCGAAGACCGCGCGGCAAACGTCCCCGCGCGCCCCTTTCCTTCACCTTCAACCGCCTGATCCACGACCTCTTCTTCGAGCCCGGAAAGGGCCTCTATCCGCAGGCCCAGGCTCTTGCGCGGAAGATCAAGGACTCCCGCCTCGAAGGCCCCTTCACCCACGTGGAATACTGGCTCAAGGGGCTCTTCTTCGACTGCCAGCATTGCGGAGACTGCACCTTGGGAGAGCTGGCCTTCCTCTGTCCGCAGAGCCAGTGCGCCAAGGGCCTGCTAAACGGCCCCTGCGGCGGGAGCAAGGACGGCTTCTGCGAGGTGTATCCCAAGAGGCGCTGTCTCTACGTGCGCGTCTACGAGCGCCTGAAGGCCCTGGGGCAGGAGGAAACACTCAAGGAGGGGTTCATCCCCCCGCGCGACTGGGGGCTCGCCGGCACCTCCTCCTGGCTCAACTTTTATCTCAAACGCGACCATCGTCGCCATCTGGAGGGCGGGTCCGCGCGGACCCGCACCCCCTAGAACGAGACCTGGAGCACACCCTGCACGCGGAAGTCGTCCTTGGGACGCGCGTCTAGACGGGGCACGGCTCCGCCGGGTTTGCCCCAGCTACCCCCGCCGTTGTTCTTCTCGTAGTCCACCCACTCGGCGTCGAGCAGAAACATGTTCTTCCCGTAGAAGTAGTAGGCCAGACCGAACATGTAGAGCTGGTATTCGTCATCCCCCTCGCCGTTGGTCCACACGTCGTCTGCATCCGGATCGAACCAGTCGTAGCGGGCCATGAAGTGGACCTTCTCTCCGAACCAGGGGAGAGTCACGTCGCCGAACACGGACCAGAGCTCGGTGTCAAGCGCCCGGCCGTCGGGCCGCACCCAGGTGCCCTTGTTGTTGCCCGAAGAGGTGCTGTACTGCGCCGTGATCACGAACCAAGGATGCTGGAAGGAGAGCATGAAGAGGTCCACGTCGTATTCCGGGTACTCGTCCGCGCGGGACGGGTCCGTAAGACTCATCCCGAGGACCTCGCCGGCCGTGCGGTTGCCCTCGGCGCGGATGAAGAAGTAGCTCAACTGGAGCCCGCGCCAGGCCGAATCCCAGGCACCAAAGGGCCGCAGGGTGATCCGGCCCTCGAGGGCCTTGTTGCTGTTGGCCTCCTTCTCGTGATAGCCGGAACCGTTGTAGACGCCGAAGTGCCAGGACCCGAACCGCCCGGCATAGTGGTTGAAGAGGGGATAGTGGCGCGTGAGCTCCCGCACGTAGTCCGCCGGCAACTGGCCGCCGAAGTAGCCCATCACCCCGACGCCCACGTCGGCGGAGTTGAAGGTCCCGGCGCGCTCGCGGGGCATGGTGCCCTGACAGCGATAGGGGTTGATGTGCTCCTCGAAGTCGAGCCAGGGGAAGTGGCCCTGGCCGATCTCGGACTTCACGTTGGTGAGGAAGCCCACGTCAGGGAGCTTGAGGCCGGCATAGGCGTACTTGATGCGCACGTTGAGGTCCCCGCCTGCTTCCCGGTGCACGTCCGGCGTGAGCCGGAAGGAGAGCCAGGGGTTGAGCCTGGCCTTGAAGTTCAGGTAACCGCGCGTGATCTCGAAGCGGCTCTTGTCCTCCCCGCCCTCCCGGCCGGCGGAGAAGTCAACGTAGGTCAGGGTGCCGAGCTTGATGTTTCTGAGCGCCCGGGGTACGGCCTCCTCCTTGGCGCGGGCCACGGCCTCGGTGACGATCTCCTTTTTCTCCTCCCGTTGCATCTTTTGTTGCTCTGCGGCGAGCTCCTTGAGGACCTCCCGGGCCTCTTCCTCGGTGAGGATCCCTTTGCGCACCAGGATGCGCAGGAGGGGATGATCCACCGAGCTCGCCCAGACCGCGGAGACCAAAAGGGTCCAGCACAAAAAGACGAGCAAAAGAGAACGCATGCCTCCCTCCTTCAAGAAGGTTTTGGCGGGAGGCTAGCGGGGTGAGATCACAAAAGAATCGCAAGATTGTGGCAATTTCTTGACACGAAAAAGGGCTCCCTTGCGGGAGCCCCTGGAAGCCCAAACCCTTAAGGCAGGGTTACTTTTCGAGGGGTTTCAGCTCGAACATGAGCTGGCCTTCTTCCACGGTGTCGTTCAGCTTCACGTGGATGGCCACGATCTGGGCGTCGAACGGGGCCACGATGGCGTTTTCCATCTTCATGGCCTCGATGTTGGCGATCTCCTCGCCCTTGTGCACGATGTCGCCCACCTTGAGGGTGCCGCGCTGCGGGTTGCCGATGCGCCAGACGTTTCCGCTGATCGGCGCCCCGATCTGGTTGGGCCCGGAGGCCTTCTTGATCTCCTTCTTCTTGGCCCGCGGGGTCTCCACGGTGTAGACCCGCGTCTTGTTGTTCACCTTCATCACCACGTGGATGAGGCCCTCGTGCTCCGAACCCACGGAGACGAGCTCGATGGTGTAGGGCTTGCCGTCGAGGTCGAAGTCCACCTTGTCGCCGGGTTTCTTCAGACCCTCGCGCCAGACGTTGGTGGGGAGCACGAGCGGGGCCTGACCGTACTCGTCGCGGAACTTGATGTATTCCACGGCATCCTTGGGGTGCATGAGGAAGAGGATGAACTCCTCCTCGGTGGGCTTGCGCTCGATCTGCTCTTCGAGCTCGCGGCGGAGCTTGTCGAGGTCGTCGGGTTTGACCGTCTCAAGCGGGCTCTTGTCCGTGCGTTCCTTGATCTTTTCCTTCCATTCGTCGCCAAACGCGCTCTGATAGACCCAGTCCGCCGGCCAGCCCTGGGGCAGACGGCCGTATTTCCCGAGGATGAGGTTCTTGAAGTCTCCCGGAGCCGTGCGGAAGAGCTGGAGCAACTCCTCCTGCTCCTCGGGGGTCATCTTGTCGAAGTCCTGATCCACCTCTTCGACGAACTTGGTCAGCAGGCGGATGAGATGCTCGACCCCCTTGAGCCCCCGCTCCTTGGCGTACCTGTTGACCATGCCCGAGCAGGTGACCCAGGTGATCTGGGAGCCGGGAGTCACGTCGAAGTACTTGACGATGCGGTTGTAGAGGGACATGACGCGCAGGATCTGCGGCATGAGATGGAGGAACCCGCCCTTTTCCGCCTGCTCGAAGGAGCTGGGGAAGGCTCCGCCGGGCATCTTGTGCTTGGTGACGTTGTGGTCAAAGCCCTTGAAGGGGCTCTCGGCCCAGGCGTACTGGTTGATCCATTCGCGCACCTTCTGGACCGCGTCCTCGGCGGCCTGGCGATTGAGATGCACCTTGACCCCGGCCTCCTCGAGATAGGCGTGGACCGCAAGAATCGGCGGCTGACCGTAGAAGCGCGTGAGGGAATCTTCCTCCACGTCGAGGATCTTGGCCCCGGCCTGGGCCGCGGCGAGATAGGCCGGAAGCGCCAGACCGTCGGTGGTGTGGCGGTGGTAGTGGATGACGAGGTCCGGATACTTCTGCTTGATGGCGTCCACCAGCTGGGCGATGCGCTTGGGGCTCCCCACTCCGGCCATGTCCTTGATGCAGAGGACGATCTCGTCCACACCGCCGCAGAGGTCAACGATCTCGTCCACCACGGAGAGGTAGTATTCGTCCGTGGTCCAGTCGGCCTGGGTGAAGGAGATTGCCGGCTCGAAGAGGCGCCCGCGCTTCATGACGATCTCGGCCACGGTGCGCATGTTGCGGATGTCGTTCAAGAACGAAAAGCAACGCCAGACGTCTATGTCCACCCGGGCCACGACGTATTCGATAACGTTCTTGGGATAGGGCCGGTATCCCCAGAGGTTGGTCTCCCGGATGAGCGTCTGGAGGAGGACCGAGGGCATCTTCTCCCGCAGGATGCGGATCTCCTCGAAGGGATCCTCGCGGCGGTTCATGATGCCCACGTGCCATCTGGCCCCGCCGTGACACTCCGAGCTGAAAAGCCCCATCTTCTCGTAGTAGGGGGCCAGCGTGGCCAGGTCGTAGATGCGATGGCGGTTCTTGTAGTCCGACTGGCCGGCATCGCGCATGCCGGTAGAGGTAAACATGACCCCGTCGAGATCGCGGAGGGTCTTGACGATCTCGCGGGGCGTCATTCCGGGTTTGACGATGTTCCACATGGCTCACACTCCCTTTCTGATCTCGCTCCGAACTACATCCAGGGCTGCGGCCCGAGGGCCGAGACCCGCGCCACGAACTTGGCGATCTTGAGCACCTCGTCCTCGGTGCTCTTCTCCTTGAACATGGCCACCAGTTCGTTGAGATGTTCCTCGATGAAGGTGGTGGAGAAATGCCCCGCCCGGAAGGATGGATGCCGGATGATCGAGAGGAGGAGCGGAGCAATGGTCTTCACCCCTTCCACCCGAAGGTCACGCCCCAGCGCCCGATCCATGGTGCGGATGGCGGCCTCGCGGTTCTGCCCGGCGGTCATGATGAGCATGATGAGAGAGTCGTAGTAAGGCGGAATGTCGGCTCCTTCGTAAACGCCCTGAGAGATGCGCACCGCCGGCCCCTGCGGGAGCTGGAGACGGGTGATGGTGCCGAAGGAGGGATTGAAGGTGATGGGGTCTTCGGCGTTCAGCCGCACCTCAAGGGCCCAACGATTGGCCTTGATCTCCGACTGGCGCACGGGAAGCTTCTTGCCTTCGGCCACGTCGAGCATGAGGGAGACGATGTCGAGACCGGTGATGAGCTCGGTCACGCCGTGTTCCACCTGGAGCCGCGTGTTGACCTCGAGGAAGTAGAACTTGTTGGTCGCCGAATCGAAGATGAACTCGACCGTGCCGGCGGAGGTGTAGCCGATCTCGCGCATGAGGCGCACGGCGGTGAAGCAGATCTCTTCGCGCAGGTCTTCGTCTATGGAGGGCGAAGGGGCCTCCTCGATGATCTTCTGGTTGCGCCGCTGGAGGGTACACTCGCGCTCGAAGAGGTGGAGGACCTTGCCGTGCGTGTCCGCCACGATCTGGACCTCGATGTGGCGGCCCTTCTGGATGTACTTCTCCGCAAGGAGGGTATCGTCACCAAAGGCCTTCATGGCCTCGGACTTGGCCTGGTTGAAGGCGATGGGGAGCTGTTCTTCGCTTTCCACCTTCACCATGCCCTTTCCGCCGCCGCCGCGCGCGGCCTTGAGCATGATGGGAAAATCCACGTTCTCTTCCTTGATCCAGCGCCTGAGTTCCTCGATGTCCTTGACGTTGTCTATGCCCGGGATGGTGGGCACGTTGGCCTGACGGGCGTACTTTTTGGCCTCGACCTTGTCGCCCATGGCCCGGATGACCTTGGGCGGAGGGCCGATCCAGATGAGCCCGGCATCCTGGACCATCTCGGCGAAGTCGGCGTTCTCCGCCAGGAACCCCCATCCGGGATGGATGGCGTCGGCCCCCACCTTCAGGGCCGCCCCGATGATCTTTTCCATGTTGAGATAGGACTCAAGCGGAGGCGGCTCCCCGATGCAGACGGCCTGGTCAGCCAGACGCACGTGGTAGGCCAGACGGTCGGCCGTGCTGTAGATGGCCGTGGTCTTGATGCGCCGATCCCGGCAGGTGTCCATGATGCGGACCGCCGGTACGCCACGGTTGGCAATGAGGACGTGGTTGATCTGTTTCTCCATGGTTCACTCCTCACCCGGTGTTGGGCAAACGAATTACTCAAAAATCGGGGATTTGGCAAATAGGCTGAGAGGGTTTGGAGGGTTAAGTGGGCTTTTTACGGGAGAAAAAATCAGGAAGAGGCGCCCTCCAGAAACCTCTGCCGCGCCTGACGATACAGTTCGCGAACTTCCTCTTCGGAAAGTCCGGCGCCGCGACCCACGCGGAAGGCAAACTCCGGGGTCATGAAGTCTCCGGGCGCGTGGCCGTCGGAGTTGATGACCAGCGGCGCTCCGAGGCGGCGGGCCAGGGCCGCCACGTGGCCGTTGGTCAGGCTGTGCCCCTTGCGGCCGGAGAGCTCGAGGAAGACACCCCGCTCAGCGGCGAGCTTCACCTCCTCTTCGGAGATGAGGCCGGGGTGGGCCAGGATGTCCGCCCCGGCGCGGATGGCCGCCAGGTTCGTCCCCGGTTCCACGGGTTCGACCAAGGTCTCGCCGTGGACGACGACGATCTCCGCGCCCAGGGCCCGCGCCCGCGAAACCAGCTCCGGGATCATCGGGGGCGGCACGTGGGTGATCTCGATCCCGGGGATGAGTTTGGTCTCCGAGATCTGGTTCAAGGCGCGGGCCGCCGCCAGCAGGCGGGGCACGATGAGGTCAATGTTGGCGTGGTCCGCGTGGTCGGTGATGGCCACGGCTTCGTAGCCCATCACCTTCACCCTTTGCAGGAGTTCGGCCGGGATGAGTTCTCCGTCGCTGAAGATGGAATGGCAGTGGAGATCAAACATCACATCTTGTACTTGCTGATGGCCGTGGGATCGAGCTTCTCCAGGAGCTCCTTGAGCTTTTCCTTGTCCTGGTCCTGCTCCGCGGCTGCCTCGCCGCCTTCTTTCTCCTCGCTCTTGGCCGCTTCCTCAAGGGCCTTGCTCTTGCGGAAGACCTCTTCGTGGACCCAGATCTCGGCCCCGGTGCGGAGAGCCAGGGCAACGGCGTCGCTCGGACGGGCGTCTATCTGGACCTCCCGTCCGTCTATGTCCAGGGTGATCAGGGCGTAGTAGGTGTTGTCCCTGAGATCGCAGACCTCGATCCGCGGGATCTTGATGCCCAGGTGATCGAGGATGTTGATCATCAGGTCGTGGGTCATGGGACGCGAAAACTGGATGTTCTCAAGTCTCGTGGCAATGGCCGTGGCCTCAAGCAGCCCGATCCAGATGGGAAGCGCTCTTTCCCCCTCTTCCTCGCGCAGGATCATCACCGGACTGTTCGAGACCGGATCCAAGGCAATCGCCTGGACCTTCATTTTTACCTTCATCAAGCTTCCCCCTTCGGCGGATTGACCGTCTCCAGATAGCGGCCCCTGAGGGAATGTTGGCCGCACCCTTCAATCAAAACATGAACGAGCTGGCCTTTCAAACCCGCGGGGCCTTCGAAGTTTACGACGTGGTTGGTGCGGGTGCGTCCGGTGAGCAACTCCGGATTGCCCGGACTGGGACCCTCCACCAAAACTTCCTCCACCCGCCCGATGTGAGACTCGTTGATCTCGCGGGTGATGCGGTTCTGTAGCTCGTGCACCAGCGCCAGCCTCCGGGCCTTCTCCTCCTCCGGGACCTTGTCCTCAAAGGCGGTGGACCGCGCCAGAGGACGGTCGGAGTACTTGAAGGAGAAGATCTCGTGATAGCGCACCTCCTCGAGCAGGGAGAGCGTTTGCCGGAAGTCTTCGTCGGTTTCACCGGGGAACCCGACAATGATGTCGGTGGTGAGCGCGATCTCCGGACGGATCTCCCGCAGGCGCCTCACCTTCTCGAGGTACTCCTCGCGGGTGTAGCGCCGGTTCATGCGCGCCAGCACCCGGTTGGAACCCGCTTGCACGGGCAGATGGAGATGCTCGCACACTTCCGGCACCTCGGCGAAGCAGCGCATGAGTTCCTCGTCGAGATCCTTGGGATGGCTGGTGGTGAAACGCACGCGCCACAAGCCCGGAATCGAGGCCACCTCCCGCAGGAGGGCGGCAAAGCTCGGAAAACCCTTCTCCTTGCGTCCGTAGGAGTTGACGTTCTGGCCGAGGAGGGTGACCTCCCGCACGCCCTGGCGCACGAGGCATTCGACCTCGGCCAGGATCTCCTCCGGCGGGCGGCTCACCTCTCGCCCGCGCGTGTGGGGCACCACGCAGTAAGCGCAGAAGTTGTCGCACCCCTGCATGATGGTCACGAAGGCCTTGACCGGGCGATGACCGTCGAACTCCGGGAGGACCAGCGGCTGGCGAAACCCCTTCCGGAACTCCACGTCCACCACCGGCCCTTCTCCGGCCCGCACCTTGGCCAGGGCCTCGGGAAGACGATAGACCGCCTGCGGTCCGAGCACGAGATCCACGTGCGGCAGGCGCTTGAGGAGCTTCTCGCCTTCCTGCTGGGCCACGCATCCGCACACCCCAATGACCAGCTCGGGCCGGGAACGCTTGAGATGCTTGAGCCGCCCCACCAGGCCGTAGACCTTCTCCTCGGCCTTCTGCCGCACCGAACAGGTGTTCACCAGGATGAGGTCCGCCTCCTTGGGTTCGGCGCAGGGCACGTACTCGTCCTTCAGGAGCAACAGCATGCGCTCGGAGTCGTATTCGTTCATCTGACAGCCGAAAGTGCGAATAAAGACCTTTTTCATGTCCTTTCCGGTTTTCAGCCAAAATATGGCGCCTTGGTCTCCTCCAAATTTTAATCATTTCCCGCACTTTCTTCAGCCCTGCTGATTGACGCCCGGCAAAGGGCCTTCTAATTTGGGAGGCATGTTAATCACCGATCTCAACATGGAAGAATTCGAAGAAGGCCTCAAGAAGACCCGCACCATCGTGCTACCCTTCGGGTCCGTGGAGGAGCACGGGCGGCACCTCCCTCTGGGCACGGACACGCTCCAGATGTACGAGATCGCCAAGCTCGCCGCGCAGCGGCGGCCCCTTTTCGTCGCGCCGCCGGTCTTCTACGGGCTTTGCCGAAGCACCCGCGAGCATCCGGGCACCGTGAGCATCCGCGGCCAAACCCTCCGCGCCCTGCTCCTTGACCTGCTCGAATCCTACCATCGCCAGGGCCTGAGGAACTTCCTGGTCCTTTCCGGGCACGCCGGAGGCACGCACATTGCATACCTCATAGACGCAGCCGAGGAATTCCTGGAAAGGGTGGAAGGAGTGAAGATCGCCGTGGCTTCGATCCTCGATCTCCTGCGGGAAGGAGCGCTCGACCTCCTCGAGACGCCGCGGGATTCGCACGCCGGTGAGTTCGAGACCTCGCTCATGCTCCACTTCTTCCCGGACCTGGTAAAGGGCACGAGCCCCGAGGAATACCCGGCCTTTCCCAAGCCCATCCTGGTGCGCCACAAGCGGCGTTTCTGGCCCGGTGGGGTCTGGGGAGACCCTTCCAAGGCCTCGGCGGAGAAGGGTAAAATGTTCGCCGAACGCCTGGCCAAGGTCATCTGCGGCCTAGCCACCAAAATCGAAAGCATGGAGGAGATTTGATGCGCAAGATAACCATCGGCGCCGTTCTCATTGTCGTCCTTTGGCTGAGCCTGGGTTCCCTTGCTTCTGCCAACACCATCCCCTGGGACCTCGAACTAAACCTCTTCAACCCCAGCGGAAAGAAGCTCACCTTCAAGGACTTCAAGGGCAAGATCCTCATCGTGAACTTCTTTGCCACCTACTGCCCGCCCTGCCAGGTGGAGCTCCTCGAGTTCTCCGAGCTCTACAAGGAATTCAAGCCCAAGGGCGTAGAGATCATCAGCTTCATGGTGGACGAAGGCGGGGAAAGGCTCCTGCCCCATCTCATCAGCTCGAAGGGCATCACCTACTACGTGGCCATTGCCGACGAAAAGGTGCTCTCCGCCTTTGGCTGGCCGGACCTTTTGCCCACCACCTTCCTCGTAGACCGCGAAGGGCGCATCGTGCGCAAGTTCGTGGGCTACGTGGGCAAGAAGTTCCTTGAGGAGCAGATCTCGAGCCTCCTCAAGGAGGAGACCGCCAAGAACTAGGGTTCCACGACCACCTGGGCCTCGCCTTCCTCGACGTAGCCGATCTCCGCGGCTTCAAAGACCCCTTTTTCCAGCAGTTTCTCGAAGAAGCGCGGGGCCCTTTCCTCGGGCACGCTGACCAGCAAGCCTCCGGAGGTCTGGGCGTCGTAGAAGAGAAAGACCCTCTCTTCCGGCACGCCGGGAAGGATGCGGACCTTCTTCTCGCAGAACCTGATGTTCTCGTAGTCTCCCTCGGGGATGATGCCCAGGCGGGCAAAACCCAGGGCCTCCTTGATCACCGGGACCTTGCCGGCGGAGATCACCAGCTTCACGCCGCTTGCCTCGGCCATCTCCAGGGCGTGCCCCAGGAGCCCGAAACCCGTGACGTCGGTGGCCGCGCTGACCCCCACCTCCTCCATGGCCTCAGCCGCCGCGCGGTTGAGCGTGGCCATGATCTCCATGGCCCGCCGGGCCGCGGCCTCGTCAGCCACACCGCCCTTCACGGCCGTGGCGATGATCCCCGTGCCCAGGGGTTTGGTGAGGAAGAGCCGGTCTCCGGGCCTTGCACCGGCGTTGGTGAGATAGCGCTCCGGATGCACGACCCCCACCACGGAGAGGCCGTACTTGATCTCCCGGTCGTCCACGCTGTGGCCTCCGGCGAGCACGGCCCCGGCTTCGCGGACCTTCTCCGCCCCGCCGCGCAGGATCTCCCGGAGGATGTCCTTGTCCAGGCCCTTCTTGGGAAAGCAGACGATGTTGAGCGCAAGCACGGGTCGTCCGCCCATGGCGTAAACGTCGGAAAGGGAGTTGGCCGCGGCGATCTGACCGAACCAGTAGGGATCGTCCACGATGGGGGTGAAAAAATCGAGCGTGCAGACCAGAGCCAGGTCCTCCCGCAACCGATAGATGGCCGCATCCGCCGAGCCCTCGAACCCCACGAGGAGATTGGGGTCTTCAAAGTGCGGAAGACTCTTGAGTATCTCCACCAGCTCCGCTGGCGGCAGCTTGGACGCTCAACCCGCGGCCTTTACGGTTTCCGTAAGCCTCGTCTTCACGATTCGGGCCCCCAAACCTTGTTTTTTCTCGAACCTAACGATAAAAGGATCAAAGTCCAAGTTTCTGGGGCGGGGAGTAGATGAACAACCTGAAGATCCTCGATCTCGTCAATCGTCTTTTTGCCTCCCGGTATCATCTCCCCCTGGATACCTTTCTCGCCGAACTGGGAGAAATCTTCAAGCTGAAACGCGCCGCGGTCTACTACAACCGGCTGGACCATCGCTGGCAACTGGTGGCCCACCGCATCTGCTCCTGGGAACGGGAAGACGGCCTAAACGCCTTCCCCGACACCATAGACTATCAGCAGGTCTCTCCCGGCCTGGAAACGAAGGTCCCCGAAGGGCCGCTGCGCCTCGAACCGCTGGAGATCGAGGCCCTCGGCTTTGTCGAGGAGACCCAGGACACATTCTACGTCCTCCCCCTCTTCGAGGGCAAATGGTGGGCCGGCATCATCCTCCTCGACTTCGGAAGGAGGGAGCCTACGGAAGAGGAGCTAGCCCTCCTCAGGAAGCTCGCCGAGAGCCTCTCCCTGGCCCTCAAGCGCCAGAAGCGGGAAGGCGAGTTCCTCGACGTCAGCCGGGTCTTTCAGGAACTGCTGAACCACATGCCGGACATCGTGCTCCTGGTGGACGCCACGGGACGGTGGTTGCTCGCCAACCGAAACCTCCTGAACCTCCTCCAGTTCAAGCGGGACATCTACCACGGCCTCAACTTCCGCCAGATCGCCGAGCTGCGCCCCGGGTTCCGGCCGCTCCTCGACAAGCTCGCCCATCTTCACCAAAAGGCCGTAAGACAGGAGACCACCCTCAAGGAGATCGTCTCCTTCCGCCGCGGGGAAAAACGCTTCTGGTGGGAGTTTTGCTTCATCTTCTTCCATTGCGACGAGGAGAAGCGCGTCCTCATCCTGGGCCGGGACATCACCTCCCTCAAGCTGGCCCAGGAACGGCTCCTCACCATCCTCGAGAACCTTCCGGTCATGGTCTACGTGGTGCACCCGGTAAGCGGCCGCATCCTCTATCACAACTCCTACTTCCGCGAATACTTCGGCGACCGGCTGGTGGGCAAGGAGCCCTGCTATCGCGTGCTCTTCGGCCAGGAGGCCCCCTGCGGTTTCTGCCGGCTCCGGGAGGCCCGGGTCGGGCTCAAGGAAGTGCGCGAGTTCTTCGACCGGCGCCGGGGACGATGGCTCCGGAGCCACGAGGTCTACATCCCCTGGCTCGACGAAAGCCTCGTGCGCCTCGGCATGATGGAGGACGTCACCCAGTTCAAACACCACGAAGAAGAGCTCATCCGCTCCCAGAAGATGGAAATCCTCGGCAAGATGACCGGAAACGTGGCCCACGAGTTCAACAACATCCTGGCCATCGTCGGGGGCTATCTGGACCTCCTCCGCCTGCGCGTGCAGGAGGACGAAAAGATCTCGCTCTATCTCGACCGCATTCAGAAGGCCGTGGAGTCCGGCTCGAAGATGATCAAACAGCTCCTCATCCTCTCGCGCGGCCGGGTGGAAGAGCACACTGGGGGCTACACCGAACTCAACAGCGCCATCCAGGAGCAGATAGATCTCATCCGCAAGTTTCTCGGGGAAAAGATCGAACTCGAAACCAGTTTCTGCGAGGACCCCCTGCCCGTGAGGCTCTCCTTCGAAGAGGTGCAGCACATCTTGACCAATCTCATCATCAACGCGCGGGACGCCATGCCCTACGGGGGGAAGCTCACCATCGAGACCCGGCGCGTGGAGACCACGGACCGCGGGCCCTGCGCCATTCTGCGCGTATCCGATACCGGGCAAGGAATTTCACAAGAGGCCCTTGCCCATATCTTTGAGCCCTTTTACACTACGAAAGCCCCAGGCGAGGGTTCGGGCCTGGGGTTGAATATTATTCTTTCCCTGGTAAAACGCGCGGGGGGGGAAATTAAGGTTGAAAGCGAGCTCAAAAGGGGTACTACTTTTGAGATTCTCCTTCCACTGGAAAAAGAAGTAAGGGAGGACGGCCAGAAAGATCTCCCACGGTCGTCAATAGAGGGACCCAAAGTGACAAAACAACGTATCCTCATCGTGGAGGACGAACCCCATATTCGCGAAATGCTCGCCGAAATGCTGGAGGGTCAAAACTTCGAAGTAGTCACCGCAGGAAATGGAGAAGAAGCCCTCAACTGGCTTCGCGAAAACGACTATCAGGTGGACCTCATCATCACCGACGTGGTCATGCCCAGGATGGACGGCGTGGAGCTCTACCGCCGCCTCCAGCGGGAAGCCCCCCATCTCATCATCATCTTCATCTCCGGCTACGCCGAGCACGTGCTCAAGAAATACGGCTTCGACGAAAAGTCCTTCCGCATCCTGAAAAAGCCCTTCACCTTCCGTCAGCTCCTCGAAGAGATCAAGAAAGTCCTCGACTAATCCTTCTTTTTGGTCACCACCAGCTCCGTACGACTCACGTAACCGCCCTTGACCGGTTTCCGCTGCTGGAGGGCATCCGCCAGCCTGGAGACGCGCTCGGTCTTCACGTATTGCTTGGCCTTTTCCAGGAAGCGCTTGGCCTCGCCCACCTTCCCGTCCACCAGATAGTCGCGGGCGCGCTTCAGGATGGCCTGCTCCCTCTCGCTCCGGAAGGAAGCGGCGTCGGTGAACCCGAAGATCGAGGGAAGCTTCATGACCCGCTCCTCCCCGCAACGCGGACAGGGCGGCCAGGGTTCGTCCACCTTTAGGATGCGCTCGAAGATCTCCCCGCAGATCTCGCAACGAAATTCGTAGATGGGCATGGACGCCTCCTTCGAACTTCGTCTGGCCAAAGTTTAGCTAGGCAAACTCTTCCTTCAACTTGCGGGAAAGAAGCGACTGCGCCATCTCGAGCGGGCTCTCTTCGTGATAGAGGACCCGATAGACGGCCTCGGTGATGGGCATCTCCACCCCGTGGCGCCGGGCCAGCTCCCTGGCGGAGACCGTGGTGCGCACCCCTTCGGCCACCTGGCGAATATCGCGCAGGATGTCCTTGAGCTTCTCGCCGCGGCCCAGACGCAAGCCCACGGTGCGGTTGCGGGAAAGGGCCCCGGTACAGGTGAGCACCAGGTCCCCCAGACCGGCGAGCCCGGAAAACGTGAGGGGATTGGCCCCAAGCCTCACCCCCAGCCGGGAGATCTCGGCCAGACCGCGCGTGATGAGGGCGGCCCGCGCGTTCAATCCCAAACCGAGACCGTCGGAGATGCCCACGGCAATGGCGATCACGTTCTTGAGCGCCCCGGCCAGCTCCACCCCCAGGACGTCGAGGCTCAGATAGGCCCGAAAGTAGCCCGTGGAAAAGAGATGCTGCACGGATTCAGCTATCTCCCGCCGATAGCCTGCCACCGTCACCGCGGTGGGGCGCTCCTGAGCCACTTCCTCGGCAAAGCTCGGCCCGGAAAGAACGACCACCGGAAACCCGGGAAGCTCCTCCTCGAGGAGCTGACTCATGGTGAGAAGCGTCTCCTCCTCAAGGCCCTTGATGGTGGAGACCAGGGGCTTGGGAGGACCGAGATGGGGACGCAGGGAGCGCACGGTCTCCCGCAAGGCGTGGGAAGGAACGGCCAGGACGACGATCTCCGCCCCTTCGAGGGCCTCGGGGGCCTCGAGGGTGGCCTCAAGCTTCGGGGAAAGTTCTATCTTCGGCAGATAAAAGGGGTTTTCGTGACGCCGATTGATGGCCTCCACCACCTCCGGCCTGCGGGCCAGAAGGTGCACGCGCTCTCCCTTCTTCGCCAGGAGATTGGCGAGAGCCGTACCCCAGCTACCCGCGCCGATGACCGCAATCTTCACGCTGGACAAGCCTCCCTCAATTGTTCACTATGGTTTTTAGGCCGTTGTCAGGAGGAAAGCAAGTGAAGAGAGGCCCCATCGTCCTCCTCACGGATTTCGGGCTGAAGGACCACTACGTCGGGGTGATGAAGGGGGTCATTGCCGATCTCGCCCCGGAGGCCCGGGTCATTGATCTCCTGCACGAGGTCCCCCCGCAGGACGTCTTCGCCGGGGCCTTTCATCTGTGGACCTCGTATCGCTATTTCCCCGCGGGGAGCATCTTCGTGGCGGTGGTTGATCCCGGGGTGGGCACCAAGCGCCGCGGGCTCCTGCTCGAGGCGCACGACCGCTTCTTCATCGGACCGGACAACGGCCTCTTCACCCTTGTCCTCGACGAAACCGAAGACTTCCGCGCCTTTTCCCTGGAAAACAGCCGGTTCTTCCTCCCCAAGGTGAGCCACACCTTTCACGGGCGGGACGTCTTCGCCCCCTGCGCGGCGCATCTCTTCCGGGGAGAAGATCCCGAGGAATTCGGGCCGCCGGTCCGCGATCCGGTCCGTCTTCCCGTGCCGCCGCTGCGCGAGGAACCGCAGCGCCTGATAGGCACCGTGATCCACGTGGATCGCTTCGGAAACCTGATAACCAACATCCCCGCCGCGCGCCTCCCCCGTCCCCCGAAGGCCGTGATCTTTCGCGGAGAAAGGATCCCCTTCCGGCGCACCTACGGCGAAGCCCCTCCGGGCACGCCCCTGGCCCTGGTGGACAGCGACGGTCTCCTGGAGATCGCCGTCTCCGGTGGCTCGGCGTATGAGAGATTCGGTCGGGAAGGAGAAGTGGTGGTTGAATTCTGAGTTCACGCGGGAGACCTTCCGAGACCTCGTCCTCTATCAGCCGCGCACGGGTTACCGGTTCTCCGTGGACGCCTTTTTGCTGGCGGATTTCGTGCCCTTAAAGCCCGGAGCCCGCGTGCTCGAGCTGGGGGCCGGCTGCGGCGTGGTGAGCCTGCTTCTGGCCAGACGCGAGGAACGGGCCCGTTTCTTCGGCCTCGAGATCCAGGACCGCCTCGCGCGTTGCCTGGCGCAAAACATACGGGTGAACCGCCTCGAGGAAAGGGTCTTTGCCGTGCGGGGGGACCTGCGCCTCCCTCCCTTTCGTCCGGAGAGCTTCGACGTGGTGGTGACCAACCCGCCCTTCTATCCCGTGGGCCGCGGACGCCTGTCGCCGGACGAGGAAGAGAGGATCGCGCGCCACGAGATCCTCGCCACCCTCCCCCAGGTCATCCGCAGTGCAGGCCGTCTCCTCAAGCACCGGGGGGTCCTCGTGATCATCTATCCGGCGACCAGGCTGGCCGAACTCATGGTTTGCCTGAAGGAGCACCGGCTGGAACCCAAGGGCCTGCAGATGATCCATTCCTATCCGGGAGACGAGGGAAGGCTCGTGCGCCTGCGGGCCAGCAAGGGAGGCGGTGCGGAACTGCGGATAGAGCCGCCCTTTTTCATCTATCAGGCCCCGGGTGGGCCCTATACCCCCGAGGCCGAAGCCCTCTTCGTGCCTTGAGGAGCAGGGTGAGGCGCAGGCGCTTGAAGGCCTCGCGGAGCTCCGGGTCCTCGATGACCGCGACCTCCTTCTCCACCCGGGAGAGGAGCTCCGGGCTGGGTTGAGGGAGCTTGCGGGAGGAAGACCGGGGCCGGGGGATACCGCCGCGGCTCAACACCAGACGCAGACCCTTGAAGAGCCGCTCCCCGGCCGCCTGGTTGAGACGGGCAAGGAGCCTCTTTTCCTCAAACCGCAGGCGCTGCATCCAGAGGGAGTCTTCCACCTCGAGGATCAGGGTGCCGCGGGAAAACCCGCGCGGTCTGGTGGCCCGCGCCAGGCCCTCTCCCACGATCTCCTCCCAGCGGGAGAGGACCTTCATGGCCTTCAGCCTCTCCTGCCACGCAGGCACGGGAAAGGCGCGGGAAACGATCTGCCCGAAGGATTCCATCAGACCTCCTTCTTGACCTCCTCGAGGAGGCCCTCGATCAGGCGGCGGATCTCCTCGAGGCGCTTCTCGTCCCGGGCTTCGAAACGCAGGACCAGCACCGGCTGGGTGTTGGAAGCGCGCACCAGGCCCCAGCCGTCTTCAAACACCACCCTAGCCCCGTCTATGTCTATGACCTTGTAGCCCATGGCCTTCAGGCGCTCGGTAAGACGCCGCACGATCTCGAACTTCTTTTCGTCCGGGCATTCGATGCGGATCTCCGGCGTGGAGACCATCTTCGGGAGGTCCTTGAGCATCTCGGAAAGCGGCACGTCGGAGGCCGAGACGATCTCCGCGAGACGCAGGGAGGCGTAGACCGCGTCGTCGAAACCGAAGTAGCGGTCGGCAAAGAAGATGTGGCCGCTCATCTCCCCGGCGAGAAGGGCCTTTTCCTCCTTCATCTTCTTCTTGATGAGGGAGTGGCCGGTCTTCCACATGATGGGCCGGCCGCCTAGTCTCGCGATCTCGTCGTACATCACCTGGGAGCACTTGACCTCCCCGATGATGGTGGCCCCGGGGTGCTCCTTGAGGATCTCGCGGGCGAAGATGATGAGGAGCTGGTCGCCCCAGAGGATGTTCCCCTTGTCATCCACCACCCCGATGCGGTCCCCGTCTCCGTCGTAGCCCACGCCGAATTCCGCCCCCTGCTCCACCACGGTCTTCCGCAGGTCGGCGAGGTTCTCCTCCACCACGGGATCCGGGAAGTGGTGCGGAAAGGTGCCGTCCACCTCGCAGTAGAGGGCGATGACCTCGCAACCGTGGGCCTTGAAGGCGTCGGGAGCCGTAAGCGCCGTCACGCCGTTTCCGCAGTCAAGGGCCACCTTGAGCGGCCGCTTGAGATGGATGTTCTCCTTGAGAAAGGCCTTGTACTTCGGAAGGATGTCGAGGGTCTCCTTCTCGCCCTTGCCGGTCTCGAAGTCCTCGGCCTCGATGAGCTTGCGCAGCTCCTGAATGTCGGGCCCGTAGATCGTCTCCTGCCCCACGCAGATCTTGAACCCGTTGAACTCCGGCGGATTGTGGGAACCCGTGACCTGAATGCCCCCGTCGAGGCCCTCCACGGTGAAGAGGGAGAAATACATCACCGGCGTGGGAGTGACGCCGATGTCCATCACCGAGACCCCGGTGGAGAGGATGCCGCGAATGAGGGCTTCCTGGAGCTTGGGGCCGGAGAGGCGACCGTCGCGCCCGCAGACCACCTTCTTGCCGTTGCGACGGCGGCGAATCATCGTGCCGTAGGCCTTGCCGATGGCCTCCGCCACCTCCTCGGTGAGGTCCACGTCCACCCGACCACGGATGTCGTACTCGCGAAAAATGAGCGGATTGACCTTCATTCGCCACCTCCTCGTCAATTTTGCTCCAGATCGTCGGGAATGGTCTCCATCGCCGCGAAACGCGGTTCGTGAAGGGGAAGGAGGATGTCCGCCATCTTCTTCACCCTCAAGACCTGGTCGTAGGCCAGGTACGGATTTACGTTCGTCCCCGGCGGGATCACCTCCATCTCCATGGCGAGAATCTTCTGCGGCGGAAAGAGGTTCTCCATGATGACGCAGAAACCCGTGATCGCCGCAAGGCCCTTCTCGGTATCCACGAGGATCGTCATCCCGCCCTCGGTGTGCGCGGGCGTGTGCACCATGCGGACACCCGGCACGATCTCCCGGTCTTCCCGGAGATGGACCATCTGTCCGCCCTGGTCCACTTCCTCCACGAAATCGGCCATGTAGCGAAAATCGAGCGGATGCGGATGATAGAGGTGCTCGAACTCCAGCTCGTGCGCGTAGAAAGTGGCGTTCACGCACTTGAAGTCGTTTTCGCAGTGGTCGTTGTGGAGATGGGTGTGAAGGACGATGTCTATGTCCTTGGGGCTAAGCCCCCACTTGGCAAGCCCCTCCTCGAAGGTGTAGATCTTGCCGCCGATGGCCTCCTCCCGCGCGGGCGAGATGATGGGGCTGAGATAGCCCGTATCCACGAGGATGTTCTTGTCACTGCCCTCAAGGAGCCAGGCGTAGATAGGAATGGTGTACTCCACGCCGTAGTCGTGCTGATAGGTCATCATGCCCTTGTCGAAGATCTTGGTCCCCACGACGATGGGATGGATCTTGAAAAGAGACATACGCAACTCACCCCCTGAAGCGGCTCCGGTCACAGTTTAGCACGCTTTGGCGGAAGGGGGTTACTAAAAAAGCTACGAAGGCTAGAGGGAGACGAAGTTTAAGGCGATGTCTTCGGGCACCTCGCCGCGGCGGGCGAGATGCTTGAAGAACACCGAAAGGGCCTCCTGCTTGAGACCGGAGAGATCGTATTCGATGCCCTTGAGATAGAGCAGGCACTCCCCGGCGGAAAGCCCCGAGATCCTCTCGCAGTAGCCGGCGAGGGAGGAGAGGCTCGAAAGCCCGCGGGCGCGGGAGAGATAGAGCGCCCGGGCGAACTCGCGCACCGCCGGGGCCTTCTCTTCCCAGGCTTCCCGGCGCACCACGAAAAGGGCGAAGACGAACGGCAGATGCGTTCTGTCCATCCAGAGGGCCGCCAGGTCGTGGGCCTCGGCAAAGGGCGGATGTCGGCGCAGACGCAGGGCCTCGTCCCCGATGGCCAGATAGGCCTGCACCTGCGGGTTCTCCTCAAGCGGGCCGCAGAGATAGCGCGGTCTCTGGCCGTAGAAGTCTTCGAGCAGGAGCTTCAGAAGCGAAACAGAAGTCGCGCTGGCCGGGGTGAGGAGGACCGTGCTTCCGGAAAGGGCCGTGAGCGGGGCGGAGGAGAAGAGGATTACGCTTCCCACGCGGCCGGTGGCGCTGATGGAGACATCGGGCAGGAGGAGATACTGCGGGGCGTTCAGGGCGTATTCGAGCGAGGAGACCAGGGCGAGATCGAGCTCCCCCGCGGCCAGAAGGGCGTTGAGGCTCGTGGGATGATCTTCGACCAGGGTCCAGCCCCTTGCCGAAGCCTCCTCCCGCAAGCTAAAGAGAAGAGGGGCCGTGTTTAGATAAGAAACCACCCCTACCCGCAAACTCATGAGGCGAAAACATAGCACGAGCTTCAAGAAGCCAGAACCCCTCACCCTGAGGAAGGGCGCGCTTCCCTTCTATCGGTTCTCCGCGCTCGAAATCCCCCACGCCGTGTTCACCCGAAGGGGCGGGGTGAGCGAGGGCCCCTACGCCACCCTCAACCTGAGCTTGGAGGTGGGGGACGACCCGGAGCGGGTGAAGGAGAACCGCCGCCGCATCAAGGAGGGGCTCGCCTGCCGCTACCTGGTCTCGGCCAAACAGGTCCACGGCGCCGAGGTCTTTCTCGCCCGCGGCCTTGAAGAGGATCTCGAGGTCGAGGGCTACGACGCCCTGATCACCGATCAGCCCGGCGTGGGACTCCTCATCAAGCAGGCCGATTGCCAGGCCCTGATCCTCTACGAACCGGAAAGAAAGGCCCTCGGGTTGATCCACGCCGGCTGGCGCGGGCTCGTGCGCGGCGTCATCCCGCGGACGATCCGGGCCCTGCGGGAATCCTTCGGCGTCTCGCCCGAGAGACTCCGCGCCTTCATCTCCCCTTCCCTCCAGCCGTGCTGCGCGGAGTTTCGCGACTGGGAAAGGCTCTTCCCCGAAGAGTTCGCCCGCTTCCGCCTCCCGGGAAACCACTTCGATCTCCCGGCCATCAGCCGGCATCTCCTCCTCAAGGAAGGGCTTGAACCGGAAAACATCTTCGTCTCGAGACTTTGCACGCGCTGCCGCGAGGAGTTCTTCTCCTATCGGCGCGAGAAGAGGAGCGGGCGTTTCGGCACCCTGGCCTATCTCCCCTAGAACCGGCGCAAACGGAAGAGAAGAAGGGCCTCGATCAGGAGGAGCATAAGCCCGAGCGGCATGGAAACGAGCGGCGAGAGATAGCCCATGTCCCCCAGGCTCTTGGCCCCCATGACCTCGGCCAGGCCGAAGACGATGGCCACAAGCCCCAGGGAAAGACCGCGCCCCAGGGCCTGACGGCCCCGCTGCCCGAGGAGCAGGGGAAGGGAAAGGAGAAGGAGCATCGGTCCGGCCAGGGGATAGAAGAGCCGGTAGGCGATCTCTGATTCCGGAATCGTGGTGGGAAGCCCGGCCTCCTTGAGGAACTCCCGCTGGCTCCACAGCTCGGCGAGGAACTGCGCCCGGGGAATGCGCTTGACCACGAGCACGGTCTCCGGCGAGAACTCCAGGGAAAATTCCTTCTTCTGGAACCAGACGGGTTTCATCCCCTGGGCCGCGCGCTTGTAGAGCCCCTTCTCGAAGACCCAGCGCCCGTGGCGATAGTAAGCCTTCTTGGCCCAGATGATGAAAACGGGCATCCCCTCCCGGTCCACCCGCGCGTAGGTTACGTCCCGCAGCACGGTGGCGTCCGGGCGCAGCACGTGCCCGGTGAAAAAGGAGTTGACCCCGCGGAAGAAGAGCCTGCCCTTGACCACCAGTCCCCGCGGCTCCTTCTTGTAGACCTTCACCTCCCACACGTAGAGGGCGCGGTAAGTGGCCCGGGGCAGGAGGTTGGCGGAGAGGAAGACGAAGACCAGGCTGAAGAGGAGGGCCGAGAGGAAGTAGGGCCAGGAGAGCCGCCCCATGGAAAACCCCAGGGTGCGAAAGGCCAGGAGTTCCCCGCCGCGCGAGAGAAAGGCGAGGGCGAGGAGACCCGCCAGGCTGACCACAATGGGCCACAGGTCGAAGAGCATCTGCGGCAGGCGATAGAAGAGGTATTCGAGGAGAATCCGAGAGGACACCCCGGCCTTGGTCACGTTGTCGAGCTTGTCGAAGAACTCCACCAGGGCGTAGAGGCCCACCAGCACGAAGGCCAGGAGGAGGAACATGAAGAGGTAGGGACGCAGGAGATAGCGGACGTAGAGCTTCATCTTCCGATCCCGATCTTCCCCTTCTGCGCGGCCCAGATGAGGATCGCGGCGATCAGCGCCAGGATCACGTTGGGCAGGACGAGGGCCACCGCCGGAGAGAGCCAGCCCTTCTGCGCCAAGGAGGAGGCGCCTGACTGAAGGAAGTAGTAGCCCAGGAAGAGGCCTGCCGCCAGAGCGAGCCCGACGCCGCGCCCGGAGGCCCGGATGCTCGCCCCGAGAGGGGCGGCGATCAGGGGCAGGAGGAAGGCCGCCCAGGGAAAGGTCAATCGCTGATAGTATTCGAGGAGATAGTAGATGCGCTTTTCGTGGCCCGGAGGATACGAGAGGGCCCTTTTCTTGAGCTCTTCCAGGGTCATCTCCCCGCGGGAGCGACGCCTCGACTTCTCGAGCTTGGCGGCGTCCAGGCGGTAGACGTATTCCTCAAACGAAAGCTCTTCGGCCTGGGTGTAGTCGCGGTTAACCACGTGGATGCTCCCGTGATAGAGCCGAAAAACGAGCGTGCCGTCGGTGTGCTCGAGCTCACCGCGCTTGGCGAAGATGAGGCCCCTTTTCCGCGGATCGGTGTCGTCCACGATGAAGACCAGGGCAAAGGAGCGCCCCTCGCGCCAGGCCTCTTCCACGAAGATGGAAAGCCCCGGCAACCAGTTGACGAAGGTCTTGGCCGGGATGCCGCGGGCGATCTTGCGCTCGGTAAGCTCGAAGAGGAAGGTGCGAAAGGCCCTCTTGCTCCAGGGCAGATAGCGAATGGTCACGAGATAGGTGAGGCAGAGGGTCACCAGCCCCAGGGCCACCACCGGCGTGAGCAATCGCACGAAAGGGATGCCCAGGCTCTCGAAGGCGAGAAGCTCCTGATCCTGGGAAAGACGCATGAAGACGAGGATGACCGCAAGAAGAGCCGAGAGCGGGAGGGTGAAGGTCAGAAAGTAGGGGGCCAGGAAGAGCACGAGACGAAAGTAGTCGAAGGCCCGCAGTTGTTCGTTGGCTAAATCCACGAGAAGCGTTACCAAACGCGAGATGAGGAGGAGCACGTTCAGGGCCAGGAAGCTGGCCAGGAAACTTCGGCTGATTTCTTGGGAGAGATAACGGGTTAAAATCATGGCGTCCCGCAAGGAATTTACCAGAGCTTGTGGGGGGGAGGAATGCTCGAAGGATCGCGGGCCCCGTGGTGGGGTGTGCTCTTAAGCGTGCTGGTTATCGTCTATCTCACCCTCTATCCTTTCCACTTTTCCGCCACGCCGTCGTCGTTCGACTGGTCGTTGCCGCTCCTTTCGTCGAAGCACCATTCCCTGTTCGACCTGGCGAGCAACGTGCTCCTCTTCGTGCCCTTCGGTTTCTTCCTGGGGCTCGCCTGGGGGCCGGGGTTGAGCACGCTGGTGCGCGCCGCGGTGCTCGCCCTCCTCCTTTCCGGCTCCGTCGAGGTCGTCCAGCTCTTCCTGATAAAGAGGCACCCGGGCCTGAGCGACATCGTGACCAACGTGGCCGGCGCGCTCCTCGGCGCGGCAGCCGCTGGTTTCGTCTCCCCGAAACTCGTCTGGAGAAGGTCCCTGCTCCCCCTGGCGCTCGCGATCTTCTTCCTCTACGAACCCTTCTTCCTGAGCTTCGACCCCGGCGAGGTCTGGCACCATCTCAAGACGTGGTCCTGGGGCTTCGGCCCGCAGAACATCCTGCTTCCGGCCTTTCTCCTGGGGCTCTGGGGGGCCTGGGCGCGGGTGCCCTGGGCCGCCTTCCTCCTCGTGGCCCTGTTCCTTGAAGGCGGCCGCCTCTTCATGGTCGTGGCCTCCCTCTCCCCGCTCAAGAGCCTCGTGAGGATCGGCGCCGCCTCGCTCTTCTATCTCCTCCTGCGCCGCGACCAGACCAAGGCCCCCTGGCTCTTTGCCCTGGCCTATCTCTACGAGGCCCTCTCTCCCTTCCGGTTCTCCCTTTCCTTCCGGCTACCGGAGATCGTGCCCTTCGCCGGGCATCTCAAGCACCTCTATGTCGGGTCCCTGCTCAATCTCTTCGGCACCCTCTTCGTCTTCCTCCTCTGGCCCCTCGTCTGCCGGAGGCATCCGCTGCTCTGGGCCTCGGTCCTCGCCCTGGCGGCGGAAGCCGGACAGATCTTCGTGCCCAGCCGCTATCCGGACCTCACCACCGTGTTGCTCGCGGTCCTCGGGACCTGGACGGGCCTTAAATTCCTGCTCAAGGAGTCTCGCCGATGAACTACGAAGAGGCCCTCAACTGGCTCTCGGGCTATCAGTTCCACGGCATCAAACCGGGGCTTGAGCGCATCCGCGACCTGCTCGCCAGGTTGGGGCATCCCGAAAGGAACTTCCGCAGCGTGCACATCGCCGGCACCAACGGCAAGGGTTCCACCGCGGCCATTCTCGAGAGCGTGCTCCGCGCCCATGACGTGAAGACCGGTCTCTACACCTCGCCGCACCTGATCTCGGTGTGCGAGAGGTTCGTGGTGGCCGGCCGCCAGATCAGCCCCGCGCGCTTTGCAGACCTCTGCTCCAGGGTTCGCCAGGCCATCGGCGACGATCCCGTCACCTACTTCGAGCTGACCACGGCCCTCGCCTTCCTCTACTTCGCGGAAGAAGGCGTGGAGATCGCCGTGGTGGAGTGCGGTCTCGGCGGAAGACTCGACGCCACCAACGTCATCGTCCCGGAAGTGGCGGTCATCACCAACGTGGGCCTGGATCATCAGGCCTATCTCGGGGAGACCATCCCGGAGATCGCCGCGGAAAAGGCGGGGATCATCAAGCCGCAGAAACCCGTGGTCGTGGGCCCCCTGCCCGAGGAAGCCTTCGAGGTGGTGGCCCGCCGGGCGGAAGAGCTTTCCGCCCCGCTCTGGCGCTACGGAAGCGACTTCCGCGTGTTTCCCTGCCGGGGAGGGCTCTTCTATCAGGGCAAGCATCAGCTCCCGCGGCTCACCCTGCGTCTGGCCGGAAAGTTCCAGCGCACCAATCTGGCCCTGGCGCTCAAGGCCTTCGAGATCCTGGAAGAGGCCCGGCTCGTCTCCTTCGACGAGACCCGGGTGCGCGAGGCCTTGAAGATCGTCTCCTGGCCCGGACGCTACGAGAAGTTCAAGCTGAAGGGGCTCGTCATCCTGGACGGAGCCCACAACCTCGAGGGAGTAGAAGCCCTGCTCCAGACCCTTCACGAGGAAGGGATCGAACGTTACCGGCTCCTCTTCGCCGCCTCAAACGAAGGCGGGACCAAACCCTATCTGCCCATGCTGAGGCGCCTGCTTCCCCGGGCGGAGAAGACCTATCTGTGCCCGCCCCCGGGGCCGCGGGAACCCGTAACCTACGAGGACTGGAAGGAACATCTCGCAAAGGGGGAGATCCCGCCGGAGGACGTCCGGCTCTTCAAGGACTGGCGAGAGGCCCTGGAGGAGGCCCTGGAAGACACCGGTCCCCCGCTCCTGGTCACCGGGTCCCTCTATCTGGTAGGACGGGTAAGGGAGGTGCTGCTCCGCAAGCTGGGCGAAAGGAGGGGCAAATGCGTGGTGTCCTGGTCTTCCTAGTGGTCTCCCTTATCGGGGTCGAGGCCCTGGCCGCCTGTCTTTCCTGCCATCGGGGGATAGAGACCATCTCCGCGGTGCCGGAGATGGCCGCCCTCTCCTGCACGGATTGTCATCGCGGAAACGGAAAGACCACGGACAAGGAAGAGGCCCATCGGGGGCTTTGGGCCAATCCCTCGGACCTGCGGGTGGTGGATGAGACCTGCGGCCGTTGCCACGCCGAGATCGTGCGCCGGCTCCGAAAGTCGCTTCACGCCACGAGCGCCGGGATCATCAGCGGCGCGCGCTACACCTGGGCCGCGCAAAAGACCAAAGAGGCCCTCTACGCCAACTACGCCGTAAGGGACGAAGACGGAGAGGTCCCGCGCGAGAGGGGAGCGCGCAAGTCCCTCCGCGCCCTGCCGACCTACGACCCCTCGCGCCCCGTCTCCCCGGAGAACCATCCCGTGGACGACTATCTGCGCGCCGAGTGCCTGCGCTGCCACGTCTGGACCAGGGGCAAGGAGACCTACGGCGACTATCGCGCAAGCGGTTGCGCGGCCTGCCACGTGATCTACGCGGACGACGGTCTCTACCGCGGCGGAGACCGGGCCCTCGACCGCAGGAAACCGGGCCGCCCCCGCTTCCATCGCCTGACCAGAAAGATCCCGAGCTTTCAATGCGTCCACTGCCACAACCGCGGCGGACGAACCGGGGTGAGCTTCTTCGGGATGATGGAATCCGCGGGCTACGGCGCGCCCTGGTCGGACAAACCCGGAAAGAAGGCCGGGAAGAAGATCCACGGCAAGTACTACGATCATCTCCTCCCGGACATCCACCACGAGCGGGGGCTTTCCTGCATTGACTGCCACACCAGCCGGGAGCTCCACGGCGACGGAAACATCTACAGCAAGAAGGAGCAGGCCGTGGAGATTGAGTGCGTCTCCTGCCACGGCACGGTGACGGAAGAGGCCTCCCTCCGGACCAGTTGGGGGAACCCCCTTCCCCACGTGCGGCGCCGGGGCCGGGAGGTGATCCTCACGGCCAAGCTCACCGGAAAGGAGCATCGCGTCCCGCAGGTGAAGGAAGTGGTCCGGAAAAACCCCGCGGCTTCCGCGGCCATGGAGATCCCGGGCCACGCGCAAAGGCTTGAATGCTACGCCTGCCACGCCCGCTGGGCCCCTCAATGTTACGGTTGCCACGTGCAGCAGGACCTCACCGAGCGGGCCGGAGACTGGCTCTCCTACGGGCCCTCGCCCGACCCTTCGCGAAAGGCCCGGGCGGCCAATCGCCTCCCCCGCGCCTTTCGCTGGCGGGAGACCCGCTCCTATCTGCGCTGGGAGAGCCCGGCCCTCGGCGTAAACAGCGAAGGGCTCGTGGCCCCCTTCGTGCCGGGTTGCCAGGTGATCTTCACCCAGGTGGACGAAAAAGGGGCCCGTTTCCTCAACCACGTCTTCCGCACGGCAGACGGGACTTACGGCCTGGCCTCAAACCCCATTCAGCCCCACACCGTGCGTCCCAAGGCGCGCACGTGTGAGGATTGCCACACCAACCCCAAGGCCCTGGGACTGGGAACCGGGATCTACCTGAGCCGCGCCAACGGACTCGACATCCCCTTCGAACTCGAACGCCTGGTGACGGATGACGGGAAACAGCTTCAGGCTACCAGTCACGTGGGGGCCAGACCTTTCAACGGCGAGGAGCTCCGGCGGCTGCGGCGGATAAACCTCTGCGCCGCGTGTCACACCTTCGAAAGGGACCCCGCCTTCTGGAAGGCGGTGCTCGACCGCTACGGACGGGCCGCAGACGAGGCCGAGTATCAGCGGGTCCTCCAGGAACTGCTCAAGGAGGCACGATGAGGATCACCTCCGGACGCTTGCGAGGACTGAGGCTCAAGGCCCCCAAGGGGGCTGACATCCGCCCCATGATGGACCGGGTGCGCAAGGCGCTCTTCGACGTCCTGGGGGAAAAAGTGGAAGGGGCACGGGTGCTCGACCTCTTCTGCGGCACCGGGGCCCTCGGCATCGAGGCCCTTTCCCGCGGGGCCGGGGAGGTCGTCTTCGTGGACCAGAGCCCCCAGGCCCTGGCCCTGGTCAGGGAAAACCTGCGGCGCGCCAAGATCGAGGAAGGGGCGCGGATAAAACGGCTCACCCTGCCCCGGGATCTCTCCCGGCTCGAGAAGGAGGGCCCCTTTGACCTGGTCTTCGTCACTCCTCCGTACGGGCGCGGACTGGCCGCCAAGACTCTGCCCCAGCTCCCGAAACTCGTGGCCCCCGGCGGCCTCGTGGTGGTGGAAGAAAGGGCCGAAGAGGAGGTGCCCTGTCCCGAGGGGCTTGAGCTCCTCAAGGAAAAGACCTACGGGGCCACGCGGCTCTTTTTCTTCCGGCGCCCGGAGCTTGACCAGGGGGCTTGAGCAAAGCTATGGTCTTCGGGAATTGAGGAGGGGAAAATGGCAGAACGTCTGGCCGTCTATCCGGGAACCTTCGATCCCATCACCAACGGACACATTGACCTGGTGCAACGGGCACTCAAGCTCTTTGACCGCCTGATCATCGCCATCGGGGAGAATCCGGCCAAAAAACCCCTTTTCAGCCTGGAAGAAAGGCTCTACATGGTAGAGAAGGCGGTGGAGAACTTTCCCTGTCGGAACCGCATCGAGGTGGCGAGCTTTTCCGGGCTCCTGGTGGACTTTGCCGCTTCCCGCGGGGCGCAGGCCATCATTCGCGGGCTGCGCGCGGTCTCGGACTTCGAATACGAGTTCCAGCTCGCCCTCATGAACCGGCGGCTGAACCGCCAGATCGACACCGTGTTCCTCATGCCGGGGTTCCGCTGGTTCTTCATCAGCTCGACCATCATCAAGGAAGCGGCCCAGTTCGGGGGAGACGTCTCCGGACTCGTGCCCCCCATCGTGGAGGAAAAGCTGCGTGAGAAATTTGGTCATCGTCGTTAGTCTGCTTCTCCTGGCCTGGATCTCTCCGGCCCGCGCCGGGAAGGTCCATCTGGAATATCACGTCTCCTGGGTGGGCATCCCCGCGGGAAAGATCAAGATGACCATCCAGGAAGAACCCACGGGGATCTATCTCCTGGCCAAATCCAAGACCGTGGGCGTGGTCAAGGTCTTCTTTCCCTTCAAGTCCCGCTGGGAGACCTGGTGCCGCCCGGACGGATACCCGGTCAAGAGCCGCATCTGGCGCAAGAAGCGGCGCAAAGAGGTGACCAAGATCTTCGTCTTCGACCAGGAAAAGGGCATCGTGCGGCGCTTCAAAAAGGGCCAGACCAAGGAGTATCGCCTCGAGCACTATCCGGTCTACGACGAACTCTCGGCCTTCTACGCCACCATGAAGGCCGACTGGTCCAAGGTGGGCGAGGAAAAGGTCTTCTGGATCTACGCGCACAAGAAGGCCAACCGCGCGGTGGTCAAGTACGAGAAGGACGAAGAAGTCAAAGACCACGAAGGCCGCAAGGTGCAGGCCAAGAAGCTCCTGGTGCAATTCGGCTTCGAGAGCGAACTCGTGAAGCGGGCCAAGAAGGCCTATCTCTGGCTTCACGACGGTTTGGTGATCAAAAGCGAAGGCGACCTGGCCATCGGTCATCTGACCGGGACCCTGGTCAAGGTCGAAAAGGAGGAATGATGGTCTCACCCCGGCGTTCGCTGGTCCACTACGCCCAGAAGTTGGCCCATCTGGGCCTGGTCACGGGGCACGAGGGGAACCTCTCCCTGCGCACGCGGGAGGGGATCTACACCACCCCCTCCGGGCGCTTCAAGGAGGACCTCCGGCCGGAGGACATCGTCCTCGTGGACGAAGAGGGAAAGGTCCTCGAAGGGGGCCGCCCCTCCTCGGAGCTTCCCATGCATCTTGCCATCTATCGGGCCCGGCCGGACGTGCGCGCCGTGGTCCACGCCCATCCACCCTACACCCTGGCCCTGGAAATCACCGGACACGACTTCTCCGAGGTCCATCTGGTCGAGGCCGCGCTCTTCCTCGGGGAGATAAAGCTCGTGCCCTTCGCCGTGCCGGGCACCGAAGAGGTCCCGGAAAAGCTTGCTCCCTTCCTCTCGAAGGGGCAGATCTTCGTGCTCTCGAGACACGGGGCCGTCGCCCTGGGAAAGAGCCTGGACGAGGCCTTGAACCTCATGTGCATCCTCGAAAAGGTCTCCCGGGTGGTGTGGCTGGCCAAGGCACTTGAGGGCGACGTGGCCCCGCTCTCCCCGGAGGAGCTTGAGCGCCTTAAGGAGCGGGCCTAGATCTCCGGGCAGAGACGCTTGAGCCGGAGGCAGAGGAGAAAGAGGGTCTCGGCCTCGGGCCCCAGGGCCTGCTGGACCTTTCTGATGTTCTCCGGCCCCAGATGATCGGCCAGTTCCGGGCAGATGAAGTTCCGACAGATGAGGGGCCTCACCTTGAGGAGACAGCCCTCCTCTCCCAGGAAATAGCACCCCTTGGGCTGGTGTCGCCGGGTCGGAAACTCCACCCCCAGGAGGAGGTTGGCCAGGAGAAGGACGTCTTCGCAGTGAAACTCCATGTCCTCTCCGCAGCAGGTCCCCCATCCCTCCCGACCGCAGCGGGCGCAGAAATCGGAGAGCCCCACTTCCCGCGCCACGGCCTCGGTGTCCGCAAAGGCTCGGAGATAACGGGAGAGGAGATCCTTCAGGTCTTCGTCTTGCTGGAGGCGCGCACGATGGAGGTCAAAGAGGGCCCTCACCCTCTCCAGCTTGCGGGCGAGAAGGTCTCTGGCCCTCATCAGCAGGGAGGCGACTTCTGCGGGTCGATCTCGAAGAAGACCGTCCCGGTGAGGATTTTGGGGTAGAAGTAGGTGGACTTGTGCGGCATGACCAGTCCGGCCTGCGCGACCTCCTCCAGGGCGAGCACCGGGGTCTTGGCAAGGAGGAACCCGAAACAGCCGCCGCGGGCCCGGGCCATGATCTCCTCCACCCAGGGCGTGTAGACCAGGCGTCCCTCTTCCTTGAGGCGCGTTTCGTCTATTCCCAGGGCCTCGGCCATGACGCTGGTGAAGACCGCCACGGGCAGGCGGAAGATCTCCTGCGGGAGATGGTCCGTCAGGCGGGCGGCCCCTTCGTTCAGGGAGAACCGGAAAGCCTCGCCCTCGTGAACCACGACGAACTCGAGGGAGGAAAGCGAATGGAGCACCTCCTCGAGACGGGAGGGCGAAATCTTCTCGAAGTGGCCGAAGATCCCCAGGCGCCGGAAGACCTCCTCGCGCGGGAGCCCGAGATCCAGGAGCCGATGGGTGGGGAGCACGAGGAGCCCCGGTTCCTCGAAGGGGCAGAGATACATCATCATGTAGTGGAAACAGCGCAACGGCTGGGAGCCGTAGGTCTCTTCCATCTCCTTCATGAACCGCAGGGCCGTGGTGTAGCGATGATGCCCGTCGGCGATGTAGAGCTTGCGCGTGGAGAGAAACCTCCTCACCTCCTCGACGACCTCGGGTTCGGTGACCAGAGAGAGCTCGTGCCGGAACCCCTCTTCGTCGGTGACCTCGAAGGCGGGTTCCGCGGCCTCGGAAAGCGCGGTGACCGAGGAGAGGGAGGAATCGTGATAGAGGCAGAAGATCTGGCTGAACTGGGCCTTGGTGGCGCGCAGGAGTTTCAGGCGGTCTTCGGTAACGCGGTCGAAGGTCTTTTCGTGGGGAAGGATCTTCTTCTCCTCCCAGGGGACGAGGCGCACCAGGGCGATGAACCCGCGGCGCACCATTTCCTGGCCCTGCCAGGAGAAGTGCAGGCGATAGAGATAGAAGGCCGGCACGGGGTCCTTGAGGAGGATGCCCTGCTCGCGCCAGGTATCCCACAGCCGCCGCGCCTTGGCGTATCGGTCTTCGCCGGGGGCGTCCTCCCCGAGCTCCAGATGAAAGACGTTGTACGGACTGCGCGCCAGGAAGTCCTTCTGCTCCTTGGCCGAGACCACGTCGTAGGGCGGAGCAAGGACCTGGGAAAGATCCACCTTGTTCGGGTTGTAACGCCAGCCGTGAAAAGCCCTTACGTCTATCATGCCGGGGAGCTTAGCTACTATAGCTTGGCCGGAGCGTCAACTTCTCCTTGCTAGGGGAGGCCCCCATGTTTAATCTTAGAGGTGACCTTTGAGGAGGTGGAGATGACCCTACAACACGTCTTGATGATCGCGGCTGTCATCGCCCTCTTAGCCCTGGCCTATCTGGCCTTCCAGTTGGTGGGATTCCTCAATCGGTTGAAGCGGACGCTCAACGAGGTGGATCGCAGTCTCAAGGAAATCCAGGAGACCCTGGAGACCGTGAGCCGGAACCTGGCACCGGTGCTCGCCTCCGCAGAGAAGACCCTGAACGAAGTCACCCAGTTGAGCATCAGACTGCAACGTCTGGTGGAAGAAGCCACGGCTCTTCCGCCGGCGATCAAGGAAATACTCGAAAGCCTGGCAGACATCTTCCGCGGCCTCAGCGACGATCTGGGCCGCACCCTGGAGAAGGTGAACGATCTCCTCAGCGAAGGCACCAAACGCCTCTCCGGAGAGGTGCCGGCCATCCTCAAGGAGGTCGAGGAACTGATTGACCATTTGAACGCCATCGTGGCGGACATCCAGGAAAAGGTGGCTCGGACCAACGAGCTCTTCAAAGCCGTCGAGGATGCCGGGCGCGCCACACGGACGGTCACTCAACTGGTCACCAAAAACGTGATGGAAGCGGCGGTGGAGGTAGCGGCGGTGGCCAAAGGCTTGGAAGCGGCACTCAAGGTCCTCCGCCAGAGATTACTCCCAGGAGGTGAAAGATATGCTTGAAGAAAGGCGTTTTTCCCTGAAGACGGTCATGGCCTCTTTCTTGCTGGGCGGTCTGGTGGGTGCTGGTGCGGCCTTGCTCCTGGCTCCCAAGAGCGGCCGGGAAACCCGGGACCTGCTTCGAGAGACCACCGAAGAGCTGCGTGAAAGGGCGCGCATCGCGGCGGAAGAAGCCAAGCTCAAACTCTTGACCACCAAGGAAGACATCGAAGAAAAGGCCGAAGAGGTCAAAGTCCAGCTCCAGGAAAAGGTCGAAGAGCTGAAAGAGGAGCTTAAGGAAAAGGGCGAGGAGATCGTCTGCAAGAGCAAGGAAGTGCTCGACGAAAAGACCATGGCCTTGCGGGAAGCCATCGAAGCGGGCAAGGAGGCCATGGAAAAAGAGAAGGAAAAACTGCTTTCCAAGATCAAGAAGGAAGAGCCGGAAGGTACGGCCTAGAGCTGGCTGTGCCCCCAACCAAGTTTGGCCCGCAGGATACCGAAATAGTCCCTTTTCGGGGAACGAACGAGTCGTAGGGGTTTTTCGGCCTTCCTGATGACCACCTGTTCCCCCCAAACCAGCGTGCGATTGACGTAGCCGTCGAGAATGAGATGGACGTCTTCGGCCTCCTCTTTGAGAGAGGCCTGAAGGCGCAGGTCTGCGGGGATGACCACGGGCCGCGCGCTGAGCATGAAGGGACACACCGGGGTGAGGATCACCACCTCGCTTGTGGGGTGCACGATGGGACCCCCGGCAGAAAGGTTGTAGGCCGTGGAGCCCGTGGGCGTGGAGATGATAAGACCGTCTCCGTGATACACGGTAAGCAGGGAGTCGTCCACGTCCACCCGCAGATGGATCATATGTCCCAGGGGGCCCTTGAGGATGGCGGCCTCGTTCAATACGAGGAACTTCTCGCCCCGGTGCTCCACTTCGAGCAGCAGGCGGTTCTCCACCTGGAAGTCGCCCTTGAGCAGGGACTCGAAGGCCTCGCACGCCTCTTCCTGGGTGATCTCCGTGAGGAACCCCAGGCGGCCCAGGTTTATCCCGAGCAGGGGAACGTCCAGGCGATAGGCCAGAGGCGCGGAGCGCAGGAGGGTCCCGTCGCCCCCGAGGACCACGATGGCCTTGATGTCCGGGGCCTCGGGGTCCTCGGTGAGGGTGAAACCTTGCGCGCGGGAGATCTCCTCGAGACAATTCCTGAGATCTTCCGGGACCTGCGTCTCTTTTCTGGTTACCAGGAGAATGTTCGGCATCCCAAGCCTCTAGCTTTTCAGAAAAGGAGCGGGCTTGTCAATTTCTCAGTTGACAAGGGGAAAGGGCCTCTAGTAAAGCTCGAAAAACATGGAAGAACTCAAGCTCCTCATCTCCGAAGAAGAAATCAAAGAAAGGGTCAAGGTGCTGGCCAGCCAGATATCCGCGGACTACCGCGGAAGGGAGGTCGTCTTCATCGGCATCCTGAAGGGGGCCTTCATCTTCCTCGCTGATCTGGTGCGCGCGGTGGATCTCCCGGACGTGAAGATAGATTTCGTGCGCCTGGCAAGCTACGGCAAGAGCGACACCTCAAGCGGCGAGGTCCAGATCACCAAAGACATCGAGCTCTCCATTCAGGGAAAGGACGTCATCGTGGTGGAAGACATCGTGGACACCGGCTACACGCTCGCCTACTTCCGCGACGTCCTGAAACTCCACGAACCGCGTTCCGTAAGGATCTGCTGCCTCATAGACAAGGCCGAGAGGCGGGAAGTCGAAATCGAGATCCACTACTGCGGCTTCAAGATACCCAAGGGGTTCCTCGTGGGATACGGCCTCGACTTCGCGGAGAAATACCGCCACCTTCCGGCAATCTACGAAGTGGTGAGGAAAAAGTGAGAGAGATACTGCGTTTCGTTTGGCTCTATTTCAAGAACAGCCCCTGGTACGTGTGGGTCCTGCGCATAGGGGCCGCGGTCTTGCTCTTCAAGCTCTGGACCTACATGCAGTCCATAAAACCACATTGAAGGGAAGGAGGGAAGGCTCCCTCCCTCCCGTAGCGGCTACCACCAGCAAACCGTCTTGTCGGCTTCCCAGATGAGCTGAATCAGCTTGTCGTAATCGGCGTCGTCTTTGGCTTCGAGCAGGTTAAACTCCATGCCTTCGTTGCCCTCGTTCAGAGCGGCAACCAACTTTTTGACCTCGTCGGGTACTTCCTTGCTACGATAAATATGCAATATCTTCATCTCTTCCTGCCTCCTTCCGAAGATAATTAGTCGGCACAAGCCGGCGGAGGAGCATGTTTCTGCCGCGGCAGACCATACCCAATGATCACATCCGCTTCTTTCAGGCGCTGGGCCAGCTCATCGAGCGTGATCGGCGTCAGTCCGCACTCGTCAACGTTGTACTTCTTGGCCTCTTCGTCCAGGGTGTCCACCACGGTCATTACGTCACCTTCCATGTCGCGGATCCACTCGATGTTTTCCTTCACGTATTCATTGAGCTTGGGCATCTTGTTGTAGAAGATGACGGCGTGGGAATAGTGGTTCTCGATGGCCTGACCCAGAGTAGAACGGATGGCATCGGTAATGTAGATACGGTTGGCAATCAGAAAGTATATCTTCAAAGAATCAGACATGGTTACCTCCTTAGGTAAGGATTACAAAACGATGTATTTGCCGCACTCCCTCAGGATCTCACCGTGAAAAGCCTGGGTGCGCATCTGTTTGGGCGTCAAACCAGCAGGGATGTCCGTCTCAACGTCGAAGCCCTCACAGGTGTAGGAGTCGGCGCAGATCGCCAGATCATCTTCGGGCAACATTTTGACCAGACGCGCAAAGTCAGGCTGTTTGGTCAGGTGCACGGCCTTGAAGGTAAAGAACACCTTGGCCTTCTTCCCCGCCCGCAAAGCCGCTTCGACGATCTTTACGAGCTGAGGCATATATTGAGGAGTGGTAACGAAAATACCAAGCTTGTCAGGATCTTTGCTCATAATGTTCACCTCCCAATGGGATTAACCTTTCTTGATATAGAATCTGAAGAACCCGGAATCTTCTTTCTCACCGAGATACTCGTGACCGGCGCGCTCGCACCAGCCAGGGATGTCGTTCCGAGAACCGGGGTCGGTTCCCAGAACCTCGAGAATCTGGCCGCTCTGGAGCTTTTCAATGGCCTTCTTGGTCTTAAGAAGCGGCATAGGACAGGAAAGACCTTTGCAATCAAGAGTCATGTCCGGCTTAATCCCATCAGGTGCTTTTTTGTAATCTCCCATCGTTTGACCTCCTTTAAGTTATTTTAGCTTATTCAAAGGTTACATTTCGATGACCAGTTTGTTCGAATCCTCGTTCCAGTCAATGATCACGTACCACAACATCATCAGAGCGGTGATCAGGAAGAGGGTGCCGCCGTATCCGAGATAATCGGGCATGAAGACGGCCTTACCCAGATAGCCTTCCTCGATGATGTCGTACTCCGCAAAGATGTGACGCACGATGGAGTTGGAGAGACCGAAAGCAATGGCCACCACCCAAAGCTTGATCTGTCCTTCGGCGACCCGCCAAAGGGTACCGGAGCCTCACCCACCGGCCACGACCATGGCCGCGCCGAAGATGAAGCCTCCGAGCAGGGCGCCGACACCGAAGGTGGGCGTGACGTACATCATCTCGGGCCTGATCTCCTGGAACTTCAGGATGGCCACGCCGATGGCCCCGAGAACCACGCTCACCATCATGGCCTTACCCACCGAGGCCTCACCGGTCATGAAGGGCTCACGGAAACCGTTGACCATGCAGAAGCGGCTCCGGTGGATGATGTAGCCGATACCCGCGGCGATGATCAGGATACCGCCGAGGACTTCGGGATCTTCCGCGCGCTCGCTGTTGAAGTAGCCGTAGGTAGCCACGATGAGACCGATCAGGAGGAGGAACCCAACGAACGGCCCGATCTTCTTGAAGAACCCAACCTCAAAACCGCCGGCGCTCGGGAAGTGCTCAAGCTCCCAGTAGAGGTACTTGATGCCGACGATGACGCCGAAGATGAGACCGACCATCATGGCCAGACCGTTGGCCGCCAGGTTGTGGATGGCCACGTAGAAGCCACCGACGTTACAACCCATGGCCATCGCCGCACCAAGACCCATGAGGGCGCCTGAGACGATGGCTTTGACGTACTCGATGAAGGGCGGGAAACGCAGGGCAAACTCCCGGGCAAGAAAAGCCGAAATCGCCGCCCCCCACAGATAACCGATGTTCATCACCGAAGCCGTGGAGGACCATAAAGGATGATAATCGGGAGCATCTTCATAAAGCCCGATGCTGTAGAAGAACCAATCCGCCCAGTTACGAAGGCCTCCAACGATTCCCCAAGGACGATAATAGGTTTCCAGGAGAACCGCGAAAAAGGCCAGCATTACGCCGCCCATCAGGGGCGACCAGTTGGTACAGGCAAACCGTCGCCAACTACGTGAAATCGCCTCCTTGAAATCCGACATGGACCCCTCCTTCTCCGGGGATTTTGTGAGTGAATTTCTCTCAGTAGGCTGGCTCTAACAAAACTGAACATTCGTGTCAAACATTCTGGATAGACGTAAAAGGGATTTAAGAGGCAAAAAAGGAATAAAAATCGCGGGGAAAATAGAAGATTCTGCCAAAAATAGATTTTTCGATCTTGTTATCTCTCGCTAACGGCGCGAAAAAAAGCTCTTTCGAGCCTTTATGAAACCGAGACTTCTTCTCAAGAAACTCAGCCTGTTTTATAGATCTTCTTTCTTAACCCAAGGTTGCATTTCCGGAAAAATAAGGCTTTGATTGGAAGGGTTTGAGGAGGTGCCAAGATGAAGAGGTTAGTTCCCCTTCTCTCCTTTATTCTTATCTTTTTGGCCCAAGGAGTTTGGAGCATGGAAATCGCCCCGGGTCTCCACAAGACGGTCCTGGAAAACGGCCTCACCGTCATCGTTGAAGAGAACCATCGCGCCCCGGTGGTGGCCGTCCAAGTCTGGGTGAAGGCCGGAAGTGCCTACGAAAAGGACAAGGAAGCCGGGATCACCCACCTCATCGAGCACATGATCTTCAAGGGCACGGAAAAGCGCGGCCCCGGGGAGATCGCGGCCACCATCGAAAGCATGGGCGGGAGCATCAACGCCTTCACCTCCTACGATTACACGTGCTATCACGTGACCGGTCCTTCGGACATCATGGAAACGGCGCTCGACGTCCTCTCCGACGCCATCTTTCACTCCAAGTTCGATCCTCAGGAACTGGAGCGCGAAAAGCTGGTCATCCTCGAAGAGATGCGCATGCGCCGGGATCGTCCGCCCATCGCCCTGGCCGAAGCCGTGATGGCCAAGGCTTACGTCAAGTATCCGTATCGGCGGCCGATCATCGGCTATCCGGAAACCGTAAAGGCCATCACCCGCAAGGACATCCTTAACTATATGGCCCGCCGCTATCGGCCCTGCTACATAGCGGTGGTCATCGTGGGCGACGTGGAGGCCGAAGAGGCTCTGGCCCGGGCCGCGGCCTACTTCGGTCAGGCCCCGGCCAAACCGCCGGAGAAGTTCACCTTCCCCAAGGAGCCCCCCAAGACCTCGCCGGTCCTGGTCACCCTGGATCGCCCGGTGCAGGAGGGCTACTTCCACTTCGCCCTTCCGGGGCCCAACCTCCTCGCCCCCGAGGCCCCGGTGATAGACGTGATCGCCGCCCTCCTCGGTCAGGGAGAGTCTTCCCGCCTCTATCGCAAGCTCCGGCGGGAAAAGGGCCTGGTCCACACCATCTCCTCCTACGCCTTCATCCCCCAGGGGCCGGGGCTCTTTGAGATCGCCGGCACCGCTCCTCCGGAGAACCTGCGGGAGGTCATCAAGGCCGCGCTGGTGGAGGTCTTTCGGCTCAAATACGACCCCGTTCTCCCCGAAGAGCTCAAGAAGGCCCGCACCATGGTGGCCTCAAGCTTCGTCTACAGCCGGGAAACCATGCAGGGCGAGGCCCGAAAGCTCGGAACCTTCCAGATGATCGCCGGCGACCCTCTGAAGGCCAGGGAGTACTACGAGGCCATCAAAAAGGTCTCCACCGAGGACGTCCGCGCGGCGGCGGAAAAGTTCTTCACCCCCCAGGCCGTGGTGGCCGGGCTGCTCGCCCAGGGCGTGGGTGAGCTCATCTCCCCCGAGGAACTGAAAGAGCTGGTGGAAGAGGCCCAGCTCGAGGCCTCGGGCATCAGGCCCGGAGAGGAGCGCTGGGTCACCCCGACCATCAAGAAGAAGCTCGCCAACGGCCTCACCGTGCTCATCACGCCCCAGCACGACGTCCCCGCCGTGGCCATGACCCTCATCTTTCCCGGCGGGCTGCGCTTCGAGACGAAAGAGACGAACGGCCTTTTCCGCACCATGGCCGCCACCTGGACCAAGGGCACGAAGAAACACAGCGCCGAGATCCTGGCGGCCACCATCGAGGGCATGGGCGGCCAGATCGAGGGGTTTTCCGGCCGCAACACCTTCGGTCTCGAGGCCAACTTCCTTTCCGACTATTTCAAGGACGGGCTCGAACTCTTCGCCGAAATAGCGCTTGAGCCGGCCTTCAGCCCGGACGAACTGGAGAAGGTCAAGCCCGAACTCCTCTCGGCCATCGCGCGGCAGGAAGACGATCCCCTCCAGCTCGCCATCAGGGAATTCTATCGTCTCCTCTTCTCGCCCCATCCTTACGGGCTGAACGTGCTCGGCGACCCCGAGGTCATCAAGAACCTCACCAGCGAAGACCTTAAGAATGCTTACAAGCGCTTCGTCCGGCCCGACAAGGGAGTGCTCGCCATCGTGGGCGACGTGGACGAGAAGAAGACCCTTGCCCTGGTGGAGAAGCTCTTTTCCGATTGGAAGGCGCCGAACGAGCCCTTCCCCAGGGACAAAGACGTGCCGCCTCTCCTCGAACCGCGCATCTCCACCATCAACCTGGAGAGGGAGCAGGTGCACATCATCCTGGGCTTCCGGGCCACGAGCCTCTACGACGAGGACCGGTTCCCGCTGGAGGTGCTGAACGCCGTGCTCGCCGGTCAGGGAGGGCGCCTCTTCACCACTCTGCGCGACCAGGAGGCCCTGGCCTACAGCGTGACCTCCTTCCTCACCTTCGGGGTGAACACCGGAGGCATCGGCTTCTACATCGCTACGGCTCCGGAGAAGAGACGCGACGCCCTGTCCGGTCTGTGGCGCGAGATCACCCGCCTCAACCAGCAGGGTGTCACCGAGGAAGAGGTCCGGCGGGCCGAGCGCTGGATCGTGGGTCGTTACCAGACCAGCCTCCAGACCAACAGCGCCCAGGCCATGGAGCAGGCCCTGAACGAGGTCCTCGGGCTTGGTTATCGCTTCGGTCTGCGCTACGTGCAGAAGATCCAGGAAGTGAGCCCCGAGGACGTGCAGGAAGTGGCCAGGAAGTATCTCGAAAACCAGCCCTACGTCCTGGTCACCGTGGGCCCGGTCTCCGAAGCCGAGGCGGATTGATTCATCTGCCCTGGTGGAAGAGGCGAATGATGTCGTGCCAGGTGCCCTGGTAGTCCGGGAAGAACACCTCGTGGATGGACTGGCTGATGGAGAAGAAGACCGCCATCCACACGGCCAGCTTGATGCCGGTCTTCAGGGAAAACGTCTTCTTGAACATTTTGCGCAGGAGCCCGTGGAAAAACAGCGTGAGGGCCGCGCTGTAGAAGAAGAACCCGAAGATCCAGCGGAAAGACTCGTAGAAGGTGCGCTCAAGGTTCGAGGGATAGTAGCGAATACCGAAGAGCACGCAGAGGACCACGGCCAAGAAGAGGTTTAGCTTTTCCCGTCGGTCGAAGGCTGGCCATTCCATGCCCCAATAAGACCACAGCTCCCGGGCTAGAACAATCCTTCCCGGCGGCGGATCTCTTCCTCCACCTGCTCCTGGAGGCGGGTGAGGCTTTCGGTGAGCTCCACCGGATAGTAGACCTCCTCGGGGCGCACGAGACGCAGGGCATCGGGGAGCATCTCAAGCCCCTGGGCCACCCTGTGGCGGATCTCTTCCAGGGTGGGGGCTTTCTCCTCCCGTTTCCCCTGGCGCATGAGACAACGCAACAAAGGCTTGGCCCCGGGGATCTCCTCTTCCCGCAGGCCGATGAAGTCTTTCTCGAAGCGCTCCCCTTGGAAGCGGAAGACCTGCTTGCGCCCGGCAAGTGTCTTCTTGCCGGTGGAGAGCTTGGTCACCGGACGCCCGTCGTAGGCCACGAGCTTGTAAGCGGCGTCGAGATAAGGGGCGTCTGCCGAAACCCCCATCTTCGTGCCCACGCCAAAGGCGTCAATCGGGGCCCCGGCGGAAAGGAGCTCTTCGATGCGGTATTCGTCAAGCCCCCCGCTCGCAAAGATCTTGACGTAGGAAAGACCGGCTTCGTCCAGGCGCCGCCGCACTTCCTGCGCCAGGGCCACCAGGTCTCCGCTGTCAAGGCGCACGCCCTTGAGGCGATATCCCCGGGCCTCGAGCTCACGCGCCACCTCGATGGCCTTCTCCACCGCCGCCAGGGTGTCGTAGGTGTCTAAAAGGAGCACCGTGTTTTGCGGAAACACCTCGGCAAAGGCGCGGAAGGCCTCGATCTCCTGCGGAAAGCTCTCGATGAAAGAATGGGCCATGGTGCCGGTAACCGGAATTCCGTAAAGTTTTCCGGCTAAGGTGTTACTCGTGGCGATAAAACCCGCAAGCCAAGAGGCCCGGGCTACCTTCAAGGCGGCGTCAATCCCCTGGGTGCGGCGGGCGGAAAAGTCAACGAGGGTCTTCCCCCGGGCCGCCAGCACGCAACGGGCGGCCTTGCTCGCCACGAGAGAGCCGAAGTTCAGGGCGTTGATCACCAGGGTCTCCACGAGCTGGGCCTCGATGATGGGCGCGGTGATCTCGAGGATGGGTTCCCCGGCGAAGAAGATCGTCCCCTCGGGCAGGGCAAAGACCTCGCCGCTGAAGCGCAGGTCCTTCAAATAGTCCAGGAAGGCCGGCTTGAAGAGACCGAGGGATTCGAGATAGGCAAGATCCTCTTCGGAAAACCTGAAGTCCTCGAGAAAGGAAAGGACCTCTTCCACGCCGCAGGCCACGAAGAAACGCCAGTTCTGCGGATAGCGGCGCACGAAAAGGGAGAAGGTCGCCGGGGCGAACATCTCCCGCTCGAAATAGACCGCGGCCATGGTGAGCTCGTAAAGATCGGTGAAAAGGGGCGAAAGGGGCTTCATTTGATCTCCGCCAGATAGATCCTTTCCATGCGCCTTAAGGCGAAACGATGCATCTCCTGGTCAAAGTCCCCCACGGCGTCGGAAAAGACCGTGATCTTGAAGTTGCGGAAGAAGGCGTCCGCCGCGGTGTCCATGACGCAAATACTCGTGCACACCCCGGTGAGGCAGACCCGCTTTATCCCCAGGCGGCGCAGGATATCTTCAAGCTCCGTGCGAAAGAAGCCCGAAAACCTGGTCTTAGGCACGATAATTTCCCCTTCCCTAGGAGAAAGCTCCTCGATGACTTCCGCGCCCCAGGTGCCGGCCACGGCGTGCTTGGGAAAGGCCTCAAACTCCGGGTCGTCCTCCTGATGATGATCGCAAAGGTAGATCACGGGTTTTCCCTCCGCGCGGAACCGAGAGAGATGGGCCTCGAGGGCCGGGATGATCCCGCGCACGGCATCCCCGCAGTAGAGCACCCCGTCGGGATGCATGAAGTCGTTGATCATGTCGATAATGAGAAGCGCCTCCATAAAACGACCTCCCGGTTCGCGCAAATCACTAGTCAAAAATCTCCGTCCTGGCAAGGATTCTTACTTTTTTCACGATCTCGTCATACGTGTATAAAAAACCTCGCCGAGAAAATTTCCTTGCTAAGAAATGTCGCTTCTGGCATACGAATTTTTGAGATGAAGGTGGTCATAGGTAATCCTCGATATTGTCTGGCCTGTCATTCCTGTGAGCTGGCCTGCGCGGTGGCCCATTCCCAAAAGAGGGAGCTATTGGCCGCGGTCATCAGCGGCGAAACCCCGGTCAAACGTATCTTTGTAGAGCCCGCAGGAAAAAGGGCCGTTCCTCTCACCTGCCGCCATTGTTTAAACGCCCCCTGTATGGAGGCCTGCCCGGTAGAGGCCCTGGAAAGGGATCCGCACACCGGGGCGGTGGTCCCTATCCCGGAAGAATGTATTGGTTGTCACGCCTGCGTGGAAGCCTGTCCCTTCGGGGTGATCCAGATTGTCTCTGACCAGGTAGTCAAATGCGATCTGTGTCAAGGGAATCCGGCCTGTGTGGCCGCCTGCCCAACGGGGGCCTTGCGTCTGATGGCGCCAGAAGAATTGAGCGCTGAACGCCGGCACTTGATGGCCAGAGCAATCCTTTTGGCCGAGGAGGAGGCATGAAAGAGAAAGAACTGAGCTTCGACCCGGCGGCGCAACAACTCTTGTCCCGGGCCCATAAAGAGGGCCTGGAGCTCATCTGGGATCGCCTGGAGGCCCAGAAGCCCCAGTGCGGTTTCGGCACCCTGGGGCTCTGCTGTCGCCATTGCGTCATGGGTCCCTGCCGCATTGATCCCTTTGGTCGCGGGCCGAAGAAGGGCGTCTGCGGGGCCACGGCGGACACCATGGCCGCCAGACACGTGGCGCGCATGATCGCCGCGGGCGCCGCGGCCCATTCGGATCACGGACGCCGGCCGGCCCTCCTCCTCAAGGCCGTAGCCGAGGGACGCAACCGGGAGTATCGCCTCACCGACCTCGAAAAGCTCAAGGCCGTGGCCCGGAGATTGGGCCTTGAGACCGAAGGTCGGAGCCCGGAAGAGATCGCCCGCGAAGTGGCGGAAATCGCCCTTGCCGACTTCGGCAAGCAGGACGAAGAGCCCCTGCGCTTCTTGAAGGCCTACGCCCCGAAGAAGCGCCTGGCGTGCTGGCAGGAGCTCGAGAAGGCCACCCTTCCCGTGGGCGGACGTGTGGGCCTCATCCCGCGGAACATAGACCGCGAAGTGGTGGACATCATGCACCGCACGACCATGGGCGTGGACCACGATCCCCTGGCGCTTTTGGTGCAGGGTGTGCGCTGCGCCCTGGCCGACGGCTGGGGCGGGTCCCTGATCGCCACCGAGATCCAGGACATCCTCTTCGGCACCCCGCAGCCCAAGACCATCCGCGCCAACCTGGGGGTGCTCGAAAGAGACCAGGTAAACGTCGTGGTCCACGGACACGAGCCGGTGCTCTCCGAGATGCTGGTCCACGTGGCCATGACCCAGGAGATGCAGGACAAGGCGCGCGAGGCCGGGGCCAAGGGGCTCAACCTCGTCGGCCTCTGCTGCACGGGGAACGAGATCCTCATGCGCCAGGGGGTTCCGGTGGCGGGAAACGAGCTCCACTCCGAGCTGGTCATCACCACCGGCGCGGTGGAGGCCATGGTGGTGGACGTCCAGTGCATCTATCCCGCGCTCCCGGAGCTTGCCCGCTGTTTCCACACGAAATTCGTCTCCACCTCGGAGCAGGCCCACTTCCCCGGGGCCATCCATCTGGAGTTCCACGAGGACCGCGCGGAGGAGATCGCGCGCGAGATCCTCCTGCTCGCCATCGAAAACTTCAAGAACCGCGATCCGTCGAAGATGGAGATCCCCGAGATCGCCGAAGAAGCCGAGGTGGGCTTCAGCGTGGAGGCCCTCCTTTCCGCACTCGGCGGCACGGTGGAGCCGGTGATCGAGGCGGTCAAGGCCGGAAAGATCAAGGGCTTTGCGGGCATCGTGGGTTGCAACAACCCCAAGGTCACCCAGGACCTCTTCCACGTAAGGCTCACCCGCGAGCTCATTGCGCGCGACATCCTGGTGGTGGGCACGGGTTGCTGGGCCATTGCCGCGGCCAAGCACGGGCTCATGAAGCCCGCGGCGCAGGAGTTCTGCGGCCCGGGGCTCAAAGAGGTCTGTAAGTCCCTGGGGGTGCCGCCGGCGCTACACCTCGGCTCCTGCGTGGATTGCAGCCGCATCCTCGTGCTTCTTGCGGCCATCGCCGACACCCTGGACGTGGACGTCTCCGATCTCCCGGTGGCGGGCTCGGCTCCGGAGTGGACCACGGAGAAGGCAGTCTCCATCGGGGCCTACTTCGTGGCCTCGGGTGTGCCGGTCCATCTCTGGCCGGAGCCGCCCATCCTGGGGGCCCGCGAGGTCACGGAGATCCTCACCCACACGCTGAAAGACCTCCTCGGGGGCTGGTTCTTCGTCGAGGGAGACCCGCAGAAGGCCGCCGACCAGATGGAGGCCATCATCCTCGAGCGCAGAAAGGCCCTCGGGCTCTGATCCGCCCTGTTTTGTTGAAGCCCCCGGGGCAACTCACTATACTGGCCTCGTGTCTCCCAGAAACCGACGCTCGTTCCTCAAGCTGAGTGGTCTCGTGCTCCTCGGGTTAGGGGGAATCGGCCTCTTCTCCGCGGTGAAGATCCTGCCCCGTCCGCCGCGCAAGGTCCTCGTCAAGGAAAAGCTCAAAGAGGGGCAGATCCTCGTCCGGCCCGAGTTCTTCCTCCGCCTGACCGAAGAAGGGCCGCTCGCCCTTTCGCGCCGCTGTCCTCATCTGGGTTGCCCGGTGACCTACGCGCCGGACAAAGAAGAATTCGTCTGTCCGTGCCATCAGAGCCGCTTCTCCCTCGAAGGGCGTTATCTTGCCGGACCGGCCAAGAAGGACCTCGCGCGGCTTCCGGTAAAAAAGACCGAAGGGGGGCTCATCGTTGAGTTACCGGCTTAGACCCTGGGTCTCCTGGGGCCTGGCCGCCTCCTTCCTTTTGGCGGTGGTCTCCGGCCTCCTCGCAAGCTATCCCTTCCACGAGGCCTTCCCCCTGATCTCCACCGTGGGGATCGAAACCGTCCTTCCCTTCGGCTCCTTCCTGCGGGCCTTCCACTTCTACACCGGACAGCTCACCTTTCTCCTCCTCGTGTGGCATCTGGTCGAGGCCCTGCTCAACCACGCGGAGAGGAGGCGCCCTCTCTGGCGCTGGTCCCTGCTGGTAAGCACCTTTCCCCTGGTGACTCTCGCCCTCTTTACGGGCTACATCGTGCGCGGAGACCAGACGGGGCTTGCCGCGGGCCAGATCGCCGAACACCTGGCCCTCAGGCTCCCGTTGATCGGTCTCGTCCTCAACCGCCTCCTCTTTGCCGTGGCTGAGGAAGGGGTCCATCGGGCCTTCATGGCCCACATCTATCTCTCCGTGGGGGTGCTCGTGATAAGCGGCCTCTGGCACTTCCGCCTGCGCGCCGTAAGACTCGAAGACCTCGCGGTCTGGGCCACGCTCGCCGCCGCCGTCTCCCTCGTGCTTCCGGTGAGTCTTGAAGCCCCGAGCTTCGAGACCCTGATCAAGGGGCCCTGGTTCTTCCTGGGCATCCAGGAACTTTTGCGGCATCTGCCTCCGTGGCTGGCGGGCCTCGTCTTCCCCTCGATCCCGGTGCTCTCCCTGGTCTTCTTTCGCCTGGCCCCGCGGGGCCTTGCGCTCGTCCTCGTCCTCTGGACAGGCACCTACGTCATCCTCACCGCGCTGGGGGCCCTGAGGTGAAACGCTACCTGCTCTTTCTGGGAATCCTGGTTCTCGCCCTGGTCATCGGCCGCGAGGCCCTGAGGCATCGCGCCCCCAAGGTCTACACCACCACCTCCGGGCGCATCGAGATGTGTCTGGCCTGCCACGAAGAGAAACCCGAGAAGGCCCACGCGCGCGAAGTGGTGGGTTGCTCCCCCTGCCATCTGGGAGACCCTCTGCGCATTGACCGGCAACTGGCCCACCGGGGGATCATAAAGAACCCCGCGGATCTCCGCGTGGTGGAGAAGACCTGCGGGCAGCCGGCGTGTCATCCCGGCTATCCCGAGCGGGTGAAGAAGTCGCTCATGGCCACCAACCGCGGGATCATCGACACCCTGAGACGCTACTGGGGCGAGGTTCCGGCCCACGCCCCGGCCAAGCGCCCCGGAGAGACCGTGCGGGAGCTCATGCTCTCCGGGGAGACCTCGCTTGCGCTCGACTACTTCCGCAAACTCTGCGGCACCTGCCATCTCTGGCTGGAGAAGGGAAAGTATCCCGGGTTCCTCGGGGAGAAGGGCGGGGGCTGTGTGGCCTGCCATCTCGTCCCCGGGGAGAAGGCGAAGAAGCATCCCGTGCTCACCCGGCGCATCCCGGTGGAGAACTGCACGCGCTGCCACAACCGCAGCGGGCGTATCGGCCTCACCTATCAGGGGCTCTACGAAGACGAGGGCTACGGTGCGCCGCTGGTGGAAGGGGAGTTCGGGGCCGAGACCTTGGAGGACGGCCGCTTCGTGGACCTCATTCCTCCTGACCTCCACTACAAGGCCGGCCTCACCTGTGCGGATTGCCATCTCCCGGAAGAGACCATGGGCGACGGGAAGGAATACGTCCACTTCGAAGAGAGCGTGGAGGTGACCTGCGAGACGTGCCACGGAGGCCAGGGGCTCACGCGCAAGGGCCGGCGTCATCCCAAGGTGGTGGAAAAGGAAGGGCGGCTCGTGCTCAAGGACAACGCCGGGAAGGAGCACCCTCTCAAGGCCCCGGACCCGGTGAAGTGCCGGCACGAGGTCCATCGGCGCCTTTCCTGCCAGGCCTGCCACGCCCCGCGCGTGCCCCAGTGTTTCGGCTGCCACGTGAGGCGCGACCCCCGCGAGACCCAGCTCGACAAGCTCGCCGGACGGGAAACCGCCGGCGCCTGGGAGGAGTTCCGAAGCTACATGCGCTACGAGACCCCGACCCTCGGGGTGAAGGGAGACGAGGTGCTCATCATCGTCCCCGGCTGACAGGACTTCGTGACCATCCTCTCCCGGGACGGGGGAGTGGAAAAAGAGTTCAAGCGTCTCACCTGGTCCTTCATGGACCCGCACGCCACGGACAAGGCCCGCTCCTGCAGGGACTGCCATCTCTCGGCGAAGACCCTGGGCCTGGGCTACGGCACGCTGAGCTATCTCGGCGGAGGGAAATGGCAACTCGAGACCGTGGAGAGGGAACCCGCCGAACTCCTGGGGATTGACTTCCCCCTCTCGGCGGTGACCGACCTTTCGGGCCGGGTCTTCGTCCACTTCTCGCGCCCGGATCTCCGGGCCTTCAACCAGGAGGAACTGCACCGCATCCTCCGGGTGGGCCTTTGCCTTTCGTGCCATCCGGACTTCACCGATCCGGTGATGCTCCGCTGGGACCGGAAACGGCGCTGCCCGGTGTTCAAGGAGTGAACCTGAGGAGCACCGCGGCCCAGCCTTCCTCGGAGACCACGTGTTCGGGCTCGCGGCCGTAGGCGTTCACGATCTGCGGCAGGGCCTCGCGAAAGAAGCCGGAGAGGATGAGGGTCCCCCGCGGGACAAGGGCCCTGATCTTCCGGGCCTCGGGGACGAGGAGACGCAGATAGAGGTTGGCGACGACGAAGTCAAAGGGCCCTTTCACGGCCTCAAGCCCCCCGGCCACGGGATGGATAAGAGGGGCCAGAGAGTTGGTGAGGGCGTTTTCCCGGGCCACCTGCACGGCCTGGAGATCGATGTCGAGGGCCACCATGCGCGCGCCCCGGCGCGCGGCCACGAGGGAGAGCACCCCGGTGCCGGCGCCGAGGTCGAGCCCGAAGCCCGGGCCCTCTTCGAGGAGGAAGCGGTCGAGGAGATGCAGGGAGAGCCTGGTCGTGGGATGGAGGCCGCTGCCAAAGGCCCCGCGGGCCTTGAGGACGATCTCCTGCGGGCCGGGCTTACCGAAGCACTTGATCCTCAAGCCGGAGGGAAGGCGCATGAGTTCCCCGGTGGTCTTGCGCGCGGAAACCACCGTCTCCGCGGGAAGGCCCTTGAGAAAGCGCGCGAAGGCCTCCGGCGCGCCGTCAAGGAGGAGGAGCCGGCGGCCGGTCTCCAGCTGGTCCTCGAAGAGGAGCGAAAGACCGGCGGGAAGACTCACCTCTGCTTCGGCTTCGAGCACCACCTGCCACATGGGCCGTGCATTATAATTTGTCACAAAGATGCCACAAAGACGTGGGTGTTTTGCCGTCTTTTGGCCTTAATTTGAAGACAACAAAAACCTTCAGGAGGTTGCGCGATGAGAAGGATCTGGTTGGGTGTCCTGGTGTTTCTCCTTTTGGCAAGCGTTGCCTGGGCCGGGAAGGTCACCCTCCTCGGGGCCGGAGCCACTTTTCCCTATCCCCTGTACCACAAGTGGTTCGACGTCTACTACAAGATGACCGGCATCAAGGTGAACTATCAGGCCATTGGTTCCGGAGGCGGCATCCGGCAGCTTTTGGCCCGCACGGTGGACTTCGGCGCCACCGACGCCCCGATGACCGATGAGGAGCTGGCCCGCGCGCCGGGGAAGATCCTCCACATCCCCACGGCCGTAGGAGCCGTGGCCATCGGGTTCAACCTCCCCGGGGTGAGGGAGCTCAAGCTCACGCCGGAAGTCCTGGTGGACATCTATCTCGGGAAGATCAGGAAGTGGAACGACCCGCGCCTCAAAGAGATCAACCCGGAGGTCAAGTTCCCGCCGCTGCCGGTGATGGTGGCCTATCGTTCCGACGGTTCGGGCACGACCTACGTGTTCACCGACTACCTCTGCAAGGTGAGCGAGGAGTGGTGCAAGCGCGTGGGGCGCGGCAAGGCCGTGCGCTGGCCGGTGGGCATGGGCGGCAAGGGCAACGCCGGTGTGGCCGGGCTCATCAAGCAGATTCCGGGTTGCATCGGCTACATCGAGATCTCCTACGCGGAGAAGAACCACATCCCGGTGGCGGCCATCAGGAACCGCGCGGGGAAGTTCGTGAAACCCACGCTTCAAGCCATCACCGCGGCGGCCAACATCGACATCCCGGACGACACGCGCTGCTCCCTCACGGACACCCCGGCTCCTGACGGCTATCCCATTGCGGCCCTCACCTGGATCATCATCTATCAGGAACAGGCCTACGGAAACCGCCCCTACGAAAAGGCCAAGGCCCTGGTGGACCTCCTCTGGTGGTGCATCCACGACGCCCAGGAGATGAACGAAAAGCTCCTCTACGGAAGGCTTCCGGAGATAGCGGTGAAAAAGGCCGAAAAGATCTTGCAAAGCGTCACTTACCAGGGCAAACCCCTTTTGAGCACCAATCAGTAAGCGAGGAGGACGGACATGCTCAGCGAACGGATGGAACAGGCCTTGAACGAACAAATCAAATGGGAGTTTTACTCCGCCTATCTCTACCTCTCCATGGCCTCCTACTTCGAAAGCCTCTCCCTCGAAGGCTTTGCGAGCTGGATGAAGGCCCAGGCGGTGGAGGAGTGCATGCACGCCATGAAGTTCTACCACTTCGTCAACGAACGCGGCGGGAGGGTGCGCCTTCAGGCCATCGAGCAACCTCCTACCGACTGGGAGTCTCCCCTGGCTGTGCTCGAATTCGGGCTCAAACACGAGCGTGAGGTGACCGAAAAGATCAACAGGCTCGTGGAACTGGCCCAGGAAGAGAAGGACCACGCCACTTACATCTTTCTCCAATGGTTCGTCACGGAACAGGTGGAAGAGGAAGACTCCTTCGGCTCGTTGGTGGAGAAGATGAAGCTCGTGGCCGACGCGCCGGGGGGCATCTTCATGATCGACCGGGAACTCGCCCAGCGCAGGATAGACTTCACGAGCCTCGCCACGGAGACCAACGCCTGAGAAAGAGCCGGGCCCTCCGGGGCCCGGTCCCCATAAAAACCCGAATTTTTCGGTCCTCTTGTGGGTGAGGGCCGAATGCTTATCTCATTAAGTAGAGGGCCGGGAGAAATTTGTGAAAATTGTCCTTGACAAAGGACGACTTCTTCTTTAAGAGGGATTCAAACTAAAAAGCGTTACAAGGAGGGAGTAGGTATGTGTATACGTCCAGGCATCATGGCTCCGGATTTTGAGGCCCAGGCTTATGTTAACGGCGAGATCAAGACCATCAAGCTCTCGGACCTCAAGGGCAAGTGGGTCGTCATCTTCTTCTATCCGGCGGACTTCACCTTCGTTTGACCCACGGAATTGGCCGCGGTCGCGGCACGCTACGAAGAGTTCAAGAAGCGCAACGTAGAGGTCTTGGCCATTAGCACGGACACGGTGTTCACCCACAAGGTCTGGCAGGAGATCGAGCTCTCCAAGATGGTACCCGGCGGCGTTCCCTTCCCTCTCCTCTGGGACGTGGCCGGGAAGATCGGTCAGCTCTACGGCGTCTACGACGAGAAACTCGGCCTCAACCTTCGCGGACGGTTCCTCATTGATCCCGACGGGGTGATCCAGTCCATCGAGATGCTCAACGCCCCGGTTGGGCGCAACATCAAGGAACTCCTCCGTCAGATCGACGCCTTCCAGTACGTGCGCGAGCATCCTGGCGAAGCCTGTCCGGCGGAATGGGAGCCGGGCAAACCTACTCTCAAGCCTGCACCCGAACTGGCGGGCAAGGTCTGGGAAATCTGGAAACCGGAAAATCTCGACAAGTAGAGCTCACGGGGCGGGGCCTCCCGCCCCAAGGAGGCATCCATGAAGAAATACGTTTGTTCCGTGTGCGGATACGTCTATGACCCCGCCGAAGGCGACCCGGAGCGGGGGTTTCCCGCAGGCACGGCTTTCGAGGACCTTCCCGAAGACTGGACCTGTCCGGTCTGCGGGGCCCCGAAATCAGCTTTCAATCCCACCGACTAGGAGGTGAACCTATGAGGATTTTGCTCGGTCTGTTGACCCTTTGTCTCGTGGCGGCCAGCCCCTCTCTGGCCGCAGAAATGGGGAGCTTCAAGTACCACGACTTCAAGAAGCCCCAGAAATGCGGCAGCTGCCACAAGGAGATCTACCAGGAATGGAAGGCGAACATGATGGCCAAGGCCTACACCCACACCTGGGACCAGGTCGAATACTTCAAGCTGGCCCTCCCCCACGCCATGAAGGAGCCCAAGGTGGCGGGGGTCAAGGCTGGCTGCATTGGTTGCCACGCCCCGCTGGCCTTCTTGGCCGGGGACATCCCGCCCAAGCCGGCCTCCGAGGGCACCCGCGCCAACGAAGGGGTCTCCTGCGAGATCTGCCACAACATCACCGGCACCACGGAAAAGGAGCCCTTCAACTTCAGCTACGTCATCGAACCCGGGAAGACCAAGGTCGGGCCGCGCAAAGACGCCAAGCCCGTGAGCCACAAGGTCACGCCCTCGGAATTCATCAAGAGCGCGGAGTTCTGCGCCACCTGTCACGACGAAGCGAGCCCCTACGGTGCCTGGGTCAAGGCCACCTATCGGGAATGGAAGGCCAGCCCCTACGCCAAGGAAGGGGTCGTTTGTCAGGACTGCCACATGTATCGCGCCCCGGGTAAGGCCGCGACCATGGGTCCGGAGCGGGCGGACATGGCGCACCACGCCTTCCAGGGTTCCCACTCTCCGGCGAAGCTCGCGGGAGCCGTGGACATCGCCCTCTACGCCAACAAGGACAAGGCCGCTCCCGGCGAGACGGTCAAGATCCGCGCCGAGCTCTTCAACGGCAAGGTGGGTCACATGATCCCCTCCGGTTCCGCGGAAGAGCGTATGCTCTGGCTCGAGGTCTGGGCCATCGACGCCAACGGCAAGAGCTGGCACCTGCCGGTGAACAAAAAGGGATTCAAGGGCGAGGAGTACACCATCGCCGATCCCAACGCCTACGCCTACTTCGCCATCGGCGAGATCATGGAGATCAAGGACTTCAAGGGGCTTAAGCGTGACGGCGACGTGCCTGCCGGCGCGCGCATCTTCCGCAAGCCCTTCTTCGACCCCAAGGGCCGCATGACGGTGTGTCAGTGGTACACGGCCAACAACGAGCTCGTGGACTATCGCATCGGTCCGCGGGAGACCAAGGTCGAGACCTACACCTTCAAGATCCCGGCCGAGGCCAAAGGCCCCATCACCATCAAGGCCAATCTCTACTACTCTCAGGTGCCCAGCTCCGTGGGCAAGTTCTTCGATCTGCCTGAAGACGAGTACGCCCCGATCCTCGTGAACTCCTCCCAGATCACCATCAATCTCGACTAGTTCCCTCGGGAGGCCCGTCCTGGGCCTCCCTCTTGCCCTTCTGCTTCAGGTGCCAGAGGAGGTTTCGGCAAAACCCCTGGACGATACGCACCTCCTGCGCGGTGAGGTCGAGGCGCGAGAGGAAGCGCCGGATGGTGGTCATCCAGAGGACGACGTTGTCGTGCGGCACGTAGTCAATGGCCTCGAGCGTCTCCTTGAGCAGGCGGTACATGGGCTCGAGCTCCTCGATGGTGGCCAGCCTCGGTTTGGGAAGGGGCACCTCCACCCCCTGACAGAAGATCTCGTAGAGCACGATGACCACGGCCTGCGACACGTTGAGCGAGGCCTTCTCCGTGGTGGGGATGGTGACCACGGTGTGACAATGATAGAGGTCCTCGTTGGTGAGGCCCCATTTTTCGTTCCCGAAAAGGAGGGCGATGCGGTTTTCTTGGGAGAGGGCGGCCAGGCGCGGGGCGGCTTCGCGGATGGTCTCGTAGACCTTGCGCTGGCGTCCGAGGCGCGCGGTGGTGCCCACCACGTAGCCAAAGGGGGCCAGGGCCTCTTCGAGGTCCTGATAGACCTTCATCTTCTCGAGCACCGGAAGCCCGGCCCTGGTGGCCATGGCCCGCATCTTCTCTTCGTTCAGGTTCTTGGGACGCACGAGGATGAGCTCTTCCACCCCGAAGTTGGCGCACGCCCTGGCGGCGGACCCGATGTTTTCCGGATAGAGGGTCTCCACCATGACCACGGCCAGGTTCTCCATGCGTGCCTTGGTCTGGGCCTCGGGACGAATCTGCATCAGGACTCCTGCGCAAGCTCTTCCCTGGCGCGGGCCAGGGCCTCTTTCACCCGTTCCGGGGCCGTGCCTCCCGGGACCTTCCTCCTCTCAACCGAGCCCTCGAGGGTGAGCCATTCGTAGACGTCCTCCCCGATGAGCGGGGAGAACTCCCGGAGCTTTTCAAGCGGGATCTCCCAGAGCTTCAGGCCCTGCTCCTCGGCAAAGCTCACGATGCGCCCCACGACGTGATGCGCCTCCCGGAAGGGAAGCCCCTTGGTGACGAGATAGTCCGCCAGGTCCGTGGCCGTGAGATGGCCCTCTTCGCAAGCCGCGCGCATCCGTTCCGCGCGCGGGATGAGCCCGCGCACCAGGGCCGTGGCCAGCTTGAGGGACGCCAGGAGGGTGTCCACGGTGTCGAAGAGCGCCTCCTTGTCCTCCTGGAGGTCGCGGTTGTAGGTGAGCGGAAGGGCCTTCATCACCGTGAGCAGGGCCACGAGATGCCCGAAGACCCGCCCGGTCTTGCCGCGGATGAGTTCCGCCACGTCCGGGTTCTTCTTCTGCGGCATGATGGAGCTTCCCGTGCACAGCTTGTCCGGAAGGTCGATGAAGGCGAACTCCTGGCTCATCCAGAGGACGAACTCCTCCATGAGGCGCGAGAGATGGACGAAGATCAGGGAGGAAGCCGCGAGGAACTCGAGGATGAAGTCGCGGTCGGAGACCGCGTCCATGCTGTTGGCGGAGACGGCCTCAAAGCCCAGCTCCCGGGCGACCATCTCCCGGTCGATGGGGAAGGGGGTTCCCGCCAGCGCGGCGCTTCCCAGGGGGCAGACGTTCACCCGCCGGCGCGCTTCCCGCAGGCGCTCGGTGTCGCGGCGGAACATCTCGTAGTAGGCGTGGAGATGATGGGCAAAGAGCACGGGTTGGGCGTGCTGAAGATGGGTGAACCCCGGCATGATGATTCCGAGATGGGCCTCGGCCTTCTCCACCAGCGCCGCCCTCAGCTCAAGGAGCCTCCTTACCGCCTCGTCAATCACGTCGCGCAGGAAGAGGCGCACGTCCGTGGCCACCTGATCGTTTCGACTGCGCGCCGTATGGAGCTTGCCCGCCACCGGGCCGATCCGCTCCTTCAAGGCCATCTCGATGTTCATGTGGACGTCTTCGAGCTCCCGGCGCCAGGTGAAGCGCCCGGCCCGGATATCGGCGGCAATCTCTTCGAGCCCTTTGATAATGGCCTCGGCCTCCTCCGGAGCGATGATGCCGCAGGCCGCAAGCATCCGCGCGTGGGCGATGCTCCCGCGGATGTCGTAGAGGGCGAGCCTCTGGTCATAGTGCACGGAAGCGGTGAACTCCTCCACCAAAGCGTCGGTCTCTTCGCCGAACCTGCCGCCCCAGGGTTTCTCCTTGGCCATGTCCCTCCTCCTTTTTCCACACTAATACCATCCCTCCCTTGGCGGGCAACGAGCATCTAAAAAGACTTCGAAGAACCGGCCTGAGGTGCTAAGAAAGAAGGCATGATCACGCCCGACCTCATCATCAACCTCCTCCTCATCTTGGCCGGAGCCTGGATCTGCGGAAGCATCGCCCAGCGGCTGGGGTTCCCGGTGATGCTGGGTGAGCTCGTCGCCGGCCTCATCCTGGGCCCGCCCCTCCTCGGCCTGGTGGCGCCGTCTCCGCCCATCGAGCTCCTCGCCGAACTCGGCATCTTCTTCGCCATGTTCTACGCCGGCATGGAGATGGACCCGAAGGAGCTCTTCGAACACTTCTGGCCCTCGCTCGGCGTGGCCCTGGGCGGGTTCGTCATCCCCTTCGTCATGGGGTATGCGGTGACGAGGCTCTTCGGAGGCACCATCTACCAATCCCTCTTCGTGGGCATGGGCATCTCCATCACGGCCATCGCCGTGCAGGCCGTCATCCTCCAGAACATGCGCATCAACCGCACGGAGCTCGGGCACATCATCATCGGCGCGGCCATCGTGGACGACATCCTCTCCCTCATCACCCTCTCCCTCCTCGTGGGGCTGGTGAAGACCGGCTCCGTCGAGATAACCGCGCTGGCCCTCATCCTGGGAAAGATCCTCCTCTTCTTCGTCGGCACCTACGTGGTGGGCCACTACTTCCTGCCGCGCATCACGCGCTATCTCACGGACGAAGGGGCCAAAGGCTTCACCTTCGCCCTGATCTCGGCCTTTATCTGGGCTTATCTGGCGGAAAAAGCCGGTTTGCACCTGATAATAGGGGCCTTCCTCGCCGGGCAGTTCGTGCGTCGGGAAATCATGCGCGAGGACGTCTACCGCGCCATAAGCGACCGCTTCTACGGCCTGAGCTACGGATTCCTCGTCCCCATCTTCTTCGCCACCCTCTCCTTCCATCTCCACTGGTACAAGGACCTCCACTTCTGGGCCTACACCTTCGTGCTCACCCTGGTGGCGGTTCTCGGAAAGTTCATCGGAAGCGGCTTGGGCCTGCGCTCTTTCGGCTACAGCTTCTGGGAGTGCATGGTGGTGGCCTCGGGGATGAACGGACGCGGGGCCGTGGAGTTGGTCGTGGCCACGGTGGTGGTCAAGCTCAGCGACTCCCTCCTGGCCCAGGGCAAGATCACCGAACCCCTGCTCACGGAGACCCAGTTCTCCGCCCTGGTGATCATGGCCTTCGTCACCACCCTGCTCGCCCCTATCACCCTCAAGTGGACGGCCACGCGCGCCTGTCTCGCCGAGGAAAAGCCCTGTTTCTGCTATCTCTGGGAAGAAGCCAAGGAGAGGCCCTTTGGATGAAGATCCTTTCCGTCGGGCCCCTGACCGCCCGCCTCAACCGCAAGGTCCTTTACGAAGGCGTCTTCATCGAGCTTGCCGCCGGGGAATGCGTCTTTCTCTCCGGCCCCTCGGGCACGGGGAAGACCACGCTCCTGCGCCAGATAGTAGGGCTCCATCCTGCACCCGGCGCCCAAAGGGTGCTGGCCGGAAGATCCTACGCCACCACGGAGATGCCCCTCTTCCGAAGGGACTGCCTGCTCCTGCCCTCCGGCGCGCCGTACGTTCCGGGAAGCGTGGAGGAAAACCTGCGCTTTCCCTTTGAGCTGAAGCTCGCCCGGGGCTCGTTCAACGCGGAGAAGGCCCGCCGCTGGCTCTCCGAACTGGGGCTTGACCATCTTTCCTTCGAGCAACAGGTGAGCGACCTCTCCCTGGGGGAGAGGCACCGCCTGTCCCTTGTGCGCGCGCTCCTCTGGGAGCCGATGGTCCTCTTGGCCGACGAACCCTTCACCGGACTCGACGAGGAGAACCTGAAGCTCGCCTGGCAGGCGCTCAAGAAGTTCCTCGGCCCGCAGCGAGCGCTCCTCATCGTCTCCCACGGGGATCTCCTGGGTCCGGTGGACCGGGAGCTTCATCTCGAAAACGGACGACTCGAGGAGAAGAGATGACCAACGAATACATCGTGCTGAAGGCCTCAGACCTCCTCCTGGCGAGCTTCTTCATCCTGCTGGCCGGGGCCTTTTCGCTGGCCTTCCATCTGCGCATCGAAAGGCGGCTCTTCGTGGCTGCGGCGCGCACCGTGATCCAGCTCCTGCTCCTCGGCCTGGTGCTCGAATGGATCTTCTCCCAGGACACGCCGGTGCCCGTGCTCCTCATCCTGGCCTTCATGATCTTCGTCGCCGGGCGCGAGGCCGTGGCCCGCCTCAAGAACCGCTATCCCCTCATCCTCCTCGACACCACGCTGGTCATGGCCGCCAGCGCCGTGATCGTGGGCTCCATGGTCACGCAGGTCATCATCGGCGTAAAGCCCTGGTATCATCCCCAGTACGTCATCCCGCTGGTGGGAATGATCCTCGGAAACTCCCTAAACGGCGTCTCCCTGGCGCTTGATTCCTTCCTCGACTATCTGCGGCATCGGCGGGAGGAGATCGAGCTCTATCTGGTCTTCGGCGCCACCCGCTGGGAGGCCCTGCGTCCTCCCATGCGCTCGGCCATCAGGAGGGGGCTCATCCCCATCATCAACGCCATGTCCGTGGCGGGCATCGTTTCGCTTCCGGGCATCATGACCGGCCAGATCCTTGCCGGCGTGCCGCCGCTTCAGGCCGTGGCCTATCAGATCCTTATCATGTTCATGCTCGCCGGGGCCTACACCTTGGGGACCATGCTGGCCACCTTCCTCGCCGGGCGCAAGCTACTCGACAAGGAGACCCGGCTGGCACTCGAGAAGATCCGCTAGATGAAACGCCCTTCGAGGTAACGCTTGAGCCAGTGACCCGTGGGGGAGGAAGACACGTCCAGGAGACCCTCCGGCGGCCCCTGATAGAGCAGGCGTCCGCCCTCTTCCCCGCCCTCCGGCCCGAGATCCACGATCCAGCTCGCCCGCCGCATCATCTCCGGATGATGCTCCACCACGATGACCGCGTTGCCCTGCTCCACCAGGGCCTTGAGCGCGGCCATGAGCCTTTCCACGTCCACGAGATGGAGCCCCACCGTGGGTTCGTCGAGGAGGAAGATCGTCTCGGCACCCTTTTCCAGGAAGAGATGATGGGCGATCTTCAGGCGCTGGGCCTCGCCGCCGGAGAGGGTGGAAAGCGGCTGTCCCAGACGGAGGTAACCCAGGCCCACCTGCATGGCGGCCCGGAGCTTTTCCCGGATCTCGCGGAGGATCTTTTCCTCCTTGCTCGAGGAGGCGCGGTCCAGGGAAAAGAAGTCCCGGGCCTCCTCGAAGGTGAGCTCCAGGAAATCCGCCACGTTCTTGCCGTGCCAGCGCACGGAGAGCACTTCTTCCCGAAAGCGCCGGCCCTTGCACACCGGACAGGGGAAGTGGAGATCCGAAAGGAACTGCATCTCCACCACCTCAAAACCCAGGCCCTGACAGTGCGGACACTGGCCCACGGAGGAGTTGAAGGAGAAGGCCGAGGCCGAGAGACCGGCTTCCTTGGCCTCGGGCGTGGCGGCGAGAAGTTTTCGCAGGCCGTCGTAGACCTTGAGATAGGTCGCGGGGTTGGCGCGCGGCGACTTGGCAAGAGGACTCTGGTCCAGGAGGACCACCTTGCGCACGGCCTCGTGGCCCCGGATCTCGCGGAAACGCCCCGGCGGATCCGTGCTCTCCCCCTTGAGCCTCTTGAGCCCGCGATAGAGGATCAGCTCGAGGAGCGTGGACTTCCCGGAACCCGAGACCCCGGTGATCACCGAAAGCCCGCGGAGCGGGAAACGCACGTCTATCCCTTGCAGGTTGTTCTCCTCCGCGCCTATTACCTCGAGGAACGCGCCTTCGGCCGGCGCGAGCGGCTCAAACTTCTTGGGCTGGTTGACCTCGCGCAGGGCGCGCCCGGTGGGGGTGTCCTGGCGCAGGAGCTCTTCCCCCGGGCCGAAGAAGAGGAGCTCGCCCCCGCGCTCGCCGGCTCCGGGGCCTAGATCCACCACCGAATCCGCCGCCAGGATCACCTCCGGGTCGTGCTCCACCACGACCACGGTGTTCTTCCTTGCGGCGAGCTCCTGCAGGAAGCTGATCACGCGATGGGTGTCGCGCGGATGGAGCCCGATGGTGGGCTCGTCGAGCACGTAGAGCGTTTCCACCAGCTCCGAGGAAAGGGCCCGGGTGAGCATGACCCTCGCCACCTCGCCGCCGGAGAGGGTGCGGCTCTGGCGGTCGAGCGTGAGATAGGAAAGCCCCACCTCGTCGAGATAGACCAGCCGCCGATGCACCTCGGCCACCAGATTGGAGGTGGCGCGGTCGAACTTCTCGAGCAGGTGCTCCTCGACGAACCTCCGGGCCTTGGCGATGGGAAGGGCGTAGAACTCGGCGATGTTCAGCCCGCCCAGCCGATAGACCAGGGCTTCGGGCTTGAAGCGCGTGCCCCCGCACGTCGGACACGGCAGATAGGCCCGATAGCGCGAAAGAAGGATGCGCACGTGCGCCTTGTAGCGCTTGGTCTCCAGCCAGTCGAAAAGGCCCTTCACGCCGTACCAGTCGCCGTCGCCGTAGAGGATCTTCTGCCGAACCTCCTCGGGAAGCTCCTCCCAGGGCTTGTCCAGCGGGATGCCCTTCCGCCGGCAATAGGTGTGGAGCTCCTCCTCGTCCTCCCAAAAGGAGGGCAAACTCAGGACGGAGATGGCCCCTTCGGCCAGCGTCTTCTTCTTGTCCGGGATGACGAGATCCCAGTCAATGGCGATCACCCGGCCGAAACCGCGGCACTCCGGGCAGGCCCCGAGAGGGCTGTTGAAGGAAAAGAGGTTGGGGGTTTTCTTCGGCGCCTCGTAGCCGCAACGCGGGCAGTAGGGCCTCTTGACCAGGCGCTCCTCCCGGCCGTACGGCAGATGGATGCGCACTTCGTCTGCCAGGCGGAACCCCTGCTCCAGGGCCTCGAGGAGACGCGATTGGTCCTCCTCCCGGATCTTGAGGCGGTCGAGCACCACCTCCACCTCTTCGGGAAGCTCCTCGACCTCTTCGAGATCCGCCACCCGGTCGGCCAGGAAGAGGCGATGATAACCCGCGGCGAGGAGGCCCTCCTTGAGGAAACGCGCGTCCCTTTCCACCCGCAGGGGGGCAGTGATGATCGCGGCCTCACCCGGATGGGTCTCAAGCAGATAAGCCGCGGCGCGGGCCGGATCAAAGACCTTGATCTCCTCCCGGCAAAAGGGACAAAACGGCACTGCCGCGCGGAAGTAGAGCATCTTCGCAAAGTGCGTGAGTTCCGTGAGCGTGCCCACGGTGGAACGGGAACTCTTCACCGGATTGGTCTGCTCCACGGCAATGGCCGGGGGGATGTTCTCGATGGCCTCGACCCGGGGGCGCGGAAGGCGCTCGAGGTATTGACGCAGGTAAGCGGAGAAGGTCTCCACGTAGCGCCGCTGCCCCTCGGCGTAGAGCACGTCGAAGGCGAGACTCGACTTGCCCGCCCCGGAGACCCCGGTGACGCAGATCACCTGGTGCTGGGGGAGCTCCAGGTCAAAGCCCTTCAGGTTGTGCTGTCGGACCCCGCGGAGCCTAATTCGAGGGGACATCTTGCGCTGGTTCACGAAGGAAGGAACAGAACTTCTCCCAGCCCTCCCGCTGGATGACGGTGCCCAGCCTCTCGCCCCGGCGGCAGAAGGTCTTGTAGAAGGAAAGGACCTTCCTCAGGAGCTCGACCACGGTGGCCTCGTCCGCCAGGCTGCGGATCTCGCGCGCCAGTTGCGGATGGCGCCCGAGTTTGCCGCCGACGAGCACGCGATAGCCCCTGGCCTCGGGCACGAGGACCTGCTTGGGGCAGGCCCGAATGCAGAGACCGCAGTTGAGACAGCGCTCGGCGTCGAAAAGCGGCCAGCGGTCGTTCACCGTCACCGCCCCCTCCTCGCAAACCTCCTCGCACACGCCGCAGCTCACGCAATCGCCCGCCAGCGTGGGCACCATTTGCCCCACGAGCCCGAAGTCGGCGATCTGCACCTGCGTGCAGGCGTTGGGACAGGCCGCCACCGCCACGCGGAAGCGGAACTTCTTGCGCGCCTGGGGCGCAATGGACGCAAAGAACTCCTCGAGCCTGGCCTCCTCGAGCACTTCCTTGAGCAGGGGGATCACCGGCTCGATCTCCATGGCGGCCATGGGGCAGGCACTGCTCCGACAGACCCGAATCTCAAAACCCGGCCCTTTGATCATGACTTGAGAACTTAACCGTTTAGCCGGCCTTTCTCAACGAAGAGCGGGCCCGTGGCAAGTTCCTTCACGGTGCGGAATAATTATGACCATGCCCAAGAGCGCGACGATGCCGGGAAAGTTTCAACTGGTGAGCCAGTTCGAACCTACCGGGGACCAGCCGCAGGCCATCGAGACCCTCGTGCGCTGGATCAACGAGGGCGTGCGGCACATGGTGCTCAAAGGGGTCACGGGCTCGGGGAAGACGTTCACCATGGCCAACGTCATCGCGCGGGCCAACCGCCCCACCCTGGTCATCGCTCCGAACAAGACGCTGGCGGCCCAGCTCTACAACGAGTTCAAGAAGCTCTTTCCCTACAACGCCGTGGAGTACTTCGTCTCCTACTACGACTACTATCAGCCCGAAGCCTACATCCCGGCCTCGGACACCTACATCGAGAAGGACGCCTCCATCAACGAGCTCATCGACCGCCTGCGGCACTCGGCCACCGCGGCGGTGCTCTCGCGCCGCGACGTGATCGTCGTCGCCAGTGTCTCCTGCATCTACGGCCTGGGTTCGCCTGAGGAGTACTCGCGCATGCATCTCTATCTCCGGGTGGGGCAGGAATACCCGCGGGAACGCATCTTAAGACGCCTGGTGACCATGCACTACGAAAGGCGGGACTACGACTTCACGCGCGGAAGCTTCCGCGTGCGCGGAGACGTGATCGAAATCTTCCCGGCCCACGAAGAGAAGCGGGCCATCCGCGTGGAGCTCTTCGGCGACGAGATCGAGAGCCTGAAGGTCATTGACCCCTTTCGCGGCAAGGTCCTGGGGCGCATCGAGAGCGTGACGATCTTTCCGGGCACCCACTACGTGACCAGCGAAGACCGCCTGGAGCGCGCCATCGAGGGCATCAAGGAAGAGCTCGCCGAGCGGGTGGCCTGGTTCAAGGAACAGGGGCGCCTGCTCGAGGCCGAACGCCTCCTCAAGCGCACGCTCTTTGACCTCGAGATGCTCGAGGAAATGGGCTTCTGCCACGGCATCGAGAACTACAGCCGCTATCTCGACGGCCGCGCCCCGGGCGAACCACCCTACACCCTGCTCGATTACTTCCCGGACGACTTCCTCATCTTCATTGACGAAAGCCACATCACTATCCCCCAGCTCCAGGGGATGTACCGCGGGGACCGCTCGCGCAAGGAGACCCTGGTGGAATACGGGTTCAGGCTCCCTTCGGCGCTGGACAACCGGCCGCTCACCTTCGAGGAGTTCGAGGCGCGGGTCAACCAGGTGATCTACGTGTCCGCCACCCCCGGGGACTACGAGCTCGAGAAAGCTGGTGAACACCTGGTCGAGCAGATCATCCGCCCCACCGGGCTCATGGACCCGAAGATCGAAGTGCGCCCGGCCAGACATCAGATTGACGACCTGGTGGCGGAGATCAAGGAAAGGCTCTCCCGCGGCGAGCGGGTGCTCGTCTGCACCCTCACCAAGCGCATGGCCGAAGAACTCACCGAGTACCTGAACGACCTGGGGATCAAGGCCAAGTATCTGCACTCGGACATCAAGACGCTTGAGCGCGCCCGCCTCATTCGGGACCTGCGGCGCGGGGCCTTCGACGTGCTGGTGGGGATCAACCTCCTGCGGGAGGGGCTCGATCTCCCGGAGGTCTCGCTCGTGGCCATCCTCGACGCGGACAAAGAGGGCTTCCTGCGTTCGGAAAGGTCCCTCATCCAGATCGCCGGCCGCGCGGCGCGCAACGTGAACGGCACGGTCATCCTCTACGCGGACACGATGACCGAGTCCATGCGCCGGGCCATGGAGGAAACCGAACGCCGGCGCCGCATCCAGGAGGAATACAACCGCGAGCACGGCATCGTCCCCCAAACCATCAAGAAGGGGCTCGAAGACGCCCTCTCGCGCTTCTACGAAGGCGACTATCTGGAGCTCGACGAGCTGGTGGCAGACGAGGAGAAGTTCGAGGACCTGGAAGAACTGAAGCGGGCCATGAAACAGACGGAGAAAGAGATGCGCGAAGCGGCGAAAAAACTCGAATTCGAGCGCGCCGCCGCCCTGAGAGACCGCCTCTTTCGTTTGAGGCAGCTCTATCTTGAATGGACTTAATTTTCCGTTTGGTAATCCTAAACTCTATGTTATCCTGTCTGACGAGATGATCGTAGCCTCACCCCAGGTCGTTCCCGCACCATCTCCCCTTCTTTAGCTCCCTTTCGTCCTCAAGTAGAGGGGCGGCTTCGATTCTCTCAGAGAAATTCAAAACAAAGGAGTTTTTACATGCGCAAGGTAAAACCAGGAGACGTAGTCAGCATCCACTGTGTAGGCCGCCTGGAAAACGGCGAGGTCTTCGAAACCACCGAGGGAGGTCCTCCCTTCCAGTTCAAGGTGGGTTCCCCGGAGATCATCCCCGGGCTTTCGGAGGCCGTCATCGGCATGAGCGAAGGCGAGGAGAAAGAGGTCGTCCTCCCGCCGGAGAAGGCCTTTGGTGAGCGCGACGAGCGCCTGGTCAAGGTGGTGCCGCGCGAGGCCCTTTCCCTGGACACCGAACCCCAGGTGGGCATGATGCTCAACCTGGTCTTCAACACCGAACAGGGAGAGATGACGCTGCCCGCGACCATCACCAACATGGACGACAAGACCATCACCCTCGATCTCAATCCCCCGCTGGCTGGTCAGACGGTGGTCTTCCAGATCAAAGTGGTTGAGATCCAAAACGGGGAGGAATCCTCGGAATCTCCCATCATCCAACCGTAAAAGGGGCGGGGCACCGCCCCGTGCTCAAGGTCTTCTCATGATGAGCAAGACGCTCTGCCAATTGAGCACGTAGTAGATAATTATCGCCGCCAAGATCAGGAATATTATCCCAAAGAAGACATCCATCACGATGGAGGGACGAAAGGTGTTCGTCTCGATGTCCCTTTCCACCCGGATGAAACGCACCACCGCAAGAAAACCCACCAGGGCACCCAGGCCGATGAAGATCACTCCCAACAGATTCGAAATTTCAAGAGATGCCGAGGAAGAGGCCATGTGAAACTTCTTGACTTCCAGCCAGAGAAACATGGAAAACTTCTCGATCAGGAAGCCGAAACCCATGATGGCGATGGAGGTCCGTATCCACGCCAGGAACGTGCGTTCGTTGGCGAGGAAGGTGCGCCTCTTGGCGAGAATGGTGCGCTCCCAGGCCAAGAGGGTGCGCTTGTCCACCTTTTCGTCGCCTTTCTTCTCCAGCCCCTTGTCCGGGGAAGACTCACCGTCCACGTCGAGCCCCTTTGAAGCTTAAGCCTTGAGTTCCTCGAGGCGCTTGATGTTTTCCCGAATGCGGGAGAGCTTTTCCTCAAGCTCCCTGGCCCGGGCCTTTTCCTTTTCTACCACCTCTTGCGGGGCCTTTTGCAGGAACTTCTCGTTCTCCAGACGGCCCTTGACCCGGTCGAGCTCCTTAAGGACCTTCTTTTCCTCCTTGTCGAGCTTCTTGAGCTCGGCGGCCACGTCCACCAGGCCCTCCAGAGGGACGAAGATCTCGGCGTCCGTGAGCACCGCAGAGGCCGCCCCTTTGGGCCGCTCTCCGCCTTCGCGGATCTCCACCTCCGAGACGCGCGCCAGGAGCTTGATCATCTCCGCAAACTCCGCAAACAACCGGCGGGCGTCTTCCTTGTCCGCGAGCACGATCACCCGCAGCGAGGCCGAGGGATGGAGGTTGTAGTCCGCCCGGATGGCCCGGATGGCCACGATGGCCTCCTTGATGCGGTCGAGCTCCGCCTCGAGCTCCTCGTCCTCGAACTCGGGAAACGGCTGGGGATAGGGCGCGATCATGATGGATTCGCCCTCGTGCGGAAGCGCCTGCCAGATCTCTTCGGTGACAAAGGGCATGAAGGGATGGAGCAGGCGCAAGCTGGTCTCGAGCACCTGGAGCAACACGTTCTGAACAAGGGCCCGCTCCTCGCCCTCGCGCTGGAGGAAGAGCTTGGACATCTCCACGAACCAGTCGCAGAACTCGTGCCAGAAGAAGTGGTAGATGGCCAGCGCCGCCTGGTCGAACTCGTAGGCGTCGAGCGCCTCGCGCACCCGCCGCACCGTGCGCGAGAGGCGCGAAAGGATCCAGCGGGCCTCCTTGGGAAGGTCCTCGGCTTTGAGGTCCCGCTTCTCGAAACCCTCGAGGTTCATGAGCACGAAGCGGGCCGCGTTCCAGATCTTGTTCACGAAGTGGCGGAACCCTTCGATCCGCGACTCGGCGAGCTTGATGTCGCGGCCCTGGGCCGCCAGCGCCGCCAGGGTGAACCGCAGGGCGTCGGCGCCGTATTTTTCGATCATCACCAGGGGGTCAATGACGTTTCCGCGGCTCTTGCTCATCTTCTGGCCCTTTTCGTCGCGCACCAGGGCGTGGATGTAGACGTCGCGGAAGGGAATGGCCCCCATGAAGTGGAGCCCCATCATGAGCATCCGCGCCACCCAGAAGAAGAGGATGTCGAAGCTCGTGACCAGAAGCGAGGTCGGATAGTAGAGCCGAAGCTCTTCGGTGTCCTCCGGCCAGCCCAGGGTGGAAAACGGCCAGAGGGCCGAGGAGAACCAGGTGTCCAGAACGTCTTCCTCCTGGACGATGTTCTTCGAGCCGCAGTGCGCGCAGGCTTCCGGATCTTCCCGCGAAACCGTCACCTCGCCGCAGTCCTTGCACGTCCAGGCGGGCAGACGATGCCCCCACCAGATCTGGCGCGAGATGCACCAGTCGCGGATGTTGTACATCCAGTCGTAGTAGAGGTTCTTCCAGTTTTCGGGGATGAGGCGGGTGAACCCCCTTTCCACCGCGGCAATGGCCGGTTGCGCCAGGGGTTTCATGCGCACGAACCACTGCTTGGAAAGGAGCGGCTCCACCACGTCTCCGCAGCGATAGCATCTGCCGAGCACCACCTCGTAGTCTTCGATCTTTTCGAGGAACCCCCGGGCCTCGAGATCCTCGACGACCTTCTTGCGGGCCTCGAAACGATCAAGCCCGGCGTAGGGACCGGCCTCCTCGGTCATCCGGGCGTCTTCGTCCATGACCTTGACGAAGGGGAGCTTGTGCCGCTGGGCCATCTCGAAGTCGGCGAAGTCGTGGGCCGGCGTGACCTTCACCGCGCCGGTGCCGAACTCCGGATCGACTTCTCGGTCGGCGATGATGGGGATCTCGCGCCCGATGAGGGGAAGCTTGATCTTCTTGCCTATCAAATGGCGATAGCGTTCGTCCTCCGGGTTCACCGCCACCGCGGTGTCGCCGAGCATGGTCTCCGGCCGGGTGGTGGCCACCACGATGTGCCCCGAGCCATCCACCAGGGGATAGCGGATGTACCAGAGATGGCCGGCGGTGGGTTCGTGCTCGACCTCGATGTCCGCCAGCGCCGTGTGACAGCGGGGGCACCAGTTGATGATGTAGTCCCCGCGGTAGATGAGCCCCTCTTCCCAGAGGCGCACGAAGACCTCGCGCACCGCCCGGGAAAGGCCCTCGTCCATGGTGAAGCGGAGCCTCGTCCAGTCGCACGAACAGCCCAGCCGCTTGAGCTGCTCGATGATGGCCCCGCCGTATTCTTCCTTCCACTTCCAGACCCGCTTGAGGAACTCTTCACGGCCGAGATCGTGCCGCGAAAGGCCCTCCTTGGCCAGTTGCCGCTCCACCACGTTTTGCGTGGCGATACCCGCGTGGTCCGTCCCCGGAACCCAGAGGGTATCGTAGCCGTCCATGCGCTTGTAGCGGGCCATGATGTCCTGCAGGGTGGTGTTCAGGGCGTGGCCCACGTGGAGCTTTCCGGTAACGTTCGGCGGCGGGATAACCATGGAAAAGCGCGGTCTATCCTTGGCCAGCTTGGCCGTAAAAAAGCCCCGTTCCTCCCAGAAGCGGTACCACTTCTCCTCCACGCCACGAAAGTCATACGCCTTAGGCAGCTCCTTCACCGGAAAACCCTCCCGAAATTTTCTGAGACCAAACGGTTATATACCCCTTTTTTGGCCCCCGAAAAAGCTAAAGAGGCCAAAAGGGCAGGAGACGAGAGACGAGCTGGGGGGCAAAGAGGTGGATCAGGGCCCCCAGGGAAAGGAAGGGACCAAAAGGAATGGCAAAGGTCCTCTTTTCCTGCACCCGAAAGAGGAGCGCCAGAAGGACGCCTGTGAGCGCCCCCACCAGCGAAGAGATGAAGACCACGGGCACGAGGCTCCTTACGCCGAGAAAGGCCCCGATCATGGAAAGGAGCTTGAGGTCCCCGCCGCCTAGACCCTCCCTCTTGGTGAAAAAGTAGTAGAACTCCGCCACCAGATAGAGCCCGCCGGCACCGCACAGGGCCCCGAGCAGGGCCTCGAGCGGGGTGGTCAGCGGGTTCCACGGTGAAAACAGGAGCCCCAGCACGATCCCCGGAAGGCTTATCTCGTCGGGGATGATCTGAAACTCGAGATCAATGAGGCTCACCACCAGGAGAGCGGCGGTGAAGGCAAAGAGGAAGAAGTAAGGGATCGAGAAACCGAAACGAGCCACCAGGGAGAGCGAAAGGAGCGCGGTGATGAGCTCCACCGCGGGATAGCGCTTGGGAATCGGGGCCCGACAGAAGCGACAGCGCCCGCGCAAAAGGAGATAGCTCAGGATGGGAATGTTGTCGTACCAGCGGATGGGCGTCTTGCACGAAGGGCAACGAGAGCGGGGGGAAACGATGGACTCCCCCCTGGGCAACCGATAGGCACAGACGTTGAGGAAACTTCCCACCAACGCCCCGAGGACAAAACCCAGGACCAGATGAAGAGGATGAGGTGTGGTCATCTCCGCGCCGTGCTCCCCAAACGTTGATAGAGTTTTCGCGCTTCTTCGAGGATGGGAAAGATCTTCACGAACTTGGCGTAAACCAGATGCAGGCGCCTGGGGAAGTAGATGAACTCAACACCCATCCCCAAGCGCGCCGGCGTGCCGTGATGAAGCACGATGCCCGTCACCGAAAGCGGCCCCACGCAGGGAAGAGAGAGCACCAGATTGACCTTGGTGCCCCGCGGCAGGAGCTTCTCCTTCGGGGCCTCGATGAAGCAGCCCCCGAGAGAGAGATCGCAAAGCGAGACCTGTATCTTCCTCTCGTTGAGAAAAGCGGGCAACCGACAGCAATACCGCGGATACTTACGTCGGTCTATCTCCGGAGACATGGCCTGCATACTACTACCATCGAACCTTCCGAAAAAGCTCTTGACCGCGGCCCCGAAAGACGTTGACGTCGAGACCGCCGTGCTGAAAGACCGCCACCCGCCAGAGGGGAACCCCCTTGAGGGGTTCTTTGTCCGGAGAGAGGAAGACCACCACCCAGTCCTTGAACCTTTCCCTCACCACCTTGGCCAGGAGATGATAGGCCGTCTTCGACAGGCGCTCACCGTAAGGCGGGTTGGTGACCAGATAGCCGAAGGGGGCTGGCGGGTGGAGGTCACGCACGTCGCAGATCTCGAAGCGCACGAATCCGTCCACCCGCGCGGCGCGGGCGTTTTCCCGGGCGGCTTCCACGGCCTGCACGCTTATGTCGCTCCCCAGGATGAGGGCCTCTGGCGGATGCACCCTGGTCCGGGCCTCCGCGCGCAGTTCCTCCCAGAGAGAGGGATCGAAGTTGCGCCACTCCTCGAAGAAGAAGGAACGATGAAGCCCCGGTGCCAGATCAGCGGCCATCATGGCGGCCTCGATGACGATGGTCCCGGTGCCGCAGAAGGGGTCGAGAAAAGGCGCCCGATGATCCCAGCCGGAAAGAAGGACCAGGGCCGCAGCCAGGTTTTCCCGCAGGGGAGCAGGCCCCGGCGCCACCTTGTAGCCCCGCTTGAAGAGATCGCGCCCGGAGGTGTCTATCCGCAGGAGGACCCGATCACGGAAGAGGCGCACCACGATGAGCGGGGCTTCTTCGTCTTTGGTCAGTTCGAGTTCGCGCGAAAGCCGTGCCGAAATGCCCTTGACCACCCGCTCGGCCACGGCGCCGGAGTGATAGAGCCGCGACTTGCGGCAGGTGGCCCTGATCCTCACCTTTTCGGCGCGCGAAAGATAGATCTCCCAGGGGTAACGCGCCACGCGCGAGACGAGCTCCTTGAAGGAGACGGCCCGAAACTCCGCCACCTTCAGGAGCACCCGCGAAGCGGTGCGCAACCAGAGGTTGGCCAAATAGAGCTCGCGAAGCCCGCCGCGGAAGGTGACCCCTCCGGCCTCCATGTGCGGCGAAAGCCCCAGGAAGGAGAGCTCCCCGGCCGTCACCTTTTCCAGACCCGGTGGGGTGACCGCAAAGAGTTCAAGGACTGTTTCCGCTGGTTTCGCTCTTTCCATGACAGCTCTGATAGAAGGGGCAACGACGACACTCGGCGATCTTCTGGGCGTAGATGCCCATGGGTCGGCCTTCGCACATGGTGCCGGCAATGGCCCAGCAGATGCGGCCGAAGTAAGGATAAGCCGGACAGCGGCGCGACGGGTCCTTTTCAATGCCGCACTTGAGGTATTCCCAGCACGGGGTCTTCTGGTCCTCCTCCTCGCTCTGATAGGGAAAGTAGAGGGTAAAGGTCGAACCCCGCCCCACCTCGCTTTCCACCCGCACGAAACCGCGGTGTTCCTCCATGATCTTGCGCACGATGGTGAGCCCCAGGCCCGTGCCCACGCCGACCTTTTTGGTGGAGTAGAATGGCTCGAAGATGAGATCTATCTTCTCCGGCGGGATGCCCGGGCCGTTGTCCTCCACCGAGACCGTGGCCCAGGTGATCTCGTTGTGAAAGGCGCGGCCCGTGCGCACGCGCACCCATCCTCCCCGTCCCTTCTCGGCCACGGCGTCCAGGGCGTTGGTGAGGAGGTTCTCCACGGCCTGCTTGACGCTCGGCGGGTTGAGATACACGCGCGGGACGTGGGGATCGTACTCCTCAAGGAGCTCCACGCCTTCGGGGAGGGCAAAACGCCGACAGAACTCCACCGCCTCCCGCACCACCTCGTTCAGGTCTCCGCGCTTGAGTTCGTGGGCCATGCCCGAGGACAGGGCGAGGAGGTCGCGCAGGATGGACTCCAGACGCGAGGCCTCGTGGAGGATGATGCGCACGTACTCCCTCTCCTTGCTCCCTTCAGGGACCACCTTCTCCAGGCGCCGGGCCATGCCGCCCAGGGCGGTGAGCGGGTTTCTTATCTCGTGGGCGATGTCCATGGTGAGACGCCCGAGGGCGGAGAACTTCTCGGCCTGGATGAGCTTGTCCTGCATGCGCTTGAGGTTGGCCAGCGAGTCTGCCAAACGCCGGTTCAACTCCTCGATCTGCTCCTTGTCGCGGCGAAGTTTTTCGGAAAGGAGCCCCAGAGGCACGGCGATGAGATAGAGGAAGGAGACGCGCAGGGCAAAGTCGGTCCAGTGGATGGTGGCCAGATGGGGCCTCACGTTGAGGAAATAGAGAAAGGCCGAGACCGTGGCCACCAGGAGCCCGAAGCGCAGGCCGAAGTAGAAGGCATGGAGGGCCGTCAGCAGATAGTAGCCGAGAAAGAAGCTGTTGTCGTAGCGGCTGATGAAGTTCACGAGCGAAAAGACGAAGGCCAGATCGAGAACCAGGGAGACCACGTAGATGCGCCGCACCTGTTGGGGGAAACGCCACACCGCGACGAAGAGGAGGAGGCTGTAGAGGGAAAAGGCCACCAGCGCCTTGATCAGGGCCTCACGTTCACCGGGAGAGACCGGGGCCAAGAGGAGCCACATCGTTCCCCCGACCACGGCCACCAGCCGCAGGGCAAAGAAGAGGAGATCAATAGGAGAGAGGGTCTTTCGGCCCCTGGCCCAAAGACGAGAAAAAAACGCCTTCAATATCCGTCACCCGTGGCAAAACGCTGAAACATTGTTATTTATAAAACTTTCTCTCACAAATCGCCAATGGCCGGAGGGCGAACCATGCGCCATGTAAGACGTGTCCTAGATCTGAGCCGCGAAGAGATCCTTCATCTCCTCTCACGGGCCTTGGAGCTCAAGAAGAGGATGAAGAGCGGGATTCCGCATCGTCCCTTGGTGGGCAGGGTTATGGCCCTGATTTTCGAAAAACCCTCGACCCGCACGCGCGTCTCCTTCGAGGCCGGGATGCAGCGCCTCGGCGGCACGACCATCTTCCTTTCGCGAAACGACCTTCAACTGGCCCGCGGGGAACCGCTTTCCGACACCGCGCGCGTGCTCTCGCGCTACGTGCACGCCATTGTCGTGCGCACCTTCGGGCAGGAGGTGGTCGAAGAACTTGCCCGCTACGCCGAGGTGCCGGTGATCAACGGCCTTTCCGACAAGCATCATCCCTGCCAGGCCATGTCCGACGTGATGACGGTCATCGAGAAGAAGGGGGACATCCGCCATCTCAAGGTGGCCTGGGTGGGAGACGGCAACAACGTGGCCCATTCCTGGATGGAGATGGCCGCCCGCCTGGGGTTCGAGCTCTGGCTCGCCTGCCCGGAAGGCTACGACCCTGACCCCGACATCCTCAACGAGGTCCTCAAGATCGCGGAAAAACCCATCCGCATCGTCCGCGATCCGCAAAAAGCGGTCAAGGACGCCGACGTGATCAACACCGACGTGTGGGCGAGCATGGGGCAGGAAGAAGAAGCCGAAGAGCGCCGGCGCATCTTTGCCCCCTATCAGGTGAACGCTGAGCTTCTGCGCCACGCCAAGCCTGACGCCATCGTGCTCCATTGTCTCCCGGCGCACCGCGGGGAGGAGATCACCGAGGAGGTCCTCGAAGGGCCGCAATCCGTGGTCTGGGATCAGGCGGAGAACAAGATGTGGCTCCACATGGCCCTTCTCGAGTGGCTCCTGCGCTAGACTCCCCTCTCCGGGCCGTGGATGGTATCCTCTAGTCCATCATGGGGCAAATCAAGAGCATCCGGGCCCGGGCCTTTCTCCCCACCCTCATAGGAAACGTCCCCCAGGAAGAGCTCTTCTCTCCGGAAACGACCTTCGTCTTCCCCACCCGCCGCGCGGGGCTCTTCTTTCGCTACCACCTCTGGCAAAAGGACCCGAAGCCCAAGTTCCTGCCGCGCATCGTGAGCATCGCCGATCTGGTGAACGAACTGGCCACGAAACTGGACCCCCGCCCCCTGCTCCCCAGGGCAGACCAGGCCTGGATCCTCTGGGAGCTGGTCCGCGAGCGTCCTCCGTTTGCCGAAGTGGCCCAGAGCTTCGACCGGTTCTTCCCGTGGGGCCTGAGATTGGCCGAGGTGCTCGACCAACTCGACCGCGAGATGGTAAACGCCACGAACATCCCCTATCCTCCGGAAGAGGAGCTTCCCGCTGAAGCGCGCCTCTTCCTCGAACACCTGGGGGAGATACAGCAGGCCTTCCGCGAGCGCCTCAACGACCTGGGGCTCATCACTTCGGGGCTTCGGCTCCGGCTCCTGGCCGAGGGGATAGAAAGCCTCCCCTTCCCCGAAGGGCCTCTTCATCTGGCGGGATTCTTCATGTTCACCCGCGCGGAGCGCACCATCTTCAAGCACTGGCTCAACCGCGGGGCAACCCTCTGGTGGCGGGAAGATCATCGCGGGCTTACCGACATCTTCGCCCGCCACGAGCGCTACTTCGGGCTCAAGGCCGAACCCGTGGGGGACCTGCCGCCGAGGCCGGAGATCCACTTCTACGAAGCCCCGGACGTGCACCACGAAATCAAGGCCCTGGTGAAGCGCCTCCCGGCGGAGATCTCTGCGCCGGACGACACCCTCATCCTCCTCTGCGCCGCGGGTCATCTCATTCCCCTGCTCTACGAGCTGCCGGAGGAGATGCCCGTAAACGTGACCCTGGGTTATCCCCTCTTCCGCACGCCCCTGGCCAACCTGTTCGTGCTCTTCATGGAGCTGGTGGAAGGCCGCCAGGGAAGCGAAGTCTACGTCCCGGCCTATCTGCGCCTCATCAAGCACCCCTATCTGCGCGGACTTAAGGCCGGAGACAAGCCCGCCAGCGTGGTCTTCCACCTCCTCGAGGAAAGGCTCCGCGACCACGGAAGCCCATACCTTTCCCTCGAGGCCATCGAAGGCCTCACCAACGAGCGGGACTTCCTGGTGCGGTTCCATCACGAGCTGGTAAAACCCTGGCTCCGGGTGGAAACCGCCTACGACCTGGCCCAGGTGTTGCGGCGCACGGTCTCGCGCGTGCTGGCCCCGCGGCTTGAAAAACTCACCCAGGACGAAACCCCGGAAACCCTCCTCGAACGGGCCTTTCTCTTCGCCTTTGAGAGCGAGGTCCTTCCGAGCCTGGAGCGGGTCTCCTTTGCCCGCGTGGGCCTAAGACCGAAGACCCTCTTCTCCTTCCTGCGCGACCTCCTGCGAAACATCCGGGCCCCGTTCGAAGGGGAACCGCTTGAGGGCCTCCAGATCATGGGGCTCCTCGAAACGAGGCTCCTCTCCTTCCGCCGGGTCATGGTGCTCGACGCCAACGAGGGTTACCTCCCCTCGGTGGAGGAGATAAACCCCATCCTCCCCGAAGGAGTGAAACCCCTCCTCGGTCTTCCGCCGCGCGAACGGGAGGAGATCATCGAGCGCTATCACTTCTTCGGTCTCGTGGACGGGGCCGAAGAAGTGCACCTCTTCTATCAGAGCACGATCAGCGGCAAGGGAGAGACCCTGGGCAAGAAGCTCCGCAGCCGCTACGTGGAGAGGCTCCTCTGGGAGGACGAGGAACAGGTTGGCCGCCTACTCCCGGAAAAGGTGACCTTCATTCCCCTGAGGATCCATCCCGAGGCCTTCCGCCGACAGGAGGCGATCCCCAAAGGGCAGGCGGAAAAGCAGGCCGTGGAGGAGCTCCTCCGCAACCGAGACCCGGGGATCTCGGCCACTTTCATCAACACCTATCTCACCTGCCCGGCCAAGTTCTACTTCCAGTATCTCCTCGGGCTCTCGCCGGCCAAAGAGGTGGCGGAGTTCGACGCCGCGGAGCTGGGAGAGATCGTCCATTCGGCGCTAGAGGAATACTTTCGTCCCTTCCTGGGGCGTCCCTACCTCCCCCACGAGGACAACGACGCCGAGCGGCTCTTTGCCCTGTTTCGGGAGTTCTTCGGCCTCTCCACCCTCTACCATCGCCTGGGGCCGGAGAGGCGCTTCTTCGTGGAGGAAACGGCCCTCTTCCGCCTGAAGAACTATCTCGAGTTCCTGCAGCGGGTCCATCCCCAGGGGTTCTACATCCTGAGCCTGGAAAAAGACTTCACCAAGGAATGGCAGGGCCTGCGTTTCTTCGGCCGGCTGGACCGCCTCGAGCGCCGGGGGCAGATCCTCTACGTGCTCGACTACAAGACGGGGCTCTACGTAAAGACCTTCCGCCCCAATCATCTGGAAGAAAAGCTCTTCCCCTACGATCCTCCGACCACCTTTGGGGCCGAAGACCTCTTCGACCTCAGGGAACGCGTGCTCGACATCCAGCTCTTTCTCTATCTCTTCCTCACCCAGGACGAAGGGGCGGAGAACGCCGCCTTCCTGCAACTGGCAGCCGGCAACCTCCGGGACATCGAAAAACCCCTCTTCCCCGAGAAAACACCGCTTGAAGAGGCCAAGAAGTTCATGCACCACCGCTTCCCCCGCCTGCTCGACTATCTCCTGCGGCACATGATCGAAGCCGACGCCTTCTACGCCACCCCGGAAGACAAGCTCTGCAAGTTCTGCGACTTCAAGCTCTGTTGCGAATGCGCCCGCTATTGAAGGAAGGCCAGCACCTGCGCCGGGGTGATCTCTTCGAGGCACCGCACCCGGTCGCAGCGTCGCCTGAAACACGGGCTACACGAAAGAGAAGGAGAAAGCACCACGTGGTCACGGCCGAAGGGCCCCGTGCGCCAGGGAGCCGTGGGACCGAAGACGGCGATCACCCTGGCCCCCACCGCCGCGGCCAGATGCATGGGCCCAGTGTCCACGCTCACGACCTCGCGCGCCTCCTTGAGGAGGGCGGCGAGCTCCAGGAGGTTCAGTTTCCCGCAGAGAGAGACGGCGCCTTCCACTCCGGAGACGATCTCGTCCACGTAGGGGATGTCTCCCGCGGCCCCCACGAAGACCGGCTGCCGATCCCGCCGGAGGAGCTCCCGGGCCAGTTCTTGCCAGTAAGATTGGGGCCATCGTTTGGTCGGCCATCGCGCGCAGGGGATGAGCACCACGTACGGCGAACGCAGGCCGAACCTCCGCGAGACCCCTTCGGGCAGCGGAGGCAAGGGGAATCTGGGCTCTGCGGGCTCAATCCCGAGGGGGATGAGGGCGGAAAGATAGCGCCTTACGGCGTGTTCATCCGGATCGTAGGGCGGCAGAAGATAGTTGTAGAAGTGCGTGCTCCCCTCTCGATGGTTGGCAAAACCGGCCTTGAGGCGCGCCCGCGCAAGAGCCACGAGAAGAGCGCTCTTCAAGAGCCCCTGGAGATCGAGCACGAGATCGTATTCCTCCTTGCGCAACGCCTCGACGAAACGCGCGACCTCCTGCCCCACGCCACGCAGATCCCGGCGCCAGCGGGCAAGCCAGTCGCGGCGGCGGGAGACGAAGAGCCTTTCGAGCAGGGGATGCGTCTCGAGGAGGGGAGCCGCCGCTTCCTCCACCACCCAGTGGACCTCGTGGCCGGCTTCCTTCAGGGCCGCCAGGACCGGAAGCGTCTGGACCACGTCTCCCAGGGCGGAGAGCTTGACGAGGAGGATCTTCATCCTACTTGAGGCGGCTCAATATCTTCTGCGCGGCTTGCCAGAGATCTTCGGCCACGATGTCCGGCGTCACGCAGGCCAGGGCCTTTCCTTCGCGATGGAGCAGGCGGCTCAGGTCTCGCCGGCCGTACCCGGTGAGCACGAGCACGCTGGTTGCCCCGAGGTTCTTGCCGAGGGCCACGTCCACGTCGCGATCCCCCACCACGAAGGCGCGCTTGAGATCGAGACCACGCTCCTTGGCCGCGCGTTCCGCCAGATCGGTCTTGGGCTTGCGGCAGGAACACCCCTCTTCCGGATGATGCGGGCAGTAGTAGATACCGTCGAGCTCCACCCCGTGTTCGGCCAACAATTCCTTCAAACGCTCGTGGATGCGCGCCAATGTCTCCTCATCGAAGTATCCCCTGGCGATGCCGCTCTGGTTGGTGATCACCACCAGGGCGAGACCGGCTTCTTTCAGGAGGCGCAGGGCCTCGGGAACGCGGGGAAGGAGCTTGACTTCTTCAGGGTGGCGCAGATAGCCCACCTCTTCGATGATGGTTCCGTCACGGTCAAGAAAGACTACCGGTTTCACGCGTCACCTCCAGACACGCTCTCAAAACGTCGGAGACCTGGATCTTTTCGAAACATTCGTAGCCGCGCGCGCAGGTCCGCGAAAGGCAGGGACTGCACGGGACCTCTGCGCGAACGACCTTGGCCCGGGGATTCAAGGGCCCGGTGGCCTCGGGGTCCGTGGATCCGAAGATGGCCACCTGGGGCCGCTTGAGGGCCGCGGCCACGTGCATGAGCCCGGAATCGTTGCTCACGAAGAGATCGAGGGTTTCGATGATGGCGGAGGCGGTGGCCAGATCCGTTAATCCGCAGAGGTTTCGGGTGCGCGAAAGATCCCGCGCGAGTTCCTCTCCGGCGGCGCGTTCGGCAGCCCCGCCCAGGATGACCAGGGAAAACCCCTTGCGCCGGAGATGATAGGCCAGGGCGCGAAAGCGGGAAAGGGGCCACTTCTTGGCCGGCCCGAAGGCGGCTCCCGGCGCAAGCCCTGCTCGGGGAGGCGGAAGATCGGAAAGGAGGGCCGCGGCGCGCTGGCGGGCGGCCTCGGAAAGAAAGAGCCTCAGTTCGCGATCCTCCACCTCAAAGCCCAGGGCTTCGAGAAGGTGCAGATAATAGTCCCGCTGATGGAGCTTTTCCTTCGGCGGGGAAACGGCGCGGGTGAGGAGGAACCCCCTTCCGTCGGTGCGATACCCCCATCGGTTTTTCACGCGCGCCAGAAAGAAGAGAAGGGCCGAGGAAAAAGAGTTCGGGAAGAGAATCCCGGTTTCGAAACGTCCCCGGAGACGGCGCACCGCAGAGAGGAGACCGCGCCGTCCTGCTTCCACGGGTTCGAGCTCCCTCACGTTGGGAAACACGCGGAAGAGAGAAAGAAGGGGAGGCCGGGCCACGAGCGCCAGACGCGGATAGAACCGGGCCAACGTCAGCAGAGTAGGTGTGGCCATGACGGCGTCTCCCACCCAGTTGGGAAGTCTCACTAATATCTCTTCGGTCCGG
>Ga0256835_1000049_pt1 | contig 107417 bp, 89 predicted proteins | sample PIR30metaG_FD_185972 | JGI IMG/M metagenome (GOLD analysis project Ga0256835, IMG submission 185972) | Hydrothermal vent microbial communities from East Pacific Rise, Pacific Ocean - PIR-30 | ecosystem: Environmental > Aquatic > Marine > Hydrothermal vents | place: Pacific Ocean: East Pacific...
GCCAAAAGGAAAACAGTGACAACGACGACCAGGACCTTACCGGCGATCAGCAGGAGGCCCTGGAAAAAATAATGGCCGAAATAGAGGCCGGCGGCGACAAGCAGCAAAACGGCCAAAAGGAAAACAGTGACAACGACGACCGGGACCTTACCGGTGATCAGCAGGAGGCCCTGGAAAAAATAATGGCCGAAATAGAGGCCGGCGGCGACAAGCAGCAAAACGGCCAAAAGGAAAACAGTGACAACGACGACCAGGACCTTACCGGTGATCAGCAGGAGGCCCTGGAAAAAATAATGGCCGAAATAGAGGCCGGCGGCGACAAGCAGCAAAACGGCCAAAAGGAAAACAGCGACAACGACGACCGGGACCTTACCGGCGATCAGCAGGACGAGCCGGAAAATGACCCTGCCGATGAAGCAAAGGCGGCCACGGCCGAAGTATCTGCGGTCAATCCGGAGGAAAGTGAAAAACCGGCCGGAGAAGAAGTCGCCGGCGAGTCTCCCGCGGAAACCGCCACAGACGACATGTCTGCTGACAATGATGTCGAGAATGAATCTTCTCCGCCGGAAAAAGAGCTTGATCCGGACGATCTGGAAAGCGAGTTGGCAAAACTTGTCGACCAGGCAAACTCCATGCTGGACGAAGATGAAGAAGATGAAACCGTTGAACCGGTCGAAGACTCCCATGGTCAGGAAAGTTCAGGCGGCCCGGAGGACGAACCTTCAGCCGATACCCGAGGGCAGGGTTCAGCCGAGCCCGAGCACACCGGCAGCGAGCCGGCAGACCCGTCCACGGCAGAAAAAGAAGATAGCGACAATGACGACACCGACAAATCCCCACCTGAGCAAGAGGACGACGGGCATTCCCCGGCCGAAGAAGACGGCAGGGTGTCTTTCGATCCGGTATACCTGGACGAGGTGAAGCCGGAACCAAAGGGCAGGCCCAAAAGCAAATTGGGCAAAAAATCTGTATTGGTTTTCACCTTCGCCATCCTGTTTGCCGCCGCAATCGGCACTGCCTTGTATGTCTGGCTGGGGCAAAGGCCAAAGGCCGCCCCTCAGACACCGGCGGCAACTCCAACCGGCAAAGATGCGGTTGCGCAGGCCGAAGATATTCAGCCCCGGGACAGCGGTGAAACCGTCACCGCCCCTTCCCCGTCCGAGCAGGATATTCCGGTCGTTGCCATGCAGACACAAACAGGCGGCAAAGCCATGGTTGCCGAAACTGCCGTCAGGGCGGTCGACAAAGTGGAGCCGGCGGACGTCCCGGCTCAGGTTGCTTCCGGGCTGGACACCTGGCTTGAGAAACTCGATATCCTGCGCCGGGAGATCGGCGCCAAGAAGGATGAAATCATCAGCCTCAAACAATACTACAGGAAACGGATTGCTGAAAAAGAGAATGAAATCGCCGAAATTGTGTCCCGCAAGCACATACAGTCTTATTCCAAAGCCGTTGCCAACACCAGGATCGAGTTGGCCTTGAGAGCTATCCAGCGCCGTTATGCATACATTGCAAAACTCGATTCCCCACTGCAACGCCTGGAAGCTGTAGATGAAGAGATACTGTACTATCAACGCCTGACACAGATATACAAGCTGATGTCTGGAGTAATTTCCGCCTTGCCGATAGAAGAACTCGAAAAAGAACTTGAATCCGTATTCGCCGGAAATACAGAAGTAATAAAAACACTCGGCGTGCGCGGCGATGAAGTCCCGCTGCTTCCGCTTGAGACAGTCTGGAAACGGGTCTACTCGGATATCGCCGGCAACAAATCACGAATAACGTATGACAAGGCCGACAAGTCGAATAAAAAAATCTGGAAGCAGATCTGCGATGGCGACTTCCGTCAGATGCACAAATTGACCCGGCTAAGCCCCGAAGCGGCAAAGTGCCTCCTCAACTGGCCGGGCAAGGATCTTTACTTAAACGACGTAAAGGAGCTTTCTCCGGAAGTGGCAAAGATTTTGTCCCGGTGGCCGGGAGAATGGCTGAGCCTGAACGGAATAACCGAACTTGCGCCGGAAACTGCCCGTTACCTGGCCATGTGGCCCGGCAAACGGCTGTCCCTGAACGGTCTGGCCGAATTATCGCCGGCTGCCACGGCCGAATTGTCGAAATGGCAAGGAGAACAACTCGAAATGGTGGGGCTAAGGAAAATCGGACGCTGGGACAATTACGCCACCAAGCTGTTTTTGTCCGAAAGTCTGCGGCGCAAACTTGAAACCGTTCAGTGACGTGACAACAACCCCAAAGCCCCGGGAGACAAAAATCATGCTACCTGAACCGCAACCCGGCACCGCCGCAAATACCGGCGGAGGGAACCGATCACCATTTGCGGCCGGCCTCAGGCGTTTGAGCCACGGCCTTCGGAACAACTTCCGGCCGGGGCTGACGGCCTGTCTGCCTGTGCTTATAGTACTCCTGGCGGCCGCCGCACTGGCGGCAGACCAGAAAATAGATCTGTTGCAGCAAAAGATAGCCGACCTGCAGTTGCTGGACAGCGAACTGGAGCGCCAGGTATCACAGGCGGCGGCTTTGAAGTCGAAACTGGTTGAACGGAAGCATGCCCTGGAACAGGAACTTGTCGATCTCAACCAACTGTTGAAATTACGCTCGTTCAGGGATGCGTCCCAAAGGCCGCGCTTCAAGTACGATCTGAAACTGATTGCAATGCTGAATGCCTACATCGATGCTCTGGTCAAAAAGATAGATTTTTACCAGATAGGACGCGACAAAGTCGCTTTTCTCCTCCAGCTGGCTGAAGACGATATCCGCATGCTCTCGGCCCTCAGTGACCTCAGAATCGAAGCCCTGACGACCCAGATCTCGCTACTGATCAACAGGTATCTGCCCGAGGCGCATGCCATAGTCATCGAGGCTGATGACCTGCGGCCCTGCTCCCCCCGGACCGTATGGAAAAAATTGGCCTCGGGCGCCTCCGGATAGCAAACCGCCGCCGCGCGAGCCTTTCCGGTTCAGTCGACCACCGGCATGATGGCCCACTTGATGACCGGATTTTCCGTGCCGGGATAGCGATCCAGGCACAGTATACCGCCGTTTTGCAACCTGAAAACCGGGGGCGTGGTCGTTCCGAAAATCATGTAGGTCACAAACTTTTCCAGAAACGGCAGATGGCCGACAAGCATCAGGTCCGAATCCAGATCGACCCTGGCGGCAAAAGCAGCTACATCGTCCAGGGGGGCAAGACCTGAAACCTTTTGTACGGCTCCGGACGGTTTCAGGATTTCAGAAATAAGCTCGGCCGTCTGAAGAGCCCTTTGTTTGCCACTGTGCCAAATTGCCGATAATCGCACCCCGTAACCTGAAGCCACTCTGGCTATCCGCCTCACGCTTTGGCGGCCCTCCGGGCTGAGCCCTTTCTCGGGGTCCTGCTCCTCGGGCAAGCTTTGTCCGTGTTGCACTATGTACAAGGCCATGGTATCTTCCCCTTCCTGTTTGATTGCTGTTCAGGCCGGCTTTCGTTGTCTTTGGGAAACCGCATGCTTTTGAAATTGCAAAAACCCAAAAGGGAGAACCAGAATCATGCATGCATTCCACCCGCCGCCGCACTTGGCTCATCCTGTTGTTCAGACCATGGCAGGTTCACTGCGGTGGCGTGCCAGGGGGCTTACTGCTCTGGAAAGATCGACTTTTTTCAAAATAATCGAGACCGGCGCGGGCGTCAAGCTTCAGGCCGCCGTTTCCCGGCCGGCTTCCGGCCGGGGGCCGCTGGTAATTCTCCTGCATGGATGGGAGGGTTCGGCCAATTCTGCCTACATAGTGACAACGGCCCGTTTTCTTTTTGAAAACAGTTGGCACGTTGTCAGGCTGAACTTACGGGATCACGGCGCTACCCACCACCTCAACACCGGCCTGTTCTATGCCTCCCGACTGGACGAGGTCTGCGACTCCATTGTTCATATCTGCCGCAAATGGCGGGGGCTGCCGATAATTCTCTGCGGTTTTTCCCTGGGGGGCAACTTCGCCCTCAGGACTGCGCTGCGCCTGAGCATCGGCCGGAGCCGCATCCCCAACCTGGCCCATGTCGTTGCCGTCAGCCCGGTCATAGACCCGGCCAAAACCACCAAAGCCGTGGACAATACCCGGCTGATCAGGAGCTATTTTCTCTTCAAGTGGCGCAAGTCATTGATAAAAAAACAACAAGCCCATCCCGGCCGTTACGATTTCGGCCGGATCATCAAAATGGACCGGATTGAAACAATCACCGCCGCACTTCTCGAGCGTTACAGCCCTTTCGAGAACACAGAGGCCTACTTCGACACCTATACCCTCACCGGAGACCGCCTGGGACCGATCCGGATTCCCACCACCATCCTGACCGCAGCCGACGACCCGATAATTCCGGTGGAGGACATCTACGGTCTCAGGACGGGTCCCGCGGTCAGGAAAATAGTTCTGCGCCGCGGAGGGCACAATGGATTTGTCCGGGGATTGTCAAAAGGCGCCTGGTATTTCGACTGCCTGAAGAAACTGGGCGAACGGGCAATGCGGATCTGAAGATGGATCACGGCGGATTTTCGCTTGCCAGGAGCCGCCGCACTCTTTTGAAGCCGGCGGCTCCTGTGCGCAGCTATTCGGCTTGCAGCTTGTAACCTGACGGAACCTTGAAAAGGGATCTTGGCAGGTGTTTCTTCTTTTTTATTTTTTTCAGGGTGCTCACCATCTCACCGCCCATGATGCGGGTCACGGTTCTAACCGGAAAGCCGTCTATCTTCTTGATGATCCCGGAAATATCCATGTTCTTCATCATCGGATTTGACTGGTACACCTTTTCAGCCTTGGCGGCGATCTTCTGCATTTCCTTATAGCCCTTGATCTTTTTGGTCACCCAGTACTCATTTTCGGACATCATGAAATTCACCAGAACCTTGCGGCATTTGTAACCCGCAATGGTCTTGGTTTCATTGGTCGGGATGACTTTTATCTGTTTCATCATGTTTTTCATCATCCCCATGAATGCCTGGGCCTGGGGATCGTTCTGCATCTGCTGGTCGCCGCCCATTTTGGCAAGGTCGATCTTCTGGTATGTCTTTTTGGAGGTATCCAGGATGTAGGTAACCTTTTTGTCGAAATCGGTAATGGAAACCTGGTCGCCCATTTCTGTTCTGGACGCATGTGAGGTTATATAGTTTTTGGTAATGATCTTGGATTCCTTCTGGCCCGGCACGCCGCGAGAGACCTGCTCTGTTTCCCAGTAAAGGTCAGCAAGCGCCACAGAGGTCACCAACATCACGTTAACCAGTACGATAAGGCTTACCAGGACCGACTTTTTTAAAAATTGCATTTGATGCTCCTTGTGAAAAGTTAAAACATGATCAGCCCCGAAGGGAATTCTAGCTCCGACCATAAACCGGCGCCCCCCGCGGCCGACCGGCAGGGGAATCACCGGACGGCTTAATAAGTACGGCAAAGCTCCCCGGCAGTCAATAGGGGATCAGCCGCCTGCCGCGTTTCGGCCGGGCCACCGGCGACACGGCAGCCGCCTTTGGTCATATTCCAAAAAAAAATCATTTTTTAGAATCAGAGTGTAACCTCCTGCCACTGTCTGACTCTACAAGTCCGAACGCCATAACCACTCCATTCTCAACCTCCTGTCTTGACACACCGGGCCCAATGGGTCCGGTGTGTTTCTTTTGGCCGCCGGACTTTGCCGCTCCGGTTTGCCTTTACAACATTTTTGGTATAGATACACATTTGCGGGTCCGAGACTTTCGGCGGGCTCATCATACCTGGAAAATTTAATCGGGACCGGGAAACGGCATGTCTGACAAAAAACAGATCAAAGGTTATGTCAAAACAGAAACCCTCCTGCTTTCGGTCAGCCTGGCTTTGGTGCTGGGTTTCATTGCCGGAGTGGCCTTCACCGTCTACCGTTCGGCACACAATCCGATGCTGCCTCCGGCCGGCCGGGAGCCTGCCGAACAGATCGAGCCGGCCAAAATCTCGGAAATAAAAAAGCTGCAGGACCGGGTGGCGCGCTCCCCGGAGGATGTCCGGGCCTGGACCGAGCTGGCGCATCTGTACTTCGATACCGGCCAGAGGGAAAAAGCCATAAAAGCCTATGAAAAATCCTTGTCTCTGGAGCCGGCCAGACCCGATATCTGGGTCGACCTGGGAGTGATGTACCGCAGGCAGGGAAAAATCGACAAGGCCGTGGAATGTTTCGACAAAGCTCTCGAAATCGATCCCGGCCACAAAATTGCCCTTTACAACAAGGGCGTTGTACTGATGCACGACCGCAACGATGCCCGGGGGGCCATCGAAGCCTGGTCGACACTGGTCAGAATAGACCCCGAGGCAGAAACGCCCGGAGGCATGAAAATCAAGACACTGCTGAAAGAGCTTGAAAAAAGGCGAAATTAGTCCCCGCCTTCGCCGTCGTGACTCCAGCCTGCCAGGCCATACCAAAGAATCATCGTCCCGATGGCGGTGACGGCTCCCGAGACAATACCCACGGCCCGGATACCGCCTTGTTGCCAAACCAGCCCGCCGCCGGCAGCGCCCGCAACCCGTCCCAGGCCGGCAGCGGCGTAAAAAGCCGCCATCATCGTGGCCCTGCTGCCCGGCAAAAGTTCGGTCGCAAGGCAAATACCGCATACCATGGTGAATTCAAAGGCCAGAAACAGAAGAAACAGGCCGGCCAGGGCCCCCCTGGGGCCGGCTCCGTTGAAAGGCAGGACAAAGTAAGCCGCCACGGTCACCATGGAACCGGCGACAACCGATCTTTTAAGTCCGAATCTGTCCCCGGCAAAAACCGTGAAACTTTCCGCCAGCATTTCCGCCAGGCCGATGAGCCCAGTGCTCAGCCCCAGGGCCACGATTCCCATGTCAAAGGAAGTTTCCAGCCAGGCCCCGTAGACAACGAACAGATTGTCGTTTGCCAGGCTGACCATAAAGGCCCACACCATTGCCCCCAGGACAGCCTTTTTCTGCTTCACCGCCGACAGACCGGCAATGAAATCCCCCCCGGTTGCACCCGGGTGGCGGGCCGCGTCCTTTTCGAAGACAGCCCCCAGCGCCACCAGACCGGCCAGGCTCAGGCCGGCAATGATAAAAAAAGGCGCCCGCCATCCCCAGCTGTCCATTGCCAGGGCTGCCAGGGGAATGCCAACCAGCGTGCTGCCTGACCATGCAAACTCCAGGCTGCCGATGGCCGCACCGCGGTTTGCAAAAGCCACCTGCCGTCCCAGGTAGGCCTGAACCGCCGGATCATAGATGGTTTTGGCAAGCCCCGCCATTGTCAGGGCCGCCATCAGTCCCCAGTAAGAGCCCGAAATACCGGCCCATCCCATGCCCAGGCACAGCAAGCCCATTCCGGCAAGCATTACCCTGCGATAACCGGCCCTGTCTATCAGGGGGCCGGCGGCGATTCCCAGCACGGCTGTCATCTGGTTGACGGCTATCAGCGAAGTTATGGCCGTCAGGGGAAGGGCCAGCTGGCGGCTGAAAACATTGGCGAATGGATAGACGAAACGGCGGGAAGTGTTGAGCAGCAAGCGTGCCAGGGTGGCCGTAACCACCTTGAGCAAAATTCCGCCGCGCGCCTGAGCGCCGGCCGGATCGGCGGGCTGACAACCCCTGTCTGTCGAATGCACGCTCGAAGGTCCTTCCCAAAAAAGGCCGGCGCCAGCAACGCTGCATCCACCGGCCGGGATTCTATATGCCGAAAAGGCAAACCGCCACCTGCCGGGGGACGGCTTTATTTGTGCCGCCCGGCAGACAAGGGCTCCGGGCATTCAAGTTTTTACCGCCTGCAGGGCCATGGGCAATGAATCTATACCATCTCCCGGAGTTGCTGTTTCGAAAAGCTGTACGCCTTATTGCAAAAATGGCATCTGACAACAACCGGGAAAGGACCGTTTTCAGCCAGATCTCTCAGCTGTTCGGCCCCCAGCATGGCCAGCATCGCCCTGACCCTTTCCCTGTTGCACTGACAGGCAAAAGAGATCCCGCGCCGGGACACGATCTTGGGTTTCAGGGCTTTGAATGCTTCACCGACCATGTCCTCGGGGCGCCGGCCCCCGGCCACCTCCTTGCCCAGCGAAGGCATATCGGCCACCATGGCTTCAAGCCGCGCCACCAATTCCGGTTCGGCACCGGGCATGGCCTGGAGCAGGAGACCGCCGGCTCCTTCCACCTCTCCTTCCCGGTCGAACTTCACACTCAGGTTGAAAGCCGTCGGAATCTGTTCGGAGGTCAGGTAATAATAGGCAAGATCCTTGGCCAGACTGCCGTAAGCCATCATCACCCGGCCTTCATATGGGCGGCGGGCACCTTCGATGTGTTTGGTGACGGTTATGAAACCGGCTCCGAAAAACGGCCGCAGGTCAAAACTGTCCAGCGGTTTATCCACCGGTATGGGAACATTTTTCAGGTAGCCTCTGATCTGCCCGCAGGCATTGGCCTCGGCCACGAGTCCCTTGACCGGTCCGGAGCACTCCACCTTGACGGACAGATAATCGCGGCCTTTCAGTCCGGTCGACATCAACCCGGCCGCCAGCAGGCCATGGCCCAGGATCAGGGTTTCCAGGATGCCCAGCCCGTGGCTTGCACGCATCTTTTTTACCATGGCGGTTCCGCTGAGCAAAGCGCCCCGCACGGTATCGCCTGCCAGCATGAAACCAAGCAGTTGATCTCCGCCGTCGTCCTGACCGGTGGACGGTTCCTTACCGGTCACCCCGTCTTTTGCAGGCTTTGCCATTGTTCTGTAACCCGGCAGTTTGAGTAAGAATTGACGGGCCCTTTACCGGCACCCGTGTCTGCGTCTTTCTTCAGGGCAATGCCAGATGACCGCGCCTGTTTTTGGCCCAGGCTTCTTCGGTGTGCCTGTCGTCCACCGGCCTTTCCTCGCCGTAGCTGATGGTGGTCAGACGCGCCGAATCGATACCCTGCCCGATCAGGAAACTCTTTATGGCGCCGGCCCTTTTCTCACCCAGCCCGAGATTGCGTTCGTTGCTGCCCCGTTCGTCGCAATGCCCTTCGATGATCACCTTTACCCGGGGATGGCGCCGCAGCCAGTCGGCCTTGCGCTCCAGTTCCGCAACCGCCGGCGGTTTCAGCTCGGCACGGTTGTAATCGAAGTAGACATCCTCGTAAAAGATACGGATTTGCTCCAGATTTTCCAGGTATGCCCGGGTGTCGCGGGCCAGGCTGTCCGGATCTATCACCGTTTCGGCGGCAGCCGGCGCGGCCTGCCGGACCGGCTCCTGAACCGCAGCCGGTGCAGTCTGTGACGATCGGGAAGCACAACCTGCAAACAAGACAGCCATAATAACGGCTGCCGTCAAGCTTAGAGAACCTGATCTTGACACCATCCCCGCCTCCTTTCGTTAATGACATTTTACAGTCTTTTAACCGCTTTGTCATATTCTCAGGCAAGTTCTGGCGGCCTGCAGATGTGCGCCACAGTCGGTGACAGAACATTTTTCCAGCTTCATGATCTCAGTAAAGGCCTTTTCCGGCGATTCCTGACGCCGTACCAAAACCAGCCGGTACCAGTAGGGCAGTTCGTAACGATGGACATCCAGAAGCCGCATGGCTCCGGCTCGAACAGCGGCCATCTGCTTCCTGAAACGGGACCCTGCGCCCTTTTGGACAATCATTTCTTCCAGAATCCCGATTTCCGCGGCAAGCCTGTTTTTCGCCTTCCGGTAACGCCCTATCGGAACGAACCACATGCGCACCATTATATAACCGCACATTCCGGCGATGAAACTGGCCGTAGCCGCAAGGTACAACGGATTCATTCCGACCCTTCCAAACCGCCGTCCGGCATCATCCACTGCAACCGGCGCTCGAAAACAGAATCGACAAACTCCAGATAATCCTCTTTGCGCCTGAGCCTGTGGATCCGTTTCAAAATTTTACGGCCGTCGGCAAGCCACATTGAAAAGTAACTCCACAGACCCTTCATCTTGTTCAGAAGATGTCCCGGACCACTCAGAATGCTTTCGTAGCCTTTCAACAAATCGTCGTGAAAAGCCCTGAATCGTTCGGTCTGCCGTTCTTTCCGAAATGACCGGCCGCGGATTCTGGCCGGCAGAAAAGGATCGGCAATTATGCCCCGGCCGATCATCCAGCGGTCAATGCCGGGCAGCCTGCGGCTGATCCTGATCAAATCCCCGGCCGTAAAAATATCCCCGTTATAGACGACGGTATGTCTCAGCTGCGCGGCCGTGCGCTCGAAAGCTTCCAGATCCACCTGCCCGCCGTACATCTGGGCAGCCGTCCGGGGATGAATTATGACGCCGGCCAGGGGGTAGCGGTTGAAAACCGGAACAAGCTCATCTATTTCCCTGCAGGTGAAGCGTCCCAGCCTAGTTTTGACAGAAATCCGCATCCCTGCCGGCAAACCGGACACAACCTCTTCCAAAAAGGCGTCGACCTTGTCCGGAAACGGGAGCAGCCCGGCTCCCCTTCCCTTTTTTACAATCCTGGCAAAAGGGCATCCCAGATTCCAGTTGACCTCCCGGCAGCCTATCTGTGCAAGTCCGTCTGCCAGTATCAGAAAGCGCCCTGCACTTTTCGAAAGGATTTGCGGCGTAACCGGAAGAAGCCGGTTGTTTTCCGGAAGCAGGTCCCTGAGATGGGTCGGTTTGATCCGCCGGCCTTCGACGGTGGAAAGAAACGGGGCCACGGCTCCGTCAAGGCCTGCGAAATGCCGAGCATGGGCATTTCTGAAAACACAATCGGTTATTCCCCGCAGGGGCGCCAGGAAAATTATCGGCCCGGCTTGCTTCATCCCTGGAACTGTTCGGCCAGCGACGCAGCCCGGGCAGCCGCCACGCGGGCCGCATCGCCCAGGGCGTGTTTCAGCCTGAACCAGTAAAGGGCGGACCTGGAGCCGAAACCGCACATCACGCCGCCTTCTTTGAGAGGACGGCCGAAATTTCTGATTTTGGCCGCCATAAGTCTGCCGTTGCTGACGTAAAAGACCAGATTGTCCGCCAGCTGACTGCGAAATTCATCGGCGGGAATAAAATTCACCCTGGTTATGCCGCCTGCCCCCACATCAACGCCACCGACTTTTCCCACCTTAATTCCGTTGAAATAGACCGTCTCCTCGAACAGCAGAGGCCGGCGATCAAACATTATGCTGATTCCGTCTTCTCCCGCAGGCCGGATGCAGCCGCTGATGACCATCAGCGCCAGGACAGCTCCCAGGACGGCTTGTCTGCCAAGTTTCATTTTCCCTCCCGCACAGATTTTTGACGGCCCCGCCGGCAGCAATCAGCAACCAAACCGGCGACCCGAAACAACTGGCAGGCTACCATATCCGGCGCCCAAATGGCAAGCCTTCTGCAACCGCCTGCTGCCGGCGGCCCCCTGCTGTTTCGCAGCCGGAAACGGCGCCAAAGTCCGCAGTCTCCCCCATGATCGTTTTCAGCCCATTGCGAACCTTGTACCTGGTAACAACTTCAAGGCAGGAACACAAACTGCCTTTTGTTGCACTGTCCGTCCGCAAGGGCCGATTGAAACCATCTCCTCCGGTGGCGGTCGGTTACCGTCTTGACAAAAAGCCGTCAAAGACATAAATATCTGTCTAACTGTTTAACTGTTTGACCTTTACGGCCCGCGGAAACCGCCTGCTTTGCAAGCGGCAGAAAAATCAGGCACCGGAGACAGAAGTAATCTTTTGTCTCGTTGTCCCGCAATCAAACCCGAACCGGCCTTTGGGGAGGCGGCAGTTACCCCGGTACCCCATGGATGTAAAATTTAGAAAGCCCAAACCCAACAGGATCTTCCAGCACGTGGTGGCTGAAATCCAGGCCGCGATTCTCGATGGCCGTCTGAAACCCGGAGACCAGCTGCCGCCGGAAATGAAACTCAAGGACATGTTCGACACCAGCCGGGGAACTATCCGGGAAGCCCTGAGAGTGCTGGAGCAAAAGGGCCTTATCGACATCAGGACCGGTGTCTCCGGCGGCGCCGTCGTCCGGAAGGTCGACACCCGCCAGATCACCGAGAGCCTCAACCTGCTGATCCAGGCCCAGAACGTGTCATTCGATCAACTGGTGGAATTCCGCGAAGCGGTCGAAGGGATAGTCGCCGGGCTGGCCGCAGAACGGGCAAAACCGGAGAACATTCAGCATCTGCGTGAGCTGATGGCCTCCGCCGACAGGCTGCTGAAGGAAGGCTCCGGTCACTGGCGGGAGCTTCTCGACATAGATGTCAAGCTGCACATCGCCATCGCGGAAGTTGCCGGAAATCCTGTCTTCGTTGCCGTACTGAAAATGGTGCATGAAAACATCCTTGACTCTTTCGAGTGGTTCGAGCTGGAAAACAGCCACGTTCTGCAAGACAGTTTCCAGGATATGGGGCAGCTGATCAGGGCCATCGAAAACGGGCAGGCCACCGAAGCCGGATCACTGGCCCGGTATCATGTGCGCAAATTCCACGATTACCTGAAACGCGGATTCCGGAACGAACAGTAGCCACCGCCAAAGACAGACGCCACCGCAGCCGGCGGCAGTCCATGCCGCCGCCTGTCACCATTGCAAACAGATGCACGAAGGAACGGGAACATGAACCAGAAAGACTATATCAAACTGGAGCAGCAGTACGGGGCCCACAATTACAAGCCCCTGGATGTCGTCCTTTGCCGGGGTGAAGGCGTGTGGGTCTGGGACGTTGACGGCAACCGGTACATGGACTGCCTTTCCGCCTATTCGGCAGTCAACCAGGGGCACTGTCATCCGAAAATCATGGCCGCCATGATGGAACAGGCCCGAAAACTGACCCTTACTTCACGCGCTTTCCGCAACGACCAGCTGGGGCTTTTTTACAAGGAACTGTGTGAGCTTACCAATTCTCACAAAGTGCTGCCGATGAACAGCGGGGCCGAAGCGGTCGAAACCGTGATCAAGGCTGTCCGCAAGTGGGGCTACCAGGTCAAGGGGGTCGCCGGAGACAAGGCTGAAATCATAGTCTGCGAAAACAACTTTCACGGGCGCACCATAACCATCGTCGGCTTCAGCACCGACCCTGCTTCCAGGGAAGGCTTCGGTCCTTTCACACCCGGTTTCAAGATCATTCCCTTCGGGGATGCCGAGGCACTTGAAAACGCCATCGGACCCGATACGGTGGGATTCCTGGTGGAGCCCATCCAGGGTGAAGCAGGGGTTGTAATCCCGCCTCCGGGTTACCTCAGGCAGGTCAGGGAAATATGCAGCCGCCACAACATCGTCCTGATCCTGGATGAAATCCAGACCGGACTGGGCCGTACGGGCAAACTGCTGGCCGAGGAACACGAGGGCATCGAGGCCGACCTGACCCTGGTGGGCAAAGCCCTTTCGGGAGGTTTCTACCCGGTCTCGGCGGTCCTGTCCAACAGTGAAGTCCTCGGTGTGCTGCGTCCCGGCGAACACGGCAGTACTTTCGGCGGCAACCCCCTGGCCTGCGCCATCGCCAGAACGGCCCTAAAGGTTCTGACCGAGGAGAACCTGATCGAAAATGCCGCCCGGATGGGGGCTTATTTTCTCGAAGGATTGCAAAAGATCGAAAACCCCAAGATCAGGCAGGTGCGGGGCAAGGGGCTCTTGCTGGCTGTGGAATTTTATCCCGATGCAGGCGGCGCCCGCAGCTATTGCGAACGCCTGATGCAAAAGGGACTGCTGTGCAAAGAAACCCATGACAACATCATCCGCTTCGCACCGCCGCTGGTAATCGACAGGCAGCAGGTCGACTGGGCCCTGGAACGGATTGCGCCCGTGCTGGGTTCCTGATACATACTTTTAAAGCTTGCCGGACTTGCACGGCACACCGCCTGTCAGGTGCAGACACCGGGGCGTAAACAAATGCGCAGCTTGACCGCGTGACAATCTGCAAAAAATTTGAAACGCTTGATTCAGGCTGATATATGTCGACCGAAGCGGACGACTCGTCGGTTCACAGAAAGGGACTTGGAATGAATAAAGATTTTCTTCATGTCGATGACTGGGACAGGGAAACCATCCTGTCGGTTCTTGATCTGGCGGCCCAGGTAAAGGCCCGCTTCGCCGCCCGTGAAAAATACCTGCCTTTCGAGGGCCTCACCCTGGCCATGGTGTTTGCCAAACCTTCGGCACGCACCCGCATATCTTTTGAAACCGGCTTTTTCAGACTCGGCGGCCACGCCCTCTACCTTTCTCCCTCCGACATCGAAATCGGCAAAAGAGAGGCCATAAAAGACATCGCCCGGGTAATCAGCCGTTACAACGACATGCTCATGGCGCGTCTTTTCGACCATCGCCATATCATCGAACTTGCGCGCTACGCCGGCATTCCGGTGATCAACGGGCTGACGGACTACAATCATCCCTGTCAGATAATGGCGGATATATTTTCGATTCTGGAACACAGGGGAAACCTGGACGATCTCAAAGTAGCCTACATCGGCGACGGCAACAACATCGTCCATTCCTGGCTCAGGCTTGCCTCCCGCCTGCCCATGCACTTTGCCTGCGCCTGCCCCCATGGTTATGAGCCCGACCGGGCAACGGTCGATCTGGCAAACAATGCCGGCATCTCAACCATCGAAATCGTCAACGATCCGGCCCGAGCCGCCCGGGACGCCGATGTAATCTACACCGACGTCTGGGCCTCCATGGGCAAGAAACACGAATTCGAAGAGCGCAAAAAGCGCTTCCAGGGCTTCACTGTTACCCCGGAACTCATGGCCCTGGCCAAACCCTCGGCCTGTTTCATGCACTGCCTGCCGGCTCAGCGGGGATTCGAGGTCACCGACCAGGTCATGGAATCAGAGGCGTCCATAATCTTCGACCAGGCTGAAAACAGGATGCATGTCCAAAATGCCATCATGCTGAAACTCATGAAAATGATTTAGAAAAAATCTTCATCGGCAAAGCCGTGCCTGCAGGTCGGTCGATAACGGCCCAAACGGTCAAAAGTGGATTTCCCGGCGGCGGTCAGCAAGGCGGATCATGCCCGGGCCGTCTGGTGTAAACCGGCCGGCAATTCAACAAGGAGACGATTATGATGGTGGAAAAGGTCATCATAATGGGAGCCGCGGGAAGGGATTTCCACAACTTCAACGTCTACTTCAAGGACAATCCCAGATACCGGGTGATAGCATTTACCGCCACCCAGATCCCCGACATCGAAGGACGCCGTTATCCGGCCGAATTGGCCGGCCGGATGTATCCCGAAGGCATACCGATTTTTCCGGAGGAAGATCTCAGGCAGCTCATAGAGACCCACAAGGTCGACCTGGTGGCATTTTCTTACAGCGACATAGCCTACGTTGACCTGATGCACAAGGCTTCGGTGGCCATGGCGGCCGGAGCGGACTTCATCTTCATAGGGGCGACCTACACCATGCTCCGCTCGGCAAAGCCGGTCATTGCCGTCTGCGCCGTCAGAACCGGCTGCGGCAAGTCCCAGACCACCCGTTATGTGTGCAACCTGCTGCGCAGGCATGACAAAAAGGTGGTCGCCGTGCGCCACCCAATGCCATATGGTGATCTCACCCGCCAGGTCGTCCAGCGTTTCAGCTCCTATGCCGATTTCGATGCCCATGACTGCACCATCGAGGAACGTGAAGAATACGAGCCCCTGGTCTGCCAGGGGATCGTGGTCTATGCCGGTGTGGATTACGAGCAAATCCTGCGTCAGGCCGAACAGGAAGCCGACGTTATCGTCTGGGACGGAGGTAACAACGATACCCCCTTCTATTATCCCGACGTGCACATAGTGGTCTTCGATCCTCACCGGGCAGGACATGAACGGCTCTACTTCCCGGGCGAGACCAACATGCTGATGGCCGACATAGCCGTCATAAACAAAGTGGACAGTGCTTCCAGGGAAGATGTGGAAAAAGTCAGGCGGAGCATCGCCGCCCTGAACAAGTCGGCCGACATCGTTCTGGCAGAGTCTGAAATCCTGGTCGACAAGGGCCGGGCCATTGCCGGAAAGCGGGTCCTGGTCGTCGAGGACGGGCCGACCCTGACCCATGGCGAAATGTCGTTCGGCGCCGGCGTCATCGCCGCCAGACGTTACGGAGCCGCGGAAATCGTAAGCCCCCGGCCTTTTGCCGTGGGCACCATCAAGGAGACCTTCGCCAAATACCCCAACGTTTCCGATGTTCTGCCGGCCATGGGTTACAGCCGGCAGCAGATCGCCGATCTTCAGGAAACCATAAGAAAGACCGACTGTGATCTGGTCCTGTTTGCCACACCCATCGACCTGCCCAAACTGGTCAAGATAGACAAACCTACGGCCAGGGTAAGGTATGAATACAAAGATATGGGTGACCCCAAACTGGCCGACGTTCTTTTGAATCGTCTCGGCAGGATTTGAACCGGCCCCGGCCTGGACACCGACCTGGCTGAAGCGGAGATTTTCCCCGGGCAACGGTCTAGGATGGACAAGATGAAAAAAGAAACTCTCCTGGTTGCACTGGGCGGAAATGCGCTGATCCAGAAGGGCCAGCGCGGAACCATCGAGGAGCAATTCGCCAACCTGCAGGTACCCATGGCCCAGTTGGCCAGATTGTCCCGCCGCTACCGGGTCATCATCACCCATGGCAACGGCCCCCAGGTGGGCGATCTGCTGCGGCAACAGGAATGCTGCAACGACGTACCCAGGCTGCCGCTGGAAATCCTGGTGGCCCAGACCCAGGGGCAGATCGGCTATATGATAGAATCCACCCTTGACACGGAACTTATGCAGCTGGGGGTGAGCACCGGCCAGCTCATCATAACCGTTATAACCTACGTCGTGGTGGACGAAAAAGATCCGGCTTTCAAGAAACCGACCAAGCCCATCGGCCCGGCCTACAGCAAGGAAGAAGCCGCCAAGATGCCGTATCCCATGCAGAAAACTCCCAAGGGTTACCGGCGGGTAGTGGTTTCTCCCCGGCCGGTGACCATAGTCGAAAAACGGGAGATCAAGCGCCTGATTGACATGGACTTCATCGTCATCTGCTGCGGTGGCGGGGGCATACCGGTCATCAGGGAAGGTCGCAAGTTCTGCGGGGTCGATGCCGTAATCGACAAGGATCTGGCCAGCGCCAAACTGGCCGGGGAATTAGGTGTCGATCTTTTTATCATCGCTTCGGATGTGGAAGGGGTTTTCCTGGACTACGGCTCGGCCCGACAGAAACTGCTGGATAAAATGACCGTCTCCCAGGCCGAAGCCTATATCGGGCAGGGGCAGTTTCCTGCCGGATCAATGGGGCCCAAGGTGCAGGCTGCCGTCAACTTCGTCCGCAACCACGGCAAAAGAGCCGTGATCGGCCACATTTCGGAAATTGAAAAAGCGGTCAATTCCGGGGCCGGCACCGAAATAACGCCATAGCGCTGCGGCCGAGCCGGCCGATACGGCCCTGCCGTGGTTGCCTGCATCAATCTGTGCTTTTGTAATTCAAGACGTTGACATCCCTTTCCGCATTAACTAAACACTGATTAGCATCTACCGGGGGGAAGGAACCTACCTATGCGAATATCGGTGCGTTGGTCCCTTGTAGCCGGTTTCCTTGGCCTTATATGGGGAACTCACCTAATTACAGCCTCGTCGGCTTTCATAACATCTCAAAAAGTTCTGCATCAGCACGCGCGAACGATCATGGACACCGTGGCGGACAAGGCCCGTATCCAGACTCTGGCCTACCTCGAACAGGCACGCCAGGCCGCCGTTCTTACCGCACGCCTGATAGAAACGGGACATTTCAGGATCAGAACCGACAAAAACAACCCGTTGTTCTCCTATTTTAACGACCAGCTCAAACTGCACCCCTCCCTGGCGGGCATCTTCGCCGCCAACCCCAACGGGGACTTTCTGGACCTGCGCCGATCTTCACTGGAAGGCAACTCCGCCCTGAGGATAAAAATCATCAGCAACAGCGAGTCCGGCCGCGAGACCCTGCTGGTCTGGCATACCCCCGGCTGGTCGTACCTGAAACAGAAGAAGGATCCCCGGGACAGCTACGACCCGCGCCGGCGTCCCTGGTATAAAAAAGCCATGGCGGAAGGCAAAACCGTCTGGACCGATCCTTACATCTTTTTCACTTCCCAGAAACCGGGCATTACCGTGGCGACACCCTGCTTTGACAAATCCACCGGCGCCATGACCGCCATCATAGGAGTGGACATAGAAATCGACGCCTTGTCCACATTTTTCGCCGGGCTGAAAATCAGTAAGCACGGCAAGGCCTTTCTGATCGACGGCAAGGGCCACCTGGTCGCCTTTCCCGACCTTTCAAAAATTAGAATCCCCAAAGCCAAGGACAGTGCCCGTTTCCGGCTGGTGTCCATCGAGCAGCTGGACGACCCGCTCAGTTCCAGTGCTTTTGCCGCCATGGGCTTCGAGCGCAACCCGGAAAAGCTGTATACTTTTCCCCTGTCCCGTTATGCGACCTTTCATTACCGGGGAGAAGACTACCTGGCCATGTTCAAATCCCTCGATGAAAGCTCCCTGGGCTGGGCCATCGGCGTCTACCTGCCTTCCAATGATTACCTTGGTGCCATCATTGAAAACCGCCGCCTGAACCTCATGCTCACCCTGGCCATTTCGGCCCTGGCCACGGTGATCGGATTTTGGCTTGCATCGGGCATAATAAGACCGGTCATGAAGCTTGCCGCCCAGGCAAATGCCATCGGGCGCGGGGACTACGACGCCATCAGCCCCATCAAAACCCATTATCATGAGATTCAGGCCACGGCAGATGCTTTCGAACAAATGAAAAACGCGGTTGTCGCCAGCCGCGAAAGATACAAGTCGATCTTTGAAAACATCCAGGATATCTATTATGAAATCGACGCCAAGGGCAAGATAATCGAAATCAGCCCGTCCGTGTACAGAATATACAAATACAGCCGCCGGCAGCTGCTGGGCCGGAACATGTTCTCGCTTTACAAAAACCCCGAAGACCGTTTCGAGATGCTCAAGCAACTGAACGAACGCGGCCGGCTGGTAGATTACGAAGTCATGCTCAAGGCCCCTGACGGCAAAACAATAATAGCCTCGGTCAACTGCACCCTGGCCCGCGACGAGTCCGGACGCCCCAACCGCATCATCGGGTCACTGAGGGACATAACCGCCCGCAAGATGGCCGAAGCCAGGCTGCGCAGATATAAGAACAAGCTCGAAGAAATCGTCAAAAAGCGTACCTCGGCCCTGGAGAAAGCCAATGCCGATTTGAGGGCGCAAATCGCCCAGCGTCATAAAACCGAAAGAGCCCTGCGCCGGAGCAAAGAGCGTTATCGTAACATCCTGGCCAGCATCCAGGAGGTATATTTCGAAATGGATCTTTCCGGCCGGCTCACCTTCGTCAACCAGGCGGCCCTCAAGCTGTCGGGTTACCAGAAAAGCGAACAATTAATAGGCATGCACCACAGCCGTTACACCAGCCCGGAAACAGCGGCCAAAGCCAAAAAGATCTTCGCTGAAATCCGGCGCACCGGAAAACCGGCGGATATAGCCCACTACACATTGACAATAAAGGACGGGCGCAAATGCACAATGGAGGTGTCGGCCTCGCTGATCACCGATTCCAAGGGCAATCCCACCGGTTACAGGGGCGTGGCCCGCGACATAACCGATCGCATCCGGAACGAAAAGGAAAAGAAAAAGCTCCAGTCACAGCTCGAGCAGGCCCAGAGGATTGAATCCATCGGCACCCTGGCAGGCGGCGTCGCCCACGATTTCAACAACCTGCTCATGGGAATCCAGGGCAACGTGTCCCTGCTGCTGACAAAGATCGGCCCCGAATCCGGTCTGCGCCAGTATGTGGAGGCGATTCAGGATTGCGTTGCAAGCGGGGCCAGCCTCACCAGCCAGTTGCTCGGCTTCGCCCGCGGCGGCAAGTACAATGTGCGGCCCATCGACCTCAACGCGGTCATAGATCACAGCCTGCGCCTGTTCGGCCGGACCCGTCGCAGCATAACCATTTCCGAGCAGCTGCAACAGGACCTCTGGACGGTGGAAGCCGACCGCAGCCAGATAGAACAGGTCTTTATGAACATATACGTGAACGCCTGGCAGGCCATTGAAGACACCGGCAAGATAACCGTCCATTCCGCCAACGTTACCCTTGGGGCCGCCGAAGTCAGAGGATACGGGGTGCCGCCCGGCCGGTATGTGGAAATCAAGATAAAAGACACCGGCAAGGGAATGCCGGAAGAAGTCCGAAAACGGATCTTCGAACCTTTTTTCACCACCAAGCAGATGGGACGCGGCACCGGCCTCGGCCTGGCTTCGGTTTTCGGTATCATCAAGAACCATAAGGGATTTGTGAAAGTGGCAAGCAGTCCGGGCAAGGGCAGCGTCTTTACCATCTATCTTCCGGCCGGCGACGGCAAGGCTCCGAAGGCCGTGCCGGCACCACGGGAGCAAAAGGTGGTGCGCGGCAGCGAAACCATAATGGTCGTCGATGACGAAGCATACATATGCGAGGCTTTCAACGACCTGCTCCGGGCCATGGGATATGATGTCATAGCCTGCCAGACTCCGGAGGAGGCCCTGAGAATAATCAAAGACAAAAGCAGGAAGATCGATCTGGCCATAGTGGACATGGTCATGCCGGAAATGGATGGCGAAGAGCTCTTCGACAAGGCGATGCAAATCCGCCCGGAGATGAAAGTAATCATAGCTTCGGGTTACACCAAGGACGAACGGGTAGAAGCAATCGTCAAAAGAGGAGCGTCCGGCTTCATCCAGAAACCATTCGATCCGTCGACACTTTCAGAAGCCATCCGCGCCGCTTTGGACGACACGCAATAGAAGTTGCCCGGAATTGCCGGCATCTGGACGAAAAGTCACGGACATGATAAGCTGAAGGCGTTGCTGTCCGACGGATAACAAAACCTGGATTGAACGATATGACTGTCAAAAAAATTCTGGAAGATTTCTCCCCCCGCGATCATACGCCGGAGGACGGCCCGGGCGGCCGGCGCCAACACCTGGAAAGCCTTTTGGTAAGGATCAACAAGTGCTTTGTGGATGTGATCCTGCCCTCGGTTTTCGCCGTCCAGGAAGACCTGCAGCAGGCCGGCTTCTGGAACCAGCTCAACGTTGGGCAATCGTCGGTCCTTTCCTCGGGCAAACCCAACATCCGCAACGTCGAATTGTATTTTTTCCCGGAACGCATCCAGCAGCTTCCCTTTGAAACATCGGCCCTGGAACGCACATACCGCGCGTCCTTCGAGCCTTCTGCCGATCTGCGCAAAATTTCAATGCAGATCAGGTTCCCCCAGCGTCTCAGCCCGGTCAGGGAAGACCAAATACGCCTGGCAGCCGTTGAGGAAATAAATACCGGCATGGTGGACAGTTTCCTGGAGGAATTCATACTGGGCTCCATAGATGTCTATAAATCAGACCATTTCCTCAGCTGAGCGGCCGCCGGTGCAATCAGGCCCGGCTGGATGTCAGTCCCGGAGATAGGAAGGCAGGAGCGCATTTTCGACAAAGGGCAGACTGTCGGCCGGAGGCGGCTCGAAACCGAACACCAGCTTGAGAAAGTTACGGCATATACGGTAAGTGGCTCCCCATAAAAGCTCCTTGCCGCTTTGTGTTTCAACAACCACGCACGGAAAATCAATCTCCATTGTCGTTCCGTCGTGCCGGCGCGCTTGCGGCAGCCGGAAGCGGGCATAGGCTTTGGGGTTGAGCAGCAATTCAAGGGGGATTTCGATCATTGCGGACACTTCCCAGTTGGGCCGCCAGCGGGCCGACCTTCTCATCCAGCCGCACACGGGAAAAATAACCTTCTCGAACATAACCAGCGGCTGGGACGGCAAGGGACCCAGAATCTCCACGTTGAAAGGGTTGAGCCGGATTTCCTCCCAGGCTTCCCTCAGGGCGGTTGCCGCCATCATCCAGAAGGCGGCTTTGGACGCCGCAAGCCGGAGGCCGGAGCCGAACAGCGATTTGTCTCCGGCCGTTCGGGCCGGCCGGCCGGATCTGCCATGGCTCACGGACTGAACCGCCTGCTGAACCGACACCGCCGGGGCCAGCAGGCTGTCGGCCAGTTTGTTCACCCTGCCGCCGGGGCAGCACAGGTCGCCGGCCTGGGTCACCTGACCGGAGCGTTTGCTCAGCACCAGGCAGACCCGGTCTTTTGAACGGCGGCGGCGATCGTATGCCAAAAGAAACAATACGGCCGAAGCCCGCCTTGCCAGAACCTCTTTCAGGGGCCAGGGGTCTTGCAACCACCACGAGCCGAGGGCGGACCGCACCCCGGCCTTGAAATCTGCTTCAGTATGGACTTCACCAAGGCTTTCCGGCCGCATACGCAGTATCCCCGCTTATCGTTTCCTGAATTGAAAGTTTCAAATTCATGAAACCGCCCATTTTATAATCCGGCCCGAAAGTGCTTGGCAAGCCGGACGGCATGTCTTATTTTGTCCCTCGCGCCTGTTTGACGGCAATAAAGGCGCCCGATAACGATGAATAACCCACGGAATAGGCAATATGAACCTTTTGCTCCCATCGCGCCTTTTCATCGGCCTGTCATCCTTCGAAATGATGGCCATGTTCCGCAGGGGGCTGTTTTACGCCTATCTTTCGATCTACCTGCGCCACTTCCTCGGTCTGAGCGTCACCGAAACCACCCTCTTTGCCACCGCGCCCATGATAACCAACATCGTCTTCCAGACCTTCGTCTGGGGACGGATCTCGGACCGTTACCAGATACGCCGGAGCCTGATAATAGCCGGAGAATGGCTGGCCGCCCTGGGAACGGTGACACTCTGGTACCTGCACCGCCAGACGGAAAATCCGTTAACCGCGGGCCGGATCATAATCTGCGGCCTGGCTGTCATCGAGGTCTTCTGGTCCATGTCCAATATCGGCTGGAGCGCCATGATATCGGACTTTTATACCCCTTCACAGCGCAGCCGCATCCAGGGCCGCCTGGCCAGCATCGGCGGCCTGGGCCGGATGCTCGGTGTCTGGTCGGGAGGATTGCTCTACGACGGTTTTGCCGGCAAATACGCAGGATGGGGGTTTCAGGCCGGCCCTCTTTTCTTCATCGCCTCGGCGGTCATGCTGATCTCGACCGTCCCCCTGTTCTTCATGCCCGAAGGCGGCATTTCAAATCAACGCCCGGCAGCTTCCGATCCGAAACCGGCGCCGGTTGTAACCGGCCGGCACTCGGCTCTCTGGCTCTTTCTGGCGGCCATGGTCCTGATAAACTTCGGCCGCAATGGCATAGCCATCATCCTGCCCCAATACCTGGTGATGGATTCCGGCCTGGCCATAAGCAGCCGCGCCCTGAGCAACGTGGTAAACATTCAGTCGGCCTCCATGATACTTTTCGGCCTGGTTGTCGGCAGGTTGTCTGAAAGGTTCGGGGACAAAAAGCTCCTGCTGGCCGGAATCGCGGCCACCATGGCGGCCTTGCTGATCCTGGCTCTGAGCATGCGGATCGAGATGATCTATCTGGCCAATTTCATCCGCGGAGCCACCGATGTGGTCATAATGGCTACTTCCTACAGCCTGGCTTCGGTCCTCATTCCGGCCGAGCAGAGGGCGCGGCTCTTTTCATTCTATAACGCCACCTTCTTTCTGAGCTGGGGACTTGCCGGCACCCTGGTGGCCGGGCCCCTGATCGACCTGCTGATCGCCTCGGGCCATGAACCTGTTTTCGCCTACCGGGCCTCTTTCGTTGCCGCCGCCGTCATCACCGCCGCCGGGCTGGCTCTGCTGGCCCTCATCTGGCGCCGCCTGCCGCGGTGAAAAGCAAAAGGCGGCATTCCGGCGGAGCAGGGCGGCAAAGATCACGGAGACTGAAACAGATCCGGATATCAGGGTCTGAAGACTTCCATGCCGTCCTTGGTATCCCGGACCACGTATCCCATGGCCTGGATCTCGTCGCGCAAACGGTCTGAAAGCTCCCAGTTCTTTTCCCGGCGGGCCTTCCGGCGGGCTTCTATTTTGGCCAGGACTTCATCGGGCAACCGGCCGGCATCCGCCGCCTTTTCAAGCTTCAGCCCCAGAACACGGTCCCAGTCGTAGACCGTGGCCAGCTTGACTCCCGGTTCCAGACCGGACTTTAGCAGCTCCTGAACCACGGCCATGGCGCGGGGCATGTTCAGATCGTCATTGACGGCTTCCCTGAATTTGTCGCTGAATTCAGGATCTGTACCGGCCGGCTCTGAATCCGACCGCAACGTGCGCACCTGATTCCGCAGGTGGGCCAGACCATTGCGGGCAGCTGTCACGGCATCCTGGCTGTATTCCATCGGCTTCCGGTAATGGGTCTGAAAAGTGGCAAAACGGTATACCAGAGGATCGATCCCCTTGCTAATAAAAGTTGCCTCCAGGGTGAGGAAATTGCCCTCGCTCTTGGCCATCTTTTTGCCGCCGGAAATAATCAGGAAGGCCCCGTGCATCCAGAAGCGGAAAAACTGCTTTCCGGTGGCAGCCTCTGACTGGGCAATTTCGTTGGTGTGATGAACATTGATATGATCCACCCCGCCGCAGTGGATATCAAGCATGTCACCCAGATATTTCATGCTCATGGCCGAGCATTCGATGTGCCAGCCTGGAAACCCGACCCCCCAGGGAGAATCCCACTCCATCTGACGCTTGACACCCGGAGGCGAAAATTTCCAGAGGGCAAAATCGGTTGGATTGCGCTTTTCAGGATTCTTTTCCACCCTGGCCCCTTCCTGGAGGGCTTCCAGGTTCTGGTGAGAAAGCTTGGTGTAATCGGGAAACTTCGAAGTGTCGAAATATATTCCGTCACTTGTCCGGTAGGTGAATCCCCTCTGCTCCAGGCGCTTGATCAACTCTATCTGGTCGGCGATAGTCTCGGTCGCCTTGCACCAGATCGTGGGCTCCAGGATATTGAGGGCGGCCAGATCCTTTTTGAAAGCCCGGGTATAGAATTCGGCTATTTCCCAGGCGCTTCTGCCTTCCCGCCGGGCGCCCTTCTCAAGCTTGTCCTCACCCATGTCCCGGTCACCGGTCAGGTGACCGACATCGGTGATATTCATCACATGTTTCACCTCGAACCCATTGTAGAGCAAAACCCGTTTGAGCACATCTTCGAAGATGTACGTCCTCAGGTTGCCGATATGGGCGTAATTGTAAACCGTCGGCCCGCAGGTATACATCCCCACCTTCGGCGGCCTGACGGGCACGAAAAGCTCTTTTTTCCTGCTCAGTGTGTTGTAGAAGTATAGATCCATGCAGAACCAGCCTGTCTGAGGTTAAATTCCTTTTCAGCCATTAGCTTATGCACCAACAGATGCCCTATTGTCAAACACGTTCACCACCGGCGAGGCCGCGCAAAAAGCATTGCCCCGGATTTCATCGCCCGCCGGTCACGCCGGAAGGAACGGCTCAGCTGGAAACAACCTTGTATTTGAGGCACACGGTGTCTGTATCTATGCGATGACAGTCCTCCAGGGTCAGCTCCATGTCCAGGATAGTGTCGAACAGGCCCGGGCCCTGGCCGAAGAGCCTGGGAGAAACAGTGAGGATTATCTCGTCTATCAGGCCGGCCCCGGCAAAGAGGGAATTTGCCACCGCGCCGCCTGCCAGCACCGCCTGACTGTATCCTTCACGGTAAAGCCCGGCAGCGATCCTGTCCGGCTCATCGGAGGTAAAGCTCACCCCGGCAACCGGCTGCCGGCGGCCGGGATGTCGCGTCAGCACCACGTGTTTTCTTCCCGGCAGCGGGCCGCCGAGGCTGTCGAAGGTACGCGCTCCCATTATCACCACACCGGCCCGCATGGTAAGGGCTTTGAACATCCGCTTGTCAGGGGAGCCGGTCCAATCCGGGAAATGATCACCACCGCGGGCGATCTTGCCATCTGCGGTCACGGCCATCAGCATCATTATCCTGGAACGCATGGGTTGCTTCCCTCCTTTTTCAGTATTTGCAGGTTCGCAAAAAAAATCCGGGCCGGCCGGGAGCGACGGTCCCGTCTCTGAACTCCGGGGCTGCCGCCGCCTCTAGGTTGCATTCCGGCAAATTATTTGCAAGGATAATCCAGGACGTGTCTTGTAACCCGAGGGACTTTGCTGGCGGATTGAGCCCAATATGAAAGGAGAGTTTTATGCCTGAAGATAAAGACCTCTTGACCGCCAAGGAATTTGCCCGCCTTGCCGGTGTCAAACCGGGAACGATTACCAAGTGGCTCCGCAGTGGCAAGCTGGAAGGCACAAAATCCGGCGGCAGATGGATGATTCCCCGCAGCCAGCTGGCAAATCTGACCGCAAAGACGCAGCCGGAACCGGAACCATCCCGGCCGTCGTCCGGGCAGACGGACGGACAATCTGCCGGCCAAGATGGAGCCAGGCTGTATTCAATCGAAGAATTTGCGGCCATGACCTACCTGACAGAACTTGGGGTCGAACGCTGGATAAAGGCAGAACGCCTGATCGGCAGGCTGGATTCTTCCGGCAACTGGAAGGTGGATTCCTCCAGCCTCCGGCTGCCCCACATCAAGCATCTCCTGCGTGACTGAATCTTCGCGCAACATGGGTCTGCGGGCGGCCGGCAAACTGTCATCTGCCCGCAGGCCTTCTGCCCGGCAGACCGGACCCCCGGACAAAAAAATCCGGCCGGCGTAAGGCAAGCCGTCTCTTACGCCGGCCGGCGGCATCCGGTCATCCCGGCAGAATTCCTTTATAGATGAAAAACGTGTATGCGCCGGCCATTGCCACGGCCGCCAGCCGCGGCAAGCGTCCCCAGAAGGCTATGAACAGGAAATGCACGGCCCCGGCCGCCAGTATTATTTTCATGGCCAGAGGCAGATAGGAAGGAATCTGAATGGGGGTAAATATGGCAAACAGGCCGATGGCCATGGGAATACAGATGTGGCCGTCACCTATCTGGGAGCTGTATACGATGTCTGCCCTGCGACGGTAAGCATAGTAAGCCGCCAGCAGGCCGTTGGGCAAAACCATCAGCAGGCCGCTCAACCATCCTAGGTTGTCGAAAACCAGCAGTCCCTGCCCGGTCTTGGGTATCCAGGCCACCAGGCGGTCTATGCCTTTGAACACCCCGTAGCCCCCGGCCACCACCAGGACGATGTCAACCGCAATGCTCCACGGGAGGCTGCGACGGCGGCGGACATTGTTTTTCATGACATCGAAAATGTGAATCACCTGCCAAAACAGGAAAAGACCCACCAGCACCAGGCCGTCGTCCCTGTTGAGGACGCCGTCCCTGGCAAGCACCCACAGGGCACCGGTGAAAAAGAACATGGCCGTCAGGGAAAAAAGCAGTGAAAGGTAGTTGAGGCGGTTTTGTTTCGACCATTGCGCCGATGCGGAGCCCGGGCTGGCGGCCGACTTGAGATTCAGGCTCCATATCAGGGCCGGCAACCCTATCAGCAGGGTCAGGTTGGTGACATTGTTGACCAGGCAGTTTTCCAGGACCATGACACCGTTGCTGCCGGTCCGGCCCATCACATAGGCGAAACTCAGGTTTGAAAAACCCGAAGCATAAGGCATGATCAGGGTACCGAGAACCGTTCCCTCGAGCCCCTTGTTTTCCATCACCCCCAGGCGCCAGATCATAAGGCAGGAAGCCGCCAGAAAAAGGGCCAGTGAAAAAAACGGGTCGAACCGGCGCGCCAGGCCGCCGGCCATCTCCGCCCACTTCCCGAAAGCCTCCACCATCCCGGAAATCTCTGCCAGTGCCAGAGCGCTCAATCCGTTTCTCCAGCCAGTGGTTCAGATGGCGACACCCGACACCAGCAATTCCCAGCGGGCCGACAGGCGGCGGTAATCCGCCAGCCAATCCTCCAGGGCGTCCACGTCCTTGCGGGGAATGCCCAATCGCTCGGCATAGGTGTATATCCTCTGTTTTTCCGGGAGTGAAAAGTTGCGGTCCATGGAGGCCAGCATTATGGCATCCCGCAGAACCATAAGGGCGGTGAGCCGGGAAATGTTCTGGCGGCCAATGGTGAAGGTCTTGTCGGTGGTACGCATGAAGGCGTCGTAATCAAGCCCGAGCTTGAGCGCTTTGCGGCGGACAAACTCATATTCGCGGGGACCGTTGTCCTTGTCCGCCTTGGCAATCGAAATCAGGATCCGAAGGTAGGTATCTGGATCAAAATCATCCATTCCCTGGAAATAAAAATCGATCTCCATCATAGCTCTCCGTTGTCGCTCCTTCCGGGCCCGGCCTGCAGCCCCGTTGCGAAACTCGTATGCATTTCACTGGTGAATAGCAAGGAATATTCCAGAATCGACCTTTCCCTCTCAAATCCGCCGGGAATCCTGTCGGGATCAACGCCTGCAGGGAAACAGGGGGGAAACGGCGAGCCGGTCCTGCTTCAAACACCGCCGCCGGGGCCCTGCCGGGATTGCACAATTGTATACTTTATTAAACTAACGCATACAGCCGCATTCGGATTGCGATCGGCAAACTATGCTTTCGGTCCCTTACCGAACCAGCTCTTGATCCTTTGCCAGGCCGACCGCTTGAAACGGACCCTGAGCAGCAGGTCTCCATCCCGGCCGCCGCCCGATCCCGGATGCCCCATGCCGGCCAGCCGGATTATTTGGCCTTCCTTGATTCCAGGAGGTATTTTTACCACCAGCTTCTTGTCGCGCAGCCTGTGGTGGTATGGAAACGGCCCGCCCTGCCGGGCCCAGTCCCTGTCAAGGTACAGCACCTGGCAAATATCCCTTCCGTCCCGGGGCAATTCCACGCCGGTCATCCGGTAAAAGGCCTTGCGCGCCAGGCCGCTGACCAGCCTGCCGGCCACCGACGGTTGAGCCTGCCGGCCAAATGTTTTACCGTGTGCTGCGCCGGCAGGCCCGCCGCCATGACCGCCAAAGGTATAGACCTTGAACGACTGGCCATAGAAATCCTTGAAGATCTCGTCGAAGCCCCGCAGGCCGAAAGACCTGGCCATCTCTTCGAAAATACTGTATATGTCGGATTCGCTGAAAATGTCCTGCTCACTGTACGACTGCCGGAAACGGCTGTAGGCATCGTCTCCATACCTGCTGCGCAGGCGGTCGTACTGCTCCCGTTTTCCCGGGTCCGACAAAACGGCATAAGCCTCGTTCAGAATTTTCATCCGTTCGGCTGCAACCGGATCATCCTTGTTGCGGTCCGGATGGTACCTCAGGGCCAACTTCCGGTATGCTTCCTTGATCCGGCGTTGATCGGCGTCCCGGTCGATTTCGAGGACCTCATAATAATCGATGATTTTCATCTCCAGTCCAGACGCTGAGTATTACCGGGGGACAACCGCCGTTTTGCAAATTGCGTTTGCATTTTGCAAGATGCAAAACGTATCCCCTTGCCATTGCGCGGCCCGCAAGGGCCTATATTTCCTTATGTGATTGTTATTTTTAACTATTTTGATAAGAGTATTTTTAAAATCAAATGGCACTGATCTTGCTGTATTCTTTTACAAAGCCTAACTTTTTCATCATCTTCCTCTCTTGTTGGCCGGGCGGCAAAGGTTGCCGCCCGGCCTCACGTTGGACACCGCCTGCCCGGGTCACCCGCCATTCTTTGCGGCTCCGGACCGCCTTTGATGTTCCTCCAGCAAGGTGGTGAGCTTGCCGACGTGCCTGTTTTCCTCTTCGATTATGGCCTCCAGCTGGCCGAGGGCATCTTCTTCCTCCACAAAAGCCCGGAGCAGCTGATAGAAGGTAATCGTTTCCTTTTCCATTTCAATGGCCAGTTCCAGGATTGCGGACCACCGGCCGGCCTCCAGGAGCTTGCGCTCGTCCAGCCCGAAGGTTTTCCGGCCCAAGGCATCCTGCATCAACTGGCTTCCCAGGGCCTGGAGCTGAGCGAAACCTTCCTGAACGGTATCTGACACGGGAAGGTTTTCGAACCATTTCGCATGCTCGGCTTCTTCATCGGCAAGCCATTCAAGAAGGCTGGCGGCTTCCGGGTCCTGCACCAGGCGGCTGGCCGAGCGGTAAAGTCTTTCGCCATTGCGTTCAATCTGAACGGCAATGGTCCGCAGGTCACGCATGGTAAACATTGATCCTCCTGTCAACGGATTGTGCCGATTCCAAGGATGGATATTGACCGGCCGTGGCTTTTGATATAGATCTCCATCTCGAAATCGTCATGAAAGGAAGCTATTATGCACTGTCTTGCCCTCAACGATCATACCGACATTTGCGTGACTGTAAAAGTAAAACTTATCAACAAGGGTAAAGCGCCCGATGACCTGGTCGAGGCCCTGCGGGAAAAAGATCTCCTGCTCAAGGCCCAGCATCTGGCAAAAGGGCATGAAAAGGAAATCGCCTCACAGATCAAACACTCCCTGACCGAAGACGGAACCGCCTGATCGGCAACCATGGTTACGGACAGATCCCGCAAGGCAACATTCATTCAACTGCCGGTACCTCAAATCAATTTCGGCCGTCAAACAGCCAACGTCCCTCTGGCCGGAGCCTGCCTGGTGCAGTCCCTGGCGGGACTTGAGAACATCAGACCTCAGCTTGTCCCCGAGAGCCTGGCAACCTACCTGGCAGATGCCGCCCTGCTCGACCTGATCTGCCGGCAGGCTCCCCGGGTGGTCTGTTTCACCGTCTACACCTGGAACATAGACCGCAGCCTCTTTTTCGCCCGCCAGCTCAAAAAAAGCTGCGGCACGCAGGTGATCTTCGGAGGGCCGGAAATAACACCGGACAATCCCCGGCTCGAATCCTGCCCTGCCGACTGGCTGGTCCACGGTCCGGGCGAGGAGGCCATAAGGGCCCTGCTGGGGTCGGACGGATCATTTTTTTCTCCCTGGGTGAGCGGGTCGGGAGCAGAAAGTTTCACCAGCGCCCCTTCGGTCTATCTCGAGGTGGATCTGGAACCGCGGATCGAAAACATAGTCCTGATGGAAACCCAGCGCGGCTGCCCTTACCGCTGCCGGTACTGCTACTACGGCAAATCCCTCGACAAGGTAATTTTCAAGGACATCGGCCTGGTTACCGGGGCAGTGTCCTGGGCCCTGGACCACAGGATCAAGGAGTTCTACCTCCTGGATCCGTCCCTCGATGTCAGGCCCGATCTCAGGCGGCTGCTGACCGAGATCGCCCGCCTTAACAAAAACGGCGATCTTGAGCTGATCAGTGAAATCAGAGCCGACGCCGTCGATCAGGAAACAGCCCGCCTGATGGCCGAGGCCGGCTTCCGCTGGGTGGAAATCGGGCTCCAGAGCACAAACCCGCGGGCCTTGAAGGCCATGGGGCGCAAAACGGACCTTAAAAAATTTCTCTCCGGAATCGAGAACCTCAGAAAGGCGGGCATTGCCACCGGCGTGGACCTGATTCTCGGCCTGCCGGAAGACGACCCGGAAGGTTTCCTCGAATCGGTGGATTTTGTGGCTGCCAACGGCCTGGCCGACGATGTCCAGGTCTTTCCCCTGTCGGTGCTTCCGGGGACGGACTTCCGCAAAAACAGCCGGCAGCTGGGTCTCGTGTACGAGCCCGATCCGCCCTACACCGTCAGCCGGACCGGGGGTTTTTCCGGCCAAGATCTGCTGACGGCCCTGGACCGGGCAGAATCGAGACTCGATGTGGCTTTCTACCCCCTGCCGGAGCTCGACCTGTCATGGCGCGACCGGCCCCTGGACGATCCGGCCATGGCCCGGGACAGGCAGATCGTCCTGGCCGGCCGCAGCTACATCTGCAAACTGGCCCTGGCACGCCACGACAGCCCGGCCGCCCTGCAGGACGCTTCCAGGCGCCTGACCCATCCTTACCAGGTACTGGTGCCGGCCGGCTTCGACCACGGGCATCTGCTCAAGGCCCTGGCGGTCCTGACCGCGGCAAACCCCTTCACCCCCCTGGAAATCGTCTTTTTCGAACCCGTGCGCCTGCCGCCGGCAGACGACCTGCTGGAAGCCTGCCGTCTGTTCCGCCCCCATTTCCTGGACAACGATCTGCGCTTTCTCTACGACGAGCCCGGCAACCGGGCCGTGCTTTTCACCCTGGTCACAGGTGCCCGGCAGCACGTCTTTTACGGTCCCATGCGGCGCCAGGTCTTTTGGTGGAAAAAGACCGGCCTGCCCGAAGCCGGGGACTTCAAAAACCTGGAACACCTCGACGGTATATTGATCGACAACCGTATAGACGGCGACACTGCCGCCGGCTGGCAGGACGGCTGGGCCGCCCGCGCCGCCGACCTGGTTGAAATCAGCTTTGCCGATCACGGCCTGCAGCGCCGCTGGATCGAGCTGACATCGGGTGAGGATTACTGGCTGGATCTTTTCGCAGGACCCGGCTGAAGGGCCTGAAAAAAACGGGCCGGACCCGCAAGGTGAGCGGGGCCGGCCTGGTTACCAGCGGTTATTGTCACGGCCGGGGTTGCTTGCCGGCAGATTTTTTTACAGGGGCCAGGGTTCGGGCACATCTCCGGAGAAAGCCTTGGGCAGCTTGATGTCGCCGGCATCCACGGCCACCTTTACCAGACGCTGGGCCTCCTGCATGCCCATATCGTTCATCATGGCAAACGGACCCTTGGGCCAGGCCAGGGCGGTGCGGATTCCCAGCTCCAGGTCCTTGAGCGATACCACTTCTTTTTCGATAAGATGGGTGGCAACGGCAAAGATGGTGCCCAGCAGCCGGTCCCTGACCTTGGCGCGGGCATCGGCATCTTCGAGCACCGGGCCGTCCTTAAGATCCCAGGGCTTGCCGCTTTCAAACTGCGCCTTGAGGGCCTCGGGCACGGCCGGATAGCCCATGTCGGAGTCGCGCAGGTATTCGGCCATGGAGACCGCGGCGTGATAACAGGTGCCCAGACCCGAGCCGTTCTGGACCCACATGATGCCGAACCTGACCCCCAGCGCCTCCTGGGAGATGCTCTCCAGGGTGGCCACGTTGTACCGGTCTCCGTAAAAGGAATCCAGAACCATGTAACTGGCGATGAAAACCGGGTTGATGGCAAAGCCCGGGAAATCCTTGACCGTGATGGCCACTTTGCCGTTTTTCTCGGCAAAGGCCATAAGGGCCTGGTAAGTGTCGTCCGAGGTGGCTTTCTGGCGGATCACCTCCACCAGGCGGTTTACGTTGGCCGGGAAGAAGTAATGCAGTCCGGCGGTGCGGGCCGGATTTGACACCTTGGCCATGAGCTTTTCGATCAGGAATGTGGAAGTGTTGCTGACCAGGATGGTATCTTCCGGGCAGGCATTGGAAAGGTCTTCGAAAATCTGGATCTTCAGATCCATCTTCTCCACCGCGGCTTCTATCACCAGGTCGCAGACTGCCAGGTCCTCGTACTTGGTGGTACCGCTGATGCGGGAAGTCACCTGGTCCATCTGTTCCTGGGTCATCTTGCCTTTTTCCACCCTCTTTTTCAGGGCTTTCACCACCCACCGGTCGTACATCGAGGCCACCAGCTCGTCGTTAAGTTCCTTGTAGACGACCTTGTAACCGGCACCGGCTGCATTGAGCCCGATGGCCGCACCCATGACTCCGAAACCAACTATTCCGACCGTCTTGATTTCCTTCATACGCCCTCCTTAAAAATGTGACAGCGGTTACGATTCTATGACTTGCCAACTGGTTCTGGGTGATCTAAATAGATTCCGCGCTTCGAAGAATTTAACATACGCTGAAATGCAAACCCGTTCAAGCTATATTTTAGCTACTTTTTGACCACTTCAGGCGGCAATGGAAAGGCAAGGCATGTCTCTCAGCATCCGGCAGATGAGAAAACAGATGAAGCTGGCCCGGGCATATGCCCTCAAGCGTTTCGAGCGCCACCGCCGGGCCAACCTGCTGGCCGTCCCGGGACGCTTCGATTTCGTGGTGGTCCTGGACCATCTCAAGCCGGCCTTCAACATCGGCAAGATATTCAGGAGCGCCGACGCCCTGGGGGCCGGTGAGATCCACCTGGTCGGGATCGACTTTTTCGACCCGGCGCCTGCCATGGGCTCCTTCAAGTGGGTTCCGGCCCGCTTCCACGCTGAATTTTCCCAGAGCCATGCCGACCTGCAACGCCGGGGCTACACCGTCTACGCCCTGGACCCCTCGGCCTCCAGGAGCATTGCCGAGGTGTCCTTTCCCGACAAGAGCGCCTTCGTGTTCGGCCACGAAGAATTCGGCCTCAGTTTCGATCCTGCCGAGTTTGCCGGCATCCGGATGCTGACCATCCCCCAGTTCGGCAAGGTCCAGAGTCTCAACGTGAGCGTTGCCGCCTCCATCGTGATGTACGAATACGTCCGCCAGCGTCTGGAAAGATCATGAAAAACAATCCTTCCCGGCGCCGCCTGCATCTTAGGCCGGACCCCGCCGTGTTCCGGCCATCCGGCCCCGGACAGCCGAGCTGCCGGAACCCCGTCTAGCCGGCAAGGCGCTCACTTCAGGGGCATCACTCCCATCCGGGCAAGCTCGGCCTCCACGGCTCCGGCCCAGCCCCGGTTGGCCCTTGGGTTGGCCGGGCTGGGGTGGGTTATCCTGCCGATGGTCAGCGGCAGTCCTTCCAGGGCGGCGGCAATCCTTCCGTGGGCAAAATTGCCGATCCCGACCACGAATTCCGGTTCCAGATACCCTATCCAGTCGGCAAGAGCCTGATCGCATATCTCCAGCAGGGGCCGGCGGGCGGCAGCCGGCAGTTTGTCCAGGGGCAGGTTGCGGCCGGCCTCGTCGAGAAACATCAGGGGACAGTAGTTGACAACGAAAAAACGGCCGAAAAAAGCCTCCGGGGTCCCGAACCTGCTCCGGACCCATGACCAGAGCCTCTTTCCGCTCACCTCCCGGCGGGGGCAATCCAGGCCGAGGACCGGCTTCTTGGGATGCTGCCGGGGCAGGTCCTGCAGGCCGGGGTCGATTTTCATCCAGTTGGCCACGGCATCGACCTCCCCGAAGGGCACGCCGGTCTGGGCCATGCCCCAGGGGCCGGGATTCATCCCCACCAGGACCACCTGTTTGGGAGCCCGGCCGAACCTGCGGCAGTAAGTTTCAAAACCCCGGCGGGCGTACTCCAGGGGATTGTAGACATAGGCCACGGGCGGCCCGAAACTCAGGCGTCCGAGCCGCCGGAGCATTGCGTCGGCCGGTCCGGGCGCGAACCCGGGCGGCAGCTTGTCTTCGGGCATGCTCATCGCGGGTTTTCAAAAAAGATATAGGACGTGGAATAGTCTGAAAATTCGAAATATACCTTCTTTTCTCCGGGATCCTTCCTGAAATTGAAATTTTCGTCCAGGACCCCGTAGCCGAAGCGATACGGCCGCGGCACATTGTCGTCCGTGCCGTAGGCCGTCGAGACCTTGTCGATGGCGATGAAGCGCCGCACCAGCTTGTCGCCGGCATATATCTCCAGCACCCCGTCGGTGCCGGTCCAGTTCTGGATCGCCCGGCTGATCTTGTTCTGGCTTTCCTGGGTGCAGCCTGCCGCCAGCAGTAACATGGCGGCCAGGACCAAAGTTCCAATGCGCATTTAAGACTCCTTTCCTTTTGATGGCATCGCTTTTGCTTGAATGATTACCGGCGCCCGGAAAAAGCATCTCCGGGCACACATCAGGCAAAAAGGGTGATCGCAATGATCGATCGAAAACAAAACTACGTGCTGCCGCGCACCGTGGACCAGGCGGCCGAACTGCTCATCTCCGACCTGCTCCTGGAGCACCTGCAGGCAATCACCATGCTGTCAGAATCCGACTTTCAGCAGCTTTGCCAAGCAGTCGCCCCTTACATCATCGACGAGTTCCAGATCTATACCGGTAACGACGCCCTGCTCAACGACTGCTTTTCGCGGGCCGGCACCTGCCGGCAGACAGACCCGGTAACCATTATCCTGGACAGCATACGCAGCAAGCTGACGCAGGTCCACGACATTTACATCGTGGAATAGTCAACATTTTGACGACGGGCCGGATTCTTGCTGGCACTCCGGGCAGACATGGGTACTGCGCTGGGCAACCACCAGACGCCGGATAAGGGCGCCGCAGCGGGGACAGGGCCGTCCTGCCCGGCGATAGACCTTCAAGCACGAAGCATTGCCGCCTGCCTGGCGCTGAAGGCTTGCAAAATTGTTCAGCCCCCTGCCCAGGGAGGTTCCCCGGTTGCGGATCCCCTGGCGCAGGACCTTGCGCACGGCCCGCAGGAGCCGCGTCGCCTCCTGCCGGGTCAGATTGCAGGCCGGGGTCAACGGATGGACAAAAGCTTCCCAGAGGGCTTCGTCGGCATAGATATTACCCAGGCCGGCGATGAAAGTCTGGTCGAGCAACAGGGGCTTTATCCGGCGGCGGCGCTTTGCCAGCATCTTTGCCCAGCGCCCGGCGGTCAGCCGTTTGTCAAGGGGTTCGGGACCGAGCCGGCCCAATATCCGGCCGGGATCGGATACCAGGCAGAAACGGCCGAACTTGCGCGTATCGTGGTATGCCAGCCAGCGCCCGTCGCCAAGTTCAAACAGGACATGAACGTGCCGGCCATGCCGCTCGGCCGGCCCGGCAAAGAAGAACCGGCCGCTCATACGCAGGTGGACAACCAGATGACAGTCTTTTGCCATGTCCCAGACGATGTACTTGCCCCGGCGCCGGATGTCCCTGATCACCTTGGCCCGGAGCAGCCGGCAAAACCGGTCCGGAGTTGTATCGGCCAGGATGGATGGCCAGCGGACTTCGACGTTTTCGATGGTCTGACCGATGGCATTCCAGGCTTTCAGGTCGTCCACCAGTGTTTGCACCTCGGGCAATTCAGGCATGAAATTCTCCCGGCAGCTGAGAAAAGTTTAACCCGTAACCGAAATCCGAAACGCTCAATTCAGGTCTAGGGCACCGGCTGCCCGGCCATAATCCAAAAAGGCCCTGCGGTCAAGTTTTCCGGGAAACTGCCGATGACAATCAGCGGAAATGCAGCGCAAACCGACCCGGCAACAGCTATGGAAAAAAGCATACCAGCCCTCGAACCCGGAAGGATCATCGCCATCGGAGGCGCCAAGGGCGGAGTGGGCAAAAGCATATTTGCGGCCAACCTGGGAACCTTCCTTGCCAGGCAGGGCAAAAAGGTCGTCCTGATCGACCTGGACCTGGGCGGCGCCAACCTTCATCTCTACATGGGTGTCTGGGCCCTGAAGCACCGTATCAACGATTTTCTCGACAAAAAAGTGGCCGGCCTGGAGGAAATCGCCGTCCGGACTCCCCACGGCCCCCTGCTCATCGGCGGGGGCAGCAGCCGTCTGGGGGCCCCCAACCTTCCCTTTGTCCGCAAGCTGAAACTGATCCGGGCGGTAAAAAAACTTTCCGCCGACCATGTCATCATCGACCTGGGCGGGGACACCTCCTTCAACATCCTGGATTTCTACCTGGCGGCCGACACCGGCCTGGTGATGACCACCTGCGATCCGGCCTCCTACATGGACGCCTATATCTTCATAAAAATGGGCCTCTACCGCCGCCTGGCCCGTCTTTTCGGGCCGGAATCCGGGTGGCACAAGCTGAAAGACGACACCGTCAAAAGGATTATCGCAGATTTTCTCGACCAGCCGGGAAACACCAACGGCCACGGCATCGGCCACCTGCTGGAACGGATCGGTTCCGAGGCCCCTTCCAAGGCCTATCTCGTCAAAAACGCCATCGAGTCTTTCCGGCCCCGCCTGCTGGTCAACATGGCCAAGAGCCCTTCCGAGACCAGGGACCTTGTCACCCGCCTCCGGAAAGTGGCCCTCAGGATGCTTGCCGTGGAGGTGGAATTTGCCGGCGCCCTGCCCCCGGATCCGAAGGTGGCCCAAAGCGCCCATGACCTGGTCCCCGATGTTGCCGGCAATCCTGACGGCGTGCTGGCCGGATTCCTGGGCGGAATGTGCAGAAAGCTCATCTGAAATCCATGGCGGGCGACCATACGGTGAAACGCAATGGTTACTATACAAGCCGCATCCTGTGGGTCCGGCGCAGCTCTTCCCAAAGGGCGCGGATGATAACCATGCAGGCTTCGTCCGGCAGGGGATCGCCGGAACCGGCGTAGGCCGCACAGGACCGGAGCAACTCCGGGTTGCCGGTGTAAAGGCCGAATGCCTTCTTGATGTATTCGGCCAGCCAGCGGTATATCTCGTCCAGTTGATCGGAGCCGGTATTGGCCACCGCCACCCTGTCTTTCAGCGACAGGGCGGCCTTCAGTCTTTCAACTGCCTGTTCCACGGTGGCGGGCTGTCCTTCCCCGGCTCCGGCAGGATCTGCTCCCCTGAAGGGGCCAAAGGACGTGGACTTGATGAATCCGAGATAGACCGAGGCCTCGAGCACCGAGCAGCTGTTGCCATAGATGGCGCCATCTTCGCTGTCCAGGGGGCCGGTGATATATACGGTCCTGATCATGTGGGCCTCGGCCCAGTCGCAGATCAGGGTGGCGGCTTCGAAAAGACTGCGCTGGCTCAGATCGGCGTGCAGGAGCTGCTTCTGTTTTTGGAGGGTTGTCCGGACCGAAAAGGCAAGCCAGTCGGAAAGACTGCCGCGGGATATTATCAGGGTGCCTTCGGCGTCCTCCACGTTACGCGCAATGGCCCCCTGGATGCCGACCGATTCGGTCTCCCGCAACTGGTAGCGCCCGTCCAGGGGACCGTCTTCACTGCGCCGTCCCCTGCGGATCCAGCCCCCGTAGGAAATTCCGAGCTTGATGGCCGTATCCAGGGCCGCTCTCTGGACCCCGGTCTGCCCGCCTGACAGAATCTTGTGAATCATATTCCTTCATCTTCGCTTTTGACATGTCCGCTCAGAATCTGGCCATAACAGAATTCCATACCATTATCCACCCCAAAGAGGTGCCCGGAGCAGGCCGGAAAAGGCCGCGGGTGGGAGACACTGCAGGCAGAAACTATTATATGCTTCTGATATGGTTTACAATCCGGCATACAACTGTTATACTGCCGACAATGTTTACCCGGTCAACAGGCTGTCTGGCCCGATAAAGCTCCGGTGCCGGAGGCCGATATTGACTTGCTGACGAAAACAACCGCCGGCTGCGGCTGCGCCAAGCAACAGGAGAGCATGACATGGGAATGGACAACGTAATTTTTCTGGAAAACATAGAATGGTTCGACGATACCGGCCAGGAGCTGGTTCACCGCATTCCCGAGAAAGGCTCGGGCGAAATCAAGTGGGGCGCCCAGCTCACGGTCCGTGAAAGCCAGGTGGCGGTCTTTTTCTACAAGGGCAAGGCGGTGGAGGCCTTCGGCCCCGGACGCCACAGCCTGAAAACGGGCAACATCCCCATCCTCACCAAGATAGCCAGCCTGCCCTGGGCCCTCAACAGCCCACTGCGGGCAGAGGTTTACTTCGTCAACATGAAGGTCTTCACCGGCCTGAAGTGGGGCACCCGCGACCCGGTCGCCTTCAAGGACTCCCAGCTCGGACTGGTGCGGCTGAGGGCCTTTGGTGTCTTCAACATGCAGGTGGTCCAGCCGGTGCTGTTCATCAACTCAATGGTGGGAACCCAGGGGATCATGTCCACCGAAGCGGTGGACAACTACCTGAACCAGGTTATCGTTTCGCGCTTCAACGATTTCATGGGCGAGACCATAGACACCCTGCTCGACCTTCCGGCCCAGTACGACGAGTTTTCCGAGGCTCTCGCCAGGCGGCTTCAGAAAGACTTCAGCCGTTTCGGCCTTGGCCTGGACAATCTCTATGTCAACTCCATAACTCCCCCGCCTGAAGTTCAGAAGGCCATCGACGACCGCAGCCGGATGGGGGTTTTCCAGGACATGAACAAGCTGATGCAGATGAAGGCCGCCATGGCCATGGAAAAAGCGGCCGAATCCGAGGGCAGCGGCGCCGGAATGGGTGCCGGAATGGGCCTGATGATGCCGGCCATGTTCGCCCAGTACTTCTCTGCGGCCGGCAAAGCCGGAGACGGCCGGCCCGAACAGATGCAGCAGTGCCCCGAATGCCGCCAGCAGATACCCATCACGGCCAGGTTCTGCCCCATGTGCGGTCACCAGCAGGTGGTCTTTGAAAAATGCGCCAAATGCGGCAAGAACCTGGCCCCCAACGCCAGGTTCTGCTCGCGCTGCGGCCATCCGGTGGAGCAAAGTCAGGCCCGGAGCAAGTGCGCCAAATGCGGGGCCGAGAATCTGGCCGATGCCAAGTTCTGCACCGAATGCGGCGAGCCTCTGGGCCGATGACCGGGTTACGGAGCCCGGACGGGAACGATTGTGCCCGCAGTGGACCAGCTTGCCGCAACATCCTTAAGCCCGGACCCGAGAGGCGATGACCGCTTTCATAGTCGAACATCAATGTCCCCAATGCGGGGCCCCGGCCCGGCTCCAGGAGGCCGACCGCCTAATCCGTTGCCCTTACTGCCGGGTGGGCTCATATCTTACGACACCGGGGCATTTCCGTTACGTTCTGCCGAGCCGGGCCCCTGAAAACGCCGACCTGATCTGGTTTCCGTACTGGCGCCTGAAAGGAATGCTCTTTACCTGCACCGCCGGCGGCATCCAAGAACGCTTCGTGGACGTCAGCTACCAGGCCATCTCCATGGCCGCCGTTCCGCCTTCGCTCGGATTCCGCAGCCAGACACAGAAACTGCGCTTCGCCCTGCCGGACAACTGCCGGGGTGCTTTTCTCAGGCCCCGCATGGAGCCCAGGCAGTCCCTGCAACTGGCCCTGAATCAGTTTGGCGGCCCGAAAATACGCACCCTGCACCAGGAATACATAGGCGAAACCCTCAGCCTGATCTACGCTCCCTTTTATTACAAACACGGCCTGTACGACGCCCTGCTCAACGAACCGCTTCCCATGACAGACAGCGAGACACAAGGCGATCTGGGCCGTCTGCCTGCCGAAGATGCCCGCTGGCCCCTGGAATTTGTCCCCACCCTCTGCCCGTCCTGCGGCTGGGACCTGGACGGAAGCGGCGACAGCCTGGTCCTGACCTGCCCCAACTGCCAGCGCATATGGCAGCCCCGGGGCGCGGACCTCAAAGAAGTCAGGGCCGCCCATCAGACGGAAAATGACGATCGGACAGACATCTATTTGCCCTTTTGGCGCATCCGGGCCCAGGTATCCGGCGCCGATCTTGATACTTATGCCGACCTGGTGAAACTGGCCAATCTTCCAAAGGTTATCCGGCCCGGCTGGGAGAAACGACAATTCTACTTCTGGAGCCCGGCTTTCAAGGTCAGGCCGCGGCGCTTCCTGGGCCTTGCCACCGGCATGACCCTGGCCCAGCCCGAAGGCCCCTGGCAACCCCGGCCGCCCAGGGGTGAGACGTACCCGGTAAACCTGCCGCCGTCTGAAGCCGCCCAGACCCTAAAGCTGTCCGTGGCCCGCTTTCTGCGCCCCCGGCAAAAACTGGTTTCCCTGCTGCCCGGGATCCAGGTCAGGCCCCGTTCCTTCGTTTTGGTCTATATCCCCTTCCGCAAGGGGCACCACGAACTGATCAACGACCGGCTGAAACTTGCCCTGAGCAAGAACATGCTGTCACTGGCCCACAACCTCTGACCTTGTCGGATTGAGGGTGGTTCCCGTTCATATGACCGCAACTTGAAACCCTCGATTCAGGTTTGAATCACGGCAGGCAGGTCCTGCCGGCAAATTATCGAATTGATTTTTCCAGGTGTTGGTTATATTTAACTATGTAGGTTCAGAAACCGGTCGGCAGGCATGGCAGCGAAAAGACCCCCCGCCTCCAATTCCTGTCCGGCTCCGGTGCGGCGGCCCGGCGCCGGAGCATGTTCTGCCAGCGCTGACTTCAAACCGGAATCACCACTGCCGGCCCTGCCGCCAATCCGTCTTTCTTTTTCCCTGGCCGGCGCCCCGGGTACCGGGCCGGTTTTACGGACTTTTGTCGCAGATCCAGCGCCATAAGCAGTTTCCACGGCATTCATACTGATCTCGAGCTCTCCGGGCCGAAACAAAAACCGGTCATCGAAGAAACAAGCAAAGGAGCAGGCATGCCGGATACCGAACAAAAACAGTTTCTCCGCCGGGCTTTTATCAAGAAGATAATCCGCAGAACAATCGCCCTGGTACTGATTTGCGGCCTTGTCTACGGCCTGGCGGCATTGATCTACGCCACCAAGACCTTCTACAAGGTCAAAAAGAACTACGCCGTGGTGCTGGAGCGCTTCAACGGCCAGAGAGAGGCCATAACCTCTGTCGGCTGGCACCTGCGGCTGCCGTATTTCACCCGTATCGAACAGGAAGTGCCCCTGATGAACCAGAGGCTGTACCTTGGCGGCCGCCCTGAACCGATGCGCATAATATCCAAGGGCAACGTGGCCCTGTGGACCTCGGGCGTGCTCACCTACCGCATCCGCGACCTGAAAACCTGGGCCATCGAAAACCTCGACCCCCAAACCCTGCTCCAGGGAGATTACGACGGAATCGTCAAAGATATTCTCCAGGCCCATAAAATCAACCAGCTGGTATCGGAGCGCGAAGCCATCAAGGAAGAAATCTTCAGGGCCCTCAAGTCACGCCCGATCAACGTCGGCGGGCCGACCCTGGAGCAAAAGTACGGAATCGAGATCGTCAGTTTCGTCCTCAAGGAAACCCGCTTCGGCGACAAGCTGGTGGAAGCATCCGAAGAAAAGAAACGCCGCGAACTGATCGCCGAGGCCGAAAACTACGCCGCCGACCAGGAAGCCAGCCGGATCCGCAAGCTCTATGCCGCCTACCTTGACGGAATCAAGGCCATCCAGCAGGCCATCGGCCGGCGCGACGGCAGCACCGACACCGCCATCCTCCAGTTTCTGACCCAGCAGAAATGGGCCACGGCTTACGAAAAAAACCAGGAAGGCCAGCGTACGGTCGTAATCCAGAACACCGGCGGCGGCCCCCTGGGACTGACCTTGCCGCCGGAGCAGTCCGGCAGTATGCGTGCGCAGGAGAAGGCAAATGGCCCGAAGGCTGACTAGAGCGATAACCTACGTCAAGCTTCCTGAAAAAAGGATTCAGGAAATCCATGATCTCGTGGCCTCCTGGCCCCACGAGACCAAGGCTTTCATGCGCGCCCGGCTCAACCAGTACAAACCGCCTTCAGACCTGTTCAACAACATCCTGGAATCGGTTCTTTCCCTTTTCATGGACACTCCCGAAAAGAAGTTCGTCATCCTCAAGGACCCGGCCATCCTGACGGACTGGCAGAAAAGGTTCGAACTGTCGGGCCAGACCAATCCCCAGGACGCCTGGAACAAGATCCTGGAAAAGGAAGTCGGCGCCAGCGACTACAAGTATCTGCTTTCCCTTCTGGACAAGGAGCTGGCCGACGTCCACATCCCGGTTGAACTGCGAAGGCTTTTCGAGAAAATATACAAGGCCCACATCCGCAAGGAATACCTGTCCGATCCCGAGGTGCCCAAAGCCCCCCTGCTTCTGATCGTCGGCCCCAGCGGCGCGGGCAAGACATCCACCGTGACCGAGGCCATCGAAAAGGTCATCTTCGGAAACGAAGTACTTCCGGAAGTCGATCTCAAACAAAAAAGAGAAGAACTCCTTGCCGGAGAGCCTTTCTGGAAGAGCGTGGACGAGATCGACCCGACCCTGGCAGAAGAAATATCGCGCCGCAAACGGCTCAAGCTATACAAGCGGCTTTCCAAGATTCCCTTGCTGCGGCGCATACTGAAGTCGAGTATCAGCCGCAATCTTTCACGCCTCGAAGAACAGGGCATCTGGGTGGACTACTCCATGGTCACCCCCAATGACTTCCAGACGGCACTGGCCGGAGAACCGGGTAACTACTTCAAGAAGGCCCTGGGAGATCCGCGCAAGCCGGCCATCCGTCACGTGGAAGAAGCCCACAGCGCCTTCGGGCGGGTTGAAAGCGGAGGCGGAGGCGGCGTGGAGCGCCAGCAACGGACCCTGATCGATACTTCCAACATCGTTCTGGATGAAATCATCGCCGGCAAAAGGGACTGCCTGCTGGTGGCCACCACCGACCAGCCCGAAAGATTCGATCCGGCCATCTACCGCCGCTTCGTGGAAAAGGGCAAAATAATCAACATCTCCGATTACTGGCAGAACCCGGAAAACCTCAAAGAGGTCGTGCGCCTGGAACTGCTGCGCAACGATGTCACTGTCAGCCCTTTCGGACAAAAGGAGCCAAGCGGCCCCGGAACATGGCTTCCGGCCGAGGAACTGGACCGGGCGGTGGAGCAACTCTACAATATCTTCCGCGAGCGCTCCCTGAAGATCATCCCATCCTACGTCCGCAAGCTGGTCGACTCGGTGATCAAGATCAAAGGCGACTTCCGGGCCGAATACCTGGAGGATGCCTTTCTGGTGCGCCGGGCCTTCGAGCTGGTCGCCCAGAATTCCTACGGCGACCTTTACAAAAAGGTCGTCGATCGCATGGACCGCAACGTCAGGTGGGAGCAGTACGTTGGAGGTATCAAGGATCTTTTCTCCGAGATGACCAACAACTGTCTCTACTACGGTGTCAGCGAAGAAAAAGGCGTGGTCTTGAACGGACCGCCCGGCGGGGGCAAGACCTTCCTGGTAAGGACCTGGCTGAGTGAAAACAAGGATGTTCACGACATCGCCACCAGTGCCAGCGCCCTCCAGGACCCGGCAAACCCCATCGACGGCGCGGTCGACAACCTGGAAAAGGTCTACGATATCGCCAAGATGATTGCTCCCACGGTGGTTTTCTTCGACGAGGGCGACGCCCTGGCCCCCAAGCGCAGCCAGTCCGGCGGCTCGCCCACTGACAAGCTGACCAACAAGTTCCTCAACCTGATCGACGGCGAAGTTCCCCTGCACCGGGTCTTCACCGTGCTCACCACCAACCGGCTCGACATCCTCGATCCGGCCCTGATCCGGTCCAAGCGCCTCAAGGTGATGGAAGTGTCCGGCCAGCTTAACAAGAAGGACATCATCAAGATAATCGAGGTCTCCCTTGGCAAGGTACCCCTGGCACGGGGCCTGGACATCAAGGCCGTCATGGACAGCGCCCAGGGGCTCTGCAACACCCCGGCCGACTATTCGGCCTTCGTCGAAAAGGCCTGTTCCCTGCGCAGCACCGAGTTCGAGGTTCTCCAGCGGTTCCGGGAGATGGCCTCCGCCAGCGGCCGGGAAAAGGAAAATTTCATAAAGTTCAACTTCAAGACCCTCAACGGCATCATCACCGTGGCCGATCTTCCGGCCGGCCTGAAGGCCGAGCTGCGTTCAAACCCCAAAAAAATGGCCGAACATTACCAGGAAATCCTGGACAGGCTGGACCGGATAAAAAGCGCCGAAGACTACCCCCTGACGCCGGCCCACCTGACCTCGGCCCGCAACGAAATTTCCCAGAGCCCGGTCAAGCGCGGCAAGGTCCAGCTGGACGAGTTCCTGGAAGCCGAACTGAGCCAGGAGCCCCAGGTGGGATTCATCATCGGAGTCGGCGCCAACGACGTCACCGGCGTCCTGCTGCCCATCGCCACCTCCCTGACCTACAGGGTGTCTTCCAACCGGGTCCTGGTCACAGGAGCCGTCTCTTCGGCCACCCCGGCTGCCGCCGAAATGGACATGGCCGTCCAGATGACCCAGCAGTCGGCCCAGGAGGCCCTGACCATGGTGAAAAACTACCTCCAGGGCCTGGCCCCCAAAGTTAGTCTGGCAAGACTGCTGGGCGATTTTCTCGAAGACTACACCATCCACCACCAGCTGCTGTCGGCCTCTTACAACGTGGGCGGTCCATCGGCAGGCTACGCCCTGGCCATCAACACCCTGTCGGCCCTGATGCTGATACCGGTCTACCACGACTTCGGTATCACCGGCGCGCCCTGGACCAAGGGGGTGAAGAAAGACGAGGTGGGAGGATCCGTGATCATCGGCGGCCACAAGAAAAAGGCCGAGAAAGTACTGCTCTACCTGCGACGGATGTACATGCCGCTGAAAAACTACATGGACCTGGAACAGGAATTCCTGGTAAACTACTGGTCCCAGGACAAGGACATCCTGGGGGTGACCCACTTCGGCGACCTGGTACCGGAAGTCGTCTGGCTCGGCCAGGAATATGAAAGGCGCCTGCTGCAGCTGATCAGCCTGCGTATAAAATACAAGATGGCCAAGTACCGGGGACAGCAGCCGGCCGGGGGAACAAAGGAAGAAATACTGCGGATAAAGGAAGAACTGCGCAGAGAGGTGGAAGCCGAACTGCGTTCCCGGCTGATGGCCCTGCGCCGTTACCTGCGCAGCCCGGCCCGCGATCCGCACCTGGCACTGGAAGAAATCTACCGGCCCCGTCCCGGCCGGCTTGGCGGCTGGGCCTCACCCCTGGTACGGATGGTAAGGAACATAAAACTGCGAAAGCAAAACAGCCGGCAACCGCCTGAAGCCTGAGAGGCCCGCGCTTATCAGTCCCCTTTTCCCGTCAGGCTGAGCCGGAGCCGGTTGAGGGCGACGGCTGCGAAGATGGTCTTGTGGGCCTGCCGGCTGCCGAAAAAAAGCCGGTAGCGCCGGGAGACGACGCCTCGGGCAGAGGCAAGCCCGATACAGACCGTGCCAACCGGTTTTTCCGGGCTGCCGCCGGTCGGACCGGCAATCCCGCTGGTGGCGACTCCGTAATCTGCCCCTGTCAGGCTGCGCACCCCGATTGCCATCTGCTCCACCACCTGCCGGCTGACAGCCCCCCGGGCTGCAATCACATCCGGGTCGACCTTAAGAACGCCGGTCTTCACCTGGTTGGCATAGGCCACCACCGCTCCCAGCAGGTAGTCCGAAGAGCCGGCCACGTTGGTCAGCAGATGGGCTATCAGCCCGCCGGTACAGCTTTCGGCAACCGCCACCGTGGCCCCCTTCTGCCTGAGAAGCCGGCCGACAGCTTCCGGCAGGGAAAGGCCCTGGTCTGATACCAGGTTGTGGCCCAGCCGGCTGCAGACCCATGCGACAGCCCCGTCCAGGTCGTCCTCTTCCTGCTGCCGCCCCAGGCGTCCGTAAAGCTTGACCTGGATTTCGGGAAACCTGGCCCGCAGCCCGAGCCTGACCCCCTTGAAAAGGGATTCCACCGCGGCAACCCGTTCGCCCACCTCCGACTCGGGCAATCCAAAAGTGGTAACGGTCCTTACCACCGCCGGATGAAGGTCCCTGCCAAAAGTCTCCCTTATGTGGGCCAGCACCCGGTCCCTGAACATCGTGCGCATCTCGCCCGGCACACCGGGCATGAAGCAGGCCCAGCAGCGGCCTATCTTCAGGGCAAATCCGGGCGCCGTGCCGACCTTGTTGCGCAGCACCCGGGCGCCTTCCGGAATCATGGCCTGCTTGCGGTTGGAGGGGGTCATCTCCCGCTTGCGCTCGGCAAAAAACCGCTCGATATCTGCCAGGGCCTCTTTGTCGAGCACCAGGGATACGCCGGCTGCCTCTGCCGCCGCCCGGGCGGTAAGGTCATCGGTGGTCGGCCCCAGACCTCCGGTGACCACGGCCAGGTCTGCCCGCCGGCCCATCTCCGTCAGAACGTCCACAATCTCTTCCAGGCTGTCGCCCACCGTGTGGTGGCGGGCCACCTCCAACCCCAAAAGCTCCAGTTGTTCTGCCAGGAAGGCCGAATTGCTGTCGACCAGGGCCCCTGTCAGGATTTCATCACCGGTTGCCAGAATTTCCGCCCGCATGCTTCAACCCTTCTGTACTGTCGCTGATGTTCTCGCAAAAAGAATCAATCTCGGAATTTATTGCCTTTACCGGCAAGGAGACATGGTCGTGACTCTTTGCGCATTCACCACTGATATGATCGCCGCTCGTGCAATAGTCTGTCTTTACAGCAGCGGCAGCGAAATGGCAACCGCGCTCGGGTTGCCTTCGATATTATCGTCATGCCCCACACGGCTTGCTGCCCTGACAGGCGGCCCCGGAAAACCCGAATTCAGCCGCCAGTAAGCTTCAGCTCCATATACCTGACTCCGTCCAAAGGATTGTCGTAGTAAGGTGCAGTGGTTGCAAAACCCAGGGATTCATACAACCTGATGGCCTCCGCGAGTCTTTCCAGGGTATCCAGGCGCATCAGGCCGTAGCCCAGGTGGCAGCCTTCGGCGACGACCTTTTTGGCAAGAGCCTTTCCAAGTCCCCTTCCCCGGTATTGTTCCCTGACATAGAGACGTTTCATTTCACAAACACCATCTGCCAGTTTCCGCAGGGCCACACACCCTGCGGCCCGCTCTCCGTCCAGGGCCAGAAACAACGCCCCTTCGGGTGGGGCATACCTGCCCGGCAGGCCGGCAAGCTCCTGCTCGAAAGCCTGGAAGCAAAGATCGATCCCCAGAAATTCTTCATATTCCCGGAAAAGGCCGCGTATTGCTTCAATGTGGGCGCACTTGTCTGCCCGTATGATTTTAATGTGCATCAGTATGTGCCGTTCAAGCCGTAACGTCCGGACTCCTTTCCGGTCATGGTCTCTATCCGGACCTTGAACACAGCCGTTGCCTTAAGGATGCTGTCAGGAAACCTGAAAATCCTGTCAGAGTACTGCTGCATTATGACAAACAGGGCCCGGCGCTTTTCTTCCGGATCTTCGATGAAGACTGCCCTGCCGAACCCGATCACGCTTCTATACTTCATGCTCCAGTCGCAGGCCTTCTCTGCTTCAACGGTCCCGTCAAGCAGGTCGAATTCGAAACAGACGTTCGGGTTTTTTCGGAGTAGATCTATCTTTTTGCCCCTGGAAGCGCCGTGGAAAAACAAAAACCCGTCCCGATAGCCGAAACAAAGGGGCACGATGTAAGGTCTGTCTCCGTCGATCATGGCCAGACGGCAGACCCGGGATTGTGCGATAATGCTTTCGATGCCTGCTTCGTCGCTGGTTTGCCTGTCTTTTCTCCTCATGGCTCACATCGCCTTGGTCGTGTTATCGATCCAGGCCCAGTTCGCTCTTGCACCCGTTGCATCTTACGGCCCCCCGTAAACGAAGACTTTATCATCATCATAGAATAGGAAAGAGTTACAATGAAGAGTAAGACTGTAATTCAGCGTAAACGCGGTTGTCAACAGCCACTTAAGTGGTTGCGGTCTTCAAGCCGGCCCCGGGGCCCATTGACACATCTTTTGGCCCTGAACCTTACACCGTAAACCTGTTGCAGGAAATGGGTACATTCATCGCAAAACATCAGTCCCCGGCCGTCGATGATGGCCCGGACGTATCCGGCCGTGCCGAACTTGTTGTACTCGCCCCGGCTCATGGGACAGAGGGTTCCGTCCGGTGCAGCGCGGTAAACGGCGTGATCGGTAAGGCCAAGATTGTGGCCGACTTCATGGAGGGAGACCTTGATGGTCCGGTCAAGGAAAAGCTCGTACTCCCTGGTGGTGGTTATCTGTTTGGGAGCAAGCTTGCGCGTTGAAACGACAGCCACGTCGTTTTTCGGATTCTTTCCTCCGAATATGGTCTGATAAAACTCGTCCCTGTCCCCGGTTTTCAAGTCGGCATCGGTGATTCCCAGGGTATGCCCGCCGATCTCCTGCTGCAAAATCATGGTCAGCAACTGGGCATCTATGCTTTCGACAAAAGGGGTTTCATGGTGAGCCAGCTCGTAACCGGCTATGATCCCGTTGAAAGCGTCGATTATTCTTTCACCGATGGTCTTGAGACTGCTGTAAGTTATATCATTGCCGATACGGACTATGTTGAGTGTTGTCCCTTTGCGTATCATGGAGCACCTCGACGTCGAATCCGGCTACCTGGTTAAGCCAAACCAGCCATTCTCTTCTGCTTCCGCGACCTATGGACTTTATCGGCAGTTTCCTGTTCTATGTTAATTCCAAATGATCCTCCTATCAAGCAAAAGGCGAAATCGCTTGCCATCATTGCCTTGTGAACCTATTGTGGAGACTGCCGGTTACAACCATAGACTATCCGGTCATTTTCAGGGGGCAACCGGCGAAATGACGACCTGGGGACCGGACAGCATTTTTGCAATGTTGCCAGATAGTTGAAAGATGAACAAAATGGAAACCGGACCGATCGGATACCGGCGTGCCCTCAAGTTGACACTTGCCGCCATGCCCCGCCTGGCTGACACCGAGGTGCCGCTGGAGGACTGCTGCGGGCATGTGCTTTCCCGGCAGGTGGCCTCCGGGGTCAACGTGCCCTCTTTTGCAAGTGCGACCAAAGACGGGTACGCCCTGTGCGCGGCCGATATCCGCAAACTCGGCAAGGCACGCCCTTTGAGCCTGCGCCTGCTGGGTTCGATTTCCGCCGGAAGCCGGAAAACCATCCGTCTTGAGCCCGGCACAACCGCCAGGATCTTTACCGGCGGCAGGCTGCCGGAAGGGACCGCGGCCGTCGTGGCCCAGGAGCATGCAACTTGTGAAAACGGCATGGTGCGGATAGATGGAACCATTCCGGCTGCCCGCAACATCCTGGCAGAAGGGGCCGATATAAGCAGGGGGACGAGCCTTGCCCAGGCGGGAGACCTGCTGACACCGGCCATGGTGGGGCTTCTTGCCGCCGCCGGCTGCGACCGCGTGCGTGTCCACAGGCGGCCAAGGGTATGGCTGGTGGCAACAGGCAACGAGATTGTCCTGCCGGGTGAAGATATCAGGGAAACGGGAGTTTACGCCAGCAACCTGCTGGCCCTCGACGCCTTCTGCAGCCGGCTTGGAATCTCCTCCGGGATGCATGTCGTCAAAGACGACCGGAAGCTGATCCGGCAGGTGCTGCAAGCCGCCGCAGATGAAGCCGACGCCGTCATAACAATCGGCGGAAGCTGGAAAAGCAGCCGGGACATGGTTTCAGGGGCGCTTGAGGACCTCAACTGGAAGAGAATCTACCACCACCTGAGGCTGATACCGGGCAAGTCTGCCGGTCTGGGTCTTCTTGAATCGAAACCGGTCTTCCTGCTGCCCGGTTCGCCTCCGGCCAACATGGTCGCCTTCCTGTTGCTTGCCCTGCCCGGATTAAAGGCCATGGAGGGCCGGCACGGCAGTTTCCTGCCGTCTGTCGGTGCCCGTTTGGCCAGGCCGGTGCAAGGCCGGGCCAAATGGACAAAGGCCATATTCGGCCGCTGCCGGGCCACCCCAGAAGGCAATACCTTCATTCCGTACAGCCGCAAAAGCAGACTGCGTGACATGGCTGCGGCAAACGCCCTCCTGGTGCTCGACGAGGACACACCCGAGCTGGCCTCCGGAGCGCCGGTCATGCTCAGCCTTTTCTAGTCTTTCCGACACCGGTGTTCTCACCTTGCAGGCGGAACGCCCCGAAGGTCCGGCAAGCCGGCGGTCTCCTGTCTGACGGGCCAAAGTGGACAAGCCGCCATATTACCCTTAGTATAAGGGATGTTCCGTATTCTTCAATCCGGAGCGAAAGGAACCCGCCCATGGCAAACTTTCAATACGATCTTGGCATAATCGGGGCAGGTGCGGCCGGCCTGACAACGGCCGCCGGCGCGGCCCGGCTGGGCGCCAAGACCCTGCTGGTGGAAAAAGCAAAGTCCCTGGGAGGAGACTGTCTTCACTTCGGATGCGTTCCCAGCAAGACCCTCATACGCAGCGCCCATGTTTACCATTTGCTCGGCAACACTTCCGTTTACGGCCTGCCGCCCGTGGATCTGCCCCCTGTGGATTTTAAACTGATAAGGGACCGGATCAGGTCGGTAATAAAGATCATCGAACGGCACGATTCAGAAGAACGTTTCTGCGGGCTTGGCGCAAGGGTTGTCTTTGGCGCGGCCCGCTTCGCCGACCAACACACCATCAAGGTGGACGGAGCCAGGCTGACGGCCGCCAAGTGGGTCATAGCCACCGGTTCCTCTCCGGCCGCGCCTCCCATACCGGGCCTTGCAGATATTGACTACCTGACCAACAAAGAGATATTCTTCCTGGACTCCCTGCCGGAGTCGCTGATAATTCTGGGGGCCGGCCCCATCGGTATCGAAATGTGCCAGGCTTTCGCCAGGCTGGGCAGCAAGGTAACCGTCATCGACCGGGAAGAACAGATCCTGGGCCGGGAAGACAAGGACATGGCCGACACCCTGCAGTCAATCCTGGAAGCAGAAGGGGTTGCCTTCCAGCTGGGAGTCCGGGTCCGGAAGGTGGGCTTAAACGGCGACCTCAAGCAAGTCACTATCAAAGACTCCGGTGGCCAGATCAAAAACATTCAGGCCGGCCACATCCTGGTGGCAGCCGGCCGAAGGCCCAATTACAACGATCTGGGCCTGGAACAGATCGGTGTCGAAACCACACCGGCCGGCATCAGGGTCGATGCCAGGCTCCGCACCACCCAAAAGCACATCTTTGCGGCCGGAGACGTCAGCGGGGGGCCCCAGTTCACCCATGCCGCAGGCTACATGGGATCGATTGTGATCAGCAACGCGGTTTTCCGCCTGCCAAGAAAGGTCGACTATACCTACCTGCCCTGGTGCACTTATACCGATCCGGAACTGGCGAGCATAGGCATGAACGAAAAGGCGGCCCGCAAGGCGGGCATCGAGCCCCGGGTATATATCGAATCGCTGGCAGACAACGACCGCAGCCAGGCCGAAGGCCGCGTTTGCGGAAGGCTGAAGCTGCTGCTGGGGCCCAAGGACAAACCCATGGGCGTCCAGATCCTGGCGCCCAGGGCCGGCGACCTGATTTCCGAGTGGGTGGCGGCCCTGAACGGCAAGGTGAAGCTGTCAACCATCGCCGCGGCAATCCACCCCTACCCGACACTGGGAGAAATCAATAAAAAGGCGGCCGGAAGCCACCTTGCCACCAAGATTTTCTCGCCAAGGGTGCAAAAAGGGCTCAAGTTCTTTTTCAACCTCAAGGGCCGGGCGTGCGATATTCAGGCAGGATAGTCTCATGCCGCAAGATACCGAAAAGATGCCTAAACGTAACCCGGCAAAACTGAAGGCGGCGGTCCTGGTTCTTTTCATCCTGGCCGCCATCGCCCTGGTCCGCTTTTCGCCTTTAAAGGACCACCTGACCGTCGAAAGCCTCGGCCTGCTGCTCGACAGGGCCGGTTTCTGGGCACCGCTGGTCTTTGTCTTCATCTACGCCGCGGGTGTCTGTCTGTTCATCCCCGGCACCCTGCTGACCGCCATCGGCGCGGCCCTGTTCGGTCCCTACCTTGGTTTTGTCTGCGTCTGGCTGGGGGCCATGCTGGGGGCAAGCGGCGCCTTTCTCATCGGCCGCGGCCTTGGACGCCAGTTTGCCGCCTCTATCATCGGCGACCGCCTGAAGCGCTACGACGAGTCGATCGCCAGCAACGGATTTGCCACCGTACTCTACCTGCGGCTGGTCTATTTCCCCTTCACCCCCATGAATTTCGGAATGGGCTTGACCAGGGTTCGCTTCTGGGACTATTTTTGGGGCACCGGTATCGGCATCCTGGTTGGTACCTTCGTTTTTACTTTTTTCATCGGCACGCTGAAGGAAATCTGGGCGACCGGACAGTGGGAGCGGTTGCTTTCCTTCAGGGCCGGTTTCGCCCTGGCTGTCTTCATTGCTTCTTTCTTTATCCCCGGGCTCGTGGAAAAAGTAAAAAAACAATTCAACCGGGAAGACTTCAGCAGTAATCCTTAACCCGGCGTCAAGGCGCCTGTCTCCCGCAAGGATGGGCAATGGACCGCAAAGACTTCAGCAAGACGATTACGGCAGGTGAAAAGAAATACAGAATTTACGACATCCTATCTTTGGAGAAAAAGGGGCTGGCCGAAATAGCCCGCCTGCCTTTTTCGATCCGCGTTCTGCTGGAAAACCTCTTACGCCACCTCGACGGCAGGATCGTCGGACCCCGTGACCTGACAGCCGTCGCCCAATGGCAGAGCCGCTACGAGCGGCCGGTGGAAATTCCCTATCATCCGGCCCGGGTCCTGATGCAGGACTTCACCGGCGTGCCGGCCGTGGTCGACCTTGCGGCCATGCGCGACGCCATGGTCGACCTGGGAGGGGATCCGGCCAGGATCAACCCGCTGGTCCCGGTCGAGCTGGTCGTCGATCATTCCGTCCAGGTGGATTTTTTCGGAACCGAGGATTGCATCGAAAAAAACGTGGCCCTGGAATATGCCCGCAATTCTGAACGTTACAAGCTTCTCAAATGGGCTCAAAAAAGTTTTACAAACTTCAAGGTGGTGCCACCCAATTCCGGCATTTGTCATCAGGTCAACCTGGAACATCTCGGCCGGATCGTCATGACCGAAGAAAAAGACGATCTGCCGCTGGCCTTTCCCGACACCGTGGTGGGCACCGATTCCCACACCACCATGATCAACGCCATCGGCGTGATGGGCTGGGGCGTGGGCGGAATCGAGGCCGAAGCCGTCATGCTTGGCCAGCCGTACTACATGGCCATCCCCGAGGTGATCGGGGTGAAACTCAGGGGCAGGCTGCCGCCGGAAGTAACGGCCACCGACCTGGTGCTGAACATAACCGAGCTGCTGCGAAGGCATTCGGTGGTGGAAAAATTCGTTGAATTCTTCGGGCCGGGCCTGGCAGAACTGTCAATTCCCGACCGGGCCACCATCTCCAACATGACCCCGGAGTACGGGGCCACCCTGGGTTTCTTTCCGGTGGACGAAAAGACCCTGGATTACCTGGCCATGACCGGCAGGGACGAGCTGGTCGACCTTGTCAGCCAATGCACCCGGTCCCTGGGCCTGTTCTACCACCAGGGCGACGAGCCGGATTACACCCGGGTGATCGACTTCGACCTGTCAACCGTCAAGCCCTGCCTGGCCGGCCCTTCGAGGCCCCAGGACAGAATCGAGCTTTCGGCAATCAAGCCTGCTTTTGCCGCCTTACTGGGACAGGGCAAGCCTGCTGCCGCCAGCAAGGAAAGCGGCGCGTCCGTTTCCGGAAAAAGCTGCCAGGTGGAGATAAACGGCCGCTGTGAAAGCCTGGGTCACGGCAACGTGGTGATAGCCGCCATTACCTCCTGTACCAACACCTCAAACCCGGGTGTCCTCATGGGTGCCGGCCTGATCGCCAGGCAGGCGGTGAAACTGGGCCTGAAGGTCCCGGCTTTCGTGAAAACTTCCCTTGCACCCGGCTCCAGGGTGGTCCTGGATTACCTCCGGGACGCAGGCCTGCTGCCGTACTTCGAGGCCCTGGGATTCCATCCCGTGGCCTTCGGCTGCACCACCTGCATCGGAAACAGCGGGCCGCTGCATCCGGAGGTGGCAAAAGCCATCAGGGACAACGACCTCAACGTGGCCGCGGTCCTGTCGGGCAACCGCAACTTCGAGGCCCGCATCCACCAGTTGATCAAATCCAACTTCCTGGCTTCCCCCATGGTGGTGGTGATCTTTGCCATCGCCGGCCGCATCGACATCGATCTGGCATCCGAGCCGGTGGGAACCGACCCCAACGGCGGGCCGGTCTACCTTGAAGATCTATGGCCCCGGGCCGATGAGATCGACCATCTGGTTGCAAGGCATGTCAAACGCAGCTTTTTCGATACCCAGTACAGGCGCATCTTCGAAGGCGACAGGTTCTGGAAGGCCCTGGAAACCGCAGAGAGCACCACCTACAGATGGGATCCGGATTCGACCTACATAAAGAAACCACCGTTTTTCGAGCATCTGCGACTCCGGCCTCCCGTCCCCGAAGACATAGAAGCCGCGCGGGTCCTCCTGGTGGTGGGAAATTCTGTTACCACCGACCACATTTCCCCGGCCGGCGCCATTCCGGCCGATTATCCGGCCGGCCGATACCTGATCGAAAAGGGGTTGTCCCCTGAAAAGTTCAATTCCTATGGCTCCCGCCGCGGCAACCACGAGGTGATGATGCGGGGCACCTTCGGCAACATCCGGATCAAAAACCGCCTGGTGGCCCCAAGGGAAGGCTCTTTCACCTGCAAGCTGCCCGAAAACGAAGAGATGTTCATCTATGACGCCGCCATGGCCTATCGCCGACAAAACGTCCCCCTGATCGTTCTGGCCGGCAAGGAATACGGCACCGGCTCGTCCCGTGACTGGGCGGCCAAAGGAACCAACCTTCTCGGCATCCGGGCCGTCATCGCCGAATCGTACGAGCGGATTCACCGCAACAACCTTGTGGGCATGGGAGTCCTGCCGCTGATGTTCATGCCCGGAGAAGGCGTTGCCAAACTGGGCCTGGACGGGACCGAGACCTTCTCCATCACCGGCCTGGCCGATCTAAAACCGGGTAAAACGGTCGATGTAACGGCTGTCAAGCCAGAAGGCGGCAAGGTCGAGTTCAAGGCCAGGGTGCGCCTGGACACCCAGATAGAAGTGGACTACTACGTCAATGGCGGGATACTGCCCTATGTGCTGCGCAAACTGAGTGCGTCCTGAAAATCTGGCCGGACGCTCCGTCAAGACTAGCCGATCTTCCAGAAGACCGGCGCCTTGGCCCGGGCGCACCCCACGGCAGCGGCATCGATCAGCGACCGGCAGCGCTGCCGGACCGATCTTGTTATCTTTTTACCGGCCTCGACCAGGCTGTCTGTTTCGGCCTGGTTGAGAAAGACTGCCGCCCTGGCGCCGGGAGGGCGGTTTTTCAGCAGCCCCTCGTCATGGCAGATCAGGGCGACCAGGGAATCGGGAGTAAGGGGGCTTCCGCAGGGAAGCCCGCTCAGCCCGGAAAAAAGCTCGGCGCGATGAACGTTGGCCTCCTCCAGGCTCAGGCCCAGGCAGCTGAGCCCGATCACCCCCAGCACAAGGGAAGTTCTGTAAGGAACCACCGGCTCATAGGCCGCCGGCGCCTTGAGCGGTTTGCGGGCCGCACCGTCACCTTCGACCAGAATCCAGTCGACCGGCAGGATATCCAGAAAATCGTCGATCAGGCCGGGCTCCAGGCCTTCCAGCTTGCCGCCGGCACTCTCCGGGCTGAGGCCGGCTGTCACATGGCCGGCCCGTTCCAGGCATCTGGCAAGCGGCCCTGCCAGATCCGAGCCCGACCCGGATGCCAGCACCACCGGCGTCTGGCCCGGCTCCGGCCATGCTATCCTGGTGGTGGTGGTGGTCAGTACCAGCTTACCCCTTTCCACGAGCTCGCGGGCCAGCCTGTACATGACAGTGGTCTTTCCGCCTGCTCCCACCAGGGTGACTATGCCCCGGCCTTCGAGCCGCAGCCAGTCCGCAAGGGTTCCCGGACTGTAATTTGTGGAAACTGCTTTTGTCATCGCATGCTTTCGGTAAAAAAACGCATCCTGTCTATCCTTATGCCAGAGATTGACCAAAGCTTCAATGGCCATCGGTCACTGCCGCCGGTTTCGTTCTTTTCCACCCCGGGCTTTTCCCGGAGGCTGTCACCATCTTTAGGGCAATTTTTTTGCAATGCCGGTGCAATTGAGCTAAAAGAGAATTCATGGTCCAAAGATCCGAAACCGGCAAAAACCGAAGTAGAACCGTGCCTTGCACCGGTCATGCGGCAGGCATCCTGCTGGCTGCCGGCATTTCGAAACGCTTCGGCCGGCCCAAGCAACTCGCCCTTTTGGGGGGACGCTCCCTGCTCAGGCGGGTCCTGGATTCCGCGCTGGCCTCCGATCTCGAAAAGGTCTATCTCGTGCTCGGTCACGATTCCGGGCAGGTTCGCAAGCATTTGAGGCCCTATGGGGGAAAAACCAAACTTGAGCTGGTCGACAACCCTGACTATCTGCGGGGAATGGGCAGTTCGCTTGCAAGGGGCATCGAGGCCGCCGGTGACAACTGGCGGGCTTACATGGTGCTGCTGGCCGATCAGCCCCTGGTGACACCGGAATTGATAAACTCGATGCTGGCCGCCCTTTCCGGAAGCAATAAATCCATAGCGGTCCCGGTCTTCAAAGGCCGCCGGGGTAACCCGGTTCTGTTTTCCGGCCGGTGGTATTCAGATCTATGCCGGCTGAAGGACGATTTCGGCGGAAGGCACCTTGTGGCCGCCAACCCCGCAGAAGTGACAGAGGTCGAAGTCGACGCCGAACACTACTTCTGGGACGTGGACCGCCGGGAAGATCTCAAGCGGCTTGAATCATTCCGGCTGCCGGCCCGGAGCAGCGGCCGTCAATAATGGACAAGGCCGGGAAGGTAGGTTATCAACTGCGGCCACAGCATCAGGACAATCACGCAGATGACGTAAGCCGGCAGGAAGTAGGCCACGCCCTTGAATACTTCTTCCAGGGGCACGTCCTTGGCCATGCCTCCCACCACGTAAGTGGTTGCCCCCACCGGCGGAGTCACCGCGCCCATGGTGGTGATGACGGTTATGGTCACTCCGAACCAGACCGGATCGTAACCCAGCTGGCGGGCCACGGGAAAGAAAATCGGGATGGTTATCAGCAGCAGGGCCAGGGCATCCATGACTGCACCGCCGATGGCATAGATGGCAAAAATTATGGCCATGACCACCGTTGCCGGCACCGGCAGCTTCACCACCCAGGTGGCGATGTCGAACGGAATCCTGGTAACTGCCAGAAAACGGCCGAAGATCATGGCTCCGGTTATAATCAGAATGACCATGCAGGAAATACGCATGGTGTCGGCCACCGAGGCCACGAAACCCTTCCAGCTCAGGCGGCCCTGGATGCAGCTGATGACAACGGCGAAAAATGATCCCACGGCACCGGCTTCGGCCGGGGTGAAATAACCGAAGTACAGCCCCAGCATCACCAGCAGAAAAAGGATCACCATTTCACCGGCGCCGGCAAGGGCTTTGATCCTCGTGCGCCAGCCGCTGGCCTTGCCCACCGGTCCCCATTGCGGGTTGCGGCGGCAAAGAATCCAGACCGTGGCCGCCAGCAGGATCGTCAGCACTATTCCGGCCCCTATGCCGCCATAAAACAGCTTGGCAATCGACTGCTCGGTGGAAAGCCCGATGACGATCAGCACGACGCTGGGCGGAATGACCACGCCGAGGGTGGAACCACAGGCTATGGCGCCGGTACTGAGCCTGGGCTCATATCCAAAACGGCGCATCTGGGGAAGGGCCACGGTGGTCATGGTGGCGGCGGTGGCGGCGTTGGATCCGCAGATGGCGGCAAAGGCGGCGCAAGCCAGGATGGTGGCCATGGCTATCCCGCCCCGGATGTGCCCCACCCAGGCATTGGCGGCCTTGTACAGCTTGGTGTTGACCCCCGAGTAGAAGGCCACCTGGCCCATGAAGATAAACAGGGGGATGACGGTCAGGCCGTACTTGGAGAAAGTATCCCAGGTGACCGTTCCGGCCATGTTGAGGGCCGCCTTGAAGGAGACCAGGTGGGCAAACCCGGCAAAGCCCACCACTGCCATGGCTATCCCCACCGGCATCCCCAGACAAAAGAGGACGGCCAGCAGGCCGCCGATACCCAGGATTCCCACCAGTGCCGGACTCACGCCTTATCCTTCCCCAATCCGTTCCATAAACCGATCAAGTCAACCACCATTGTCAGGGCCATTGCCAGGCAACCCAGGGAAACCGCGAAGGTAAACGGGTAATAGACTATCCGCAACGTTTCGGTTACTTCCCCGCTTTGCATGAGCACCACGGCCTTTTGTCCCACCTGCCAGGCCAGGAGGATGAAAAAGAGGCAGGCGATAACATCACCCAGGGCGCACAGCACTTTCCGCAAACCAGCAGGGGCCGCGCTGACCAGGATATCGACAGCGATGTGCCCGCGTCTTTGCTGGGTGCGGCCCAGGGCAAAGGCCGTCACCACGGCTCCGAAAAAACCCATCATCTCGAAAGTACCGCGCACCGGGACCCATACGAGACGGAAAAAGATATTACTGCACGTAAGCAGCACCATGAGCACCAGGACGCTGCCGCCGATTACCATCAGCAAACGGTTGAGCAACCGGCTTAACTGTTTCAGGAACCGCATCTACTGTTGCGCTTTCATCCCTGCCCTGAAGGCCGTCACAGCCTTGTGCAGGCGCTGTTCATCGCCGGCCAGGCGTCTTTCCAGCACCCGGACAATGTCATCCGGGCCGCAAAACATATCCCGGCAGATGGTAATTGCCCGGCCGAGAACCACCAGATTGCTCGAACGGGGCGAAGCCACCTCCCTGGCCAGGCCGAAGGCATCGACTGTTGCAACCTCCAGCGGGCAGTCGCCCTGCCGGGACGGAACCGGATGCCTGCTGTTTACCACCGCCCAGGCCCCGGCCCTGCCGTATCCGGCGTGCAGGTCCAGGTTTTCCTCCTTGAGAACCAGCAGCCCGTCGGCGCATCCGGGACGGATCATGGGGCTTGTGAAATCACCCACCTTGAGGTGGGAAATGACCGTCCCTCCCCGCTGGGCCATGCCGTGGGTCTCGGAAGTGAAAACCGCCAGACCCTTGTCCATGGCTGCTTCTGCCAGCAGCCGGGTAAGAAACAGGACCCCCTGTCCTCCCACGCCGCTGATAACCAGTTGTTGAGCCGTACCGTTTTTCATCCGACAACCTCCAGGGCCTTCTTGGGGCATACCTCCACGCAGACCCCGCAGCCGGTGCAAACCATGGTGTCCAGAACGACCTGCTTGTCACCCTCGGCAAGGACAAGGGCCGGGCACTCGAACTGGGTCACGCAGAAACCGCAACCATCGCAGGCTTCTGTCACAACCACCTGTTTCGGTTCCCAGTTCCCGCCTCTGCGCCGCAGGTCCAGCAGGCAGGGCCGCTTGGATATCACCACCGCCGGCCCATGATCCCGGCAGTAAGCCAGGGCTTCTTTCAGCAGGGCGGCAAACTCTTTGATAGCGTAAGGGTCCGCCTGGCGGCAGAAACCGACTCCGCAACCTTTGACCACTGCGGCCAGATCGACCCGCGCCAGGCTTTCACCGTTGACTCCCCAGCCGCTGGCCGCCGTGGGCTGATTGCCGGTCATGGCCGTGGTGGAATTGTCCAGGATCACGAGCACGAACGGAACCTTCTGGACGACGCTGTCCACCAGGGGTGCAATGCCCGAATGAAAGAAGGTCGAATCACCTATGGTTGCCACGATGGGCGGCTGTTTTGCCCGGTTTTTGAGGGCATGATGGAAACCTGCGGCCTGGCTGACCGCAGCCCCCATGCACAGAACCGTATCGACCGCCCCCAGGTTGAGTCCAAGAGTATAACAACCTATGTCGCTGGGATAAACTCCCTTGGGGGCCGCTTTCTTGATGGCGAAAAAAGCAGCCCGGTGGGGGCATCCGGCACATAGGGTGGGACGCCTTCCCGGAGCTTGCTGAATACGGCGGGCCGCGACTTTCACGCCGGCAAAACCGGCCACGATCTGCTCGATGTCCTCGGGAAGGATTTCGCCCACAGACGGTACGTCCCCGGACAGCTTCCCCCGCACCTGGCCGCGGGAGGCGAGCTGCATTTCGATAACACCGGTGGTTTCCTCCAGGACCAGAACCGACTCGCAGGATTCCAGAATTTTGCGGCAAAAGTCGGTGTGGAGGGGATAGGGCTGTAAAACCTGATAGAGGGGCAAGTTTTCCCAGAGCCCAAGGGCCTTGAAAATCTCCGCCGCGTGGGCCGCGGCCACACCGGATGCCACAACGGCCAGCGAACCGCCACGGGCCCGGTTGAGCTGAACCGGCCGGGTGGCCTCCCAGCCTGCGATGCGGGCCAGTTTGTCTTCCAGCTCGCCGTGGAGCTTGAACCTGAATTTGGGCGTGGCTGCCCAGCGCAACGGGTCCTTCCTGTAATCAGGATTCAATTCGCACGGAGCCGGAACCGATAATTCGATGTCCTGCCGGCTGTGGCAAACCCTGGTGGTGGGCCGCAGCAATACCGGAATGGAAAATTCCTCCGACAGCCTGAAACCGGCGGCCACCATCTGCTTGGCCTGCAGCGGGGAAGCCGGGTCCAGGACCGGAATCTTGGCCATCATGGCCATCAGGCGGCTGTCCTGCTCGGTCTGGGAAGAATGGGGGCCGGGATCGTCTGCGCTGATCACCAGGAAGCCGCCCTTGGCTCCCATGTAGGCGGCGCTCATCAACGGGTCCGAGGCCACGTTGAGGCCGACCTGCTTCATGCTGACAGCGGCCCGCAGGCCGGATATGCTGGCGGCATAGGCTATTTCAAAAGCCACTTTTTCATTGACGGCCCATTGAACATGGCCGCCAAGCTTTTCATCCGCCCTGAAGCGGGCCACGGCCGGCAGTATTTCGGAAGACGGGGTTCCGGGGTAGGCTGTGGCCACCGCGCAGCCGGCTTCCACCAAGCCGCGGGCGATGGCTTCGTTTCCCAACAACAAAAGTCTCGACGGTTTCAATGCAATTCCCCACTTTTGGATAATGGAAAATGGTTACCACCGCCGGCATGGCCGGCCGGGGGCCATGGTCTCACGCTGCCTTTGAAGCCCGAAAAACAAGGTATATTCATGAAATCCGGCTTCAAAGTCAAGAGCAAACCTCCCCGCTACCGACAGAGACCGGCTTCACCCTATTGACCGCTTGCAGCCATTTCCTCCAGGTCGGCCGCCAGGGCATCCGACATGGCCACTTCCAGCAGAGGCTGCAAAGGGTTGCGGCGGTAATTGTCCAGGGTATTGGCATGGATGAATTCCGGATAGGCCGCCGTACAGTCTTCGACCAGGATTGCCTTGAAATCGTTGCACAAGGCATCCAGGGCGCTGGTCAGCACGCAGATGTGGGTGGCTATGCCGGCAACGGCGCATACCGTGATCCTGTTCTTTTTCAGCCGCCCGGCCAGGTCGGTTCCGAAAAAGGCCGAAAAGCGCGGCTTGGGCAGCCAGATATCCTCCGGCCCGCGTCTGAGTTCATCTATCACCTCGGCACCGCGGGTGCCGCAAATTGCATGGGGCTTCATCCGCCCGGTGAAAATGAAGTCCTGCCGGCCAAATGAATCGGTGGCAAACACCACCATGCCGCCGGAGGCACGCACGGCATCGGCCAGGTCGTTGATCGGTCCTATGATCTTCGTGGCCGGCTCTGTAATCGGCAGCCGGTGGCCGGGATCGAAGTAATCCTTCACCATGTCGATCACCAGCAGGGCCACGCGGTCGTCTCTTCTCAGCAGCTTCATGTCGTTTTCGCCCCCTTTCTGGCCAGCAGGGCCACGGATTCTATGTGATAGGTATGAGGAAACATATCAACCGGCTGCACCTCGACCGGCAGGTAATCGTCTTTCATCATGAACAGGTCGCGGGCCATGGTCGCGGGGTTGCAGGAAACATAGACGATCCGGGGAGGCGCCATGGCCAGGATCTGCCTGACCACATCCTTGTGCATACCCGCCCTGGGCGGATCGATGACCATGACATCCGGAGTCAGTTCCACCTGCTTCAGGCTATACCGGATGTCGCCGGCAATGAACCGGCAGTTGTCGATGCCGTTTCGCCGGCAATTCTTGACGGCGTCACTCACCGCCGTCGGCACCATTTCAAGCCCCACCACCTCACTGGCCCGGCCGGCCAGAAAGATTGAAATGGTCCCGGCTCCGCAGTAAAGGTCGAGGACCTTTTCCGTTCCGCTAAGGGCGCAATATGCGGAGACCACCTCGTAAAGGCGGGCAGCGCCCCTGGTGTTGGTCTGGAAAAAGGAGTTGGCCGAAATCTCGAAGCGGTACCTGCCGATACCTTCGATCAGGTATGGCCGGCCGCAAAGCAGTATCTCCCTTTCCCCGAAGGCCACCTGGGCTTTGCTGGCAGTAATATTGTTGACCACCGAGGTAATGTTGGGGAATTTTTCTGTCAGCAGACGGGCCAGGGGTTCCACCTGGTCACGCCTTTGTTCGGCAGTCACGATGTTGACCATCCATCCATCTTCATTGAGGCAGTGGCGCAGGACGACAAAACGCCAGAAGCCGGCATGGGTCCGCAAACCGTAGACCGGCACCCCGGAGCTGCGGATGTATTCCCGGACCACGCCCAGAATCTGGTTGCCCTGGTCGGGCTGAAGCAGACAGGCATCGATGTCCAGCACCTTGTAGAAGGTGCCGGGCACATGCAGGCCGAGAGCAAAAGATATGTCCATATCCTGCCGGCCCAATTGTTCCGGCAGCAACCAGCGCCTGTCGGAACAGGAAAACTCCATCTTGTTGCGGTATCCGAAGACCGCCTCTGAAGCAATGCCCGGAAGAACCTTGACGTTTTCCAGCAGGCCTATGTGCCGGCAGGCTTCTTCAACATGCCGGGTTTTGTATTCCACCTGTTTGGGATAAGCCAGAAACTGCCACTTGCACCCCCCGCAGAATCCGGAATAGGGACAGGGAGCCTCAATCCGGTGGGGACTTGGCCGCTTGATTTCAAGCAGCCTGGCTTCGGCCCAGTTTTTTTTCTTCTTTACCACCCTGGCAACGACCTGTTCACCGGGCAGGGCCTGATCGACGAAAACCACCATCGAATCGGCCCTGGCAAGCCCCTTGCCGCCGAAGGCCGTGGTTTCTATTTCAAGTTCCAGGATACTTCCCTTTTTCAAAGCCATGCCTGCAGGCCCCGGGTTCCTCTGGTAAACGATTTCACCCTGTGTTATCTATGGATAAAACAAAGTATTATCAGGTTGTCATGCCGCCTTTACCGGTTTTTGCAACAGCGGATAGATAGCGCGAATCCGCCTGAAAGACAAGGAAGATGGAACAGGATAACGGCTCAACAGCCACATTGGTCAGGGATATTTCCTTCAAATGCGGCCGCCTGGAGCTTGCCGGCACCCTGCACCTGCCCCCGGGCCCGCCGCGGGCGGCAGTCATCGGTTGCCACGGTATGCTGGCCAACCGCATGTCGGCCAAGCAGATAGCCCTGGCAGGCAAATGCACCGGCTCGGCCATGGCCTATTTCCGCTTCGATCATCGCGGATGCGGCCAAAGCCGCGGGGATCTGCGCCTGGCAGGCATATTGGACGACCGCCGGCAGGATTTACTGGCAGCCCTGGATAAAATCAGAGATTTGCTGGGGCCGGATATTCCCGTCGGTCTTTTCGGCAGCAGCCTCGGGGGAACCGTGGCCCTTCAGGTGGCTGCCGAAACCGGCCTTCACCCCATTGTAACCGCGGCCGCCCCCGTAAAAATGGACCGGATCAGCCAGGCAACCATCGCTTCTTTGAAAGAGGCGGGCCTTAACCCGGGTCCGGACTACCGGGCCGCAATCGCGTTCGATATCACATCCTGTCTGGACAGAGTCTCCGGAGCACTGGTGATTCACGGAGGCCTCGACGATGTCGTGCCCGTGGACAACGCTCATCTGATCTACGCAAGGGTTAAGGATCCCAAACGGATTGTCATCATCACAGACAGCGACCATGCCTTCGGCCGGCCGTCGCACCAAAAACGCCTGGTGGAACTTGCCCATCACTGGCTGCAAAGCCTGCTCGAAGACGGCAGCCGAAGATGAATCCGGCTGCATGCCGGGCCGGAAACGCGCTGCGGGTTTTGCTGTTCAGGGAGTTTTGCTTATGGCGCTTTGGATGATTTGCTTCTGGTAGCCGCTCAGTTTCTTGTCAAACTTGACCGCTATTCCATTTGCTTCTGCACGCACGATTTTACCCGTTATCTTGAAATTACTCTGGGTCTTGGAAATAGAGAAAGTCAGGGAAAGGCTTTGACCGACCTCAAGGGGCTCGCGGGTTTCGATAAAAACCCCGCCGTTGCTCAGATCCTGAATGAAATCCCTGTAAAATCTTTCGGAGGTCGAATAATCGACTGCAATCAGGCAGGGAATTCTTTCATCCTGGCGTTGCTCACGGCGCTGCCATTCAAGCAGGATTTCGAGCAACTCTTCCTTCTTGGAATCAGACAGATTGTTGATCAGGCTGGTCAAACGCTCGGTCAGACCAGGCTTCTGGCCGTCCGGATTGTCAAACTCGTTCATTGGCCTGCCTTTTTTGCTGCCATTTATTACACTCAAACCGAGTGTTTCAAATTACGTTCAGACCTTTCAGCTTATTTTTGATAATATTGCCGGCCGCGTTTTATGTCAATAGCGTCTGTCTGCGGCGCCGGCAGCGTATCAGCGCCTGTTGTGCCACTTCCATGCAGTTTCGATTATGGCCTCCAAATCATCATAATCCGGGCTCCAGCCCAACTCCTTCCTTATCTTGTCCGAGCTTGCCACCAGCACTGCAGGATCGCCCTTGCGGCGCTGCTCCTCTACGACGGTGATATCTTTTCCCGTAACCGCCTTTGCCGTTTCGATCACCTGCCTTACCGAATATCCCTGCCCGCAGCCCAGATTGTACGCACAGCTGTCGTTTCCGTCCAGAAGAGATTCCAGGGCCAGGATATGGGCCGCGGCAAGATCGTTGACATGGATGTAATCCCTTATACAGGTTCCGTCAGCGGTGGGGTAATCGGTACCGTACAGTTTTACAGCTTCCCTTTTACCGGCAGCAGCCTGCAGGACGATCGGTATCAGGTGAGTCTCCGGCTCGTGGCTCTCGCCTATGGAAGCCGACGGATCTGCTCCGGCGGCATTGAAGTAGCGCAATACGGCGTATTGCATCCCATGGGCATCACTTGCATCCACCAGCATCTGTTCAACCATCAGCTTGGAACGGCCATAAGGATTCTTGGGCCGGCGGGGATGCTCTTCGGTGATGGGGACTTCTTCGGGCTCGCCGTAGACCGCGGCTGTGGATGAAAAGATAAATCTTTCGACATCATGGCCAAGCATGGATTCGAGAAGGGACGCTGTCTTGCCGACATTGTTGTGGTAGTACTTCAAAGGCAGCTGAACGGATTCACCCACGATAGAAAAGGCGGCAAAATGCATGACGGCATCGAATCCGCTGCTGAAAAGCCGGTCGGTCAAGCGGCGGTCTCCCAGGTCGCCTTCCACGAAATCGTCGCTTTGAACCAGGAACCTTCTGCCCGTGGAAAGGTCGTCCAGAACGGTCACCCTGGCCCCCTGAGACCGGAGCAACTTAACCGTATGACTGCCTATGTATCCGGCGCCTCCAACGACGAGTACCCGCAGTTTTTCAAGCCTTCTGCCCAAACGTCAGTTCCCTTCTCTTTTCCGTTCGACCATGAACCATGGATTACGAAGATCGGACTTGTTGTAAGCCAGCGCCGTGTCCCTGCCGAACACGCATACCCCGGCCCCGGACGCCAGAGCGACCGCGTGCCCGGCTGCCGTATCCCATTCCATGGTGGTCCCCAAACGGGGGTATTGATGGGCGCTGCCTTCGGCCACCAGGCAGATTTTCAATGAGCTGCCCGCCGGCCGGAAAACCACTTCGCCATGTTCTGCCCGGAGGGTTTCAATATACTTTTCAAGCTCACTGCCGCCGTGGGAACGGCTGCCCACGACTGTGTATCTTCCGGGTCCTTCCGGCACAAGCGGAAGTTTTACTGCGGAAGCAAGCAACAGCTTCCACAGGCCATGATCCGGCCATCGCTCCACCGCACTTTCTTTTACCGGCTCGTCTGCGAGATGCCCCTTCGCCGTCTTAGCCCGGGATCCCGTTTCGGAACCCGCCATAAATCCGGCCCGCAGAAAAAAAGAAAAGGCATCGTCGAGCCTGTAGGCCCCCTGGCCCGCAATCCCGAAATAGGCAACGTCTTTTGCCGGAGCAAATACAACGCCCAGTTCCGGAACAGCGTTTACTATCAAAGCGATGTTTACCGTAAACTCTCCGTTGCGACTGATAAACTCCTTGGTTCCATCCAGTGGGTCCACCAGCCAGAACATTTTCCAGCGCCTGCGTTTTTCAAACGGTATGTCTTTTCCTTCTTCACTAAGAATCGGCAGACCAGAAACCGGCAGTAGTTTTTCTATTGCTTCGTTTGCCCGGCGGTCGGCATCCGTGACCGGAGACTTGTCGTCCTTATAGGCGACATTGAAATCGGTTCGGTAAATATCCATTATCTTCCGGCCGGCTTCGGCCGCCGCCCTCAGGGCGAGCAGCAACTGCCCCTGCCGAAGCTCGACTTTTTCTTTTTCACCGGAAAACACCATCAGATGTATCCCTTCTGCCCCAGATACAGCAAAACTTCCTGAGCTGATTCTTCGGGCGTCTTGTCGGTGGTATCGATTCTCAGCTCCGGCGCCTCCGGGATTTCGTAAGGGTCATCGACTCCGGTGAAGCCTTTTATCAGTCCCGCCCGGGCCTTGGCGTACATTCCCTTGCGGTCACGCTTTTCGCACACATCCAGCGGCGTGCAGACGTGAACCTCTATGAATCCTCCATAGTCTTCTATTGACCTGCGAATCTCACCGCGGGTATTGGAATAGGGCGCTATGGGCGCGCAGATTGCAATACCACGATTCTTGGTTATCTCCCGGGCGACAAATCCTATCCTGCGCACGTTGATGTCCCTGTGCTCCTTGGAAAAATTCAGCTCGGAAGACAGGTTGCGGCGCACTATGTCACCGTCAAGCAAAGTGACCGGCCGCTCGCCGATTTCCATCATCCGCGAGTACAGTATCTTGGCAACCGTCGACTTGCCGGCGCCCGACAGTCCGGTCAGAAAGATGGTAAAGCCCTGCTTGCCCGGAGGAGGATGAGCCTTTTCCAGTTCGCAGACGACTTCCGGAAACGTCGCCCATTCCGGAATCCGGCGGCCGGTCTTGATCCGCCGGCAGATTTCCTCACCATCGAGGCTCATGGTGCGTGTGCCGTCCGGAACCCTGTCGGAACAACGGTATTCATCTTCGAACGGAAGATAAACCATCTTTTCGAACGGAACGATTTTGATCCCGATACTGTCTCCGAAAGGCATGACCTGATTATGAATCTGCCTGCTTTCAAACAATTTTTCACCGGTCTCGGCTGGAACCGGTGTGGCATGATTGTAGCCGACGATAAAGTGGGTGCACCCGTAATTCTTGGCAATGATGGCCTGCAGCATGGCCTCTCTTGCCCCGGCCAGCCGCATGGTCAGCGGAAGCAGGTTGAGCAGGCAGGTATTGGGAGGATAATACTTCAACAATTTTTTGTATATGCGCACCCGGGTGTAGTAATCGAAATCGCTCGGGCTGGTCACACCAACCACCGGCAATAGCAAAAGATTGGCCTCTGCCTGACGCATGGCCTGCATTGTAAGCTCGAACTGGGGACGGTGCATGGTCCTGCGGGTCTGAAAGCCGACAATCCGGCGCCAGCCCAGCTTCTTAAACAAACGCCTGGTGTCTGCGGGGGCCATGCGCAGCTGGAGGAAATCATAATGCACCGGCAGGCTTAGGACCTCAAGTCTGCCGCCGATATAGTAGTCTCCCGTGCCGTTGAGCAGCCTGTAGACTCCGGGATGCTGCGGGTCATTGCAGCCGAAAAGGATTTCGGCCTCCCGGTTCTTGTCAACCGGCCAGATATCTTCCACATGCATTACCGCCAGGAGAAACCCTTCCGGATCGCGGATGGCGACCGACTGCCCGCCTTCCAGGCTCTCGGCCAGGGTGCGATGCACATCCAGGCAAACCGGTATGGGCCATAAAGTTCCGTCCTGAAGGTGCATGCGGTCCAGAACCGCCTCATAATCGGATCTTATCATAAACCCCTTCAGGGGAGAAAAAGCTCCGGTCGCAAGCAGCTCTAAATAGCACAACTGATGCTCGTTGAGAGTGACATCCTGGAGATTGAAAGCCACATCCTTCAACAGGGACGCCTTGCGGTCGTCAACCACCAAATCAACCAGGTCACCGCCGTGCGCCGGGCCGATTGCCGCCTTGTCCATGGATTGCTCCTTCTCACACTGCATCGCTTAAACTCCCGGCCGGCTGCCCTGCCGGCCGCCCAACGCCGAAGTATGTAAAACCGAGGCCTGTCAGATACTGGCGCGAGTATAAATTTCTTCCATCGAAAACCACCGGCGATGCCATCAGCTTGCGCAGATGGCTGAAATCAGGATTGCGGAATTGATTCCAGTCCGTCAACACGGCCAGTCCGTCAGCGCCCTCAAGACAGGCATACTGATCTTCCAGGATTTCAACCGCCGTTTCCCCGGCCAGTTCGCGCCGGGCATTGTCACCGGCCTCGGGATCGTAGGCCCGGATGTGCATTCCCTGCGCTGCAAGCTGCCTTATGATCTCAATCGAAGCCGAGTCGCGGACGTCATCCGTATTGGCCTTGAACGACAATCCCCAGACTGCCAGACGCACCCCGGCCAGATCGCCCTTTTCCCGGTAATAGGACGATATTTTTTCGGCCAGCATTATCCGCTGCTTTTTGTTCACCTCATCGACCGCCGAAATCAGCTGCGGTTCGTATCCATTGCGCAGGGCGGTGGTTATCAGGGCCTTGACGTCTTTTGGGAAGCACGAACCGCCATAGCCGACACCCGGATAGATGAAATGGTATCCGATTCTCCGGTCGGCGCCGATGCCAAGGCGCACGTCTTTCACGTCGGCCCCGACTTTTTCACAGATATTGGCGATTTCGTTGATGAAGGAGATTTTGGTGGCCAGCATGCAGTTGGCCGCATATTTGGTCATCTCGGCGCTTCTGATGCTCATTACGATCATCTTGTCCCGGCTTCTGGCAAAGGGGGCGTAAAGGGTCTCCAGCAATTTGGCCGTACGGACATTGTCGGTGCCCACGATCACCCGGTCCGGTTTCATGAAATCGTTTACCGCGTCCCCTTCTTTGAGAAACTCCGGATTGGAAACCACATCGAACTCGATTGTGACACCGCGCGCCTGTAATTGCTCGCCGATTATCCGCCTGACCTTGTCGGCCGTGCCTACCGGCACGGTGGACTTGTTGATTATTATCTTGTAGTCATTCATCAGACGGCCCACCTGCCGGGCCACCTGCTCAACGTAGGAAAGGTCACAGGAACCGTCCTGCCTGGGAGGAGTGCCCACACAGTTGAATACGAACAGGGCCTGTTCCAGTCCTTCACCAAGCTCGGTGGAAAACTTCAGCCGTCCCTGACCGGTGTTGCGTTTTACCAGAGGCTCCAGACCCGGTTCGTAAATATGCAGTTTGCCCTGCCTGAGACGATCCACGATCTCCTGGTTCACATCGATACAAACGACATCGTTGCCCATTTCCGCCAGGCAGGCGGCCGCCACCAAACCGACATAACCGGTGCCCACGATACATACATTCATGTCAAAATCCTTTTGTTTTCTTTTACGGCTGCCGCCCGCGCCGGACGGCAGGCCGTCATTTCAGCTTTGCACGCGGCAACAGGCCCCTTCGAAGGGGCTGGTGCTTTACTCCAACCCGTAATATTCACCGTACCATCTGACAAATTCCCTGATACCCTTCTCCAGGGGGGTGTCCGGCCTGAAACCGAAACTGTTCATCAGGTCCGACACGTCTGCATAGGTTTCAGGCACATCCCCGGGCTGCATATCGAGAAATTCCAATTTGGCCTTCCTGTCGAGGGCCTTTTCGATTTCCGATATGAAGTCCATCAATTCCACCGGCTTGTTGTTGCCGATGTTGAAAAGACGATAAGGGGCATATGAAAATGCCGGATCCGGTGCCGCACCGTCCCAGGAGTCATCGCCTTTCGGGGGTGAATCCAGCACCCGCACCACACCTTCGATAATATCCTCTATATATGTGAAATCGCGCCTCATCTTTCCGTGGTTGAAAACCTGGATAGGCCGTCGTTCCACAATCGCCTTGACAAACAGGAAAAGGGCCATGTCCGGCCGTCCCCAGGGACCGTAAACTGTGAAAAACCGGAGGCCGGTACAGGGAACCGCGTACAAATGGCTGTAGGTGTGGGCCATCAGCTCGTTGGCCTTTTTGGTTGCCGCATACAGTGAAACAGGATGATCGACGTTGTGGTGCACGGAAAAGGGCATCTTCTTATTGGCGCCGTAAACCGAACTCGAAGAGGCAAAAACCAGGTGCCCGACCCCGAAATGGCGGCACCCCTCCAGAATATTCAAAAAACCTACTATGTTGGCATCAATATAGGCTCTGGGGTTTTGCAGGGAATAACGCACTCCGGCCTGGGCTGCCAGGTTCACCACCGCTTCAGGCCGGTGTTGACTGAAAATACTCTCTACAAGGTCCCTGTCCTCCATATCGGCCTTGTAAAAGGTAAAATCATCATACTCTTGCAGGACAGCCAAGCGATCTTTCTTCAGCCGGGGATCATAATAAGGATTGAGGTTGTCCAGGCCCACAACCCTGCGTCCTTCCTCCAGCAGGCGCCTGGAAAGATGGAAACCTATAAAACCGGCGGCGCCGGTCACCAGGACAGTCTGATAAACATTTTTCATACCTTTGTATCGTCATCCTTTCAGCTTGAAACGCATATGGTTACCAGTTGTGCAGTCTAAAAATTACGCATACCTGATCAAGCAAGATTATACTCTTTTATCTTGTTAAGCATTGACTTGTAACTGATTTTCAACAAGCCGGCGGCTTTTTTCCGGTTCCAGTTGGTCTGTTCAAGGGCTCTCTGGATCAGGTGGCGTTCCGTTCCCTGGACAAAGTCTTCACAGATACCGCGCAAGGAAAAATCGGCTCCCCGGTCGATCATTTCCCTCAGACGGGCGATGATATGGGTGGTCCCGGGCAAAGAATTCAGCATGTCGGTCACCCCGTTCGATTTGACGGCATCGACAAACGGCGGCGCCTCCAGCACGAATTTTTCGTTTCCGGTGGAAACTATCCTTTTGATCGTATTTTCGAGTTCGGCCACGTTTCCGGGCCAATCGTAGCGACCGAATACCGCTTTGGCCTTGGGCGATATCCTGAAAAAGCTGCGCTTGAACTCCAGACAGTACTTATAGGTGAAAAAATCGGCCAGCAAGTTGATATCGGTTCTGCGATTGCGCAACGGCGGGACACTTACGGTCATAACATTCAGGCGGAAATAAAGATCTTTCCTGAATTGATTGGTCTCAACAAGGGCTGCGATCCGGTCTTTGGCGGTAACTATGAAATTAACGTTGTTGTCAAAACCCGGAGGAGTATAACCCGTGGTTTTATCTACCAGCAACAGGAGATGGGCCTGGAAGTCCCGGGGCATTCTGTCTATCTCCGACACGAGTATGGTCACCCTGTTTTCGCCGCTGATGAACTGCTCGAGTTCCAGGATACTGGTAATACCGCCATCATCGGATACATTTTCAGTCGCGGCCAATTGTTCGGAATCGAGTTTTACGAAGGTGCTGTCCTCATCTGTCGTGTTTTCAAAAATCGTGCGGGCAATGAGTTCGCGGCCCGACCCCTTCTCCCCGATTATGAATATCGATGTACTTATCTCACTCAATTCCTTTACCATTTTGCGGATATGAGATATTTCCCGGCTCGTGCCAACAAGGGGAGAAAATGATTTATAGCCTGATTCTTGCCGCCTTTGCAACAGCCCGTCGATGCAATCCTTCAGGCCCCGGGCATCGAGCGGCAGCGAAAGACAGGCAATATTGCTGAACACTTCATTTATGTCTTTGAAAAAACCATCGTAATTCGAAATCAGCACCAGCGGCAGAGCCGGAGCGATCAGCTTTATGGCATAGGACCTGCGGAACGCCCCCTCTTTCGAACCGGTCATGCAGAAAACCACGTCCGGCGCTATAACCTCAAGGTTTTCATAGCATATGGCCTCATTGTCGAAACAAAGAGGTACATAACCCAGTTCAACGATCAGCGATTTCAGCAACTCTCTTCTGACCGTATCCTGATCCAGGATAACGACCTTATGAGAATCGTAAACACCAAGCATCAGTCTCTCCGGTCTGAGATCTTCATCCGAACTGTCATTTCTGGCCTCAAACTATTCACCGGCCACAGATTCCGGTCTTTCCCCTGCCCGTACCAGATTTTCGGGACCGGTTTTACCCGGCTTCGGGATGTTTTTCTCATCGGCTTTGCCTATTGTCATTGGCTGTGGAACACGGCCGATCATAACGGCCATATCCACAGGAAAATAAATTTAAAGTGAAAAGAGCAGCAAGGACTGTGCCGGCTTGAAGCTCTTTCAAAAATGAAGGCGATTCAAAGCGATCCGAAACTAACCGGCGTAAATATATAATCAATCTGACATGTTATATGGCGCCAACTTCCGGCCGCCCTGATTAAGGACCGCCGGGCGAAAGAAACCGGGGTCTGTTTTTCACATTTATAGTAATTGATTACCCAATTTTTGTGAAACATATTGCCCTTTGTCCGGAGAGATCGTTATCCATTCTTTCGTATCTTCTTGCCATTTCGCGCGGTTTGTTATATAGGAAAAGAATCTGTAAATGATTGCGAGCATTATTCAATTACCCCTAAAAACCTACATGGAAAACCATGGCAACCAATCCGCGGGTACTGATTATCGACGATACCGAGGAAGTCCTGTCGGCCCTGTGCAAATATTTCGACGAGCAAGGCTACGAGGTGGTATCTGCAGACAACGGTCTGGATGCCCTGAAGTTGCTCGATGAAGACATCCCCGGCTTCGATCTGGTGATCACCGATCTGGTACTGCCCAATGTAAGCGGTGTGGCCGTGATATCGATCGTCAAAAAAAAATTCCCCAAGGTGCCGGTGATTGCCATCACCGGATGGGGAGAACACCCGGAAGCCCTTGCCCGGGAAGCTCAGGCAGATCTGGTGCTGGAAAAACCGTTCAAACTGCCCGACCTGGAAAAAGCGGCAAGGAAACTGATCGCCGGTGGTACCGGCCGCTGAGAGGCTGCTGCAAACTGTTGCCGAGCCCGGTGTTTGCAGGCAGCCTGATTTATTGAGCCGGGCTGATTTCGATCCAGGAGAGTTCAACTGTCAGGCTGTGGTGGCTTTCAGGAAACCGCATGTGCTGCATGCGAAAAAAACCTAAACTTGTCGGAGCCCTAGCGGTCTCCTGTTTCAATTGCTCCCCCTCCGGGCGGGACCAACCGGGGCCGTCTCTCTTTTGAGGTGGCAGTTTACTCTAATTCAAGAACCAGACAGGGTTGAAAAGTCACAAATGGGTCCACCAATCATCGGCGTCAGCAAACACATCCAACACATCAGGGAACTGGTCGACCACGTTGCCCACACAGGACTGAACACGGTAATCTCCGGTGAAAGCGGGGTGGGCAAGGAAGTGGTGGCCCAAAATCTCTACAGTCGTTCTCCCAGGCTGGGCAAACCTTTCATCAAAATAAACTGCGCCGCCTTACCGGAAGGCTTGCTGGAAAGCGAACTGTTCGGCTACGAAAAAGGAGCCTTCACCGGTGCCGAACAAAAACGGCGCGGCAAATTCCAGCTCGCCCATGGCGGTGTCCTTCTGCTTGATGAGATCGGCGACATGTCATTGCCCCTGCAGGCCAAGTTGCTGCATGTCCTGCAAAGCGGTGAGTTCACCCCTCTTGGCAGCGAAAAAGAACTGCGCACCGATACATGGGTTATCGCGGCCACCAACCATGATTTGAAACAGGATATAGCCGAAGGCAAATTTCGGGAAGACCTTTTTTACCGCCTCAACATAATCAAGATTCATATCCCGCCCCTGAGGGAGAGGCCCGAGGACATACCACCGCTGGTGGACTTCTACGTGAAAGAGTATGCCGAACAGCTGGGCGGCGAAAATATCGAAATACCGAGCCCGCGGGTCATAGACCGCATGATGCAATACGGCTGGCCCGGCAACGTCAGGGAATTACAGAATGTATTGAAACGGATGATGGTCCTGGGCAATTGCGACCAGATCGTCAATGAACTGTTTGCCAACCAGTCTGAAAACATCGGCGGGCCGGCCCCTGTATCCGATATCAAGCGCCCTGTTTCACTTTCGGACCTGCTGGACCTTGAAGGAGAAAACTCGCCTGAAAGCGAATCGTTCTCGTTGAAAGCCATCAAACGCAAGGCCGTTGATCAGGTGGAGCGTGAAATAATATCCTATGTCCTGGACAAAACCGACTGGAACCGCAGCAAGGCGGCCAAGATTTTGAAAATAAGTTACAAAACCCTGTTGTATAAAATCAGCGATCTGGCCATCACCCCCCCGCCGGGGAAAAAACGCTGAGCAGATCGACCTTTTTGGATCAGCCCGCCGCTCAACAGGGACTTCAATCGACCTCTGCGTAGCGCTGAAAAAAGCCCGGCAGGACTCCGGAAGCCCGGGCTTCATGCCATGTGCAAAGCGTACGGTCTCCTGAAAACAATGTAAGAAACTTTTCCCATATTGTTTACTTTTTTCCACAACATATCTAACATCTATACCATATCTGCTCCGCCCGTTGATGCATCCGGATACTGCTGAGCCAATATTATTTTTGAATACAAACAGTTGCGAGCCGCATTTTTTAAGCCCGCATTTTCACCACGGGGCACCAATATTGCAGGTATGCTGATAGCCGTTTTAAATTCAGCGAGCGCAAGTGATACTCAGACAAGGTAAAAATATTGATGAACACACAAAATCAGGGCGTCATTATGCTGGACAACGGAGGGAGACGCAAAAATCAGGACCGCCGTCAATTCTCATATACCTTCCATATTCCTGAAAGACGAAGCGGCATAGACCGGCGGTCAGGCAAAGACCGGCGCAAGGCTCCGCGCGTCAGATAATTCATTGTAAGCCGCCCCCTTTCCCGTACAAACCGCTCCATCGCCCCCTCATGGTTTCCTCCTCAAGAGCAGCTTTCAGCTCAGCGACAAATCGCCGCCTGGGAATTTCACGGGCACCCAGTCTGTACATATGCTCGCTGTAGACCTGGCAATCGATGAACGCAAACCGGCCGGCTTCAAGAAACTTCACCAGGTGATACAGGGCTATCTTGGAAGCGTTGGGTTCAAGCCAATACATCGATTCGCCGAAAAAGCAGCGGCCCAGGGATACCCCGTATAATCCCCCCACGATTTCGCCGTCCAGCCAGGTCTCAACCGAATGGGCAAATCCCATCCTGTTGAGCCGCTTGTAAGCCTCCTCCATGGCTTCCGTTATCCATGTGCCCTCACCGCTGTCAACACGGGTCCGGGCGCAATTCTCGATTATGGTATCGAATTCCGTGTCCATGGTCACCGTGAAGCTTCCCTTGTTGATAATTCTGCGCAGGGACCGGGATACGTGCAAACGGGCAGGATAGAGGACCATCCGGGGATCGGGCGACCACCAAAGGATGGGATCGTTTTCGCCGAACCAGGGGAAAATGCCGGCCTTGTAGGCTGTCAGGATCCTTTCGGGAGAAAGGTCGCCCCCCACCGCCAGCAATCCGCCTTCGCCGGCAAGCTCCGGAGGAGGGAAAACAAGGGCATCACTGAGCATGTAAATCGGCATGGATCACTGGCTGGAGACTGCAGCTGGCGTCACGGTCAATGCTCATATTCGAAAACCAGCTCACCGTCTTTGAGGTCGATGTGCACCCGGCCGCCCTTTTCAAGTCTGCCGAACAGAATTTCGTCTGCCAGGACATCCTTGATGTCTTTCTGGATTACCCTGTGAAGCGGCCTGGCCCCATACCTGGGATCGTAGCCCTCGCTGGCCAGCCATTTACGCGCGGCAGGGCTGTAGGTCAGTTTGACCTTTTTGGCAATCAGTTGGACGTTGAGTTCATTCATGAATTTGTCGACGATCTGTTCCATCACCACGGGGTCAAGATCATTGAAATTGATGATGGCATCGAGCCGGTTGCGGAATTCCGGGCTGAAATATTTTTCAATCGCTTTCTTGCCCTTTCCGGCTGCCCCGGCCCTTGGGTCGCCGAAACCGATGGCCTGGGAGCTCATTTCCCTTGTGCCCGCATTGGAGGTCATCATCATGATAACATTACGGAAATCGGCTTTCTTGCCGTTGTTGTCCGTCAGGGTCGCATGGTCCATAACCTGCAGCAGGATATTGAACAGATCGGGATGCGCTTTTTCTATTTCGTCCAGCAGCAGGACACAGTGAGGATTTTTCCTGATGCTGTCGGTCAACAATCCTCCCTGGTCGAAGCCGATATAGCCGGGAGGAGCGCCGATCAGGCGGGCGACAGCGTGTTTCTCCATATATTCGCTCATGTCGAAACGGAGAAACTCTATTCCCAGGTTGATGGCCACCTGGCGCGCGACTTCTGTTTTGCCCACCCCGGTGGGCCCTGTAAACAGGAAGGCGCCTACCGGCTTCTCGGGATGACCTAGCCCGGCCCTGGCCCGCTTGATGGCGGTCACAAGGGCAAAGATCGCATCATCCTGGCCGAAAACCACGGACTTCAACCTGGTTTCCAGGTTTTCCAGCTTGGCCTTGTCCGGAGTAGATACGCTCACGGCCGGGACCCTGGCCATCTTGGCCACGATCTTTTCTATGTCTGAAGGATGGATTTTCTTGCGCCGCCCGCCACCTGTGAGTCTGACAAAGGCGCCGGCCTCATCGATGACATCGATGGCCTTGTCCGGCAGGTAGCGATCGTTTAGAAACTTGGCCGACAGTTCCCCGGCAGCCTTCAGGGCTCCGTCCGTATAACGGATGCCGTGGTGCTTTTCGTAGCGTTCCCGCAACCCCTTCAGTATCTTGATGCTTTCCCGGATGGAAGGTTCCGGAAGCTCTATCTTTTCGAATCTTCGTGAAAGGGCCCGGTCTTTTTCAAAATGATTCTTGTATTCCTCGTAAGTGGTGGAACCGATACACCTCAGCTCGCCGGTGGCCAGCACCGGCTTGAGCAGATTAGATGCATCCAGGGACCCGCTGCTGGTGGCACCGGCGCCTACTATGGTGTGAATCTCATCGATAAACAAGATGGCGTTTTTTTGTTTCTGAAGCTCGGCGATGACACCCTTGAGGCGCTGTTCAAAGTCGCCCCTGAACTTGGAGCCGGCCACCATCCCACCCAGATCCAGGGCATAGATGCGGACGTTCTGCAAAAGTTCAGGCACATCGCCTTCGTATATCCTCTGCGCCAGGCCTTCGGCCAGAGCGGTCTTGCCGACACCGGGGTCACCCACGAAGACGGGATTGTTCTTTCTCCTCCGGCACAGGACCTGCATGGTCCTTTCCAGTTCGTTCCGCCTGCCGATAAGCGGATCGAGTTTGCCCAGGGCGGCCCTGGCAATAAGATCGACGGTATAAGTCTCCAGGGCGCTGGCCTTCTTCTTTTTTTCCTTCTGAATGGTACGGGTCAGGCCTTCAGGGCTGTTGCGGCCCACGCCGGTCTCCAGCTCGTGGGAAATATAGTTCAGGACATCCAGACGGCTGATTCCTTCCTTGGCCAGGAAATAAGCTGCGTGGGACTCTTTTTCCAGAAAAATCGATGCCAGGATATCGCTTACCTCGACCTCGCCCTTTTCGGCCGACCTGACGTGATTGACAGCGCGCTGAATCACCCGCTGAAAGCCTATCGTCTGCTGGAGAACATACTCGTCACCCTCGGGGATGACATCCACTTTTTCATCGAAAAATGTTTCAAGGGCAGCCTTGAGATTTTCGACATTGCCGCCGCAGTTCTCGATTATCTCTATACCTACACTGTCGTGCAAAATGGCAAACAGAATATGCTCGATACCCACATATTCGTGCCTTCTCTTTTTGGCTTCCCTGACGGCAAAACCCAGTGTCACACTCAATTCCTTGCTTATCATGCCCCTTATGCCTTCTCCATGGTACATTTGAGCGGATGGCCGTTCTCACGGGCCATTCGGATTACGGTTGCGACTTTGGTTTCGGCGACCTCGAAAGGATATATTCCGCAGACGCCGAGACCTTTTTTGTGCACGTTCCACATTATGCTTATGGCTTCCTCCAGAGGCTTGTGGAAAACCAGCATGAGGACATCAACGACGAACTCCATGGTAGTGTAATCGTCATTGTGCAGCAGAACTTTATACATGGACGGTTCATCGATTTCGTCCTCAACGTTCGTTTCTGTATCAGATTGAATGTCGGGTTCGAATTCAGTCATGACCTTCAGTCAGCGGCCGCCGGGACAGGGCTGATCGTCTCGGAAATTTTCAGCCTGTCCTGAACGCCGGTTGCCATCCGATTTCGAAAGATTACACCATTGTTCTGCAACGTCCCGGCTGACTTGTCTATACCCGAATCGGGAGTTTCAAATTTCGACCATATAAAAAGATGACCATTTTTTCCGGACAACATGCGCGCCGGCAGTAAGGTAACGGGCACAAACTCTGAAACATGTGACTATTGCATTGAAAAAATAACCTTCAAACAATAAACCTGAATCTGAAACAGTCAACTCAGGATATAATATAATCATCATCCATCCTGGTTGTAAAGTCAGACCTGCCGGAACTTTCAGGCCCCTGTCAAATCAGAAATGAAAATTGATGATTCTTGGTTCCAGTCCTTTGTCGGACATCAGCACGAGGGCTATGCTGGGGTCTTGGCCATGGCGCGGGTGAGATGCGGAACCGGGGTTTATATACCATATATTATCAATAAGTTCTATAGAGGGGCTATGGGTATGACCGAAAACCACTGCGGTGACCCCTGCGGCCGGTGGATCCAGGTCGATCCTGTCCCGGTCGTGAATCAAATAAAAGAACCGTCTGTTGATGTCTGTCATGGTGGCAACCGGAAGCCGCTCTGCCCACGCGCCGTAATCCATATTGCCCCTGACGGCTTCCACCGGAGCAACGGCCCGAAGGGCCTCCAGGATATCCTGCCCGCCTACGTCACCGGCATGCAAAATTATATCCACGCCCCGGAGGGCCTCCACCGCCCTGTCGCTCAGGGTGCCGTGGGTGTCTGAAATCAGGCCGATCCTGGTTGCATTACAAGTCATATCCATGTCTTTCCCAACTGCCGGGCCGCACAACCGGGGCGGCTGTTATCAGCGCCCGCAACACTTCTTGTATTTTTTGCCGCTGCCACAGGGGCAGGGGTCGTTGCGGCCGACTTTCTTGTTCGCCCGCCGGACAGGCTGCTTTTTCCGGGGCTGGTCTTCTCCGCCTGAATATACCAGCTGCTGCTCGGGCGGCTTTTCGAATTCAGCCACTTCCTCCGGTTCGGCGATCTGAATTCTGAACAGAATCTGGATCGTCTCCTGCTTGATCCTGTCAACCAGATCCTGGAACATCTCGAAACCCTCTTTTTTGTACACCAGAAGGGGATTCTGCTGGGCATAACCCCGCAGCCCGATCCCTTCTTTGAGGTGGTCCATGCGCAGCAGGTGATCTTTCCAAAGGCTGTCGACCGTCTGGAGCATGATGAAACGCTCCAGGCGCCGCATGTGATCGCTGCCTATGCTCATTTCCTTGGCAGCGTATGCTTCAAGAGCCTGATCGCATATTTCCTCGGCCAGTCCCCGGCGGTCCAGACCGTCGAGAGTCTCTTCGTCAAAGGGCCGCAGCCTGAAATTGAAGCTCTCGAAGACGGTGTCCGAAATGCCTTGCATATCCCACTGGTCAGGAGGAAGATGCTCGTCCGCATAGGCTGAAGCTATATCTTCGGACCTGTCTCTGATGATGTCCCTGATCACTTCTGACACGTCTTCTTCGACCAGCAACCGGCGCCGCTGTTTGTAGATGACTTCCCGCTGCTGGTTCATTACATCGTCGTATTCCAGAAGATGCTTGCGGATTTCGAAGTTCTGGGCTTCCACCCTCGTCTGGGCGTTCTCGATTGCCCGGCTGATGAGACCGTGTTCAATGGGCTCACCTTCCTGCATGCCGAACTTCTCCATGATGTTCTGAATCCGCTCGCCACCGAAGATACGCAACAGATCGTCTTCCAGGGACAGGTAAAACCGCGACGAACCGGGATCTCCCTGCCGGCCGGAACGGCCCCGCAGCTGGTTGTCGATCCTGCGGCTCTCGTGTCTCTCGGTGCCGAGAATGTGCAGCCCGCCAAGCTCCTTGACCCCGGGTCCCAGCTTGATGTCGGTCCCCCGGCCGGCCATGTTGGTCGAAATTGTGACCGCCCCCTTCTGTCCGGCCTGGGCGATGATCTCCGCCTCCTTCTCGTGGTTCTTGGCATTGAGCACGGCGTGAGGAATGCCTCTTTTCTTCAGCTTCCTGCTCAAAGCCTCGGATACGTCGATCGATATGGTGCCCACCAGCACGGGTTGCCCCTTGGCATGCAGTTGCTGAATTTCCTCCAGCACGGCTTCGTATTTCTCGCGCCTGGTCTTGTAGATCACATCCGGATGATCGATCCTGATCATCGGCTTGTGGGTGGGCACGACATTTACATCCAGATCATAGATCTTTTTGAACTCGGCTGCTTCGGTATCGGCCGTGCCGGTCATGCCGGCAAGTTTATCGTACATCCTGAAATAGTTCTGAAAAGTAATGGTCGCCAGGGTCTGGTTCTCGTTTTCTATCTTGACATTTTCCTTGGCCTCCAGAGCCTGGTGAAGACCCTCGCTGTATCGCCGCCCCGGCATGAGGCGGCCGGTAAACTCGTCCACGATGATGACCTGGCCGTCTTTGACGATATAATCCACATCGCGCTTGAAAAGGGTATGGGCCTTCAGGGCCTGATTGACATGGTGAAGCAGCTCGATATTGCGGGGGTCGTACAGGTTGTCCACCTGAAGCATCTTCTCGGCGGCAGCCACACCTTCCTCGGTCAGGGTGGCGCTCCGGGCCTTTTCATCCACCGTGTAGTGTTTATCGGGTTCGAGCCTGGGGATTATCTTGTTGACCTGGTAATAGAGGTGGGTCGACTTTTCGGCCGGTCCGGAGATGATCAGGGGTGTTCTGGCCTCATCGATCAGGATACTGTCCACCTCGTCCACGATGGCATAATGCAACTGCCGCTGAACCAGGGTGTCGGCGTCGAACTTCATGTTGTCCCGCAGGTAATCAAAACCGAATTCGTTGTTGGTTCCATAAGTTATATCGGCATTGTAAGCTTCCTTGCGTTCATGGTCGTCCATTCCGTGAACGATGGTGCCCACCGTCATGCCCAGAAACCGGTATGCCTTGCCCATCCATTCAGTATCGCGTTTTGCCAGATAGTCATTGACCGTAACGATATGAACACCCTTTCCGGACAGGGCGTTCAGATATGCCGGCAGGGTCGCCACCAGGGTTTTACCTTCACCGGTCTTCATTTCGGCAATCCGGCCCATATGCAGGAATATGCCGCCAATCAACTGGACATCGAAATGGCGCATGTCAAGAACCCGCAAAGCGGCTTCGCGCATGGTTGCAAAAGCCTCCGGCAGCAACTCATCCACAGGCTGCCCCCGGTCCAGGCGCTCTTTGAACTTTACGGTCTGGTTGCGCAGCTGCCCGTCGTCAAGTTTTCTGATCTGTGGCTCCAGGGTATTGATCTGGTCCACGATCGGCTGCAAGCGCTTTAATTCACGCTCATTCTTGCTGCCAAAAATGCGTGTGAGAAAATCGAAAATCATTGCTGGTTTTGCCTCCGGATTGTAAGCCTTTCCTTCAATAACGGCTCTTTTCAAGATGCCGGCAGCCCCGGAAAACTTCGGTGCTCGGGCATCGACAGTCACGGGCTGCCCTCATTGGCAAACTGCCCTCGAAGGGGAAGCAGTGCGCATTGGTCCCGCAGTTACCCTGCCGGGCTGAATCCTGATGACGCCGGGCGTACCCCAGGCCCCCAGCCCCTGGGTCGCAGTATACCGGGGCTGTTTGTCAGGTCATCCGGGTTCACTGGAGAATATATCTTGACGGGTCGACGGGTATGCCGTTCAGGTGAACTTCATAGTGCAATCGCGATACCTTGCCCTGGCCGCTTGCCCCCATGGTGCCGATCTGTTCACCGCGCCTTACCTGCTCTCCGGCCTGCTTAAAAACTTCACCAAGGTGGGTATATTCGGTCACATAACCGAAACCATGATCGATGACGACGGTTTTGCCCGCCGCCGGCCTGGAACCGACAAAGGTTATCCGTCCATCGGCGGTAGCCACCACGGGGGTCCCCTGCTCGTTCACGATATCCAGGCCCCGGTGAAATTCTTCCCTTCCGGTCAGGTCGGACATGCTGCGCTTGAAACAGGCGGTAATCATCCCCCCGGCGGGCTGTATGCTGGGTGTGGCTGCCAAAAGGTTGGGATGCCGGTCAAGCCGCAGCGTCCCCTCCGGGGACAGGCTTTTCTCATAAGATCCCCCGGCCGAAGCCCTCGGCGCGGCCGGGTCTTCGGCCGCCTGCTTGCCGATCTCGCTTTCAACATCCCCGCGGCCTTCGTATCCTTCTGTGGCCGAACCACCGATACCGAAAACATTTTCCTGGGCATGGTTCGGCTCCAAGTTGGCAATCAGCCGGATATTTTCTTCAACATTACCAAGCTCGGCAAGACTCTGCGACAGGCTGTTCAACTGCTTGCTGAAGGCATTCAGATGCTTTTGCTGCTCTCTTATCAGACTCTGTTTTTCAGCCAGGGCTTTTTGCAGGGCTCCCCGCCTGGCAAGCTGCTGCTTCTTGACCCCATAGTCCCTAAAAATCGCCGCACCGCCTGCCAGCAACAACACAACCAGACAGACGCCGATGGCGATAGTAAGACGCGATGTGGCCAGCTGTCTAACCTGGGTACCGCTGCCGTCAAGAATTATAATTGCCAGCTTCTTCTTCATAAACATGTATGTGCGCTAAAACAGTTGCCGGAGCTTGTTGACGCGTCTGATTCCGCCGGCCGCCGCTGCAGCCGGAGCCGCTGCTTCAGAACCGCAAACCGTAAATCGGCCAATGCCGGTGCAAACGAAAGTATTTAATAACTTTCACACCTGTTTGTCAAGCCCGGCCACCGCTTCTTTCTTTTTGAAATTGCTCGGAAATCGGCCTGGGCAAAAAGGCAGCCCCATTGTCCGCCAAGACCGCCATTTTTAATATTATCTGTTTTTTCAGTTAATTGAATGCCGGCCAGGTCATAGCCGGGCCGTTTTTTCTGCCAGATGGCGCCGGCAGCTCCGCTGCTGTACTGATTTCATTATAATATCGGAATTGCAGCTCAGATCTTGAGCAAACGCAAAGGGCCTTGTCCGGGCCGTCAATCTCCCCGGGCAAGGCCCCTCTAAATTCTTACCGCCTGCAAAGCACGCGGTCCGCCAAAAACGATCAGTCTATTCCGAGCTTGAATTTCAGCGACTTGAGGGTGTTTTTCATCAGCATGGTAATGGTCATGGGGCCGACTCCGCCGGGAACCGGAGTAATGTAACCGGCAATTTCCTTGGCGGCCTCGAAATCAACGTCTCCCCGGAGGATGGCAACCTTTTTACCGGTCTTTTCACTGATCTTCTCACCTACCCGGTTGACACCGACATCGATGACGCAGGAGCCGGGCTTGATCCACTCCGGCTTGACCAGGCCGGGAACGCCGGCTGCCACGATCAAGATATCGGCCCGTTTGCAATGGTAGGCTATATCGCGGGTGCGGGTGTGCACCACCGTCACGGTGGAATTGGCGCCGGGTCCTTTTTGGAGCATCATGTTGGCGATGGGCTTGCCCACGATGTTGGACCGGCCAACCACCACGACTTCGGCTCCGCTGGTCTCCACACCGCTTCTGACGATCATCTCCTGGATGCCGGCCGGGGTACAGGGCGGAAACTTGACTTCATCACCGCCGATCATCAGGCGCCCCACGTTGACCGGGTGAAATCCGTCCACGTCCTTGTCGGGATCTATGGCGTTGATAACCTTCTTTTCGTCAATATGCTTGGGCAGGGGCAACTGCACCAGAATGCCGTGGATGGAATCGTCCTTGTTGTATTTATCGATCAGGGCAAGCAGCTGATCTTCACTGATATCTTCAGGCTGATTGTCCTGAATCTCCTTGAATCCCACCCTGTGGGCGGTTTTGATTTTCAAAGTAACGTAAGAAACCGAAGCAGGGTTTTCCCCCACCAGGATCGTGACCAGCCCCGGTACAACCCCGTGCTTTTCTTTGATTTGGGCAACCTCGGCCGTAATCTCTTCCAAGATTTGCTCCCGGATCTCCGTGCCCTTGATCAGCTTAGCGGTCATCGTCACTCTCCTTTCCCGATATTGGAATTAAAAGAATTTAACCGGCGTTCAACCGACTTCGCCGTTTCAAACCTCTGCAAGCATCCATATATTGTTTGCCTGGTTGGTGGTTATGAGGAGGAATTGGTCCATGGCTAGAGATTGAGGATTTGTTATTTCAATTAGCGTCCCTTGTCAAGCATATGCTTGAAATTGTCAATCAAGTAAAAAAGTTAGGCATTCAAACCGGGAAAGGCACGCTTTCCAGTCCGGCCGACTGTTCCAGGCCCAGCATGATGTTCATGTTCTGAACAGCCTGGCCGGCGGCACCCTTTACCAGGTTGTCGATGGCCGACATCAATATCAGCTTGCCGTTGGGACCGTCTGCCACCACCCCGATATCACAATAGTTTGTCCCGCGGACATCCAGGGTATCCGGCGGCCTGCTGCCGCATATGCGCACGAACCCGTCATCGCCGTACGCCTCACGGAGGCATTCGGTCACCTGCAGCGCATCCACCGGGGCCGTGAGGTCGGCATAGATAGTGCTTTCCATGCCCCTGGTCATGGGCGTCAGATGTGGCACGAAGGTAAGCTTCACCTCGCATCCGGCCTCACGGCGCAAGACCTCGGTAATTTCAGGCTGGTGGCGGTGAGCAGCCACCTTGTAGGCTTTGAAAGACTCGTTTACGCGGCAATAATGGGTGGCCGGGGTTGCCGTTGCACCGGCACCGCTGACGCCCGACTTGCTGTCGGCCACCAGGGTGCGCGGGTCGATCCAACCTTTCCTGAGCACCGGGATCAGGGGCAGGAGGATACTTGTGGGATAGCAGCCCGGATTGCCCACCAGGCGGGCCTTGCTGATCCGGTCGGCATAAATCTCACTCAAACCGTAGACAGCCTCTTCAAGCAGCCCGGGACAGGCATGCTGCTGGTAGGCCCCGACGTAAGTTTCCACATCCCGGAAACGAAAGTCGGCCGAAAGGTCGATCACCTTGAGGCCCTTTTCCAGCAGCTCCGGCACGAACTGCATCGGCAGCTTGTGGGGCAGGGCGGTGAAAACAACATCCGCCTTCCGGGCCAGAACCCCGGGATCGTAAGCCTGACACTTGAGATCCACCACGTTTTTCATCGACGGATAGATGGCGGCGAAATCTGCCCCCACATGCCGGCGCGAAGTCAGGCAGACAAGCCGCACCCCCGGATGTCCGGCCAGGATGCGCACCAGTTCCGCTCCGGCATATCCCGTAGCCCCTACAACTGCAACCTTTGGCATTTCTTCTTTGCCGCCTGCCGTCACTTGTCGGTCACCTCCCGGTTTCATCCCGGAAACCGTAAGAGCCTACCCTCCCAGGTAGGCCTTCTTGACGTCGGCATTGTTGAGAAGTTCTTCCGACGTTCCTTCCAGTACGATTTTACCGTTTTCGATCACATAACCCCGCTGGGCGAATTTCAGCGCCAGCCGGGCGTTCTGTTCCACCAGCAGAATGGTCGTGCCGGCATCGTTGATCTCCCTGAGGGCATCGAACATGGAAAGCATCAGCAGGGGCGCCAACCCCATGGAGGGCTCATCCAGGAGCATGATCTTGCGGCCGCTCATATAAGCCCGGCCCACGGCCAGCATCTGCTGCTCCCCTCCGCTGAGAGTGCCGGCAAGTTGATGCTCGCGCTCTTTCAGGCGCGGAAAAATGGAAAAGACCCGTTCAATGTCTTTTTTTATATTGGCCTTGTCCTTGCGGGCGAAAGTCGCCAGCTGGAGATTCTCCATCACCGTCAGGTTGCCGAACAACCTGCGGCCTTCGGGAACGTGGGCGATTCCAAGTTCACTTACGACCTTGTCGGGCGGATATTTCAGCAGGTCCTTGCCCTCGAATTCCATCCTTGATCCCTCCTGGGCCGGGATCAGTCTCGATATGGCCCGCAAAGTGGTGCTCTTGCCTGCCCCGTTGGCGCCGATGATACAGACGATCTCCCCTTTTGCTATGGAAAAACTGATCCCGTGCAGGGCTTTTATCTTGTCGTACGAGACGTGCAGATTTTCGACTACCAGTTGCATCAGGTGATATCCTCCTTGCCCAGGTAGGCTTCTACGACCTTGGGATTGTTCTGAATCTCTTCCGGCGGGCCTTCGGCGATCACCTCACCGAATACCAGGGTCTGGATGGACTGACACAGTTCCATCACGAACTTGAGCCTGTGTTCGATAAGGAAAATGGCCACCCCGAAATCCCTGTGGACCTGCCTGATGATCCCGATCATCTGGACCAGTTCCTCGGGTGTCATTCCGGCTGTGGGCTCATCCAGAAAGAGGATCTTGGGCTTGGTGGCCATGGCCCTTGCCATCTCCACCCTTCTCTGGGCGCCGTAGGGAAGGTTGCCCACCAGCTGGCCTGCATACTTGGCGACATCGAAAAGCTCGAGCAGACGCATGGCCTCATCGGTCACCCTCTGCTCTTCCCGCTGAAGACGGGGGGTGCCGAAAAAAGCGTCCAGAAGGCCGTATCCCAGCCGGGAATACTGGGCCATCTTTACATGATCGAGAACATTCATGTGGCGCCACAACAGCATGTTCTGGAACGTGCGGCCCAGTCCCCGGGAGGCCACCTCGTGGGGCCGCAGGCCGATCAGGCTGCGCCCCTCCAGTTCGATCTGTCCTTCGGTGGGAGTGTGAATACCGGTTATCAGATTGAAGATAGTCGTTTTGCCCGCACCGTTGGGTCCTATCAGCCCCTTGATCTCGCCGGGCTCGATCACCAGATTGAAATTGTGGACAGCCCTGAGCCCTCCGAAATAATGGGTCATGTTTCTGACCTGCAATAGCGGCATACCGAATCTCCTTAGGCGGCTACTGTTTTGGTCTCAGAATCTTGCGAACATCGAACTCCCGGAACGCAATCAAGCCGGTCGGACGGTAGATCATGACCAGAATCAGCAACAGCGGAATCACGATCCACTTGAAAAGTTCCAGGGGCCGCAGCATTTCGCTCAGCAGGTTTATACTGACTGCCCCCACCACCGACCCGACCACCGAGTTGAGACCACCGAAATAGACCATGGCCAGGATCTCCGCCAGTTTCTGGATACCGAAGGTGCCGGGATTGACATAGCGCAGGACATGGGCGAACAGGCCGCCGGCCACCCCGGCCCAGAAAGCACCGAACATGAAAGTCACGATCTTGGTCTTGCGCGTGTCGACGGTCATTGCATCGGCCGCCATTTCGTTGTCCCGCACCGCGTTCAGGGCCTTGCCCATGGTGGAACGGACGAAATTGTTGATCACCCAGATACACATAACGGTCCAGGCGAATACCGTGGGAAGATCGGACCAGTTGGGCTGACTGCTCATGCCCCGCGGCCCTCCCACGAATTCCAGGTTCTCTATGACGCTTTTGACGATGAACATGAAGGCCAGGGATATGATGGCCAGGTAATCGCCCCGGGTACGGAAGGACGGGATGGCGACCACCAGCGCCCCCAGGGCGGCCACCAGGCCTCCAAAAATCAATGCCAGGGGGAAAAAATACGGCCCCAGGGCCGGCGGCAGGAGGGCCGGTCCGAACAACTTGTCATTGGTAAAAAGGATCAGGGTCAGGGCCGAAGCCGAATAGGCTCCCAGGGCCATGAACCCTGGATGGGAACAGGAGAATTCTCCCATGTACCCGTTTATTACGTTTATGCTCAGGGTCAACATGATGGCGATCATGGTCAGCTTGAGCAGCAAAAGCCGGTAATCGCTGATGTCCGACCAGACATGGATGATGATGTACAGCAAAACAAGATGAATGATGGCCGAAAGCCACAGGGCCCGGCGGTGAAGAAAAGCGGCCAGGCGGTTTGCCGGCCCGGCGCTGAGCAGGCCCACCGCCGCCAGGGGTACGATGTAGACCAGAATCACGTAAGCGGCCGAACTGGGAATGAGCAAAGGCTTCTTCAGCATGGTGACAAACCCGAAAAGCACCGGTATCTTGGGAAGTCCCAGATAGTATGACAGGGCGTCTCCCAGGAAATACTCGACCATCACGGCGCACAGGCCGCCGGCCAGCCATCCGATCACGGGCACCCGGGAAAAGCCGGAGCGAAGCCTGCTCCAAAATCCATCTTGTGACAGAGCCGGGGTTGATTTGGTTGATTCCATAACGATCCTTATTGCATCTGATTTAACACCACGTCCCTTTGATTGACTGCGCTGTCTGTCAAACCGGACATATTGCTAGAGCCGCAGTTGAGTGCTGTGGGCCTGGCCGAAAAATCCGTAAGGCCTGAAGGTCAAGATCAGCAGGATTATGCTGTAGGCTATCAGGTCTCTCAGGGTTGAAGGGAAGATCATGGCCACGAAAATCTCGATGAATCCCAGCAGAAAGCCGGCCAGGGCTGCTCCCAGGATTGAACCGCGGCCGCCGAGAATAGCGGCCACGAAAGCCTTCCAGCCCAGCAGGATACCCATGTAGGGGTCCAGGACGGGATAGGCCAGTCCGTAAAGGATACCGGCGGCCGAGGCCAGCCCGGAACCGATGGCAAAAGTCATGGGGGCGATCACGTTGAGAGACACACCCATCAGGGGCACGGCCAGGTAGTCGTAGGACATTGCCCGCATGGCCATGCCCCATTTGGTCCGCTGAATGAAATTGTGCAGGGCGTACATCAGCCCCAGGGAGACCAGGACTATCAGGATCTTCTTGTTGGTTACAAACACTCCCCCTATGTTGTAAGTGACACTTTTGATAAGCGGCGGGAAACTCATGCGGCGGGCTCCCAGCAAAGCCAGGTTGCCCGTTTCCAGGATTATTCCGATCATCAGGCCGGTAATGGCGGCCGAGGCGCGGGGAGCATCGCGCAATGGACGGTAACCTATCCTTTCCACCAGGATACCGACAAAAGCGGTCAGGAACATGGAAATGACGATGGTCAGAATCAACACCAGCCATCCGGGCAGGGCCCATCCCAGGCTTGCCCCCAATCCCAGCAACATGGTGGCGACCCCCAGGCCGATATAGGATCCGACCATGAAAATGTCGCCATGGGCGAAGTTGAACAGCATCAGGATGCTGTAAACCATCGAATAACCGAGCGCTATCAAGGCATAAAAGCTGCCCCATTGCAGGGCGTTGACAAGGTTTTGCAGAAAAAATTCCATTCGGTTGCTCCCGTCCAACATCTTGCAGGGGCGGCAGGCGGCAAATCTTTGCCCCCACCGCCCCTGCAGGCTTTGATCTTTCCACTGGAAAATTGTCTTCTCCGGCCGGACTGTCACCGGAGCCGGCATGAGAACTCAGGCCTCACCCGTTTCCGGGCTTGCTCCTCCCCGCCTTTGACGGCGCGGCTCGGGGCATGTCCTTTTCTGACCCGGATCGGACCGCTTTTCCGGGTCACCGGTCAAAGCTTCATGCCGGGGCAAAGCCATCCGGCCGGTTGTGTTTTACAAATCCAGTCCTGCCGTCAGGGGCAAACGGATTTATAAAACTCATATTCGCCCTTGTCGCTGATACGGACAATTACTGCACACTTGATGGGGTCTCCGTCTTCGGTGAAAGTCATCTGCCCGGTGATCCCCTTGTAATCCTTGATCTTGGCCATGGCGTCGCGCACGGCCTTGCGGTCTTTTTTGATCTTCCCGGTCAGTTTGTCGAGACTCTCGATAGCGGTCTGGACGATTCCCAGGCTGTCCCAGGTAAGGGCGGCCACGTCATCCGGAACGTAACCGTACTTTTTCTTGTAGCGGTCGATGAAGGCCTTGGTGGCCCCGGTGGCGCCGGCTGCGGCATAGTGGGTGCTGAAGAAAAGTCCGTAGCAGTCCTTGCCGCACAGCTGGACCGTTTCGGCCGATCCCCAGCTGTCGCTGCCGACGATCGGTCCCTTCCAGCCCAGTTCGTGGGCCTGCTGAACGATGAGGGCCACCTCGTTGTAATACTGGGGAGTGAAAAGCACCTGGGCGCCGGACTTGATTATTTTGGTAAGCTGGGAGCTGAAATCGGTATCCTTGGTGGTGAAACTTTCATAGGCCACCACGGAACCGGGACCATGGATCTTTTCCCAGGCTTTTTTGAAAAATTCGGCCAGACCCTTGGGATAGTCGCTGGCGACATCGTACAATACCGCGGCCTTCTTGAATCCGAACTCCTCGGTGATGAAATTCGCCAGAACCGGTCCCTGGAAAGGATCGAGGAAACAGCCACGGAAAACATAGGGCCTGTCCTTGGTGGTGTTGGGGTTGGTCGACCAGGGACTGATCATGGGGGTTTCGTAATTGTTGGCCACGTCACCGGCCGGAACCGCCTGCTTGGACGACTGGGGCCCTACGATGACCAGCACTTCGTCTTCGGTGATCATCTTGGTGTTGGCCTTCACCGCCGATTCGGCCTTGGCCTCGTTGTCTTCGATAACCAGCTCGACCGGGTATTTCTTGCCTCCGACTTCCAGGCCGCCGGCTTTCTTGACATCTTCCAGCCACATTTCAGCGGCGTATTTGGTTCCTTCGCCCACTTTGGGAATATCACCGGTGATGGGCGCGTTGATACCGATTTTGATGACCGTCTTTCTGCCGAAACTCCAGGCGTTTGCAGTAAATGCCAGAGCAACCGCCAGGCATGCTACGACCAGAATCGAAAATTTGCGCATCTTCCCTCCTCCTTAGGCAATCACGGTTTGAACAACAAAAAAACCTGCGCTTTACGGAATCGTTTATGGCTACCCTAAAAACGATCGTTGATCGATAACATGCCGCCCGGTATTTTTCAATGTCAATTTTGTAACTGAACTTTGTTCAATAAATTGAGCAAACAACAACTTTTTGTCAAGCCAATTTTTGTTAATCATATTTTTCAGGTTGTGTTTTGAATATTTCTTCCAATGTTGAGCTATCCGTAAACCGTGCCGGCCGGTGTTGCCAAACGCGGTTTCCACCTCAGGCCCGGGGACCTTTTTCACCGAGATCTCTGAGCAGATCCCGGGCGATGACCAGGACGTTTCTGCCGGTGCGGCGGGCGATCTGATTTGCCCGGTCGACCACGGCTGTCGCCTGGCGGTCCAGGTCGTTTTCCGCGGGCGCCGCCAGGCCCTTTTTTTCGTACTGCCACCGCAACAACCTCTTCACGGCCGCGATCTGCTGATTTCTGAAAAAGCCCATCTGCAATTCACCTTCCACTTGCGACGGCGGACATTCGCGCATCCTGCCGGGGCGGTCATCATCCCGCGGCCCGGACTCAAACGGTCTTCACCCAGAGCATGTTGGTGGTCCCCTGGGCCCACAGGGGCCGGCCGGCGGTCACCACCACCTTCTCGCCGGGCCGGCAGTGGCCTTCCCTGACCACCATCCGGGCGGCATTTTCCACCAGCTGGTCGGTATCCTCCTCAAGTGACCATCCATAGGGCAGGCATCCCCAGTAAAGGGCCAGTTTCCTTACCGCCTTGGGATCGGGGCAAAGGGCCACGATGGGCGAGCGGGGACGATAGCGGGCCAGGTGGGTGGCGGTAAGCCCGGAGCGGGTCGTGGCCACGATGGCGGTGGCTGCCAGACGCCGGGCCAGGACACAGGCGGCGTAGGCCACCGACTGGGAAATGCCCTCCTGGGCCACCAGTTCCAGGTACTTGCCATGGGGGTATTTCTTCTCGGCACTGGTGATGATCCTGTTCATGAAACGGACCGCCTCGACCGGATACGACCCGGAGGCGGTCTCTTCCGAGAGCATCACGGCATCGGCCCCGTCCAGCACGGCATTGGCCACGTCGGTGGCCTCGGCCCTGGTTGGCCTCGGGGCATCCACCATGGAGCGGAGCATCTGGGTGGCGATTATGGCCGGCTTGCCGGCCTGGTTGGCGCAACGCACCAGATGCTTCTGGATGTTGGGAACTTCTTCCAGGGCTATCTCCACCCCCAGGTCGCCCCTGGCCACCATAATTCCGTCGGCAGCCTCGATGATGGCCTCGATGTTGTCCAGGGCCTCGTGTTTTTCGATCTTGGCGATCACCGGGGTGTGCTTGCCCCGGCCGGCGATCATGTTCTTGATATCGAGTATGTCCCGGGCCGTGCGGACAAAAGAAAGGGCCACGTAATCCACCCCGGCCTCCAGGCCGAACAGCAGGTCCTGTTTGTCCTTGTCGGTCATGGACGGTACCGAAATGCTGCTCGAAGGCAGATTGATCCCCTTGTGGGAGGTAAGCACTCCTCCGGTTATCACCCTGGCCTCGATGGTTTCGGCGGTGGTCTTTTCAACCACCAGCTCCATCATGCCGTCGGCCAGCAGGATCGGATCGCCCGGTTTTACTTCCCTGGGCAGGTCGGGATAGCTCACCTTTACCTGATTTCGTTCGGCCCGGGTTTCGGCCGTGCTCAGAATCAGCTTGTGCCCGGGCTCCAGCCGCAGGCCGGGTTCCGGAATTATTCCCACCCTGATCTTCGGCCCGCACAGATCCTGCAAAATTGCCACCGGCCGGCCCATTACCTCGCAGCGCTTTCTTATCAGGGCGATCTTTTCCCGGTGGTCCGAGTGGGTTCCGTGAGAAAAATTCAGCCGGGCCACGCTCATGCCTGCCCCGATCATCCCGTCGATCACCTTCCGGCTGCTGCTGGCGGGCCCGATGGTGCAGACGATCTTCGTCTTGGGATTCTTCATGTTCGCCTCCCCTGCTTGCTGCAAATTTTCATCAAAACGTTTTCCAGGACCAGGGCCGGGCGGCGGGAAGAACTTTTCAGCTGGACGTCGGCGCGGTTCAGGAGCCTGAAAGCATCGATGAGTTCGGTCCTGTTGAAACCACTTGCACTGACCAAGGTCTGGTATACAGGATACGTGCTGCGCGGATTGCTGGCAAGCAAAAGATCGCCCGTCTTTTTCCGTCCGCCGGCCTGATCACAGATGGCCTTGTCGTATTCCAGGACAGCGGGCAGCACGGCCTGCTGAAACCGGCGGTAAGTCATGGAAGGCTGCCAGGTGCCCGGTGCCAGCCGGTCTAGAAAACACCTGGCAACCAGCAACTTGCGTACCTGGTTGACCATTGCGGCCAATAGCTGCAGGGGATGGGTATCTGCCGCCAGCAGGCTGCGGAGGTAGAAAATGGCCCGGGAGGCATCGCGCCGGGCCAGGGAGTTGGTGAATTCGAAGATGGGATCGGCTTTGGAACGCTTTACTACCCGGGCCACGTCACCGGGCTGAATCACCTTTGCCGGTCCGACGTAATCTATGACTTTCTCCAGGTCCCTGGTAAACTGACGCAGCTCGAACCCGCACCGTTGCCAAAGCTCCTGGAAGACACCGGGGGCGGCCTTCTTGCCTGCTCCGGCCAGAATCTCGCGCATGTTGTCGCGCAGCACCGCCTCCTGGGCCTTTCTGTCGGCAGCCCGGTTGCCCCTGGCAACCGAACAGTCGACCACCAGCCCCTTGGAGGCTATGGTCTTGTAAAGGCTGCGCCGTTTATCGACCGTGTCCGTGGTCAGGATGAGGTAATGGCGGTCCGGAAAACCGCGGGAGATGGCCTTTTCAAGCATCCCGGACCATTTTTCTCCTGAACCGCCCTGCAGGCCCTTCCGGCGGCATATCTGTGCCAGTTCCTCCAGAACCGGCCGGGAAATACCGGTCAGGAAAGACGGAATGCTGCCGCCGGCCGGCAGGTCGGCCGGATCGACCCCGGCCTGGTCGCATAGCTCGGCAAAGCACCGGGCGGCCGCCAGTTTCTTGCCCTGACTGAACTTCTCCTCCACGGCTGCGGCCAGCTGCTTTCCGCTTTGCCGGCGGTAAAAGACGTGGCTGTCTTTCACCACGACGATCTTCAGGGATGCCAGCAGGCCGTAGGTATTGAGCTTTTCAATAACCCGGGCCGTCTCCTCCGGTGCGCCGTCTATCACTTCACAGTGGATCTGGCGGTCGAGGTCCCCCAGAAGGGATTCCAGGATGCGGTCACAGGCCTGCTCCACCAGCAGGTCTTCTCCGTAGATCAGAAAGACCGCCGGCAGCCCGGCCGGCGCATCGAGCATATTGGCCTGAACGAAACTCTTGAACTGGATCTCGGTCATGGCATCAGGATTACACCCCGGACGACCGGGACTCAATAAGGAATCTTCTTGAATACCAGGTGAAGCAGGAAAATACCCACCCCGATGGTAATGGCGCTGTCTGCCAGGTTGAAGGCCGGCCAGTGGTGGGAGCCAAGGTAAAAATCCAGGAAATCCACCACCTGGCCGAATCTCAGCCGGTCGACAAGATTGCCCACGGCTCCCCCGCAGACAAGTGCCAGCGCCAGCTGAAGGTATTTGTGGGTATCGGGCGTATGCCGCAGGAAATAGACGATCAGCACCAGGGTTATCAGGCCGAAAACCAGGAAAAAGATGTTCAGCCATGGGTTGGCCCCGCCGGCCAGGAACCCGAACGCGCCGCCGGGGTTGTACAGATGGGTCAGGGAGAAGAAACCGTCGATGACCTTCACCTGCCCGTATCTGGGAATGTTTGCAATGACCAGCTGTTTTGTAAGCTGGTCCAGCCCGCTCACCGCAGCGGCGACAAGCAGGAAACGCAGCAGCCGGTGCCCCGGCAGGCCGGCATTGACCGTGTCTTCCATCTATCGGCTTTCCGCTTCGGCCAGCTGCCCGATACAGCGGCTGCAGATTCCGGGGTGACTCCCGTCGGCTCCCACCGTGGGATCATGGACCCAGCACCGCTGGCATTTCTCCCCCTCGGCCGGCCTGACTCCCACGTAGACCCGGTCTTCATGATTGACGAGGGCGTCTTCAACGGGTCCCCGGACCAGCTCGGCCTGGGAGACAATGAAGATCGAACGCAGCTGACCGGCATAGGGCTCCAGGAGTTCGAAGCGCTGCTTGTCCACCCCGACCGTGACGCCGGCATCCAGGGAATGGCCGATCAGCTTGTCGGCCCTGGCCTGTTCCAGGGCCTTGGTGACCAGGGAACGGATTTCCAGAATGGCCTCCCAGCGGCGGGCAAGCTCGTCATCCGTCCAGTCAGGCCTGGCCGGCGGCATGCCGGCCAGATGGACGCTGGCCTCCTTGCGGCCGTCATCGGGCATATAGCGCCAGATCTCTTCGGCAGTAAAGACGAGGATCGGTGCCATCAGCCGCGCCAGGGTGTCCAGGATATGATAGATGGCGGTCTGGGCGCTGCGCCGCGCCTGAGAACGGGGCGCGCTGGTGTAGAGGCGGTCCTTGAGCACATCCAGGTAGAAGGCCGACAGGTCGACGGCGCAAAAATTGTGCAGGCTGTGGTGAATTACGTGAAACTCGAAATTTTCGTAGGCCCGGTCTGCCTTTTCCATCAACTGCCGGAGCCGGTGGAGGGCAAAGCGGTCGATATCCTCCATCTTGCCGTAATCGACACAGTCGCTCCGGGGGTCGAAGTCATTCAGGTTGCCCAGCATGAAACGGCAGGTATTGCGGATGCGGCGGTAGGCATCCACCAGCTGGCGCAGGATGTTGTCCGAGATACGGATGTCGTCCCGGTAGTCGGAGGCAGACACCCACAGGCGCAGGATCTCGGCTCCGTACCGGTTGATCACCTCTTTGGGTGCCACCACGTTGCCAAGTGACTTGGACATCTTCTTGCCCTCGGCGTCCACCACGAAACCATGGGTCAGGACCGCCTTGTAGGGCGCCTGTCCGCGGGTACCGACGGCGGTCAGCAGGGAGCTGTGGAACCAGCCCCGGTGCTGGTCGCTGCCTTCAAGATAGAGGTCGGCCGGCCAGCGCAGGTCGTCCCTGGCCTCGAGCACCGCGGCGTGGCTGACGCCGGAGTCGAACCAGACGTCGAGGATATCCGTTTCCTTCTGCAACCGGCTCCCGCCGCATTCAGGACAGCTCAGGCCTTCGGGGATCAACTCCCGAGTATCCTTTTCGAACCAGACGTCGGCTCCGTTTTGCAGAAACAGCTCGTAGATCCGCTTCACCACCTGCCGGTCGATGACCAGGGCGCCGCACCCGGCACAGGTGAATACCGTGATGGGCACCCCCCAGGCCCTCTGGCGGGAGACACACCAGTCAGGCCGGTTTTCGATCATCCCGTATATCCTTTCCCTGCCCCAGGCTGGTATCCAGGATACGCGATCGATCGCTTCCAGGGCTTTTTTGCGCAGCCCGTTCTTTTCCATGGAGATGAACCACTGGGAGGTGGCTCTGAAGATGACCGGCCGCTTGCAGCGCCAGCAATGGGGATAGGAATGCTCGATCTTCTCCTCGGCCAGCAGCACTCCCAGCTCCTTGAGCCTGGCGTTGATGGCCGCGTTGGCCTCGAAGACCATCTGGCCGGCGAAATGGCCCACCTCCTCGGTGAAGCGGCCCTGCTGGTCGACCGGAGCATAGACGTCCAGGCCGTAGCGCAGGCCGACCTCGTAGTCCTCGCGGCCGTGGCCGGGAGCGGTATGGACACAGCCGGTGCCCGTATCCAGGGTGACGTGCTCTGCCAGGATTATCAGCGAATTCCTGTCGTACAGCGGATGACGGCAGTTTTTCTTTTCCAGCTCTGCCGCCCCGAACTCGCAGACTAGGGAGTATTTTTCATAACCGAAGGTGGCCATGCACTGCTCGACGAGTTCTTTTGCCAGTATCAGCAGATGTTCCCGGCCCACGTCGACCGCGGCATAGACGAAATCAGGATGGAGGGCGACGGCCAGGTTGGCCGGCAGGGTCCAGGGCGTGGTGGTCCAGATTACGACCGCCGCCTTCTGCCCGGCCAGGGCGGGGTTCACCCCCCCAAGGTCATCCACCACTTCGAACTCGACGAAGATAGAAGGCGATGTCTCGTCGGCATACTCTATTTCGGCTTCCGCCAGGGCCGTCTGGCAGCTGCAGCACCAGTGGATGGGCTTTTTGCTCCGGTAAAGGCTGCCGTCCATGGCGAAACTGCAGCATTCGCGGGCGATGGTGGCCTCGTAGCGGTAGCTCATGGTCAGGTAAGGGTTGTCCCAGTCTCCCAGCACGCCCAGACGCTTGAATTCGTTTCTCTGGATATCGATGAATTTTTCGGCGTATTTCCTGCACTCGCGCCTGATCTCGGCCTGTCCCATGGTCTGTTTGCGGCGGCCCAGCTCCTTTTCAACGTTGTGCTCGATGGGCAGGCCGTGGCAATCCCATCCCGGAACGTAGGGAGCGTCGAATCCGGCCATCTGGCGGCTGCGGACGATGAAATCTTTCAGGATCTTGTTCAGGGCCGTTCCCATATGGATATGGCCGTTGGCATATGGAGGGCCGTCGTGGAGGATGAAACGCCGGCGCCCGGCAGATTCCCGGCGCAACCGTTCGTACAGACCCATCTTTTCCCATTCTGCCAGTTGGCGGGGCTCACGCTGGGCAAGGTTGGCCTTCATGGGAAACTTGGTCCTGGGCAAATTGAGTGTTTTCTTGTAATCCATCTGGTCCTCCATGCTGTGCAAGTATCAAAACGAACTATTTAATTTGAATCGCAAGAGGTGTCAAGGCAAGACCAGGCCGCCGCAGCCTCGTCCCATGGCCGCAGCTTCCCCGGACTTCCGATACCCCGTCTCCGGTTTGAACCCGATGCCGTCCCGCTGCCCGCTTTGAGCTTGATTTTCAACCCTTCAGCCGTTAGTAAATCCCATTGCCCCGGCACCTGCCGGGCATACCGGGGAAGCAGAAAACGACATACAGGAGCCGTCATGGTAAAGAAAACCGACAAGCCGCAAAAAATAATGGTCATCGGACCGGCAGCCTCCAACATCGGCCACAACGGTGAACTGGATGCGTTCACCGTCCAGGCTCTGGACGAGTTTTGCCAAGCATCGATCAGGACCGTCCTGGTGAGCCCCAACTCCGCCCTGGTCTCTTCGGACCCTTCCAGGGCGGACCGTACTTACACCGAACCGCTGCTGCCCCGGACCATAGTCGAAATCGCCAGCCTGGAAAAACCGGATGCTATTTACGTTTCCTGCGGCGGCCGGCAGGGCCTCGGGCTGGTTGAAGCGGCCCTGGCGGCAGGTCAGGGTTCCGCCATCGAGCATATGCCAATCCTCGGGCTGGACGGGCGGCAAAGCTCCTGTCTCACCGACCCGGTATCCTTCAGCCGCCTGGCAGCAGAACTCGGCCTCCCGGTTCCGGAAAGAATTGCTATCGATTCCGAACAGCAGCTTTTCGAGGCTGCCGGAAAGCTTGGTTTCCCGTTCTTTGTCCGTTTCAGCCACAGCGAAGACGGCGCCGGCGGACGCATCATCTATAACCGGGAAGAACTCCACCGGACAGCCGAGCAGGCCTTCGACAAGCCTCCGGCCCAGGCCCTGATCGCCGAAAAGTCGCTCGAAAACCGGCAGGAGCTGGACCTTGTGGTCCTGCGCGACAGAGGCGACGGATTTTCCCCCCTGGGGGTAATAGAACAGCTCGACCCGGTGGGCATCCACTTCCTCGACTCCTGCTGGACCTGGCCGGCCCCGACCGTGAACGGCGATCTGCTGGCCGAAATGGAGACTGCCGCCCGCGCTGTCTGCCGCAAGCTCGGGCTCCTAGGTGTGGTCACAGCCAAGTTCGCCTTCAACCGGAGTTCGGGAAAACTGCTGATCCTGGGGGTATCGGCCTGCCTCGATTCCCGCGCGTCTTTCCTTGAGCGGGCACTGAGTTTGCCCCTGGGCCGGGCCGATGCCGGGCTGGCCCTGGGAAAAAGCATCGCCCAGGGCCGGACACCGGAGGCCCGGCCGGCCGCGGCAAAGTCTGCTGTAAGGCTGCCCCGCTGGGACCTGCAACGTTTCCAACCGGCCGCGGACTGCCTGACTGCCCGCTGCCGGTCGACCGGGGCCTGCCTGGGCCTGGGCGACACTTTTGCAGACGCCTTCGGCCATGCCATGGCATCCGTCCGGGCATACGAGATTTCACCGCGGCAATTGCCCGGGTCCGGCTCCCGGCTCATGGAACTTCTGGGCAGCCGGACCACCGGCAGGTACCAGCTCCTCCAGGAGGCTGTCCGCCGCTCGACAGACCCCGTCAAGCTGGCCGATACCACCGGCATTGATCCGTATTTCATAAGGCAGATGGAATCCCTGCCGGCAGTTACGGGCAACGAAACCCGCCCGGTCCATTGGCGGCCCGGCGGCCGCCGGCACAAAGACACTCAACCGGCTGCCGGCAGACAGGAGCCCGGGGTTCTGTTCGTCGGCCCGGGGCCTTTCCGCATCGGGTACGGCCCTGCCGGAGAGGCCAGCCTCTACAAGGCCCTGGAGGCCGCTGCCGAACTGGGCCTCCGGCCGGCCCTTCTCAACAGCAATCCCGACGGCCTTTCCACTTGTCCGGATGGACCCGCCCTTGTGGGCTGGGCACCGGCAAGCAGCAAGGCCTTGATGACAGCCCTGGAAGACCGGCCCCGGGCAACCCTGATCTGCCAGTTCGGCGGCCGGGCCGCCATGAGAGCCGTGAAGGCGTTGGCGGACGCAGGCAACCTGCCCGCGCCATCCTGGCTCGAGACCGTCAATCTCACAGCCGACAAGACAGCCTTCCGCAAAGCCATGCGCCGGATGGGGATTCCCCAGGTGGAAACCGGTCTTGCCCGTAACGGTTCCGAAATTGACCTGCTGGTAGAGCAAACAGGACTGCCCCTGGCATTCACGTCGGCAAAGGCTCTGGCCGAGCCGGATACCGAGCTGATCCTTGATGAGGCCATGCTCCGAAACCGTAAAGCCGCGCTGGCAGCCAGGGCCGAATCAAATGGCATGATCGTGGAAAGCTTCCTCGAATATGCCATCGAAGTCAATGCAGACGCCGTTTCCGACGGCAAAGACGTGCTGGCCCCCTTGATCTTCGAGCAGGTGGAGCTGGCCGGCGTCCACGCCAGCGACTCCTGCCTTGCCGCCCCACCTTACAGCATAGCCGAAAGGCACGTGGAGACCATCGAGGCCTACATCAGGATAGCGGCCCGGGAACTGAACATCGTAGGCCCTTTCAACATCCGCCTGGCAATCTACCGCGATACCGTCTACCTGCTGGAGGTTCAGCCCTGGGCCTCTCCCACTTTGCCCCTTACCTCCAAGCTTTGCGGTCTCGACCTGGCCGGTCTTGCAGCCAAGATCCTGCTGGGCAGAAAGCTTGCCGACCTGGATGCCCGTCCCCGGCGTCCTGCGGTCCGGGCCGTGCGCACGGCGGTCTTTCCGTTCAACGTCTTTACCGAAACAGATCCCCTGCCCGGCCCCCTGGCAAGGTCCACGGGCGAAGTGCTCGGACTGGCAGGAGACTTCGGAGCGGCTTACTTCAAGAGCAACCTGGCCGGCCGGATGCCCCTGCCCACAAGCGGCGGCGTCCTGATCACCGTAACCGACGAGGACAAGGCCAGCGTGCTTGAGCCGGCCCGCCTGCTCAGGTCCATGGGCTTTACCATCAAGGCCACCCGGGGAACCTGCCGCTTTCTGGCAAACCACGGTATCGCTGCCGAGCTGGTGCGCAAGCTCGGCTTCGGCAGGCCCAACCTGGTGGATGAAATCAAAAACCGGAAAGTTCAGATCATCATCAACACGCCTTCCGGCGGCCAGAGCCAACGGGACGATGCCTTGATCCGCAGGACAGCCATGGCTTACGGGGTCGTCACCCTCACCGCCCCGGCAGCGGCCATAGCAGCCGCCCGGGGAATAGCAACGGCCGTCGAAGGCCGGGAAAAACTGATCGCCCTGCAGGACTGGCTGACAGAGTAAACCACAGGCCGGGTCTTGAGTCAGGCTTTGCGGCGCATCAGTTCCACGATCTGGCGCGAATCAGATCCGCCCGGCAGCCTGTAGGGATGGGAAACGGCTTCAAGCACGGTTGCGCCCACGGCTATGGTAAAACGGCTTCCGTCGCCGCCGGGGGTGAAGTCCGCCTCCTTTTCCTGCCAGCGGCCCGCTTTCCAGATCAGCAGCCGGCCTTCCGGAGCCAGCAGGGGCAGGGCCAGGGAGGCCACCTGCACTACCGTGCCCAGGGCCCGGCAGACGACATGGTCGAAGTGCCCCTGCCAGCGGTGATCGGCGGCCATTTCTTCCGCCCTGGCATGCAGGGCCCTGGTATTGTCCAGGCCCAGGGTCCGGATGACATGCTTGATGAAATTTACTTTCTTGCCCGAGCCGTCCACCAGCACCAGGTCGATCTCGGGCCGCATTATCTTGAGGGGCAGACCCGGAAACCCTCCCCCGCTTCCAAGGTCGAGCACCTTGCCCCCGGCCCGCAGGTACTTCAAGGCCGCGACGGAATCGGCAAAATGCCTGCAGGCCACCTGAACCGGATCACTGACCGCCGTCAGGTTGATCTTCCTGTTCCAAAGGGCCAGCTCCCGGCCGTGGCGTGCAAAGAGCCGGGCTTTTGCGCGCGGCAGGTCTATGCCGAGCCGGCCGGCCGCCTCGATCATAATGTCTTGCCAGGCATCTGAATATTCAGCCACACCGGGCGCACATCCCGGTCCCTTGTCAGCTTCTGTCGCCATCGGCAGGCTCCCTGCCGTTACCATTACCATCCTTCTGGTCTTCCGGCTCGACTGCGTCTGCGAAATCCATTATCACCACCACGTCGTTGCCGCCGGTGTTTTCGATCCTGGCATTGGGGTAACGTTTTTTAAACACCCTGAGCATGGCCGTGTTTTCCCTGAGGACCGAGGCTGTAAATCCTTTGTAACCGTTTTCCTTCGCTATCCTCTCAAGCTGGGCCAGAAGATGACTCGCAACCCCCATGCCCTGGAAATCCTCCCGCACAACGAAAGCGACCTCGGCCCGGTCCGTTCCGTTGTCGGCATACGAGCCGATGGCCATTATCTCCTGATGTCCGCCGGTTCGCACAAGGCCGATCATGGACATGTTCTTGCGGTAATCGACGCTGGCCCACTGTCTTTGAGCGACTTCGTGGGAAAACAGCTTCATCTTATAAAAGAATCTGAAGTAAATTGTCTCTTCTTTGAGGGAGTAGAAAAAATTGCGGTAGGCGAACTCGTCCGAAGGAAGCAGGGGACGAAATTCTATGGTCTTGCCGTTTTTGAGGGTGAGCCGCGATTTATAGCCTTCCAGGAAGAGCAGGTCGTCCTGGATAGGCGGCAGCTGGTCGGCAAAGATGTAATGTCTCTTTTTGGCCACCTCGATAAGTTCTTCCCTGAACTTGGGATGAGCGATCTGGGCAAGCTCCATGACGCGCTGGTAGATGCTCTTGCCCCTGAGTTCGGCAATGCCGTATTCGGTCACCACGAAATCAACGTCCGCCCTGGTGGTTGCCACACCGGCCCCCTCGCTCAGATGGGGAACGATCCGCGACACCTTGCCGTCCTGGGCCGTCGACGGAAGGGCGATTATGGAAAAACCGCCCTTTGACATGGCGCTGCCGCGGATGAAGTCCACCTGGTCACCGATTCCGCTGTAAAACAGGTAACCGACCGAGTCGGTGCATACCTGGCCGGTCAGGTCCACTTCCAGGGCCGAGGAGATGGAAACCAGGTTGTCGTTGCGGGCGATAACGGTGGGATCGTTGACGAATTCAGAAGACCGGAAGTAGAAATTGGGATTGTTGTCGACGAAATCGTAGATCTTCTCTGATCCCATGCACAGGGACGCCACGGTGCGGCCGGGCAGCAGGGTTTTCTTCTTGTTGGTGATCACCTTCTTTTCGAGCAATGGCAGAAAAGCGTCGGTGATCAGCTGGGTATGGACACCAAGGTCGTTCTTGTTGTCGAGATATTGCAGTATCGAGTAGGGAAGATGACCGAACCCGATCTGGAGGGTGGAGCCGTCTTCCACCAGCTGGTTGACGTAGTAACCGATCCGTTTGGCGATCTGCTGGTTTTTCACACTGGGAAGGGCCTCGACCAGCGGCTCTTCATGCAATACCAGATAATCGATGTCATCGACGTGGACGAAACTGTCGCCCCAGGTCCGCGGCATGCGCGGGTTGACCTGGGCTATGACAAGAGGGGCGCTTTCCATCCCCGCCCGGGTGATGTCCACCGACACCCCCAGGCTGCAATAGCCGAACCTGTCAGGGGGGCTTACCTGGACAAGAGCCACGTCGAGCCCGATCCGCTTGCTGGCGAACAGGCGCGGTATCTGCGAAAGATAGGACGGCAGGTAGTCTATCTTGCCATCGAAGGCCGCCTTGCGCATGCTGGAGCTTATGAAAAAAAGCTTCATGAAGAAACGGCGCAGAAAAGAAGAATCATCCACGTAATGGGACAAGGTGGAAGAAAGCATCTGGTAAACCATTACATCCTGGATGGACATGTTTTCCACCATCATCCTGATCAGATGTTGCGGCTCGCCGCATCCGGTGCCCAAAAACACCCTGCTGCCGTTTTTTATCCTGGCAACCGCCTCGCGGGCACTGACAACCTTGTCCGGGCAATATTCCAAAAGGTCCATTGTGTCTCCTGGTCATCCGAGATCATTGGCGGCCCCCGTGCGGACGGGGCCGGGAATGGAAACTGATTGATTTCAAAAAATTTGTCCGGTTTGACTGACCGATTAAACCGTTGACACAAACAGCCCAATAGTGTCAAGTAAGTTATAACTTATGATATTCGGAGCGCAAGGGCCATGCAGCCACGCAATCCATTTTTGACAGTGGATCTGATCATCGAGGCAGGACCGGGCATAGTGCTTGTCAGGCGTAAAAATCCACCTCCGGGCTGGGCCCTGGTCGGAGGCTTCGTGGATTACGGAGAATCCCTGGAATCCGCCGCCATCCGCGAAGCCGGGGAGGAGACCGGCCTCGATGTCGCCCTGCTTGAACAGTTCCACACCTATTCCGACCCCGGCCGGGATCCGCGCCATCATACCGTCACCACGGTCTTCATTGCCACGGCTTCCGGAATCCCCGTAGGATCGGATGACGCCGCAGAGGCAGCGGTCTTTGCCCTGGACAGACTCCCCCGGCCCCTGGCCTTCGATCACGGCAACATCATCTCAGATTATATTCAATACAGGTCCGGCCGCAGCCGCAGGGAAATTTTCACCTACGTCGATCGTTTCGGCAAGCATCTGGCCCCGGGCGGCGGCCATGGCAAATTTTGACCGGTGCTTCAGCCGTCGCTTTGCAGATCCGGAAAAGCGGCTCAAGGCCAAAAAGGTCCGAGTCAGGCGGGAAAACAGCCCACCACAATGCCATCTCAATTTTTTGCTTGACATCGGCCTTCATAGACCTTAACTTCGGCAAACTTTTTTTCGTGCAAGGAGTAACACCGATCCCCCATGGGCCGTGGCTACCCAGTGTGGGATTTTTTATTGTTTTTGGAAAACAAAGGAACATCAGAGCATGCAGACCGACATCAGCCTTATCAGAAACCTCGGCATCAGCGCCCACATCGATTCGGGCAAGACCACCCTTACCGAACGGATCCTTTATTATACCAACAGGATTCATGCCATTCACGATGTAAAGGGCAAAGACGGCGTCGGGGCCACCATGGATTCCATGGAACTGGAAAAAGAAAGGGGCATCACCATAGCCTCGGCAGCCACCTTTTGCCAGTGGAAGGGTCACGAAATCAATATCATCGACACCCCGGGGCACGTCGATTTCACCATCGAGGTGGAACGGGCCCTGCGGGTGCTGGACGGCGCCATCCTGGTTCTTTGCGCCGTGGGAGGGGTCCAGTCCCAGTCCATCACCGTGGACCAGCAGATGAAACGCTACAATGTACCCTGCATCGCATTCGTCAACAAATGCGACCGCAGCGGAGCCAGCCCCGACCGGGTTATCCGGCAGCTGGCCGAAAAACTGGGCCACAACCCTGTCGCCATGCAGGTTCCCATCGGACTGGAGGCCGACTTCGAGGGCGTGGTGGACCTTGTCACCATGGAAGCGGTCTACTTCGAAGGCGACAAGGGACAAATCATCCGTACCGGGCCGATACCGGAACAAATGATGGAAGAGGCCGAAGAAAAACGCGAACTGCTGCTCGATGCCGCCTCCATGTTTTCCGACGAACTGACCGAGGCCATCCTGGAAGACAAGCCGCTCGATCCCCGGCAGATTCTGGCGGCCCTGCGCACCGGAGTTCTCCGGCGCAAGATAACCCCGGTCTTCATGGGCTCGGCCTACAAGAACAAAGGGGTCCAGCCCCTGCTGGACGGAGTCAATGCCCTGTTGCCCTGCCCGGCCGACATCACCCACCATGCCATGGATCTCGATGCCGACCAGCAACCGGTGGAATTGCGACCCGACAACGACGCCCCGACAGTGGCCCTGGCCTTCAAGCTGGAAGACGGCCAGTACGGCCAGCTCACTTACATCCGCGTTTATCAGGGCAAGATGGCCAAGGGCGACACGGTGATAAACGTCCGGACCGGCAAAAAGCTGAAGATCGGCCGCCTGGTACGCATGCATGCCGACCAGATGGAGGATATCGAGCAGATACCGGCCGGATTCATCGGGGCTCTGTTCGGGATAGACTGCGCCTCGGGAGACACCTTCGTCAGCCCCGGCCTCAACCTTACGATGACATCCATGTATGTGCCCGAACCGGTCATATCCCTGGCGATCAATCCAAAGGACAACAAGTCCGAGGAAAATCTTTCCAAGGCCCTCAACCGCTTTGCAAAAGAAGATCCGACCTTCAGAACCTACGTCAACCAGGAAACCGGCGAAACCATCATCTGCGGGATGGGCGAACTGCACCTTGAGGTCTATCTGGAAAGGATGCGGCGCGAATACAAGGTGGATGTGGAAGCCGGAGCCCCCCAGGTTGCCTATCGCGAAACCATAACCCAGAGGGCCGAATTCGACTACACCCACAAGAAACAGACCGGCGGTGCCGGACAGTACGGCCGGGTGGCCGGTTTCATGGAACCTGCCCCGGAGGAGACCTTTGTCTTCGAAAACAAGGTCACCGGCGGTGCCATCCCCACCCAGTACATTCCGGCCTGCGAAAAGGGATTCCGGGCCTGCCTTGCCAAAGGCCCCCACATGGGATTCCCGGTCACCGGCATCAGGGTGGTCATCAACGACGGGGCCTCCCACAGCGTCGATTCGTCCGACATGGCTTTTCAGGCGGCGTCCAAGGGCGCCTTCAAACAGGGTTACTCCAAGGCCAAGCCTGTAATTCACGAACCGATAATGAAAGTTGTGGTGGAGACCCCCACCGAGTTCCAGGGATCCGTGCTGGGGATACTGAATCAGCGCCGGGGGATGATAGTCGGCGCCCAGGACGAAGGCCACATGAGTTCCATCGAAGCCCAGGTGCCTCTGGCCGAAATGTTCGGTTTT